>Ga0247732_10000428_pt1 | contig 20539 bp, 17 predicted proteins | sample UWRJL163409C2_FD_180940 | JGI IMG/M metagenome (GOLD analysis project Ga0247732, IMG submission 180940) | Plant litter microbial communities from Arlington Agricultural Research Station in Wisconsin, United States - UWRJ-L163-409C-2 | ecosystem: Environmental > Terrestrial > Plant litter >...
ATGTTCGAGCCGAAACCGATCGCGAAGGTGCCGAGGGCGAGTGGCCAGAGGCGCGGTCGAGGGCGAATGGATGCTTGTGCGGGAGCATCCCGAACCGCGTTAGCCATGAGCGGCGCGAGAAACGTGCGCCCTCCAGTCGCCGTCGGCAACAACAGGTTTACCTTCGGCGGCGGAGGCCTCGCAGAGGTAGCCGATGACTTCGCGGCCGTCGGCGAGGGTGACGCGGCCGAGTCCGAGGGGGGCTGCGGCTTCGAGCAGGAGCGCGGAGAGCGCGGTTTCGGGAACGCGCCAGAGCTCGCCGAGCACACTGCTGGCGGCGTCACTCGACGTGCGCACCATTCCCGGACGGTTCAGCGGATCCCCCAGCGCAACCAGCGTGTAGCCGTCGGCCGTACGCACCTCGCCCGCGAAGAGCGCTCCGTGGCGGCGAAGGCGACCGTGAAGGGGCAGCCCCGACAGGTGTGCGCCGACAACAAGTAGGTCGAACCCGCGGGTTTCGGTGGCGGCGGTCACCAGGGGAAAGGCTGCGGCAGACGGGGCGGATGCTGTGGAGTTACCGGCTTCAACCGCGAGCACCTGCAGCGCGACATCCCGCGCGATGGCATCGGCGAACGGACGAGCCAGCACCTGCACACCCACGTTTTCACCCTCGACGCCGGAGTCGATCGGCACTGCGAACGCGGGGTATCCGAACAGGTTGGCGAAGTTGGTAAAGGTGCCCAGGCGGGAGTTGACCGCGATGGGCTCCGCCGCGACGTCGGCGAGCGAGGGGTGGTGGGTTGTGGTGGGCAGCAACATGGCGTCGGCCCCGGCGAAGGCGCGCTCGGCCTCGGCCTTGAGGTCGGCGAGGCGCACCAGGTCGGAGGCGTACTGGTGGGCGGGCAGGGAGCCGGCCGCCCTGACGATTTTTGCGACGATCGGGTCGAGCCCCTCGGGATTACCCTCGATGAACTCACCCACTGCGGCGTACCGCTCGGCGACAAACGCGCCGCTATAGAGGAGCGCTGCGGCAGAGAGGAAGGGAGTGATGTTGATCTCGACCAGGGTGTGGCCGGCGGCACGCAACCGGTCGAGGTGGGAGTCGAACGCGGTACGCCAGAGCGGCGCGAGGGCAGCGAGGTCCTCGGGCCGGGGCACGGCAATGACCGCGTTCTCGGGAGCCGCGAGCGGAGCCGAGGCGGGCAGGTCGACGGCAAGGGAGTCAACACCGTCGGCACCCTGGATGACCTGCAGCACGGTGCTGGCGAGGCCAAACTCTCGCGCGAAAACGGTGACGCAGTCGAGCGTTCGGCAGGCGGGCAGCACGCCGGTGGTGGGCACGAGTCCCACACTGGCCTTGAGCCCCACAATTCCCTGCAGCGCCGCCGGCACTCGACCGGATCCAGCGGTGTCAGTGCCGAGCGAGAAGTCCGCAACGCTCAGGGCGACAGCGACGGCCGATCCCGATGACGATCCACCGGAGATGCGGTCGGGATGCTCCGCCGAACGCACCGCACCGTAGGGGCTCCGTGCTCCCACAAGACCCGTGGCGAACTGGTCGAGGTTCGTTTTGCCGAGAACCACGGCGCCGGCGGCACGGAGCCTGGCGACCGCGGTCGCGTCGGTGTCGACGGGATGCGCGAAGCCGGGGCACGCCGCCGTGGTGGGCAGCCCGGCGACATCGATGTTGTCTTTGACCGCGAAGAGCAGTCCCGCCAGGGGCAGGTGTTCCCCGCTGACGGCACGCGCGAGAACAGCGTCGACCTCGGCGGAGACCTCGGCCTCGGGGCGCAGGGTGATCCACACTTCCGGACGGTCGGCGCGCGCAAGGGTGTCGAACATCGCGGCCACTCGGTTCGCCTGAAGCGCAGCGGCAGTCGGCACAGCACTCATCGGGCAGCCCTCGTCACAATCATCCGAACCGGGGTGGGGTTAAAGCCGTTGCAGGGGTTGTTGATCTGCGGGCAGTTGGAGACGAGCACCAGAACATCGCGATCGGCACGCAGCGTGAGCGACAGGCCGGGTGCGGAGAGTCCGTCCACAATGCCCAGTGCGCCATCCGCCTCAACGGGCACGTTCATATAGAAGTTGATGTTGCTCACCAGGTCGCGTTTGCCGAGACCCCAGTTCGCCCCCTCGGCGAGAAAGTTCTCAACGCAGGCGTGCTGGTGCACGGTGTGGTGGCCGTAACGCAGAGAGTTGGACTCCTTGCTGCACGCCCCACCGATGGTGTCGTGGCGTCCGACCTCGTCGTGAACCAGTGTCATCAACGCGTCGCCCGTGTTGGCACGGAGAACCGAGCCCTCGGTGAGGTAGACGTTGCGCTGCGCTGCGATGGTGTCAGGCGCGCTGTAGCGCACGGTGGTATCGGCCGAGTCGTAGAGCAGGAAGTCGACGGCCTGGTTTCCCTCGAGGTCAACAATGGTCAGCTCGTCCCCGGCGGCAATCTGTGCCGACCACGGCGAGCGCCGGGCGACAACCTCGTCGAGAACAACCTCGCGTCCGGCGAGGTGCACGGGTAGGTCGGTAGTCATCAGAGGCCCTTCGCTCGCGCGTAGTCAATGGTGTTGCCGAAGGCACGGGTGGCCTCCGGGGTGGCGACGGCCTCGGCGCTGCCGAGTGTTGCGGCTTCCCCGCGCCACGCACGGATGCGCAGCGGGGTGCTGATGTAGTCGTCGCGCGGGTCCACCGGCGACGGCACGTTAGCGACGAGAACAATCGCGGGCAGTTCGAAACGAAGTCGCACGGAGGCGCCCGCACCGGCGGAGCCGAGGAAGTCGAGCCCACCAGCATCCGCCACCCGCACCCCCTGGAACAGGCTGATGGTCGGCGGCAGATCACGCGGGGAGAGACCGTGTTTGGCTGCGCCGAGGATGAGCAGATCGCGGCCGGACGGCGTGCCACCCTGTGGGGAGCCGTCGCCGTAACGTGCCTCGTTGACGCCACGGGTGGAGGTGCCGGCGAAGGTGTCGTGCGAGGCGGAGCTGTCGGCGACGATGGTGGCCAGCACGCGTCCGCGATCGGAGAGCAGCATGGCACCCGCGGCGAGGTAGGCCTGCCACTGGATCTTGACGGTGTCGGCGACGTTGAGGCGTTCGGACGTGTCGGCGGCGTTGAAGATCGCGAGGTGCGCGCAGGCGTCACCTTCGAGGTCGGTGAACTCCACCACGGTTCCGCGCTGGATCGCGAGGGTGGTGTAGTTACCCCCGGCGACCGTTTCGGCGATCAGCAGGTCGGAGTCGGCGAGGGTGTCCGCGATGTCTTCGGGCCAGTCCGCGGCGGTGGCGGCCGGAACAGTGGGCATCGTCTCGACAACCGTGCCGCCCTGGGCGCGGGCGTGGGCCCGGGCGCCCTCGGGCGAGGCTGTCGAGGCGGTCGTCGCGGTCGAGGCGGGCGACGCGGTCGAGGCGGTCGTCGCTGTCATCAGCGAACCAGCTCGTGGATCGGGTTTACCGGCGCCGGAGTGGGAAGGGTGTCGAGCCACTCGTTGGTCTGCGCGGCGGTCACCATCGAGTCTCGCTGCAGGTAGTACATGGCGTTCAGCGCGGCGTCGTGCGCCTCCTGGGTGGACCCACCGACGCAGTCGGTCAGCACACGGAACCGGTAGTCGTGCTGGTGGGCGTCGACCGCGGTGTAGTGGATGCAGACATCGGTGAGCCCGCCGACGAGCAGCACGGTCTCGGCCTTGTAGGCCTTGAGCACAATCTCCAGCTCGGTGCCGAAGAACGCCGAGTACCGACGCTTTTTGATGAGGAACTCCTCGGGACGCGGGTCGATCCCGGGCGCCAGCTCGGTCTCTTCCCATCCCTCGAGGCAGTGCGGGCCCTCGGCGCCGTCGAGCTCGCGACCGATGTCGACGAGCGAGGGCTTGTGCACCTCCTGAATAAACACCACGGGGATACCCTTTTCGCGAGCGTGACGAATGACCTCGCGCACACGCGGGGCACGCTCGGTGCGGCCACTCATGTAGGGAATCTCGGTACGGGATTCCGCGCGGGGAATCTCGCCGCCCTGAATATCAACAACGATCAACACGGTGTTTCCGACAACGTTGAGGTTCTCTGCGGCGTTCATACGATTCCTTTCGTGGTGGCGGGCTGTGCCTGCCGGGGTAATTCGGTGTGAAGCGGTGGGGCGTGGTGGGGGTGTTAACTCAGCGAGATCCGGCGGTCGGCTACAACCTGCAGCACGTCGACCAAGGCGTTGAGAAGTACGTAGGTGATGCCGAGTAGTAGGGCGACTCCAGCGATGCCGGGGAAGTCGCTCGACGCCACGGACTTGTCGAGGTAGCTGCCGAGTCCCGGCCAGGCGACGATCTTCTCAACGACAACCAGCCCGCCGAGGAGCAGTCCGGCCTGGATTCCGATCATCGAGAGCGTCGCGCCGAGCGAGTTGCGGAGCGCGTGGCGCACCAGCACCGCGGACTCCTTCATTCCCGCGGAACGGGCGGTGCGAGCGTGGTCGGAGCCGAGGTTGACCTTGAGCCCGTCGACCAGCACACGACCGATCGCGACCGCGGGGCTGATCGCGGCACACGCCGCGGGCAAGAGGAGGTGCCAGATGGCGTCACCCGCGACATCCAACCGTCCGGCCAGCAGACCGTCGATGACCAGCAAGCCGGTCGGACTACTCGACGAATCGGTGAAACTCGAGCGCCCGCCGGAGGGGGCAATGCCGAGGGACCCGTAGAAGACAAGCAGACCAACCATCGCGAGCAAAAAGGTTGGAGCGGCCGCGCCCGAGAGCAAAACGACCCGCACAACACCGGCTCCACGCCAGCGCACCACGGTGAGCATGGCGAAGAGGGCACCGAGGATCAGCGCGAACCCGAGGGCCCAGAGGGAGAGTTCCACGGTGGCGGGGAACGCAGACGCAATACCCTCGGCCACCGGGGTGCGGGTGCGCATCGAGTTCTGCAGGTCGCCGTGGAGCAGCCCACCGAGGTAGTCGAAGTACCGCACAATGGCGGGCTGGTCGAGACCCAGACGCTCACGAGCGCTGTCGACGGCCGCGGCTGAGGCGTTGGCGCCCACGTAGGCCTTGGCGGGGTCCACACCACTGAGTTCCTGCAGGGTGAACAGCGCAACGGTCAGCGCGAGCAGCACACCCACCATGGCGATGATGCGGCGGATAACAAACATCAGCATGGTGGTGTCCTTTCGATACGGGGTTTGGTGATGGATCGGTTGGTATGGGTGGATGCTCCGGCCACAGTCGCCCTGCGTGTGCAACCGACCACCAGCGCGGCGTTCATCGACGACTCAGCAGGTCGCGGATGCCGTCACCGGCGAGGTTGGCGAACAGCGCGAGCAGCATGACTCCAAGCCCCGGGAACACCGGCACCCACCAGTACTGCAACAGGTACTGCATCCCCTGCGCGGCCATGGCTCCCAGCTCGGGAGCTGGTGCGGGCGACGAGAGTCCGATGAACGACAGACCGGACATCGCCACAACGAGGCCTCCGACGTCGAGGCTCGCGGCGATCACCACGGTCGAGGTCACACCGGGCATGAGGTGGCGGGTGACTCGGCGGGTCCAGCCGACACCCGCGAGGGTTGCGGCCTCGAGGTGGGGCCGGGCTGCCCAGGCGCGCACCTCGCCGCGAACGAGTCGCGCGTAGAGGGGCCACCAGACAACGGCAACACCGATGAGGGAGCTGGTGAAACTCGCACCGAGCGCAGCCGCGACCACCATGGCGATCACAATGCCGGGCAGGGCGAGGAAGAGGTCGGTGAAGCGCATCAGCAGGCCGTCAGCCCACCCACCGAGGGCACCGGCGACGAGGCCCACGATCCCGCCGATGATGACACCGGACGCAATCACAATCACCGCGGCGGTAATGCTGGCCCGCAGGCCGAAGAGCATCCGCGAGAAGACGTCGTAGCCCAGGGCATCCGTGCCGAACAGGAATCCGTCACTTCCCGGGGGAAGGAACGGAGCGCCCGCACGGAGGATGGGGCTGTAGGGAGCGATGACCGGAGCGAGAAGTGCGACAACCACGATGAGGAGGAGCCCGAGCATCCCGATGCGATCAATCACCTGCGATCGACCGCGCAGTGCGGTGATGCGCTGCCATTTGCGGGCACCACGGGCGACGGGGGCGGCGGTCAGGACGCTCATGCGATGGCCTCTCCGGAAAGGTGATCAAAAGTTTGGGGAACCACACGCAGGTGCTGGCCGGGGATCGCCGACAGCAGGGCACGAGTGTAGGGATTGGACGGGCTGCTGCAGACCGTCTCCGCCTCGCCGATCTCGACGATCTCGCCGCGGTTCATCACGGCGATGCGGTCGGAGATCACGCGCGCAGCGGCAAGGTCGTGGGTGACAAAAAGCACGGACATGTTGAGTTCGCGACGCAGCCGACCGAGCAGGTTGAGCACGGTCGCGGCGAGCGATACATCGAGGGCACTGGTCGGTTCGTCGCAGAGCAGCACGGCGGGAGGCACAATCACCGCGCGGGCGATCGCCACACGCTGGCGCTGGCCACCCGACAGACTGTCGCCGCGCACGCGGGCCACCTCGGGCGGCAGGCCCACCCGTTCGAGGGTTTCGCCGATGCGCTGGCGCACCTGGTCGCGGCCGAGGCCGGGCGTGACAGCGAGGAGGCGTTCGCGGAGCAGCTCGCCGACCGAGAGCCAGGGGGTGAGGGAGCTTCCGGCGTCCTGGAAAACCATTTGCGGACGAGTGGTACCCGCCACGGTCACGGTGCCGGTGGTTGGCGAATCGAGGCCAGCGACCATCCGCAGGAGTGTCGACTTACCGCATCCACTCTCGCCCACCAGTGCGACGGACTCGCCCTGACCGATTTCGAGGTTCACCCCACGCACGGCTTCGAGGTGACGGCGGCGCCAGACCGGCCCGCTGCTGAAGGTGCGGCGTACGTTGCTGAGGGTCACGGCGGGGGCGCCGGGGATCACCACGGGCCAGAAGTCGGGGAGGTGATCGGCACTGCCCGCGCCGTGAGCACTGACGATGGGGCGGTCGGTCGGGGTGTTGAGGTCGATACGCGAAGCCAGAAGACCCTTGGTGTAGCTGTGCTGCGGGGTGCCGAGAACGGTCTCAACCGAGCCGGTCTCAACGATTTCGCCCCGGTACATCACCGCGATGCGGTCGCTGATCTGCGCGGCGACACCGAGGTCGTGGGTGACAAACACCACGCTGCAGCCGTGTTCGGTGCGGAGCTTGAGCAGCAGGTCGAGAATCTGGGCCTGCACCGTGACGTCAAGGGCGGTGGTCGGTTCGTCGGCGATGATGAGCGAGGGGTTGCGGGCAAGTGCCAACGCGATCATGACCCGCTGGCGCAGGCCGCCGGAGAGCTGGTGGGGAAACGCACCGAGGCGGGTCTCCGGATCGGGGATGCCCACGTCGGCAAGCAATTCGAGAACGTGGGCACGGTCGCGGGCAACCTCGGCGAGCTGGTGACCAATGGTCATGGTGGGGTCGAGCGAGGTCATGGGGTCTTGGAAGACCGCGCCAATGTGCTTTTTGCGCACTACCCGGTCGGATTCGGCCGTGGTTCCGACAATGTCGATGCCCACGATCTGGATGCTGCCGGTGACCTTCGGCTTCGCGTAGTCGGGCAGCAGACCCATCATGCTGAGCCCGAGCACACTCTTGCCGGATCCCGATTCGCCCACCAGCCCGAGGATCTCGCCGGGAGCGACGTCGAAGCTCACACCACGAACCGCCTCAACGGGGGTTCCCTCGCGATGCAGGGTGACCCGCAGGTCGCGCACTGATGCCACCGGGCCGGTGTGCGGTGCGGGGGTGCTCGGCTGCGCAGTCGGGGTGCGGATGCTCATGCTCGCCTCTTCGAATCGGGGGGTGCAGTTCGGGATACCTGCGGGATTGGGACACCCGCGGGATGGGGATACCTACACGTCGGGGGGGGTGGATGCGGGGATGCCGAAGCACCCCCGCACACACGGTGGTTCTGTGTTGGTGCTGGTGACTACGTGGTGCTGTTAGTCGTTGCCGAGGGCCGCGAAGTGCAGAACGTTGTACTCGAGGAGGTTGCGGGCGTCGTCGAGACCCGTCACCCCGGTGCGCACGATGGTGGTGGTCTGCAGCGAACCGATCGAGTACCAGAACTTGGAGTCGATGATCGAGGTCGCGATGGCGCCGTACGCCTCGTCACCGTCGGTCGCGAGTGCCGCGTCGAGAGCGTCGTTGAGCCCGGGAACCTCGGCGCCGAGCAGGTCGAGCCCGCCGTTCGGGGTGTAGATGATGCGGGCGAAGGCGTCGACGTGGGCGGCATCCGGGAACGCAGCCATAATCACCAGGTCGGGAGCGGCGGCGAGGTCGTCGGTCATCGAGTAGACGGACCCGGCACCGAGCGAGACGGCCTCGGTCGGCAGGCCAGCGGAGCTCAGGGTTGCGCCCAGCTCCTGCGCGACAGCAGCCGCGTCGGCGCTGGTGGCCGGGTAGCCGATGCGGATGGTTTTGCCCGTGGCAATGCCGGAGTCAACGATCGACTGCAGCGCGGCGGGGTCGTAGGTGACACCCTGGTCGTCGAGCGAGGAGTCGATCATGCCTGCGGGGAACAGCTGGCTGGTCGGCACCTCGAGGTCGCCCATCGCGGTGTCGATGATGGTCTCGGTATCGATGCCCGAGAACAGCGCGGCGCGGTCCTCCACCGTTGTGAAGATCGACGACTGCGGGTTCATGTAGATCATCTGGGTGGTGTAGTTCGGGAACGTGGATGCTTCGACGCTGTCATCTGCCTCGTACGCGGCGAACGTCGTTTTGTTGAGGTTTCCGAGCACCGCGTCAATCTCGCCGCGCTCGAGGCGCAGCTGCGCGGCGGAGGCGTTGTCGGAGATTTCCATCTCGACGGTTTCGAACTCCGGCGCGTCACCCCAGTAGCCCTCGGCCGCGGTGAGCTCGTAGCTCACACCGGTCTCGACGCTGGTCAGCTCGTACGGGCCGGTTCCAGCATCGTGGGTGGTGAGGTAGGTCTGCGCGAAGTCGTCGCCGGCCTCTTCTTCCAGCACGGTGGGGCTGATGATCTTGAGCCCGAACGGCGATGCGAGGTAGTCAACAAAGGCCGAGTTCGGAGCGGCGAGGGTGACCTCCACCGTGTAGTCGTCGACCGCGGTGACGCTAGTGACGTCGCCGACCATGTAGGCCGGGCCTCCGTCGACCGCGGTGCGGCGAGCGAACGAGTCCACCACGGCGTCGGCGGTGAAGTCGGTGCCGTCGTGGAACGTGACGCCCTCGCGCAGGGCGAAGGTGTAGGTGAGGTTGTCGTCGGAGACGCTCCACTCGGTGGCGAGCTCGGGCACAATCTCCGCGGTGGCTTCGCCGTCGGCGTAGGCGACGAGTCCCTCGTAGGTGCTCTCAATGATGTTGAGGCCGGGTCCGTCGTAGTTGACGTCGGGGTCGGGCGGGGTCGAGTAACCCTGCAGCACAACAACCTTGAAGCTGTCGGAGTCGGCAGACCCGAAGCTGTCGGACGAGGCCGCCGAGCATCCCGTCAGTGCGATCGCGGCGGCGGCGCCAAACGCGATCCCGGTCAGGATGCGGGCGCGGCGCGGTCGCGAAAACGCGGTGCGCGGGGTGGGGGTGGTGCTCTGGATCATCGCTGTTCAGACCTCTCGGGGAGCTTGCGGGACGGCACCCGCAATTCGGGAGACCGGAAAAGTATCTATCGCTGACAAAAACTAACCCGAGTCTGTTTCGGTTCCGTTGCGCAGTGTTTCCAACAGGTAAAATCTGTCAGCGACAGGTATTTGGTAACGTTGTGCCATGACAACGGCCCTCCTCGTGAAAAACGTCACCGTGATCGACGGACTCGGCGGCACACCCCTGCCTGCGCAGGACATCCTCATCGAGGACGGCGTGTTTACGTCGATCATCCCCACGGGCAGCGTCGCCCGTCCCCACACGGTGAATACGGCCGCCCTCACCACGATTTCCGGCACCGGGATGACCGTGATGCCCGGGTTCTTCGACTGCCACGTGCACGTCAGCACGTCGCCGCACAGCTCGACCCTCGAGAGCATCACCGAACCCGAGAGCGCCAAAACCCTTCGGGCTGTTCCCGCCCTTCGGGCCACGCTCGACGCGGGCATCACTACCGCACGCGACCTCGCCGGTGCAGACTCCGGCTTTCGCGATGCCATCGCGAACGGTGTGATTCCCGGACCCCAGCTGCAACTCGCCATTCGCATTCTCAGCATCACCGGCGGCCACGGCGACTGGCGCACCATCGGCGGCACCCCGCTCGACACCGGCCCCGGCGCGGGCGCGGTCGGCGACTCCCCCGCCGACTTCCTCCGCCTGACCCGCGAGGTCATCCGCGAAGGCGCCGACTGGATCAAGGTCGCGGCCACCGGAGGAATGGGTAGCCCTCGCAGCAGCCCCGAAGGCGGAGGGCTCAGCGAAATCGAGCTGCGCGCCGTCGTGGAGGAAGCGAACCGCCACGGCATCGCGGGCGTCGCCGCCCACTCCATCGGTACCGCGGGTATTGCCGCCGCGATCCGTGCTGGGGTGCGGAGCATTGAGCACGGCTACCTCATCAGCGACGAGAGTATTCAGGAGATGGGCGAACGTGGCACCTATCTGGTGCCCACCCTCTCAACGCTCACGCGCGAAGCATCCCCCACCGCAGCCCCCTGGGCCATCGCCAAACGCGCCCGCACCCTGGGCACCGCCCGCGAACGGGTCAGCGCGGCCCTCGCGGCGGGTGTCAACGTTGCTCTCGGAACCGACGCCGGCATCGTCGAGCACGGCACCAACCTGCGCGAGCTCGCGTTGCTCGTCGAGTTTGGACTCACCCCGATGCAGGCCATCGTCGCCGGAACCTCCGCGGCGGCACGCATGTGCGGCATCGGCGACGAGGCAGGCACCATCGAACCGGGGCGTCGGGCCGACCTGGTGGCGACCGCGCTCAACCCGGTGACCCAGATTGGGGCGTTGGCGGATGCCGGGGCAATACAACTTGTAGTGCAAGCTGGTCAGGTGCACCTTTCGACACTGGCGCCTGAGACAACGGAGACTGAGATTTTATGACCGGCACCGACGACACCATCGCCCCTGCTGCGGGAGATCCGTCGACGGCACCGAGCTCAGCGACTGATGCCTCGTCGACGGCACCGCGGCGCGCGCCGGGTCGCCCACGGCTGGCCCCGAAAAAGCGGGAGGGGATGAGCACACGCGACGAGATCCTCGAGGTCGCCGCAAACCTCTTCACCCAGCACGGCTACACCAACACCACCACGAGGCAGATTGCCGAGGTTGTGGGCATCAAACAGGCGTCGTTGTATTACCACTTCACCGACAAGGGCAGCATTCTCAACGCTCTGCTCAGCGGCACCGTCGAGCCATCGGTACGCTTCGCGGACTGGCTGGAAACGCAGTCCGTCGACTCCGCATCGAAGCTGTACACACTCGCGCGATTCGACCTCGATGTCATCCTGCAAGACCGCTGGAACCTGCACGTGCTTTACCGCCTCCCCGACGTCAAAAAGGAGAACGGCCGAGCCATGCAGGCGGCGCTCCAGGAGCACTACCGCCGGTTCGCCGAGCGGGCAGCGGCCGACGGCAGCGACCCCGCCGGAGTCGCGCACGACCTCGACCTCGTGTTTGGGCTTGTGGAAAGCATCCTGGTGCAGCGCGACTGGGGCGAGGGCGCCGCACGTCATGCTTACGCGCAGTCGATTGCACGCGGCTGCCTGCGACTCGTGCGCATCCCGGAGGATCGCGTCGCCGACATTGACGAGACCTCGACCCGGCTGATTGCGGACTACGCGGGCTGACTCCGCCGAACCAACTCGTTACGCGTCGAACCGCTCGGCGGTCGGAGCGGTCTCTGCCTCAATCGCGGGAGCCGCCGCCGGATCGGCGTCGAGCAGAAAAGCATCCAGACGCTCCACTTCGCCCTCTTCGCCAATGGCATCGGCGGCACGGCGCAGCGCGAACAGGGCACGAAGCACTCCGCGGTTCGGCTCGTGCGACCACGGCACGGGACCCTGGCCCTTCCAGCCGCCCTTGCGCAGCGCGTCGAGTCCACGGTGGTAACCGACGCGCGCAAACGCGTACGACTCAAGGGTCTTGCCCGCAGCCCAGGCCTCATCGGCGAGAAGCGCCCAGGCGAGAGACGAAGTCGGGTGCGCAATAACCGCATCAGACGCCGCCATCTCGGGGTTCGCGATCGACGCGAGCACGTCAGGATCTTCGGCGAGAAGGGTTTCAGTGGGGCCGAGCAAGTTTGTGGTCATTCGTCCACGGTACCCGAGGGGATTGGCTGCGGGGGTCGGATGCCCTGGGCCAGCTCCCGCACGGCGGCGAGCGCCTCGGCCGCTACTTCACAAACGAGACGTGCTGGGTGATCCAGTTGTGCATCGCCACCGCCGCCGCCGCTGATGCATTGATGCTGCGGGTGGACCCAAATTGGCTGATCTCCACCACGGCATCCGCGGCCTCAATCGCCTCGGCGCTGAGCCCCGGCCCCTCCTGCCCGAACAGCAACACACACCGCTCCGGAAAAGCAAAAGTCTCGATGATGACACTGCCGGGCACGTTGTCGATCGCGATGATCGGCAGCGACTCGGAGCGCGCCCACTCGGCAAACGTCGCCACGGTGTCGTGGTGCAGAACGTGCTGGTAGCGATCGGTCACCATCGCGCCGCGCTTGTTCCAGCGGCGGCGCCCAATGATGTGCACGGTGTCGGCGGCGAAGGCGTTGGCCGTGCGCACAATCGACCCGATGTTCATGTCGTGCTGCCAGTTCTCGATGGCGACGGAGAAGGGGTGCCGGTGCTCGTCCAGGTCGGCGACGATCGCCTCCATGGTCCAGTACCGGTAGCGGTCGATCACGTTGCGAGTGTCGCCGCGCTCCAGCAGGTCGGGGTCGTAGTGCTCCTCGGTGGGCAGCTCGCCGTCCCAGGGGCCGACCCCGTAGGTGGTCAGTTCGTGGGTGGTGGCCCCGGGTGGAATGGCGGATGCCGCGGGGGCACCACCATCGGAAGCGGGAAGGGTCGGCAGGTCAGTCACCCCTCAATCCTCCTCCACTTGGGCGAGGCCTCTCGCCCGGGCTGTTAATCTTCGAACATGACACAACTCAGCTGGGACCCCACCGGCCCCAACCTGCTTGTGCACGGAGACAACGTCAAGGCGCTCGCGCAGCTGCCCGACGCCTCGTTCCAGCTGGTGTACATCGACCCGCCGTTTAACACCGGTCGCACCCAGGCGCGCACCAGCATCAAAACGGTACGGGACGTCGACGGCACCCGTGTGGGTTTCGGCGGCAACACCTACTCCAGTGTGAAGGGCTTGCTCTACTCCTACGACGATGCCTTCGCGGACTACTGGGAGTTTCTCGAGCCGCGGCTCGAAGAGGCCTGGCGCCTACTGAACGACACCGGCACGCTTTACCTACACCTCGACTGGCGTGAGGTGCACTACGCCAAAGTGGTGCTTGACGCGCTGTTCGGTCGGGAGAACTTTCTCAACGAGATCATCTGGGCGTATGACTACGGCGCCCGCTCGAAGAGCCGCTGGCCGTCGAAGCACGACACGATTCTCGTCTACGTCAAAAACCCCAAAACGTACTACTTCAACAGCACCGAGGTCGACCGCGAGCCCTACATGGCCCCGGGCCTCGTGACCCCCGAAAAGGTGGCGCTCGGCAAACTGCCCACCGACGTCTGGTGGCACACCATCGTCTCGCCGACCGGGAAAGAGAAAACCGGGTACGCCACGCAGAAGCCCGAGGGCATCCTGCGTCGGGTGATTCAGGCGTCGAGCGCCGAGGGTGACTGGGTGCTCGACTTCTTCGCTGGCAGTGGCACTACTGCTGCGGTCTCCCAGAAGCTCGGCCGCCGGTTTGTCGTGATCGACCAGAATCCCGATGCCATCACAATCATGCAGAAGCGACTGGGAGAACAGGTGCGCTCGGTACTATTGCCGAATGAGTGATCGCAGCGAAATCGAATGCTGGCTTACCGACATGGACGGCGTGCTGGTGCACGAAAACCGACCGGTTCCGGGTGCGTCGGAGTTGCTTCAGCAGTGGCGGGATGAAGGCAAGCCCTACCTGGTTCTGACCAACAACTCGATCTTCACGCCCCGCGACCTCAGTGCCCGCCTTCGCGCATCCGGCCTGCACGTTCCCGAAGAAGCCATCTGGACCTCGGCGCTCGCGACCGCCGACTTCTGCGCATCGCAGATGCCCGGCGGCACCGCCTTTGTTGTGGGCGAGGTCGGACTCACCACGGCCATGCACGAGGCCGGTTTTATCATGACCGAGACGGCACCTGACTTTGTGGTTGTCGGCGAGACGCGCAACTACTCGTTCGACGCCATCACCAAGGCCATCCGCCTCATCGGTGCCGGGTCACGGTTTATCGTCACCAACCCCGATGCGACCGGCCCCAGCCCCGAGGGTCCCCTCCCGGCAACCGGCGCGATCGCCGCGCTCATCACCAAGGCCACGGGCCGCGAGCCCTACATTGTGGGTAAGCCGAACCCGATGATGTTCCGCTCCGCCATGAACAAAATCGGTGCGCACTCCGAGAACACCGGAATGATCGGTGACCGAATGGACACCGACATCATCGCGGGCATCGAGGCCGGTCTGCACACGGTTCTGGTTCTCACCGGCATCAGCGACCAGGCGGAAATCGACCGCTACCCGTTCCGTCCGAACGAGATCCTCAACAGTGTCGCCGACCTGCTGTCGACCGAGCCCATCGAGAGCGAGCTCTAAGCTCTAGCCCTCAGGCCGACAGCGCCAAGTCACCGGGCAGAGGCTCGCCCGAGGCACGTTCAACGAAGCAGTAATAGGTGCGGTCACCGGCATCCCATTCCGCAGAATCCGCGGGAAAACTCGCCGTCAGCTGGATGTCGGAGACAACACCGGCGACCTCGAAGTTGAGCACCTCGGGCGCCGAACAGAGGGTGTTGACCTGCGAGGCTAGGGGTTCAACACCGGGAAACGGGGTGTCAGCCTCGATCTCGGCGCGCACCAGCATCTGGGCGGCATGCTCGTCGTCGCACTCCACCACTGTGAACTCGGTGTCCCACGCGGAGTCGAACGGGTCGATGCACTCGCCGCCGAGGAGTTCGTTCCACGCGTGGGTACCGGGGTCGACCGGGCCCACAGCGTCCACCGGGGCAACGGGCTGGCTCGTTGTGGTGGGCACACTCTCCGCGGCCTCGCGTGTGGCCGTCTGCTCGCCGACTCGAAAACTGAGCAGGTACAGCGCGATAAGAAACAGCACCACCACAAGTCCGCCGGCAACCCAGATCATGGTTTTCTGCGCCTGCGTGAGTGGTGTGCGGGTCGAATTCGGCGACGGCTTGCGGGCGCCAGGCTTGGCGACCGGCAGCAGGGGCATCAGTCCCTGGTCGTTGTGCTCCTGAAACTGATCGTCGCGAAAGAGTGCGTCCAGCGCAGAACCATCGGCAGCGCCGTCTGAGGCAGTGCCGTCAGCACCAGTGCCGTCGGACGAAGTGCCGGTGTCCGTCGCGTCTCCGCTTCGTGGCACGGGTCCTCCGCGCGGAAATACCTCGGTCAGCGGCTCTTTAACGGCCTTCGCCGCCCGGACCTCGGCGATCGACATGGCCTGGGTCGACTGCCCGTCGTCATCCTCAACATCCGCGACGTCCTGCACCGACATCGCCTCGGTTGCCGGGCTGTCATCGTCCACGTCGGCAATATCTTGCAGCGACATAGCTTCGGTCGCGGGGCCGTCGTCGGCGTTGTCTTCGGTCGCGGGGCCGTCGTTCGCGAGGTCGTCGTTGGCGGAGCCGTCGTTATCCATGTCGGCAATATCGCGCAGGGACATCGCCTCGGTGGCGGGACCGTCGTCGTTGGTGTGGGGGCCGGATGCTGCGGGGCTTACCGACTCGGTCGGCTCAACCAGCTCATCGGCAACTTCGGGCTCGACCTCGCCGCTCTCGTTGAGCACAATCTCGGGTGCTTCATGGCGGTTACTGCCCCGGGGACGAAGCGCCGGAGCGGGAGTCTCCGCGGCGGGCAGTGGCGCAGGAACCTCCGACGCGGGAGGCGTAACGCCCTCGCCCGTGCCGGTATCCTCGGTGTCACTCACTCTGCGGCAGTCCCAGGTCGTCAAGGCCGATGGCGTAGTAGTACGGGTAGCCGGCGGCTTCGATGATTTCCTTCGCCCCGGTGTTGCGGTCAACAACAACAGCGACACCCACTACCTCGGCGCCGACCTTTTTGAGCGCTTCGATCGCGGCGAGCGGAGAACCACCCGTGGTCGAGGTGTCTTCCAGCACAACAACGCGCTTGCCCTCGAGGTCGGGTCCCTCAACCTGGCGGCCGCGGCCGTGGTCCTTCGGCTCCTTGCGCACCACAAACGCGTGGTATTCCTTGCCGAGCGCAACACCCTGGTGCAGCACGGCGGAGGCAATCGGGTCAGCGCCCATGGTGAGTCCGCCGACCGCGTAGACGTCGGGGATCTCAGAAATGAGGTCAACCATCACCTGTCCGATGAGCGGCGCGACACGGTAGTCGAGGCTGACCTTGCGCATGTCGATGTAGTACGTCGCCTTGCGACCACTGGTGAGGGTGAAGTCTCCGTGGAACACGGCACCGGCGGAAATGTGGTCGATCAACTGCTGTTTGGTGGTATTCACACTCACCACAATATCTAGGGAGGCCCCGAGTCCCTATTCCCCGACTTCGACCTGACCTCCTAAATGCCGACCATTCGGGGTACAAGAACTTTCGCGCACGGGGGACAATTTTGGCCGTTTGCCCCGAAATGGGGGCACGATCGCCTGCGCGACCCCAGCGCCGCGGGACCAACTCCCCTACTTTGAAACGAAGGCGGAGCCTCTGTAGCCCAGATCCGTACCGACGTAGCGAGCACAGTGCATCGGAGCACCAAGTTCCTCCCCATGGTGACAAACACGGCTGCACAGGAGAGTTCGTTGTGTCGAAAAAACCAGATCAGCGCGTCCGTCGCCGGCAGCTTGGCGCCGAGCGCTCTACCCTCCCTCTGCCCACCGTCCACACGGCGCCGAGCGACACCAAACTGATCCTCGGCAGGCTCGCCATCCTGTCCACCGTGGTGTTCTGGGCCGCCTACGTGATCTACACAATCGGCCGACAGTTCCTCGACAGTGGCCTGAGCGGGTTCCGCTTCACCACCGAGGCCATCTCCTACGTCATCATCGTCAGCACCCTTCTGTTCTCCGCGGTGATGTACTTGATGGCCCGCCAGGGAGCCCTCCGCCGGTTCCGCGACCACCAGCGTGTGCCGCGCGCTGCCCTCGACAATCACTTCTCCGACGGGCACGGCACCATCACTGTGCTGGTGCCGTCCTACGCCGAAGAGCCGTCCGTGGTGCGGATGACCCTCTGGTCCGCCGCGCTGCAGGAGTACCCGTCGATCCGCGTTGTGCTGCTCCTCGACGATCCGCCGAACCCGACCGATCCCGAGGTCGCGCGCCAGCTCGAGCTTTCCCGCCGTCTGACGTCCGATATCGCCGAGGCGTTGGCCGAGCCGCAGGAACGGTTCAGCGAGGCGATGCTGCTCTGCGAGCTGGAGCTGACGGATGCTGCGGTGGTTACCGGCGATTCCGTTCGACGCCTTGCCTCCAACTACCGCTGGGCCGCTCGCTGGCTGCAGACCATGGCGTATGCCGAGATCGATGGCGACCACGTGGAATCGTTTTTCGCCGACCAGGTGTTGCGCGGCCTGGCGGAGGACCTCACCCTCACCGCCACCGCGCTCGAGGCTGCGTCGTGGGAGAACCACGCGCCGTCCCCGCAGCGCATGATCGAGTTGCACCGCAGGCTGCTCCGCATTTTCTCGGCCGACCTCGACACCTTCGAGCGCAAGAAGTTCAAGTCGTTGTCCCACGAAGCGAACAAGGCCATGAACCTCAACGCTTACATCGGGTTGATGGGAGGCCTTTACCGGCACGAGACCAGCGCCGATGGCGACATCCTGTGGCCGGTGGGCTCGCTGGAGGAATCCAACTACTTTGTGCAGGACTCCGAGTACCTGCTCACCCTCGATGCCGACTCGCTACTACTGCGCGACTACTGCCTCCGCCTGGTCTACTTCCTCGAGCAGTGGGAAAACGACCGCGTTGCCGTGACGCAGACGCCGTACTCCTCGTTCCGCGGAGCGCCCACGCGCATCGAGCGGCTCGCTGGCGCAACCACCGACATCCAACACGTGCTCCACCAGGGAATGTCCCACCACGGTGCAGCCTTCTGGGTCGGGGCGAACGCGGTGATTCGCAAGCGTGCCCTCGAAGACATCGTTGAGGTGGAGACCGTCGGCGGCTTCGAGGTGCGCCGCTACGTGCAGGACCGCACGGTCATCGAAGACACGGAGTCGAGCATCGACCTCGGCAGCCACGGCTGGACACTGGTCAACTACCCCGAGCGCCTCAGTTACAGCGCGACCCCTCCCGACTTCGGATCGCTGATCGTCCAGCGCCGGCGCTGGGCCAATGGTGGGTTGCTAATCCTCCCCAAGTTCCTCAAACAGATCCGCGACCAACGACAGCAGGGAAACCCCATCCCCTTCACGGAGATGGCGCTGCGCCTCAACTACATCGCCTCGATCGCCTGGGCCAGCTTCGGACTGCTCTTCCTGCTCGCGTTCCCCTACGACAGCCGGCTGCTCAGCCCCATCGTGCTGCTCGCCTGTGCCCCGTACTTTCTCGCGATGGGCAGCGACCTCCGCGACACCGGATACAAGTTCTCCGACATCTTCCGCATCTACGGATTCAACCTGATCCTGCTCCCCGTCAACCTGGCCGGGGTACTCAAATCACTGCAGCAGGCGGTCACGGGTAAAAAGATCCCGTTCGCCCGCACTCCGAAGGTGCAGAACCGTACAGCGGCACCGCTGTTGTTTGTGGTGTCCCCATACCTGATCATCGGATTCTCGCTCTACACGGTGTGGCAGTGTGTGCTCGACAACAACTGGGGCACCGCGATTTTCGCGGGATTCAACGCCTTGATGGCCACGATTGCCATCGCGCAATACGTCGGTTTCTGGCATTCCGTCGTCGACATCTGGCTCGGCCTCACCGACTGGATGTGGGTCGACCGCAAAGAGCCCACTCCGGCGGCGACCGAACCCCAGACGGCACCCGTCGCGCCGGTTCTCGACTGGCAGCTCGTTCTCTACAACGGCAGCGCCAGTACACCGATGCCGGCTTTCTCCGACCCGAGCGACCCGCAGCCCGCCCGCACCAGCAGGTCGAAGCGCACCTCATCAACACGAGCATCGCGCCGCCGTCTGTTCAGCCGTCCCCTTCCCTCGATCGGCACCCGCACGGAGTCCGAGATCATTGCGTCGGCCAGCGTCACCGCGTCGGCCAGCGTGGTTGCGTCGGCCAGCCTCACCGCGTCGGCCAGCGTCGCTGCCGGCAGCACTGCCTCAGCAGACAGCACCGCCCCGTCCGGTTCACCATCGCCAATCACCGCGCCGGAGCCGGACGCGTCCTCATCCCATCAGCAGTCACATCGCCTGCAGTCACACAACTCCGACGACTGATGACCATCGACAACGCTCCCGCAGAAGAGAACGCGGACGAGTCCGATACGTCGGCCTCCCCTGAAACGTCGGATACCGCAGACACCGCAGACTCTCAAAACAGTCCAGCCGCCCCAGATAACTCGACCACCTCGATCGCCCCCGAGGCGTCCGATGTCGTGGACGTTCCCGATTCCCGCGAGGATCCAAATGCCCTCGATGCGCCGGATGCCCTGAGCAACGCTCCTCACCTCGAGACCCCGACAATCCCAACAATCCCCACAACCCCGGCCAGCTCGCCGGTCGCAGCAGTGAGCCCCGCGCCACCACGACCGAAGTCCACCCGACGCCTCTCGGTCTGGCGGGTTCTTCTCGCGCTGGTCATCGTGGGGGTACTCACCACGGGCGGATATGGCGGATGGCAGTGGTGGAACTCCACCCGTGCCATCGCCGCCCACACCCCCTGGTTCGCCGGATACGTCGATGTGACCGCGACACCCTCGTACGCATTCGAGGCGCCGGAGACACTGGAACAGAAAAACGTGGTGCTGTCGTTTGTGGTGGCCAGTACCGACGATCCCTGCACACCGAGCTGGGGCACGTATTACAGCCTCGACGACGCCGCCGATTCCCTCGACCTCGACCGTCGGATCGCTCGACTAGAGCAACTGGGCGGCACAGCAACGGTGTCCTTCGGTGGGTTCCTCAACAATGAGCTCGCAACCGTCTGCACCGATGAGTCCGCCCTTGCCGACGCCTACGCCGAGGTCGTGGATCGCTACAACCTCACCGCCATCGACCTGGATGTCGAGGGCGAGAACCTCACCAACACCGACGCGGGTGCGCGCAGAGCATCCGCCATCCGCACGGTGCAAGACGAGCGCCTCGCCGCGGGCACACCCCTCGATGTCTGGCTGACGCTGCCCACCGCGACTTTTGGGATGACCGCCGAGGGCACAACGGCCGTGGCGCAGATGCTGGAGGCGGGCGTCGACCTCACCGGCGTCAACGCCATGACCATGAACTACGGAGCCAGTCGCGACGCGGACGAGTCCATGGGCGACGCCGCGATCAAGGCGCTCACCGCG
>Ga0247732_10000431_pt1 | contig 20473 bp, 13 predicted proteins | sample UWRJL163409C2_FD_180940 | JGI IMG/M metagenome (GOLD analysis project Ga0247732, IMG submission 180940) | Plant litter microbial communities from Arlington Agricultural Research Station in Wisconsin, United States - UWRJ-L163-409C-2 | ecosystem: Environmental > Terrestrial > Plant litter >...
GCAGACCCTGATCAACATCCGTCCCGTCGTGGCGGCGATCAAGGAGTTCTTCGGAACGTCGCAGCTGTCGCAGTTCATGGACCAGAACAACCCGCTGTCGGGTCTGACCCACAAGCGCCGCCTGTCGGCGTTGGGCCCCGGTGGTCTGTCCCGTGAGCGTGCCGGCCTCGAAGTTCGTGACGTGCACTCCAGCCACTACGGCCGCATGTGCCCGATCGAGACCCCGGAAGGCCCGAACATCGGCCTGATCGGTTCGCTGTCGGTGTACGCGCGGGTCAACCCGTTCGGCTTCATCGAGACCCCGTACCGCAAGGTCGTCGACGGCGTCGTCACCGACGAGATCCACCACCTCACCGCCGACGAGGAGGACCGCCACGTCGTGGCGCAGGCCAACTCGCCGATCGACGCGAACAACCGGTTCACCGAGGAGAAGATCCTCGTTCGTCGTAAGGGTGGCGAGGTCGAAAACGTCTCGCCGATGGACGTGGACTACATGGACGTCTCACCGCGCCAGATGGTGTCGGTGGCCACGGCCATGATCCCGTTCCTCGAGCACGACGACGCCAACCGTGCCCTCATGGGTGCCAACATGCAGCGCCAGGCGGTTCCGCTGGTGCGTAGCGAGGCGCCTCTGGTCGGTACCGGCATGGAACTGCGTGCCGCGATCGACGCCGGTGACGTCATCGTCGCCACCAAGTCAGGTGTCATCGAAGAGGTGTCCGCCGACTACATCACCGTGATGGCAGACGACGGCACCCGGCACACCTACCGGATGCGCAAGTTCGCCCGCTCCAACCACGGCACGTGCGCCAACCAGCGCCCGATCGTGGACAGCGGTCAGCGGGTCGAGGCCGGACAGGTCCTCGCCGACGGGCCGTGCACCGAAAACGGTGAAATGGCGCTCGGCAAGAACCTGCTCGTGGCGATCATGCCGTGGGAAGGCCACAACTACGAGGACGCGATCATCCTCTCGCAGCGCCTGGTTGAGGAGGACGTCCTGACGTCCATCCACATCGAAGAGCACGAGATCGACGCCCGCGACACCAAGCTGGGCGCCGAGGAGATCACCCGGGACATCCCGAACGTCTCCGACGAGGTGCTGGCCGATCTCGACGAGCGCGGCATCATCCGCATCGGTGCCGAGGTCCGCGACGGCGACATCCTGGTCGGCAAGGTCACGCCCAAGGGCGAGACCGAGCTGACCCCGGAAGAGCGCCTGCTGCGTGCCATCTTCGGTGAGAAGGCCCGCGAGGTTCGCGACACGTCGCTCAAGGTTCCGCACGGCGAGTCCGGCAAGGTCATCGGCGTTCGGATGTTCTCTCGCGAAGAGGACGACGAGCTGCCCGCCGGCGTCAACGAGCTGGTCCGCGTCTACGTGGCCCAGAAGCGCAAGATCTCCGACGGCGACAAGCTCGCCGGACGCCACGGCAACAAGGGCGTCATCGGCAAGATCCTGCCGATCGAAGACATGCCGTTCATGCCGGACGGCACGCCGGTCGACATCATCCTGAACACGCACGGTGTGCCGCGACGGATGAACATCGGTCAGATCCTCGAGACGCACTTGGGCTGGGTTGCCAAGGCAGGCTGGAACATCGACGTCGTCGGTGACACCGGCGAGCTGCCAGGTTGGGCGGAGAACCTGCCCGACGAGCTGCTCTCGGCACCGTCCAACAGCATCGTCTCCACGCCCGTCTTCGACGGCGCGCGCGAGAACGAGCTGGAAGGCCTGCTCGGCGCAACGCTTCCGAACCGCGACGGTGACGTGATGGTCAACGCCGAGGGCAAGTCGCAGTTGTTCGACGGACGTAGTGGTGAGCCGTTCCCGTACCCGGTGACGGTTGGCTACATGTACATCCTGAAGCTGCACCACTTGGTGGACGACAAGATCCACGCTCGCTCGACCGGTCCGTACTCGATGATCACCCAGCAGCCGCTTGGTGGTAAGGCGCAGTTCGGTGGTCAGCGATTCGGTGAGATGGAGTGCTGGGCCATGCAGGCCTACGGCGCGGCGTACACGCTGCAGGAACTCCTGACCATCAAGTCCGACGACACCGTCGGCCGCGTGAAGGTCTACGAGGCAATCGTCAAGGGCGAGAACATCCCCGAACCCGGTATTCCGGAGTCGTTCAAGGTGTTGCTCAAGGAGCTCCAGTCGCTGTGCCTCAACGTCGAGGTGCTGTCGTCTGAAGGCCAGCGGATCGAAATGCGCGACAGTGACGACGAGGACCTGGAGCGTGCTGCCGCGAACCTGGGAATCAACCTGTCCCGCAACGAATCACCGTCGGTCGAGGATCTCGCTTAACTGCTGTTTCGGGGGCTTCGCGTCCCGCGATTTGATTGATAGTCATCTAGTCCCGCAAGGGGAAAGGGAGTTACGTGCTCGACGTCAACTTCTTCGATGAACTCCGCATTGGCCTCGCCACTGCGGACGACATCCGCAATTGGTCCTACGGTGAGGTTAAGAAGCCGGAGACCATCAACTACCGCACGCTCAAGCCAGAGAAGGACGGCCTGTTCTGCGAGAAGATCTTCGGACCTACTCGCGACTGGGAGTGCTACTGCGGCAAGTACAAGCGCGTGCGCTTCAAGGGAATCGTCTGTGAGCGCTGCGGCGTCGAGGTAACTCGCGCCAAGGTGCGTCGTGAGCGGATGGGCCACATCGAACTGGCCGCGCCCGTCACCCACATCTGGTACTTCAAGGGTGTTCCCAGCCGTCTTGGCTACCTGCTCGACCTCGCCCCGAAGGATCTCGAAAAGATCATCTACTTCGCGGCATACGTGATCACCGCGGTGGACACCGAGCAGCGTCACAGCGACCTTTCGACGCTCGAGGCCGAAATGGTCGTCGAGAAGAAGGCAGTCGAGACCCAGCGCGACAGCGATCTCGAAGAGCGCGCCCAGAAGCTCGAAGCCGACATGGCCGAGCTCGAGAAGGACGGCGCCAAGTCCGACGTCCGTCGCAAGGTCCGTGACGGCGGCGAGCGCGAAATGCGTCAGCTCCGCGACCGGGCCCAGCGCGAGCTGGACCGTCTCGACGAGGTCTGGGTGACGTTCACCAAGCTCGCTCCCAAGCAGCTCATCGTCGACGAGGTGCTCTACCGCGAGCTCATCGACCGCTACGGCGAGTACTTCCAGGGCGCCATGGGTGCGGAGTCGATCAAGAAGCTCATCGAGACCTTCGACATCGACGCCGAGGCCGAGAGCCTGCGCGACACCATCAAGAACGGCAAGGGACAGAAGAAGCTTCGTGCACTGAAGCGTCTGAAGGTCGTCGCGGCGTTCCAGATGAACCGCAACTCGCCCATGGGCATGGTGCTCGACGCCGTTCCGGTGATCCCGCCGGAGCTGCGCCCGATGGTTCAGCTCGACGGTGGCCGGTTCGCCACGTCCGACCTGAACGATCTGTACCGCCGCGTCATCAACCGCAACAACCGGTTGAAGCGACTGATCGACCTCGGCGCACCCGAGATCATCGTCAACAACGAGAAGCGCATGCTTCAGGAATCCGTTGACGCACTGTTCGACAACGGACGTCGTGGCCGCCCCGTCACCGGGCCGGGCAACCGTCCGCTGAAGTCGCTCTCCGACCTGTTGAAGGGCAAGCAAGGCCGGTTCCGTCAGAACCTGCTCGGCAAGCGCGTCGACTACTCGGGCCGTTCGGTCATCGTCGTCGGTCCTCAGCTCAAGCTGCACCAGTGTGGTCTGCCGAAGCTGATGGCCCTCGAGCTGTTCAAGCCGTTCGTGATGAAGCGTCTGGTCGACTTGAACCACGCGCAGAACATCAAGAGCGCCAAGCGGATGGTCGAACGTCAGCGCCCGCAGGTGTGGGACGTCCTCGAAGAGGTCATCTCCGAGCACCCCGTGCTGCTGAACCGCGCACCAACGCTGCACCGCCTCGGCATCCAGGCCTTCGAGCCGATGCTGGTGGAGGGCAAGGCAATTCAGCTGCACCCGCTGGTGTGTGAGGCGTTCAACGCCGACTTCGACGGTGACCAGATGGCAGTCCACCTGCCGCTGTCCGCCGAGGCGCAGGCCGAGGCACGCATCCTGATGCTGTCGTCGAACAACATCCTGTCGCCCGCGTCGGGTCGTCCGTTGGCCATGCCGCGTCTGGACATGGTGACCGGTCTGTACTTCCTGACCACCGAAATCGAAGGCGACATCGGCGAATACCAGCCGGCCGCAACCGATTCCGCGGAGTTCGGGGTGTACAGCTCGCCGGCCGAGGCGCAGATGGCCGTCGACCGTGGCGCCCTGAGCGTCCGGTCGAAGATCAAGGTTCGGCTGACGCACCTGCGTCCGCCTGCCGAGGTCGAGGCCGCGCAGTTCCCGGACCGCTGGAAGATGGGCGACGCCTGGTTGGCGGAGACCACCTTGGGCCGAGTGCTGTTCAACGAGCTGCTGCCGCGCGGATACCCGTTCGTCAACAAGCAGATGCACAAGAAGGTCCAGGCGTCGATCATCAACGATCTCGCCGAGCGCTACCCGATGATCGTCGTCGCGCAGACCGTCGACAAGCTCAAGGACGCCGGTTTCCACTGGGCCACGCGCTCGGGTGTCACCGTTTCCATGGCCGACGTGCTCGTCCCGCCGAACAAGGCACAGATCCTCGACGGCTACGAGCAGCAAGCGGACGCCATCGAGAAGAAGTACCAGCGTGGCCTGCTCGAGAAGATCGAGCGGACCGACGCCTTGGTCAAGATCTGGAAGGAAGCGACCGAAGAGGTCGGTAACGCACTGCGCGACCACTACCCGTCGTCCAACTCGATCATTCAGCTGATCGACTCGGGCGCCACCGGTACGTTCAACCAGACGCGCACCCTGGCCGGCATGAAGGGCCTGGTGACGAACCCTAAGGGTGAGTTCATCCCGCGCCCGATCAAGTCGTCCTTCCGTGAAGGCCTGACCGTGTTGGAGTACTTCATCAACACGCACAGCGCCCGAAAGGGTCTGGCCGACACCGCCCTTCGTACGGCGGACTCGGGTTACCTGACCCGTCGTCTGGTCGACGTGTCTCAGGACGTCATCGTGCGCGAGCACGATTGCCAGACTGAGCGCGGCATCATGACCACGATCGCGGCCACCGAGGCCGACGGCACCCTGACCCGCGACGCGCACGTCGAGACCTCGACCTATGCGCGCACGCTGGCCGTGGATGCGATCGACGCAGGAGGCAACGTCGTCGTCGAGCGTGGACACGATCTGGGCGATCCGGCGATCGACGCACTGCTGGCCGCGGGTATCACCGAGGTCAAGGTGCGTTCGGTGCTGACCTGCATGACGGGCACCGGCGTCTGCGCTACGTGCTACGGCCGCTCGATGGCCACCGGCAAGCTGGTCGACATCGGTGAGGCCGTCGGCATCGTCGCCGCGCAGTCCATCGGTGAGCCCGGCACGCAGCTGACCATGCGTACGTTCAAGCAGGAGGGCGGCGTCGGTGAGGACATCACCGGTGGTCTTCCTCGTGTGCAGGAGCTGTTCGAGGCCCGCGTGCCGCGTAACACCGCTCCGATCGCGGACGTCACCGGTCGGGTCAACATCGAAGTGGGCGAGAAGTTCTACAAGATGACGATCATCCCGGATGACGGTGGTGAAGAAGTCGTCTACGACAAGCTCACTCGTCGTCAGCGCCTGAAGGTGTTCAAGCACGAGGACGGCTCCGAGCGTCTCCTGGCCGACGGTGACCACGTGGAGGTGGGCCAGCAGCTGATGGAAGGCTCGGCCAACCCGCACGAGGTGCTGCGCGTCCAGGGCCCCCGCGAGGTGCAGATCCACCTCGTCAAGGAGGTCCAGGAGGTCTACCGCGCTCAGGGTGTGTCGATCCACGACAAGCACATCGAGGTGATCGTCCGGCAGATGCTGCGTCGCGTCACGGTGATCGATTCGGGCGCAACGGAATTCCTGCCCGGTTCGTTGACCGAGCGGGCCGAGTTCGAGTCGGCCAACCGTCGCGTGGTGGCAGAGGGCCTTGAGCCCGCCGCCGGGCGTCCGGTGCTGATGGGCATCACGAAGGCCTCGTTGGCGACCGATTCCTGGTTGTCGGCGGCGTCGTTCCAGGAGACCACGCGAGTGCTGACCGATGCGGCGATCAACTGCCGCAGCGACCGGCTCAACGGTCTGAAGGAGAACGTGATCATCGGCAAGCTGATCCCGGCCGGTACGGGTATTGCCCGCTACCGGGACATCCAGGTCCAGCCGACCGAGGAAGCGCGCGCCGCGGCGTACACGATCCCGTCCTACGAGGATCAGTACTACAGCCCCGACTTCGGTCAGGGTGCCGGCCAGGCCGTGCCGCTCGACGATTACGGATTCAGCGACTACCGCTAGTCACTGTGTGGAAGGGCCCCGGCTTCGGCCGGGGCCCTTTTGCGTTGTGGGGGTTGGGTGTTGCCGCTGTCCCGTCCTCCTCCCGCGCACCCCCTCCTCCCGCGAGCAGACGCAAAGATGCGCGACACGCCGAGTGTTTCCGCAGGTTTGCGACTGCTCGGCTATCCACAGTTGCGCGTTCATCCACAAATTGCTCGGCGCGTCTGTTGGAGCGGAAGCGCTCGCTTCAGCATCGAACGATGTTGCTCGATGTGATGTTCAGTGGCCGTGGAGGTTTGGCCACGACGGCAGACCTCTCGTCGTCCTTGAATGCGAGAACGCTGGCGCTGTACGTCGAGGCGGGTGCGATCGTGCGCGTGTGTCACGGTGTCTACGCGCTGTCACCGCCGGATGTCCTGGGCCGACTGGCTGCCTTGGACCTGATGACCGGCCGAGATTTAGTGGCGTGCATGAATACTGCGGCGGCGTTGCACGGCTTCGACAGCGAGAACGACCCGCGGGTGCACGTCCTCGATCCGGGAATCCGTATGCGGTCGACGGAAGAGGTGACGGTGCACCAGCGGTTGGGTGCCCCGTTGAGACGCGTCGGCGGACGGCTGGCCACCACGCCCGCGTGGGCCGCTGTCGAGGTGGCCAGGACGTTGCGCCGACCTCGCGCCTTGGCATTCCTCGACGCCGCCCTCCGCTCGGGAACGTGCACGGTGGCCGACCTGCGCGCCGCCACTGCCGAACAGAAGGGGCGGCGTGGAATCGTCCGTGTGCGGGAGTTGGTGGAGCACGCCGACGGTCGCGCCGAGTCGCCAATGGAGAGCGAGGCGCGGCTCGTCTTCATCGACGGTGGATTGCCAATGCCCGTGCTGCAGTACGAGATCGTCGACCGCTGTGGCGACCTGTGGCGGACCGACTTTGCCTGGCCGGCAGCGAAGCTCGTCGGCGAATACGACAGCATGCAATGGCACGCGAGCCCAGAGGCGCTACGACACGACCGGATGAAGACCGCGCGGCTGCAGGAGTGCGGGTATCGGGTGGTCCCGCTTGTGGTGGACGACGTGCGGCGCCGGCCAGGGGACCTCGTCAATCGGATTTTTGCCCACTTCCAAGCCGCCTGACCCCCGTTGTCCCCTTCGCTTGCGGACTGCTCGCGGGAAGGGGGAGGGAAAGTGGGAAGGGGGAGGGAAAGGGGGGAAGTGGGCGGTCAGTGGCCGGGGTGGACGGTGTCGCCCGGCATCGCGCACGACGTCCGCGTCAGCAACGAGACGGGCAGCACCGTGCGCCGACGCATCTTGCGGTCGGGCCCGTCGAGGCGCTCGAAGAGGCGTTCCACCGCGAGGCGACCCATCTCGTCGGCATCCTGGTTGATCACCGTGACGGCCGGGCGCAGGGCCGCCGCCGTGGGGAAGTCGCCGAAGCCGATGACCGCAACGTCGTTGCGCCCCAAGGCCTGTAGCGCCGTCACGACCGACACCGTGCAGCGAGCGTTCGACGAGAACACCGCCGTCGGCGGCTGCGGCTCGGCGAGGATGCGACGCAGCGCGGTGGTGATGGTTTCGGTGTCGACTCCGCCGAGGTGGACGAGTCCGTCGTGGTGCGGCAGGCCGGCGTCGTTCAGTGCCTGTCGGCACCCCTCGAGGCGCAGGAGTCCGGTGACGACGTCGTCGCCCATGAACGCCACCGTGCGGTGACCGTGCGCGAGCAGGTGGGCGGTCCCCTCCCGGCCGCCGCCTACGTCGTCCTGAACCACGGCGTCGGCGGTCAGCTTGGCCGGCATCCGGTCGACGAACACCAGGGGTGCTCGGGCCTGCCACGGTCGGAGGAACGACATGTCCGGCCCCACGGGGCAGATGATCATCCCGGCGACCCTGCGATGCAGCACCGCCTCGATCGACCGCCGCTCGTGGGAGGGCTCCCAGCCGACGCTGGTGACGATGACGGCGACGCCGCGGCGGCTGGCCTCTCGCTCGACCGCGCTGATGATGCCGGCGAAGAAGGGGTCGGCGACGCCGGGCACCGCCACCCCGATCGCCGCGTCGCGCCCGGTGCGGAACGTGACCGCCAGCATGTTGGGGACGTACTGCAGTTCGTCGATCGCCTGCTCGACGCGGAGTCGGACTTCGGCGGAGACGTAACGGTCGTTGTTGACCACGCGAGACACGGTTTTCGCGCTCACGCCAGCGTGGGCTGCCACGTCGCGCATCGTTGCCATCGACCGTCCTCCCTGTCCGGGTCGACAGTATGTCACCGATGTCAGAGAAATGGCGGCGACTTTTCTGACACCGGTGACATAGGCGCGGAAGTGGCGTACCGTCTCGCCTCGGAGCAGTCACGAGAGTGACGCAGGTAACAGCAACGACGCGGGAAAGAGGCGGAGCCGACGGATGAAGGCGGTGTCCTACGAAGGCCCCAAGACGTGGTCGGTGACCGACGTCCCCACGCCAGAGGCGGCGCCCGGGCAGGTGCGGATCAAGGTGGACCAGGTCGGAGTATGCGGCACCGATCTGCACATTCACGAAGGCGAATTCGGCGCGGTCTTTCCGCTGATCCCCGGGCACGAAGTGGTCGGCGTCGTCGACCAACTCGGTGACGACGTCACCCGGTTCCGGCTCGGCGAGCAGGTCACCGTCAACCCGAACGTGTACTGCGGCCAGTGTCCGTACTGCCTGGCCGGCCGGTTGGGTCAGTGCGAGTCGATGCTGGGGTTTGGCAGCAACTTTCCCGGCTTCTTCGCCGAATACGCCGTCGCCGACCACACACTGGTCTTCTCGGCCGAGGGCCTCGACAAGGACACCGCGGTGTTCTGCGAGCCGACGTCGTGCGCGATGCACGGCCTCGAGTCCCTGCAGATGCGTCCCGGCGGCAGCGCGCTGGTGCTCGGCGCAGGCCCGACCGGACTCCTGCTGGCGCAACTGATCGCCTCGGGCGGCGCGTCGTCGGTGACGGTGGCGGGGCCAAGCCAGTTCAAGCTCGGCACCGCCCGCGGCCTTGGAGTGGACCGCACGGTGCGGATCGCGCGCGACGACCCCGACGCCAACATCGCCACGCTTCTGGCGGCCTCGCCGCACGGGGACGGGTACGACGCCGTCGTCGAAGCCACCGGATCGCCCGTGGTGGGCGACATCTGCGTGCCGCTCACCCGCCGCGGCGGCACGGTGCTGATCTACGGCGTCACGCGCGCCGACGACCTCGTCCGCTTCCATCCCTTCGACGTGTTCCGGCGCGAGATCACCATCAGGGGATCGTTCGCCGAGATGACGTCCTTCGGCGCGGCCATCGACGCGCTGCGCGGCGGCCGGGTGCGCACCAACGGGCTGATCACCCACCGCTTCGGTCTCGACGACTACGGCATGGCGCTGCAGACGTTGCGTGGTGACGCCACCGCGCACAAGGTGGTGATCGAACTGTGAGTCCAGATGCACAACTGTTGCCGCCCAACGTGATCGAACACTGGTACGCCGGCGGTCCCGCGTTGGCGGCGTGGCGGGGGCTGGCAGCGGTCGGAAACCGCTCGCCCGAGGAATGGATCGGCGCCACCGTCGCCAGGTTCGGTGATCCCGACCATGGCCCGGCGGCCCTGGCCGACGGCACCCCGTTGGTCGACGCGGTGCGCGCCGACCCCGTCGCCTGGCTGGGCCGGGCCGACGGGGTGCCGGGGGACACCGGTGTGCTGGTGAAGCTTCTCGACGCCGGCCAGCGGCTGCCCGTTCACGTGCACCCCACCCGGGACTACGCCTCCCGTCACCTCGGCTGCGCCTACGGCAAGACCGAAGCCTGGTACGTCCTCGAGGCCGGCCCGGACGCGGCGGTCTGGGTCGGCTGGCGCGAGGACGTCACGCCGCAGCGCGTTCGCGAACTCGTCGACGACCAGGACGCCGAGACCATGCTTGCCCTCATGCACCGCATCCCCGTGCGCCCCGGTGACGGCGTGCTGGTGCCCGGTGGCACACCGCACGCGATCGGCGCGGGCATCCTGCTCGTCGAGGCGCAGGAACCCACCGATCAGTCGATTCTGTTGGAGCGCAACAACACCAACGCGTCCGACGCTGAAGTCTTCCTCGGGCTGGACCGCGACACCGCGCTGTCCGTCGTCAGCACGGACGCACTTGCCGACCCGGGCCTGCTGCTCCGTCACGCGGAGGCCAAGCCAGCCGACGTGGTGAGCGTGCTGCCCGCCGACGCCGACCCCTACTTCCACATGGAACTGCTCACCGCGGGGGCCGCCGTCCCGGCCGGGTTCGCCGTCGCGGTGGTCGTGGCGGGCAGCGGTGTGCTCACCTCTGCCGGCGGCGTACCGCTTGACGTGACGACCGGGCACGCACTCGTCGTCCCCGCCGCGTGCGGCACCTGGAGCGTCGACGGCGACGCCCGGCTACTCGTCTGCAGGGCGGGCACCTCGTGGCCGCCCCACCGACCGGAAGGCAACTCATGACCGCACTGCTCGAGGCGCGAGCCATCTCGCGCAGCTTCGGCCACGTCCGCGCCCTCGACGGCGCCGACTTCGACGTCGAGGCAGGCGAAGTGGTCGGACTGATCGGCGACAACGGCGCCGGCAAGTCCACTCTCATCAAGGCACTGTCGGGCAGTCTCGAACTCGACGAGGGCGAGGTCTACTTCGATGGCGCCCCCATCAGGCTGGCAAGTCCGCGGGAGGCGAACGATCTCGGGATCGAGGTCGTGTACCAAGACCTCGCGCTCGCGCCGCATCTCAACCCCGTGCAAAACGTCTTCCTGGGACGGGAACTCAGCCGCAAGGGCCCGCTCGGACGATTCGGCTTCCTCGACGAGAAGGAGATGCGCAGGCAGGCCGCCGCGTCGTTCGCCGAACTCGGGGCGACGGTCCGGTCGCTGAACACCCCCGTCGGGTCGATGTCCGGCGGTCAGCGCCAAGGCATCGCCATCGCCCGCGCCATTGCGTGGGCGGACAAGGTCGTCATCCTCGACGAACCGACCGCCGCGCTCGGCGTCGTACAGACCAAGAACGTCCTCGAATCGGTGAAACGTGTGCGCGACAAGGGCATTGCGGTGGTGTTCATCAGCCACTCGATGCCGCACGTGCTCGAGATCTGCGATCGCATCCAGGTGCTTCGGCTGGGCCGACGGGTTGCCACCTATCGCGGCAGCGACACCACGGTGGAGACCTTGGTCGGCGCGATGACCGGCGCCCTCGACGGACGGGAAGGTGCCGCATGAGTACGGTCGCGAATCAACCCGCAGTCGCCGTGTCCGGGGCCGACGACGGCGACGAGTCCTTGGTGAAGCGCCTGCTGAGCCTTCAGGCGATCTGGATCCTCGGCGTGCTGATCGTCATCTGCGTGGCGTTTTCCGTCGTCGCGGGTGATCGCTTCCTGTCGGCGGGCAACTTTTCGCTGATGTCGCAGAACGTCGCGGTGTGGGCGGTGCTCGGCGTCGGGATGACCTTCGTGATCATCACGTCCGGCATCGACCTGTCCGTCGGGTCGGTGCTGGTGTTCTCGTCGGTGGTCGCGGCGAAGGTGATGGCGGCCATGGGCGGCAACGGTCCGGGGGTGGCGGCCGCGGGCCTGGTGGCCGCGGTGCTCAGCGGAACGGTCTGGGGTGCCGTCAACGGCATCCTGGTCGCCAAGGCCAGGGTGCCTGCGCTGATCGTGACGCTCGGAACCCTCTCGGTGGCACTCGGTCTGGCGCAGGTGATCACCGGCGGAATCGACATTCGTTCGGTACCAACAGAACTCACCGACTTCAGCGCCTACATCAAGGTCCTCGGCATTCCCGGCCTGCCGTTCGTGGCACTGATCGTGGTGATCCTCGGTGCAATCCTGCTGCACAAGACCAGGTTCGGTCGCTACACCTACGCCATCGGTTCCAACCAGGAGGCGGCGCGACGCACGGGCATCAAGGTGACCCGGCACCTGATCGCCGTCTACGCGCTGGCGGGCACCCTGGCCGGGTTCGGCGCGCTGCTGTCGCTGGCCCAATACGGTACGACGACCATCGCGGGCCAGTCGCTGACCAACCTGAACGTCATCGCCGCCGTCGTCATCGGCGGCACGTCGATCTTCGGTGGCGAGGGCACGGTGTTCGGCACCCTCGTCGGGCTGTTCATCCCCGCCGTGCTGCAGTCGGGATTCGTCATCATCGGCGTCCAGCCGTACTGGCAGGGTGTCGCGGTCGGTTCGGTGCTGATCGCCGCGGTCTACGTCGACCAGTCCCGACGCGCGGCGGCCATGCGCAGCGCACGTTCTCGAAATCCTCTCAACCGCAGAGGATCCCCGCGAGGTTCACAACGAAGGGAAAGTCCATGAACCGAAACCGTCTCGTGTTCGTCGCGAGCGTCATGACGCTCGCGTTGCCGATGGCCGCCTGCACGTCGTCCAAGCCCCAGTCCGAACCGAGCGGCACGTCGACCGGTGGCGCGGCGTCGTCGTCGTCGTCCTCGGCGGCCCCGCAGGCGGCGGTCACCACCGTCACCGCACCGCCAAAGGCCAGCAAGGAGTACGACATTGCGCTCCTGCAGGGCGTGGTAGGCGACCAGTTCTACATCACCATGCAGTGCGGCGCTCAGGAGGAAGCCGCCAAGCTGGGCGTCAAGGTGAACACGCAGGGGCCGCAGAAGTTCGACCCGACCCTGCAGAAGCCGATCCTGGACTCGATCGTCGCGAGCAAGCCCGACGCGCTGTTGGTGGCGCCGACCGACGTCCAGGCCCTGCAGCAACCGCTGCAGCAGGCCGCCGCGGCGGGCATCAAGGTCGTCCTCGTCGACACCACGACCGCCGATCCGTCGTTCGCGACGTCGGCGATCTCCAGTGACAACGAGGGTGGCGGCGCAGCGGCGTTCGACGCCATCAAGCAACTGCACCCCGAGGGCGGCAAGGTCATGGTGATGGGGCTGGAGCCCGGCGTCTCTACGACCGACGCGCGCGCCAAGGGATTCGAGGACGCCGTCAAGGCCGACCCGAAGTTCAACTACGTCGGCGTGCAGTTCAGCCACAACGATCCGGCGACGGCCGCACAGCTGGTCGGCGCGCAGTTGCAGCGCGATCCCGACCTGGTCGGCGTGTTCGCGGTCAACCTGTTCTCCGCCGAAGGCGCGGCCACCGGCATCAAGCAGGCGGGCAAGAGCGGTCAGGTGCAGGTCGTCGGATTCGACGCAGGCCCCAACCAAATCCAAGCGCTGCGCGAGGGCACCGTGCAGGCGCTTGTCGCGCAGGATCCCGGCGCCATCGGCAGGTTCGGGGTCGACGAAGCGGTGACGGCTCTCGACGGCGGCCAGAACACGCCCAACGTGCAAACCGGGTTCACGATCATCACCAAGGAGAACCTCGACGGCGAGGGCGGGGCGGCGGCGTACAAGTCGGAGTGCTGACCGTCCTCCCGCCGAGCAGTCGCAAAGGTGCGCGACACGCCGACCAATGGCGCAAGTTTGCGACTGCTCGCGGGAAGGCTGGGTCAGCGGCTGATCACGTCGAGCAGGTGCGCGACGGTGTCGCCGATCGCCGCGCGCGCGGAGCGCAGGGCCTTGCGCGGGTCGACGGCGTCGTCGGCCGCCAAGGCCGACCGAACCGCGCCGGTGTAGGCGACGTTCAACGCCGTTCCCACGTTGACCTTGACGATGCCGGCCCGCACGGCGGCCCGCAGCGCGTCGTCGGGCACGCCGGAGGAGCCGTGCAGCACCAGGGGCACCGACAACGCGTCCCGAAGGGCGGCAATGAGTTCGAGGTCGAGTTCGGCGGTGCGGGTGGTCATGGCGTGTGAGCTGCCGACCGCGACGGCAAGCGCATCAACGCCTGTGGCACCGACGAATTCGGCCGCCTGCCGGGGATCGGTGCGGACGCCGGGAGCGTGGGCGTTGCTGACCTGGCTGTCCTTGCCGCCGACGTAGCCCAATTCGGCCTCGACGGCCAAGCCCCGCCCGTGCAACAGCGCGGTGGCCTCGGCGGTGACGGCGACGTTGCGGTCATACGGCAGGGCGCCACCGTCGACCATCACCGACGAATATCCGGCGGCGGCCGCCTGCTCCCAGAGGTGCGGCGCCTCGACGTGGTCCAGATGCAGGCCGACCGGCACGGCGGCATCGGCTGCCAGGGTCGCCAGCGCGGCGCTGATCGGTCGCAGCGACCCATGGAAGGCCACGGTGTTCTCGCTGACCTGCAGGATCACCGGAGCGGCGGCATGCTGGGCGCCCGCGACGATGCCCTCCCCGTGCTCGAGGGTGACCACGTTGAAGGCGGCGACGCCGCTGCCGTTCGCGGCGGCCGTGCGCAGTAGTTCGGCCGTGGCGACCAGCGGCATGACGGCTCCTGTCGGGGCTTGACGGACATCCAATCAAACGCAACCATATCCAGGTACATCCAATTGGGCAATGGGCAGGAGAACGATGGCCGCGTTCGCCGGGCTGGACGTCGGCACCACCTCGAGCAAGGCCGTGGTCTACGACGCCGACGGGCTCGTCCTCGGTACCGGACGTGCCGCCACGACGTGGGAGTCGACGCCCGACGGCACCGAGATCAGCGCAGAAGCGTTGCGCCGCAGCGCCTTCGAGGCCCTCAATGCCGCGGCGGTCGACGCCGGAGTCGAGGTGCGGGCCGTCGGCGTGACCTGCATGGGGGAGTCCGGCGTCCTGGTCGACGCGCGCGAACGCCCGCTCGCCCCCGTGATCGCCTGGCACGACGACCGCGACGGCGCGGAGGTGGCAGACCTGGCGGCGACCATCGGAGCCGAGACCTTCGGTGGCATCGCGGGAAAGCCTCTGCGAGGGCAATTCTCGCTCACCAAGCACCGCTGGTTGTTGCGCCACGCACCGGCCACGCGTGACGCGACCACCCGGTTCGACGTCGGCGGCTGGGTGGTGCGTCGGCTCGGCGGCGACGCGGTTCTCGAACTGTCCTTGGCCGGCCGCACCGGATGGCTCGACGTCGCGACGTGCGATTGGTGGGATGCGGCGCTGGACTGGTCGGGTGCCCGCCGTGAGCTCATGCCGCCGTTGGTGGCCGCCGGAGTGCCGGTCGGCGTCGTCACCTCCGACGCGGTCAGCCCTCTGCTCCGCGGTGCGGTCCTGACCTTGGCAGGCCACGACCATCAAGCCTCCGCACTCGGTGCCCGCGCCACCGGCCAAGGGCACGAACTAGATTCGTCCGGCACCGCCGAAGCGTTGGTCCGCACCATCACCCCGATTCCGTCTCGCGTCGACGTCGCGCGGCTCGCCAACGCGGGCATCACCACCGACCCGAGCATCGAGGCCGGCCGCTGGAGTCTGCTCGGCGGCACCGAGGGTGGGTTGGCGCAGTTGCGCGCCATGGAGCGCCTCGGCGCAGACGTGTCGCAGTTGGACGCCGCTGCCGAGGCCGGAAGCGGTCCTGGCGTCGAGTGGCGCACCGTGGTGGCCACGGCCGCCGACGAGGCGTTGGCACTTCACCGCGCCATGGACGAGGTCGTCGGCCCGGCCGCCCGCGTCGTGGTCACCGGAGGGTGGCGGCACAGCGCAGAAGTAATGCGCGCCAAGGCCGCCCGATTCGGCCCGGTGGAGGTGTCGAGCGTCGAGGAGGCTGGCGCACTCGGCGCGGCTACGCTCGCCGCCCGGGCCTGCGGCGACATCGGCGCGAACGATCACCTGGGCGACCCGTGAGCAGGACGTGGTTCGCCGACGAACGCCACGCCGAGGTACTGCGGCTACTGACCGCTGATCGACGCGTCGAAAGTGCCCGGCTGGCAGAGCGATTCGACGTCAGCGCCGAGAGCGTCCGCAAGGACCTCGCCCTCCTCGAAGAGCGCGGACTGTTGCGCCGGGTCCACGGCGGCGCCGTGCCATGCGAGCCCAGCCGAGCCGAACCACACGTCGGCGACCGCGACGTGCGCCTGGCCCAGAAGTCGTCGATCGCCCGTCGGGCGCTGCGGTTCGTCCCCGACGGCGGTTCACTGTTGCTGGACGCGGGATCCACGACCCTGCGGCTGGCCGAGATGCTGCCCGCCGACCGCGGACTCGTCGTCTACACCAACTCCTGGCCCGTCGGCGCGGCCCTGCACGAGCGGGGGGTCGACGTGGTGGCACTCGGTGGCCGGATCCGACCGGCGACGATGGCGTCCGTCGGACTTCTCACCGGCCAGGCGCTGGCAGGAGTCAACGTCGACGTCGCGTTCCTCGGCACCAACGCACTGTCGTTCGACCGCGGCCTCACCACCCCAGACGCCGACGAAGCCGACGTCAAACACCAGATGCTGGCCGCAGCCAGGCAGCGGGTCTTCCTGGTCGACTCCAGCAAGTTCGGCCACGAAAGTCACGCCAGGCACGCCACTCTCGACGACGTCGACGTGTTGATCACCGACGCCGAGGCGACCGCCGCGGACCGTAAACGGCTGCGGGCAGCCGGCGTCACCGTCGAGGTTGCCGACCGATGATCGTGACCGTCACGCCCAACCCAAGCCTCGATCGCACGCTGCACCTTTCCCGGCTGGAACCGGGAGCCGTCAACCGTGCCACCGCCACCATGACCGAACCCAGCGGCAAGGGCGTCAACGTCGCCCTGGCCTTGCATGGCGTCGGCGTCGAGGTGTGCGCGGTGCTTCCCGTCGGCGGCAGTGTGGGGCGTGAAATACGTTCGGCTCTCGAGCAATTGGGATTGGACATAGTCGGCGTACCGATCGCGGGCGACGTCCGCAGCAACGTCTCCCTCGTCGAAGCCGACGGCCGCAGCACCAAGGTCAACGAGCCAGGCCCCGCGTTGTCCGACGACGAGGTCGACGCGCTGTGCGCTGCGGCGCGCTCCGGCGACCGGGTGCTGTGGGCGGGCAGCCTGCCCGCCGGATTCGCCCCGAGCCGGCTGGCCAGGGCGGTCGCCGAGGCGCGCGCGGCGGGCCGGTGGGTGGCGGTCGACGCGTCCGGCCCCGTGCTGGCAGCGGTGCTGGACAACGACCGGGACGGGTTGCCGCATCTGGTCAAGCCGAACGCCGACGAGCTCGCCGAGGTGCTCGGCGTCGAGCTGCACACCATCGGCGACGTCGAGGCGGCCGCGCGCACGCTGCTCCGCCGCGGCGTCCACACCGTGTTGGTTAGCCTCGGCGGCGCAGGCGCCCTGCTGGTCGACGCCGACCTTCCCGAGGCGCTGCACGGCGCCGCCCAGGTCCGGCGCGTCGTCAACACCGTCGGGGCGGGGGACGCGTTCCTGGCCGGCTACCTGGCCAAACCCGACGGTGGAGCCGAGGCCCTGGCCAGTGCGCTGCGCTTCGGGGCAACCGCCGTCGAACACGACGGCACGTTACTCGGCGTGCCAGACCCGCGGCGGTCGGTGCACATCGGACCGGTCAGGGCCGACACACCTCTGACCTGAGCTGTCGGACGGCCGACCTAGACTGGCCGCGTGCTGATCGGTTCGCATGTCCACGACGACGACCCACTGGCCTCCGCTGCGGCAGAGGGTGCCGAGGTGGTGCAGTTCTTCCTCGGAAACCCGCAGAGCTGGAAGAAACCGAAGCCGCGTGAGGACGCCGAGGCGCTACGGGCCTCCAGCGTGCCGCTCTACGTGCACGCCCCCTATCTCATCAACGTGGCGTCGGCGAACAACCGCGTGCGCATCCCGTCGCGGAAGATCCTGCAGGACACGTGTGACGCCGCGGCGGACGTCGGCGCCACGGCGGTCATCGTCCACGGCGGGCACGCCGACGACAACGACATGGACGCCGGGTTCGAGCGGTGGGTCAAGGCGCTGGACTCCCTGACGACCGACGTGCCGGTGTACCTGGAGAACACCGCAGGCGGTGACCACGCGATGGCCCGCCACTTCGACACGATCGCCCGACTGTGGGATCACATCGGCGACAAGGGAATTGGCTTCTGCCTCGACACGTGCCACGCGTGGGCGGCCGGCGAGGCCTTGATCGACGCCGTCGAGCGAATCAAGTCCATCACCGGCCGCATCGACCTCGTGCATTGCAACGACTCACGCGACGCCGCGGGTTCGGGCGCCGACCGGCACGCCAACTTCGGCACCGGGCAGATCGACCCTCAGCTGCTAGTGGCAGTGGTGAAGGCCGCCGACGCCCCCGTCATCTGCGAGACCTCCGACGAGGGACGCAAGGACGACATCGCGTTCCTACGCGAGAACCTCGGCTGACGGTTACAGTACCTGCGCGTTCTTCGCAGCTTCGATGGCGTCGTTCTCGGCGATCACCACGACTACCGTCCCCGCGGCCGGTTTCGGAGTCCAGTCCGGGTTGAACAGGCCGAACGACCCCTCGACCGGATCGGAGTTCGTATTGTCGACCAGGGTGTGAATGAACGACGGTCCGGCGAAGGACAGGGTGCGCCATCCTCGTAGGAAGTCCCCGATGTAGGCGGCCTGGTTGGCGTCTGACACCTCAGACGACGGTTGTCCGTACTCGGTCGCCCAGATCTTCTTGTTCCCATCGCCGTTGGCGACCATCAGGGCGTAGATCCGGTTGGCCTGACTGATCGGCGACTCATACATGTATCCGCCCAGGGAGAACGGGGTCGTGTACTGGTACGGGTGGAATGCCAGTGCGTCGAAGTAGCCCGCGGCACCCGCCTTGTACATCTCGTCGACGAATCGCACCGGGTTGACCGTGAGGCCGAGCCAGTCGATCGTCGAACCCACCGATGCCGCGACCACGACGGCATCGGGGTCAGCGGCCTTGATGGCGGGGTAGGCCGCCTTCAGCAGTGCGGTGTACTGGGCGGCATTGGGCCCGGGTGCCCAGAACGTGATGGCATTAGGCTCGTTCCACACCTCCCATGCCGTCACCTTTCCCTTGTAACGAGCAGCGGCGGCACCCGCAAAGGCGGCGAATTGGGCGTTGTCCTGAGGCATCCCGGCCAGCGGCAAGGTGTCCGCTACGGAAGCCCAGACAGGCGGCGAGTTGAGTACGCCGAGCACCTTGATGTTGCGCGCCGCGGCGCTGTTGATCACGCGGTCGACCGCGCTCCAGTCATTCCACCAGGGCAGGGGCTGAACGGCCGCCCACGGCACCAGCACGCGGAGATCAGTGATGCCGACGGATTGCAACGCGTCGAGAGCCCTGTCGAGATCTGCCTGCGAGTAGAACAGTAGGTCCGGCACGTGGATCGCGACGCTCGTCGCCCGCTGGTCGATGGCGTTGGCCGCGGGCGGCACGATCGTCACCGACACCGTCGTGGTCGTGGACGCCCCCAGCGCGTCCTTGACGGTCACCGTGAACGTGTCGGTGTCCACGCCCGGGGTCACCAGCGCCGTGTAGCGGGCGTCGACCGTGGGCGTGTAGGTGTAGGCGCCCGTCGCTGCGTCGACCTTGACCACACCCTTGGTCGGGCCCGTCGCCACGGTGAAGGAGAGCGCGTCGCCGTTGGGATCGGTAGCGGTGACTAGGCCCGTCACGGTTCCGATCGCCGACGACGAACTAGTCACGGTCGCAACGCCCGTCACCGGTGGTTGGTTGACGGCCAGGTACGGCGTGATGGGTGCGGTCAAGGTGAACGTCGACGTTCCGCCGTACCCGTCCGACACGGTGATCGCGATGGCCTCCGCCTTCGTGTCCGCCGTGGCATTCGTCGCAGAGGCGGCGTCGCGCGCCGCCGTCGTCGGGGTGTAGGTGAAGCTGCCGTTGGCGCCGATGGAAAGCGTGCCCTTCTGCGGCGTCGCCGATGTGAAGGTCAGCGTGTCACCGTCGAGATCGACGGCCGTCAGGACGCCGGTGACCGTTCCGGTCGTCGGATTGGTCTGCGTCACCGTGGCCGAGCCGCCGGTGGGCGCGGCGTTCGCGGGGCTGATGGCGACGGTGACCGTCGTGCTGACGACGCCGCCGTGCCCGTCATCGACGGAGACGGTGAAGGTGTCCTGTTGGTCCGCGGTAGCCGTGGGGACCGCCGCTGCATGCCGCGCGAGCGCAGTCGGGGTGTATGTGAACGCGCCGGTGCTGGCGTTGATCGTCACGATCCCCTTGGACGTGGTGGCGGGGACGGTGTACGTGAGCGGATCGCCGTCCGGGTCGTGGGCCGTCACGGTCCCGGTGACGACACCGGTTGAGGCGTTCGGCGTGCCGACCGTGGCGGCGCCTTCAGTCGGCGCTTGGTTGACCACGGTCAAGCTCACCTTGGCCACGTTGGTGCTGGTCGTTCCCGCCGCGTCCTTGACCCGATAGATGAACGATGCCGCCCCGACGTAGTTCGCGGTCGGGGTGAAGGTGA
>Ga0247732_10000432_pt1 | contig 20442 bp, 22 predicted proteins | sample UWRJL163409C2_FD_180940 | JGI IMG/M metagenome (GOLD analysis project Ga0247732, IMG submission 180940) | Plant litter microbial communities from Arlington Agricultural Research Station in Wisconsin, United States - UWRJ-L163-409C-2 | ecosystem: Environmental > Terrestrial > Plant litter >...
CGACGAGGGCAGCTACGTGCACTACATCGAGGGCTGCACGGCCCCGATCTACAAGTCCGACTCGCTGCACTCCGCCGTCGTCGAGATCATCGTCAAGAAGAACGCCCGCGTTCGCTACACGACGATCCAGAACTGGTCGAACAACGTCTACAACCTGGTCACCAAGCGTGCGATCGCGCACGAGGGCGCGACCATGGAGTGGATCGACGGCAACATCGGCTCCAAGGTCACCATGAAGTACCCGTCGATCTACCTCGTCGGAGAGCACGCCAAGGGCGAGACCCTGTCCGTCGCGTTCGCCGGCCCCGGCCAGCACCAGGACGCCGGCGCGAAGATGATCCACATGGCGCCGTACACGCAGTCGTCCATCGTCTCCAAGTCCATCGCAAGGGGCGGTGGCCGTGCCGGCTACCGCGGCGAGGTGCGCATGGCCGAGAACGCTCATCACTCGGCGAACACCGTGCGCTGCGACGCCCTGCTGGTCGATACCAAGTCGCGCTCCGACACGTACCCGGCCATCGACATCCGGGTCGACGACGTGCAGCTCGGCCACGAGGCCACGGTCTCGCGTGTCAGCGAGGAGCAGCTCTTCTACCTCATGAGCCGCGGCCTCCCCGAAGACGAGGCCATGGCCATGATCGTGCGCGGCTTCATCGAGCCGATCGCCCGCGAACTCCCCATGGAGTACGCGCTCGAACTCAACAAGCTCATCGAGATGGGCATGGAAGGCAGTGTCGGCTAGATGTCCGCAGCACTATCAGCGAACACCGGTCTCATCGAGACCGAACAGCACGGCCTGAAGGCGCACTCAGACGGCGGCGACGCCTACGTGCCCGTGCAGTCACGGGCCGAGCGCTTCACCTCCACCTCTGTCGACGACTTCGAGAAGGTCACCGGTTTCGAGCTCGAGTGGAAGCTCACGCCGATCACCCGCATCACGGACCTCATCGAGGGCGAGCTCGACGGCTCGGCCCCGGCGCTCACATTCAGTGAGACGCCGGGCGTCACCGCCGCGTGGGTCGACCGCACGGATGCGCGCATCGGAACGGCGGGTACGCCGGAAGAGCGGGCCAGCGCCAACGCCTGGTCGTCCTTCGACAAGGCCCTCGCCATCGATGTCACCGGTGAAGACCTGCAGGAGTTCGTGGTGACCCGCGAGGCGGCCGATTCCACTCCGCGCGCGGGACACACGGTCATCACGGCCGCGCCGTTCAGCCGCGGGCTCGTCATCCTGCGCAATTCGGGCGACGCCCAGCTGAGCGAGAACGTCGAGATCGTCGTCGGCGACCAGGCGGCACTCACCGTGGTCACCGTGCAGGAGTGGAACGACGAGAGCAACCACCTGGCCAGCCACTTCGCCCGCGTCGGGCGCGACGCGCGCCTGCGCCACATCGTCGTCAGCCTCGGCGGCGGCGTCGTGCGCGTCAACCCGTCGATCCACCTCGTCGAATCCGGGGCCGACGCCAGTGCCTTCGGCCTCTACTTCGCCGACTCCGGCCAGCACCTCGAGCAGCGGGTCTACATCGACCACGTCGCTGCACAGACCAAGAGCCGCGTGAAGTACAAGGGAGCGCTCCAGGGCGCCACCGCCCGATCCGTCTGGGTCGGCGACGTGCTGATCGGCCCGCACGCGACCGGCACCGACAGCTACGAGGAGAACCGCAACCTGGTGCTCTCGGAGGGTCCCCGGGCCGACTCCATCCCCAACCTCGAGATCGAGACGGGCGACATCATGGGCGCCGGACACGCGTCGTCAACCGGACGCTTCGACGACGAGCAGCTGTTCTACCTGCAGTCCCGTGGCATCCCCGAAGACGAGGCCCGGCGTCTCGTCGTGCGCGGCTTCCTCGCGGAGATCGTCGCCCAGATCGGGTCCGACGACCTCGAGACCCACCTGTCCGCAGCCATCGAGGCCGAACTCAGCGAAGCGCAGGGACACTGACATGGCCGCAGAGCTGATCTGCTCCGTCGACGACCTCACCCCGAACGAGGCGGTGCGCGTCGTGATCGACGGCGTCGCCATCGCGCTGGTGAAGGACTCGGCGGGGGAGTGCCACGCCATCGGCGACACGTGCACCCACGGTGACATCTCGCTCGCCGAGGGCTTCGTCGAAGACGAGACTCTCGAGTGCTGGGCCCACGGGTCCAAGTTCTCGCTCGTGAGCGGCAAGCCCCTCACCCTTCCGGCCTTCGAGCCTGTTCCGGTGTACGAACTCACCATCGTCGATGGCGAGGTCTACATCGACCCGACCAAAACGAAAGAGATTGTGTAGCCATGTCGAATCTTGAGATCCGCGATCTCCACGTGAGCGTGGAGACCGAGCTGGGAACCAAGCAGATCCTGAAGGGCGTCGACCTGTCGATCGGCGAGGGCGAGACCCACGCGATCATGGGCCCGAACGGCTCCGGCAAGTCCACCCTCGCCTATGCGATCGCAGGGCACCCCAAGTACACGGTCGAGAGCGGCTCCGTGAAGCTCGACGGCGAAGAGGTCCTCACCATGACGGTCGACGAGCGTGCGCGCGCCGGCCTGTTCCTCGCCATGCAGTACCCGGTCGAGATCCCCGGCGTGAGCGTGTCCAACTTCCTCCGCACCGCCAAGACCGCCATCGACGGCGCGGCCCCGCCCATCCGCGGCTGGATCAAGGACCTCGACTCGTCGATGTCGCAGCTGCGCATGGACAAGTCGTTCCGTGAGCGCAACGTCAACGAGGGCTTCTCGGGTGGCGAGAAGAAGCGCAACGAGATCCTGCAGCTCGAGCTGCTCAAGCCGAAGTTCGCCGTTCTCGACGAGACCGACTCCGGTCTCGACGTCGACGCGCTGAAGATCGTGTCGGAGGGCGTGAACCGCGCCAAGGCGAACACCGGGCTGGGCATTCTGCTCATCACTCACTACAACCGCATCCTCAAGTACATCCAGCCCGACTTCGTGCACGTGTTCGTCGCGGGCAAGGTCGTCGAGCAGGGTGGCCCCGAGCTGGCCGTGCGCCTCGAGAACGAGGGCTACGACCGCTTCCTCTCGAACGCCGTCGTCGGGTCGTAAGTCATGGCTTCGACACTCACGCCCCAGCGCTTCGATGAGATCGAGGACAAGCTGAAAGACGTCATGGACCCGGAGCTCGGGGTCAACATCGTCGACCTCGGCCTGATCTACGACCTCGCGTGGGACGACGACAACGACGCCCTGCTGATCAGCATGACCCTGACCAGCGCCGGATGCCCGCTCACCGACGTGATCGAGGAGGAGACCGCCCAGGCCCTCGACGGCACGGTCGAGCAGTTCCGCATCAACTGGGTATGGATGCCGCCGTGGGGACCGGAGAAGATCACCGACGACGGTCGCGAGATGATGAGGGCCCTCGGCTTCTCGATGTAGCTCCGGCATAGTCCGCAGAAAACAGAAGAAGGGCCCCGCCACATGTGTGGTGGGGCCCTTCTTCTGTCGGGGCGGCCTTGCCCGGCGCCTACCGGTCGGCGCGCTTCGAGCTCAGCTTCCACGCCAGGGGCAGGATGCCGGCGGCCAGCAGTGCCTTGATGACCCCGCCGATCAGGAACGGGTACAACCCGGCCTCGAGCGTCTGCTCGAGGGTGAGCCCGAGCGATGCGGCGAGCCACGGCAGGCCGACGGCGAACGTCACGAGCGTTCCGGCCGACATCGACACGAAAGCGCCGAGCACGCGGCGGTCCCAGGTGCGCTGGGCGAGCCATCCGGTGAGTGCGGCCGCTGCGATGAAGCCGACGATGTAGCCGCCCGTCGGTCCGGCGACGACGCCCCATCCGGAGCTCGCATCGCTGAACCACGGCAGTCCGATCGTGCCGAGTGCGAGGTAGAGCACCATCGAGAGCGCACCGCGAAGCGCGCCGAGCGTGCTGCCGACGAGAATCACGGCGAGGGTCTGACCGGTGATCGGCACCGGGTACAGGGGGATGGTCACCTGGGCGAGCACGCCCGTGAGCGCGGCGCCGGCACCGATGAGCAGGATGTCGGTGGTCAGCGATCGGGAGAAGAGCCGGTCGGCGAGGGTCGGCCGCGATGCGGCAAGGGTGAGTGACGACACTTCAGAACTCCTAGGGAATGGGCAGAACACGGAACGTGTTGAGGGGGTGCGGGAGGCCTTGCGAAACCGGCGCCCGCTTTCGGATTTATACTATTGCTACCTCCCCCCAAACCCCCGTTGTGGAAACACGACAGTAGAAATGGATTCTGCCTGTGCTCAATGTTCAAGACCTCGAACTCAGGGTCGGTGCACGGGTGCTGATGCAGGACGTCTCCTTCCGAGTCGCCGACGGTGACAAGATCGGCCTCGTGGGTCGCAACGGAGCGGGCAAGACCACCCTCACGAAGGTGCTGGCGGGGGAGCAGCTGTCGAACGGCGGCAAGGTCGAGCGCAGCGGGGAGATCGGCTACCTTCCGCAGGACCCGCGCTCGGGAAACCCGGAAGACCTGGCGCGCACGCGCATCCTCGACGCCCGTGGGCTCGGGCAGCTCGTGCTCGGAATGCAGCAGGCGACGACCGACATGGGCAGCTCCGACCCGAAGGTCAGCGCGGCGGGCATGACCAAGTACGGCAACCTCACCGATCGCTTCCTGGCCCTCGGCGGATACGCGGCCGAGGCCGAGGCCGCCTCGATCGCCTCCAACCTCAACCTGCCCGATCGCATCCTCGACCAGCCGTTGTCGACCCTCTCGGGCGGCCAGCGTCGACGCATCGAACTCGCGCGCATCCTCTTCTCCGACGCCCGCACCCTGATCCTCGACGAGCCCACCAACCACCTCGACGCCGACAGCGTCGTCTGGCTCCGCGAGTTCCTCAAGAGCTACTCCGGCGGATTCATCGTGATCAGTCACGACATCGAACTCGTGGGCGAGACGGTGAACCGGGTGTTCTACCTCGACGCCAACCGCCAGGTCATCGACGTCTACAACATGAACTGGAAGAACTACTTGCGCCAGCGCGCCGCCGACGAGGAGCGCCGCAAGAAGGAGCGCGTCAACGTCGAGAAGAAGGCGTCGGTCCTGCAGCTGCAGGCGGCGAAGTTCGGCGCCAAGGCGTCGAAGGCCGCGGCCGCTCACCAGATGGTCGCCCGCGCCGAGAAGATGCTCTCCGGCCTCGAGGAGGTGCGCGCCGTCGACCGCGTCGCCAAGCTGCGCTTCCCGACCCCCGCGCCGTGCGGACGGACGCCGCTCATGGCATCCAATCTCTCGAAGAGCTACGGCTCGCTCGAGATCTTCGCCGCGGTCGACCTCGCCATCGATCGCGGCTCGAAGGTCGTCATCCTCGGCTTGAACGGTGCCGGAAAGACGACCCTCCTGCGCATCCTCGGCGGGGCGGACAAGCCCGACACCGGGCAGATCGAGCCGGGTCATGGCCTGCGCATCGGCTACTACGCCCAGGAACACGAGACCATCGACGTGAAGCGCAGTGTTCTCGAGAACATGGTCTCGTCGTCGCCCAACATCACCGAGATGGAGGCACGCCGCGTTCTGGGATCGTTCCTCTTCACGGGCGACGATTCGCACAAGCCCGCAGGCGTGCTGTCGGGCGGCGAGAAGACCCGTCTCGCCCTGGCGATGATCGTGGTCTCGGGCGCCAATGTGCTGCTGCTCGACGAGCCCACGAACAACCTCGACCCCGCCAGCCGCGAGGAGATCCTCGACGCCCTGGCGCACTACGAGGGCGCCGTCGTGCTGGTCAGCCACGACGAGGGAGCGGTCGAGGCCCTGAACCCCGAGCGTGTCCTCATCCTGCCCGACGGCGTCGAGGATCACTGGAACAAGGACTACGCCGACCTGATCTCGCTGGCGTAGGCCCGTCGGGCGCCGGCCTCAGCGCCGCTCGGCGCGCGCGGCCTGCTCGACGAGTTCGTCCTCGATGTCGTTGTCGGATTTCGCCTTCGCGCGGCGACGCCGTTCGCGCTCGGCGGCACGCTCCTGCTCGTCGGGATCGTCGGCGTTCTCCAGCCGATACTCCTGCCGCGCCGCGTATCCGAGCCCCACGAACCCCAGCAGCGCGAACACGAACCACTGGAATGCGTACGACAGGTGCGGGCCCTCGTCCTCCGGAGGGCGGGTTCCGAGGGTTCCCGTGTCGGCCGAGGGCGACTCGCTCGCCAGGGCGCCGTACGCACCCGTGTAGACGGGTGCATCCAGACCCTCGGCGATGGTGGGCAGGTCGATCGAAGGGATCTCGCCCTCCGGTGCCGCGCGGTCCTTCAGGGTGGGCTCGCCGGCCTTCAGGCGTGCGACGACCGTCACCTCGCCCTGAGGAGCGTCAGGCACGATGTCGGGCTTGTCCTGCTGCTCTCCTGTGGGCAGCCAGCCGCGGTCGATGACCACGATATCGCCGTCGTCGAGCTGGAAGGGCACGAGGAGTTCGAATCCCGGCTGGCCGCCCATCGGTCGATTGCGCACCAGAAGCTGGTCGTCGCTGAGGTAGCTGCCGGTCAGCGACACCGTCGTCCACTTGTCTTCTGCATCGAACGAGTCGAGGTCGCTCAGCACGTCGCCGATCGGGCGAGGTGCGGCGTCGTAGTTCGCGGCCACCCTGTCGTTCTCGGCCACGGCCGCGTCGCGGCGCCCGAGCTGCCAGCAGCCCAGCCACACGCACACGAGGGCGAAGACGACGGTCACCGCCAGGTACCCCGCCCAGCGCGAGCTCCGAAGGAACCGCCAGCCGACATTCATGCCCGGCCCATCGCATCCGCCGTTCCCGAACCGGGAGCCGTCGTGCCGCCGTCGGCCATCACCTCGAGGGGGAAGTCACGCGCGGCGAGGAACTCGCGCAGGAAATCGACGTGCTCGTCGCAGGCGAGCCAGACCTTGCGCCGCGTCTCGGCGTGGATCCTGGGGTTGCGCCACTCGATCCGCCACGCGGATGCCTCACGGCAGCCCGCGCGGGAGCACTGCGAGCCCTCCGGCTCGAGCCCGAGGCCGATCATTCCGGACGACCACCGAAGTCGCGAGGCGGACGCGCCCCGGGAATGGCGACGACCCCGCCCGGCCTGTTCACGACGGACTTGGTGGGGGAGCCGACGTTCGCGAGAACCACGGCGAAGTACGGCAGCACGATCGCCCCGATCGCGGGAAGGATGAGCCACCAGCCGTGCAGGAAGAGCATCAGGACGATGCAGACGACCCGGATGCCCATGGCGATGCCGTACTTGACCATGCGCGTGTGACGCTCATCACCCGGGGAAGGCGGAAGGTCGGTGATCGACTGCTGTTTCATGGGCTCGTCTGCTCGGGTTCTGGGGCCGGTGGGCTGCACTAAGCCTACGCCGCGTATGCACCTCCTATGCTGGTACGGGCCAGTGATCCGCGCCCCGCACCGAAGGACTCATCATGACGACAGCTCGCACCGTACTCATCACCGGCGGAAACCGTGGAATCGGTTTCTCCCTCGCGGAGGAGTTCATCGCCCAGGGGCACCGGGTGGCCGTCACCGCCCGCTCGGGCCAGGGGCCCGAAGGCAGTCTCACGGTGCTCGCCGATGTCACCGACGCGGATTCCATCGACCGCGCCTTCACCGAGGTCGAGGCGGCTCTCGGCCCCGTCGAGGTTCTCGTGGCCAACGCGGGCGTCACCAAGGACACCCTCCTCCTGCGCATGTCGGAGGACGACTTCACCTCGGTCATCGACACGAATCTCTCGGGTTCGTTCCGCGTGATCAAGCGCGCGTCGAAGGGCATGCTCAAGGCGCGCTTCGGCCGTATCATCCTGATCTCGAGCGTCGTCGGGCTCTTCGGATCGGCCGGACAGGTCAACTACGCGGCGTCGAAGGCCGGCCTCGTGGGAATCGCCCGCTCGATCACGCGCGAGCTCGGATCCCGCGGCATCACGGCGAACGTCGTGGCCCCGGGCTTCATCGAGACCGACATGACCGCCGCCCTGCCCGAGGCGACGCAGGCCGAGTACCTGAAGTCGATTCCCGCAGGCCGCTTCGCGACGCCCACCGAGGTGGCGCGGGTCGTGGCATGGCTCGCATCGGACGACGCGGGGTACATCTCCGGTGCGGTCATCCCGGTCGACGGCGGCCTCGGAATGGGCCACTGACCTTCAGGCCTGCTGCGGGTCAGCCGCGCAGGCCGAGGGCCGGAAGAACCTGGCTCAGGTCGCGCTCGCTGATCGCCACGTTCGCCGTCTGGCGCACGAGCGGTCGAGCGTCGAAGGCGATCGAGAGGCCGGCGGCCTGCATCATCTGCAGGTCGTTGGCGCCGTCTCCGACCGCCACGGTGCGCGCGGCCGGAACTCCATAGACGGATGCCCATTCGGTGAGCGCCGAGGCCTTGGCCTCGGCGTCGACGACGGGTCCGCGAACCGCGCCCGTGAGACGACCGTCGCGCACGTCGAGTCGGTTCGCCCTCCAGAAGTCGAGGCCGACCTCGTCGGCGAGGTCGTCGAGCAGTTCGTGGAATCCGCCCGACACGACGCCCACCACGCTGTCGTGGGCGTGCAGGGTGTCGATCATCTGCTGCGCACCGGCGGTGAGCCTGATCTGCGCGGCGATGTCGGGCAGCTGCTCCACGGCGAGCCCCTCGAGGGTGGCCACCCGGGAGCGCAGGCTCTGTTCGAAGTCGAGCTCGCCGCACATGGCGCGTTCGGTGATCTCGGCGACCTCGGCGAAACTGCCGGCGGCCTGCGCCAGCATCTCGATGACCTCGTTCTCGATCAGCGTGGAGTCGACGTCGAGCACGACGAGGAAACGCGCGGGATCCTGCGACGAGATCCGTGAATCTATCGGCTGGCGGCCCGGGCTGTACAGAACTGCCTCCGATGTCAGACTCATGGCTCTACGCGGATTCCCTTTCCGACGACCGTGATGCCCGAGTCGGTCACGGTGAATCCGCGCTCTCGATCCCGCGCCGCATCGGTGCCCACCTGGGCTCCGGCCGCGACGACCACGTTCTTGTCCAGAATAGCCCGCTTGACGATGGCGCCCGGTTCGATGTGCACCCTGTCGAAGAGCACCGAGTCCTGCACGAGCGCCTCGGATTCGATGGTCGACCACGGCCCGATCACGCTGCCCTCGACGCGTGCGCCCGAGATCAGGCAGCCGAGCGAGACGAGCGAGCCGAGCGTCGTGCCCGTGTTGCCCTTCGCATCCCGCACGAACTTCGCCGGCGGCGAGTTGAGCTGCTGGGTGAAGATCGGCCACTCGCGGTTGTAGAGGTTGAAGATCGGCAGGGCCGAGATCAGGTCCTGGTGAGCGTCGTAGAAGGAGTCGATGGTGCCCACGTCCCGCCAGTAGTAGCGGTCGCGGTCGGTGGCCCCCGGAACCTCGTTGCGCTGCAGGTCGTAGACGCCTGCCAGTCCGCGCTCGACGAAGTCGGGAATGATGTCGCCGCCCATGTCGTGGCTGGAGTCGGGCTTCTCGCCGTCGCGGATCACGGCCTCGATGAGCATGTCCGCGTCGAAGACGTAGTTTCCCATGGAGGCGAGAACCTCGCCGGGGGAGTCGAGGAGGCCCTTGGCGTCTTTCGGCTTCTCGAGGAACTCGGAGATCTTGGTGGGGTCGTCGTCGGAGGTCTGGATCACGCCGAACTGGTCGGACAGTTCGATGGGCTGACGGATCGCGGCCACGGTTGCGCCGAGCCCCGACTCGATGTGGGCGGCGACCATCTGCTCGAAGTCCATGCGGTAGACGTGGTCGGCACCGACGACCACCACGATGTCGGGCCGCTCGTCGCCGATCAGGTTCAGACTCTGCAGGATCGCGTCGGCCGAGCCGGCGAACCAGCGCTTTCCCAGTCGCTGCTGCGCGGGGACCGAGGCGACGTAGGAGTCGAGCATCATCGGCAGCCGCCACGTCTGCGACACGTGCCTGTCGAGGCTGTGCGACTTGTACTGGGTGAGAACGACGATCTGCCGCAGGCCGGAGTTCACGAGGTTCGACAGAGCGAAATCGATGAGCCGGTAGCTTCCGCCGAACGGCACCCCGGGCTTTGCACGATCAGCCGTGAGCGGCATGAGCCGCTTGCCCTCTCCACCAGCCAGGACGATGCCAAATATCTTCTTCGATGCTGCCATGTCCTAACAGTAGAGCCTCGGCGGGGGCGTGTACTACGTTCATAGCTGTGCGAGTAGACGTGATATCCCGAGAGTATCCACCCGAGGTCTATGGCGGAGCCGGGGTGCATGTCGCCGAACTCGTCAAGGCTCTGCGCGGCAGCATCGATGTTGTCGTCAGGGCGTTCGGCGAGCCGCGTGACGAACCAGGGGTGTTCTCCTACCAGACGCCGGCCGGGCTCGTCGACGCGAATCCCGCCCTGAGGACGCTCGGCATCGACCTCGAGATCGCGAACGACGTCGCCGGTGCCGACGTGGTGCATTCGCACACGTGGTACGCCAATGCGGCGGGCCAGATCGCCTCCCGGCTGCACGGAATTCCCCACGTCGTCACCGCTCACTCGCTGGAGCCGCTCCGGCCGTGGAAGGCCGAGCAGCTCGGCGGCGGCTACCGCCTCTCGAGCTGGATCGAGCAGACGTCGTTCGAGAGCGCCGACGCGGTCATCGCGGTCAGCCACGGAATGCGCCGGGACATCCTGCGCAGCTACCCCTCTCTCGATCCCGACCGCGTCAGCGTCGTCTACAACGGCATCGACCTCGAGAAATGGCACCCGGTGAGCGACGACGCCGTGCTGGCGGAACTCGGAATCGACCCCGACCGGCCCACCGTGGTCTTCGTCGGCCGCATCACGCGCCAGAAGGGGCTGCCGTACCTGATCCGCGCCATCGATCGCCTGTCTCCAGAGGTGCAGGTCGTGCTGTGCGCGGGAGCGCCCGACACGCCGGAGATCCTCGAGGAGGTCGCATCCGGCGTGCGGGAGCTGCAGAAGACCCGCTCCGGAATCGTGTGGATCGACCGCCTTCTCGACACCCGCACCCTGTCGGTCGTGCTCTCGAGCGCCACCGTCTTCGTCTGTCCCTCCGTGTACGAGCCGCTCGGCATCGTGAACCTCGAGGCGATGGCCTGCGGTCTCCCCGTCGTCGGAACCGCGACGGGCGGGATCCCCGAGGTCGTCGACGACGGCGTCACGGGCGTGCTCGTTCCGATCGACCAGGTCCAGGACGGCACGGGCACCCCCGTCGATCCCGACCGCTTCGTCGCCGATCTCGCCGCGGCGCTCACCCGGGTGCTCGACGACCCCGAGCGGGCGAAGGCCATGGGTCGTGCCGGCAGGCTGCGGGCGGAGAGCACGTTCAGCTGGGCGCAGATCGCGGTCGAGACGGAGCGTATCTACCGTTCGCTCCTGTGATCACCGGTTAAGCTAGTGCCATGCCCGTGGTACTCCAGCTGTCCGATGTGTCCGTAGTCCGAGACGCAAATCCGATTCTCTCGAACCTCGACTGGACGGTGGAGGGCGACGAACGCTGGGTCATCCTCGGCCCGAACGGTGCGGGCAAGACGACGCTGCTGCAGATCGCTGCGGCGATGAGCCACCCGTCGACCGGCACCGCGACGGTGCTCGACGGAAAGCTGGGCCAGGTCGACGTGTTCGAGCTGCGCCCCCGTGTCGGTTTCGCATCGAGTGCGATGGCCCGCCGCTTTCCCGCCGACGAGACGGTCCTGAACGTCGTTCTCACCGCCGCCTACTCGGTGACCGGTCGCTGGAACGAGGACTACGAGGACGTCGACCTCCGACGCGCCCACCGGGTCCTGGCCGAGTGGAAGCTCGACCACCTCGAGAACCGCCTCTTCGGATCGCTGAGCGACGGCGAGCAGAAGCGCGTGCAGATCGCCCGATCGGTCATGACCGATCCCGAGCTGCTGCTCCTCGACGAGCCCGCCGCGAGCCTCGACCTGGGCGCCCGCGAGGAGCTGCTGCAGCTGCTCGGCGGCTACGCGAGCTCATCCGACTCCCCGGCGATCGTCATGGTCACGCACCACGTCGAGGAGATCCCGCGGGGCTTCACCAACGTTCTGCTCGTCTCGGGCGGACGCATCGTGGCGGCGGGCCCCCTGGCCGAGGTCCTGACCTCCGACAACCTCGAGGCCACCTTCGGCCTTCCGATCACGCTGACCGAGACCGACGGCCGGTACTCGGCACGCGCCGCCTGACACTCGCTCCGACGCGGCACTTTTCTGATAGAGTTGGCCGCTGGCCCGGTCGCCGCTGCAGTGTGCCGCGTTCGTACAGGGCCGAACAGACTTTCTCGCATCACTCGTACCCATAAGGAAACCCCATGAAGACAGACATCCACCCGAACTACGCTCCGGTTGTCTTCCGCGATCTCGCCTCCGGCGCAACCTTCCTGACCCGTTCGACGGTCGGCAGCTCGAAGACCATCGAGTGGGAAGACGGAAACACCTACCCGGTCATCGACGTCGAGATCTCGTCCGAGTCGCACCCGTTCTACACGGGCAAGCAGCGCATCATGGACTCGGCAGGCCGCGTCGAGAAGTTCAACAGCCGCTACAAGGGCTTCGGCGCGTAACACGCCGCACTGCACAGAAGAAGGGCCGGAAGCGAATTCGCTTCCGGCCCTTCTTCTGTGCAATCAGGTCCGTTCGTCGAGCTTGTCGAGACGGAGCAGTCAGAACACGGTGTCGGGTCAGCCGACGGGCCACGCGGTGCGCGCCGTGAACTCGGGATTGTGGGTACGCCGCATGTACTCCTGGAAGCTCTCGGCCTGCTCGCGGAACCAGTCGACCTGCTTCTCGTGCAGTTCGTGCACGGCCAGGGCCGAGACGGCGTCGTGCTTCTGGGCGAGCGCCTGGGCCACGCGGCCGGCGGCTATGGCGTCTGCGCCGGCGTCGTGGGCGTCGAGCAGCTCGACGCCGTACACGACCGCGGCGGCCTCGAGCGTGCGCTTGCCTTTGCGGTAGCGATCGACGGCCTTGTCGATGACCAGGGGATCGATGATGGCGGCGGGAAGCTCGAGGGGGTCGATGCCGTAGCGCACCGCCTCGTGGTGCAGCAGCGTGAGGTCGTAGGGCGCGTTGTAGATGACGAGCGGCACACCCTCGGCGAGGAGCGTTTTCAGTGCCTCGACGATCTCGTACACCACGAGGGCTGCGGGACGCCCCTCGGCGACGGCGCGTTCGGTTGTGACCCCGTGCACGGCTGTCGCCGGCTCGGGGATCTCGACGCCGGGGTCGGCGAGCCAGTCGAGGCGCGACACCGGATGCCCGTCGACGCCGATCACGCTGACATTGGCCGTGACGATGCGGCTCGTCTGCACGTCGATGCCGGTGGTCTCCAGATCGAAGACGGCGAGGCGGTGCCACCACGCGGGGGCGGCCTCGCCCTCGATCTGCGCCTGGTCGATCGCCACGTGATCGATCTCTGCCTGGTCGACGACCAGGACTGCGTCGTCGGAGAGACTGAACAACTCGGGCTGCACTGAATCTGTCACGACACGAACTCTACCGGCCGCCTCGGACACCGCCGATCAGAACCGCTGGTCGACCGACTGGCCGATCTGGAGCCAGTAGAAGCTCTGCGTTCCCAGGGTGAGCGTGAGGCTGCCGTCGTCGCCGATCGTGGGGAACTCCCCGCCGCCGAACAGGTCGACGAGTCGCCCGCCTGCCTGGTCGGGCAGCTGGATGTGCACTGCGACCGGGTTGTGCGCGAAGCTGAACACGCACAGCACCTGCTCGGGGGAGTCCCCGAGGTGGGTTCCCGATCCCTCGTAGGTGCGCACGAAGGCGAGCACGGATTCGTGATCGGTCTGCAGCACCTGCATGTCGCCGAGTCCGAACGCCGGATGCGCCTTGCGCACGTGGATGACATTGCGCACCCAGTGCAGCAGCGAGCGCGACTGCGCCAGCTGCGATTCGACGTTGACGAGGGCGTAGTTGTAGACCAGGGACTGCACGACGGGCAGGTAGAGCTTGCCCGGGTCGGCGGTCGAGAATCCGGCGTTGCGGTCGGGCGTCCACTGCATCGGCGTGCGCGACGCGTCGCGGTCGTTCAGCCAGATGTTGTCGCCCATGCCGATCTCGTCGCCGTAATACAGGAACGGGCTGCCCTTCAGCGCGAACAGGAGCGCGTGGGCGAGCTCGAGCTCGGCGCGGGAGTTGTCGAGCAGGGGAGCGAGGCGCCGCCTGATGCCGATGTTCGACCTCATGCGCGGGTCGTAGGCGTACCAGCCGTACATCGCCTGGCGGTACTCCTCGGAGACCATCTCGAGGGTCAGCTCGTCGTGGTTGCGCAGGAAGACGCCCCACGCGGCGGAGTCGGGCACATCCGTCGTCTCAGAGAGGATGCGCACGAGCTCGTCGGCATTCTGCGACCTCAGCGAGTAGAAGATGCGGGGCATCACGGGGAAATCGAAGGCCATGTGACACTCCGGCTCCTCGTCTGTTCCGAAGAACGCTGCGACCTCGCGGGGCCACTGATTCGCCTCGGCGATCAACACGCGCCCCGGGTAGTCCTCGTCGACCATGGCGCGCAGCTTCACGATGAAGTCGTGCGTCTTCGGCTCGCCCTCGCCGTTGCCCTCGTCGGACTCGTAGAGGTAGGGGATGGCGTCGAGTCGCAGGCCGTCGACGCCGAGCTCGAGCCAGAATCGCACGATGTCGAAGATCGCGTCGTGCACGGCCGGGTTCTCGAAGTTCAGGTCGGGCTGGTGCGAGAAGAAGCGGTGCCAGAAGAACTGGCGACGCACAGGGTCGAAGGTCCAGTTCGACTCCTCGGTATCGACGAAGATGATGCGGATGCTCTCGTACTTCTCGTCGGTGTCGCTCCACACGTAGAAGTCGCCGTACGGGCCCTCGGGATCGGACCGTGACTGCTGGAACCACTCGTGCGCATCCGAGGTGTGGTTGAGCGGGAAGTCCATCACGAGTCGCATGTTGCGCTCGTGGGCCTTCGTGACGAGGTCGCGGAACTCGTCGAGGGTTCCGAACTCGGGGAGGATCGACGTGAAGTCGGAGACGTCGTATCCGCCGTCACGCAACGGCGAGTTGTAGAACGGCGGCAGCCACAGCGCATCGATGCCGAGCCACTGCAGGTAATCGAGCTTCGACACCAGACCGGCGATATCGCCCGCCCCGTCTCCGTTGCTGTCGACGAACGACCGCACCATCACCTCGTAGAAGACGCTTCGTCGATACCACTGGGGATCGAGCGTGAGTCCCGGCAACTGGATGGGGGCGGTGAAGTTCACGTACAAGTCCTTCCGAGGGCGCGTATCGGGCGTATCGCCGCGCTGCATCAGCCCAGTCTAGGCGTGCACATACACTGGATGACGATGATTGTTCCCTCTCCCTACGCAGCCCGACTCGACGCCATCCCGCTCGAGCGACGCACCGAAGAACTCGCCGGCAGCTCGACGGAACTCTGGATCTACGGACCCCGCGACGCCGACACGACGATCGTGCTGGTGCACGGCTTCCGAGGAGACCATCACGGCCTTGAGCCGGTCGTCGCCCACCTGCCCCGGTACCGCACCGTTCTGGCTGATCTTCCGGGCTTCGGCGTGTCGACCCCTCTCGACGCCGACCACGATATCGATGGCTATGCCGCGTGGCTTCTGGAACTCGTCGACCGTGTCCGCGGTCCCGGACGAACCGTCGTCCTGGGTCATTCATTCGGCTCGATCATCGTGTCAGCAGCGCTGGCGCGGGGGCTCGATGTCGACGACATCGTTCTTGTCAATCCCATCGCCGCACCGGCGCTGTCCGGCCCCCGCGGCATCCTCACCAGGCTGGCGGTGTTCTACTACTGGGCTCCCGCAAAGATGCCGGAGCGCCTGGGATTCGCTGTTCTCAAGGCACCCGTCGTCACCCGCATCATGAGCGTGACCATGGCGAAGACCCGGTCGCGCTCGCTCCGCCGCTGGATCCACAATCAGCACGACCTCTATTTCGGCGCATTCTCGAACCGTCAGGTCGTCCTCGACGCCTTCACCGCCTCTATCTCGCACGATGTCTCCGAGTACGCGTCTGCGAATACCACGCGCACGCTGCTCATCGCGGCGGATCGTGACGACATCACCCCGGTCGAGGCGCAGCACCGACTGACCGAGAAGATCTCTCGTTCGCGACTCGTGGTTCTCAGCGGCGTCGGCCACCTCGTGCACTATGAGATGCCCGAACAGGCGGCTCACGCGATCGACGAGTTCCTGCAGAGCGAGCAGGGCACGCCGTGAGGGTCGTCGTCGACTGCCGCTACACGCGCATCGGCCGACACGACGGCATCAGCCGGTACACGGCGGGACTCGTCTCCGCATTGACCGAGCAGGAGCACGAGATCGTGATGCTGGTCAGCGACGTGCGCCAGCTCGAGATGCTTCCCGACCTGCCGTGGCACCTCGCGAGCTCGCCGACGAGTGTCAGGGAGCCCCTCGTGGCCCTGCAGGTCAACGCCCTGAAGCCCGACGTCGTGTTCTCGCCGATGCAGACCATGGGGTCGTTCGGCCGGCGCTACCGGCTCGTCCTCACGGTTCACGACCTCATCTACTACTCCAACCCCACTCCTCCCCGCGATCTGGCCTGGCCGATCCGGCTCCTGTGGCGCGCCTACCACCTCTCGTGGTGGCCTCAGCGCTTTCTGCTGTCGCGGGCGGATGCCGTGGTCACCGTCTCGCAGACCACCCGCGACCTCATCGCGCGCAACAGGCTCACCCGCAAGCCCGTCACGGTCGTGCGCAACGCGGCCGACGGCGCCGAGTCGGCCCCGCTGCCGGCGCAGCAGAGGCGCAAGCACCTCGTCTACATGGGCTCGTTCATGCCCTACAAGAACGTCGAGACGCTGGTCGAGGCCGCAGGCCTGCTCGACGACTACGAGCTCCACCTCATGAGCCGGGTGTCGGATGCCGACAGGCGGCGACTCGAGGCGATCAAACCGACGGCGCGGCTCGTGTTCCACGACGGGGCGAGCGACGACGAATACATCGACGTGACGAGGCATGCGACGGCGCTGGTGACGGCATCGCTGGAGGAGGGCTTCGGCATCCCCCTGGTCGAGGCCATGGCCCAGGGAACGCCCATCGTCGTGAGCGACATCCCCGTGTTCTCCGAGATCGGGGGCGACGCCGGACTGTACTTCGCCCCCCACGACGCGGCGGCCCTGGCGACGCAGGTGCGATCGCTCGAAGACCCCGACGAGTTCACGCGCCGCTCGCTCGCCGGCGTCGATCGGGCTGCGACGTTCAGCTGGTCGAGGTCAGCGCAGACCCTATGGCAGCTTCTCGCCGAATTGGCGGCTCGACCGGCAGGCCGTTGAACTCCTCGAGCACGAGCAGGCCGTCTGCATAGCGGAAGCGATGCGCGGATCCGTTCGGAATGCGCGTGTGGCCGCCCGGAAGCTCCTTGTCGGTCACCCAGCGCACTATGGACCCGATGACGCCGCCGTGGGCCACGATCAGCACGCGCCGACCCGGGTTCTCGAGGGCGATGCTCTCGAGCGCGGGAAGCACCCGACGAGTCACGTCACTGCGCCGTTCGATGCCCGGCACGCCCTCCATGCCCGGGAACCTGTCTGCGAGTGCGGCCGCATCCAGGCCCTCCGCCTCGCCGTATGCCCGCTCCGCGAGCCGGTCGTCGACCTGCGGCTCGCCGAGATCGAGCCGACGAGCGATGATGCGCGCGGTCTCCCTGGCCCTGCTGAGCGGGCTCGTGACGATCGCGTGCCAGGTCTCGCCGGCAAGGCTCTCCGCAGCGGCTGCGGCCTGCGCGCGCCCCGTGTCGTTCAAGGGGATGTCGGTGGAGCCCTGGATGCGCCGGGCGAGGTTCCAGTCGGTCTCGCCGTGGCGCACGATGACCAGGTCTGTCATCGACATCAGGCCGGGTTCCCGGGGAGCAGGTGCCGACTCAATTCGGCGAGCGTCTCCGTGGCCCCGGCATCCAGTTTCACGGTCGCGCGCGAGTCGCCCTTCGTGACCCCCCGGTTGACGATGACGATGGGCAGCCGTCTGCGGCGCGCCTGCTCGAGGAGCCGGATGCCCGAATTGACCACGAGAGACGACCCCGCGATGAGCATCGCCTCGGCGCCGGCGACGAGGGCGGAGGCCTCCAGGAACCGCTCGGTGGGAATGAACTCGCCGAAGAACACCACATCGGGTTTCAGCATGCCCTGGCACACCGAGCACGACGGCACGACGAACGACGAATAGTCGGTGACGTCGGCGTCGCCGTCGGGTGCGAGGGTGATCGCGTCGGGCTGGTCGACCCAGGGGTTGTCGGCCGAGATGCGCTCGGCGATGCTCGCGCGGGCGAACGTCTGGCCGCAGTTCAGGCAGAGCACCCGGTCCATGGAGCCGTGCAGGTCGACGAGGTGTGTGGACCCCGCCCGGGCGTGCAGTCCGTCGACGTTCTGCGTGACGACGCCCGACACGACGCCGGCGTTCTCGAGTTCTGCGAGGGTGCGGTGGCCCTCGTTGGGGCGGGCGGCGTCGAACATCTTCCAGCCGAGGTGGCTGCCGGCCCAGTACCGGCGCCTGTAGTCGAGGCTCTCCCGGAACTGGTCGAAGGTCATCGGATTGCGCTTGGGCGCCCCGGCCCCGCGGTAGTCGGGGATTCCGGAGTCGGTGCTCATGCCTGCGCCCGTCAAGACCACGATCCGTCGGCCCTTGAGGGCCGCCACAGCCTCGTCGATATCGGCGGGTGAGGCTTCTCGAGGGCTCGATTCGACGAGCGGGACCATCTGCACCTCCTGCCGTCGGGTCATGGACTCCGACGCTTCGCGTTACTCTTCGAAGTCTAAACAGTCCCCGTTGCCGTTTTGTTTCCGATCGGCGGACCGCCCGTGTCGTGGGGGGAGGGAACGCGATCGAATCAGGAGTGCCTCGACGGTGAAGACAGTGTGGATCGACAGCCTCGACGTTCCCGGACTCGACGATTACGCGCGCCTGACCGATGTTGTGCTCAGGCGCCTCAGTGAACCGGCGGGCGGCCTCTACATCGCGGAATCGCCCAAGGTGATCGCCCGTGCCCTGGCGGCGGGTCACCGACCGCGGTCCGTTCTGGTGCAGGAGCAGTGGTTGGCCGACATGGAGATCCTGCTGGCCGGATGGGATGACGTGACCGTGTTCGTCGGAGACGCGCCGACGCTCGAATCGCTCACGGGCTACAACCTGCACAGGGGCGCCCTCGCGGCCATGCATCGCCCCGAACTCCGGCCCGTCGCCGAGATCATCGAGGGCGCGAGGAGGGTCGTGGTTCTCGAAGACATCACGGACCACACGAATGTCGGGGCGATCTTCCGTGCCGTCGCCGGAATCGGGGCCGACGCCGTGCTGATCTCTCCCCGGTGCGCGGACCCGCTGTACCGACGGAGCGTACGGGTCAGCATGGGCACCGTGCTCCAGGTGCCCTGGACCCGGCTGCCCGAATGGTCGGAGGCGGCTCCGCTCCTGCGTTCCGCCGGGTTCCACATCGCCGCCCTCGCGCTCTCCGACGACGCGGTCACGCTCGACGAGTTCGCGGCCGAGGTGCCGTCCAAGCTCGCTCTCGTCCTGGGATCGGAAGGGGACGGACTCTCGCGACAGGCGCTGTCCGCCGCGGACACCGTGGTGACGATTCCCATGAGCCACGGAGTGGATTCGCTCAACGTGGCCTCCGCGAGCGCCGTGGCGCTGTACACGCTCCGCTGAGCTTCAGCGGTAGTATCCGGCTACCACGCAACGAGGAGGATGCAATGTCGCAGCAGTCCACGAGGTCCGCCTCGGGCGAAGGAACATCGGACGGAAAGGGACTGGCCACCGGGTCCCTGGGTCTTATCGGTTCCGTGGTGATCGGCCTCGCTTCCACGGCTCCGGTCTACTCCCTCGCGGCCACGGTGGGATTCGTCGTTCTCGCCGTCGGCGCACAGGCCCCCATCGCCATCGTCCTCGCGTTCATTCCGATGTTCCTCACGGCCTACGCCTATCGGGAGCTCAACGAGGCCGTTCCCGACTGCGGCACCTCGTTCACGTGGAGCACGAAGGCGTTCGGCCCCTGGGTCGGATGGATGAGCGGGTGGGGCGTCATCGTCGCCGGAACCATCGTGCTGGCGAACCTCGCGCAGATCGGCAGCAAGTACTTCTGGCTGCTCATCGGCAACCCCGACCTCTACAACAGCACGCCCCTCGTCACGGCCACCGGTGTGCTCTTCATCGCGGCGATGACCTTCGTCAGCGTGCGCGGCCTGGAGATCGGGGAGATCCTGCAGAACATCCTGCTCGGCATCCAGTACGTGGCGCTCATCCTGTTCGTCGTCTTCGCGCTGGGCAGCGTCTTCGCCGGCACGGCGCCCGAAGGATCGATGGTGCCGCAGGCCGACTGGTTCAACCCGTTCGCGTTCGACTCGCTGCCCGGCTTCACCGAGGCGATCCTCTTGTGCCTGTTCATCTACTGGGGCTGGGACACCTGCCTCGCCCTCAACGAGGAGACGAAGGATCCGGAGCACATCCCCGGACGCGCGGCCCTGCTCTCGACCGTCATCCTCGTGATCACCTACGTGGCGGTGGCCGTGGCCGCCATGGCGTACGCCGGCCTCGGAGAGGCGGGACTTGGG
>Ga0247732_10000434_pt1 | contig 20365 bp, 15 predicted proteins | sample UWRJL163409C2_FD_180940 | JGI IMG/M metagenome (GOLD analysis project Ga0247732, IMG submission 180940) | Plant litter microbial communities from Arlington Agricultural Research Station in Wisconsin, United States - UWRJ-L163-409C-2 | ecosystem: Environmental > Terrestrial > Plant litter >...
CCCCTCGAGGGGCTCGTGATGGGCACCCGCTCGGGCGATCTCGACCCCGCCGTGCTGTTCCACCTGCACCGCAAGACGGGCCAGACGTTCGAGGACCTCGATACCCTGCTCAATCGGGGCAGCGGCATCCTGGGTCTCAGCGGCCACGGCGACATGCGCGACCTGATCACGGCGGCGCGCTCGGGAGACGCAGGTGCGCAGGCCGCGCTCGATGTGTACCTGCATCGCCTCAAGCAGTATGTCGGCGCCTACGCGGCACACCTCGGCCGCCTCGACGCACTCGTGTTCACGGCGGGTGTCGGAGAGAACACCCCTCTCATCCGCGCCGGCGCGCTCGCGGGCCTCGGCATCCTCGGCATCGAGATCGACGAGGAGCGCAACGAGTCTCCGGAGCGCGGGCCCCGCCTCATCTCGACCGACGCCTCACGGGTCGCCGTCCTCGTGATCCCCACGAACGAAGAGCTCGAGATCGCGCGGCAGACGCTCGCCGTCATCTGATCGGTGCAGCCTGACCCGGTCGTCGTCGGTATTCGACGAGGTGCGGCTCAGGCTGCACCGAATCCGAGTCCAGCCCGTCGGTGGCGAGCCGCCCAGCGGTGTTCCCGCCGGGAGACGTAACCGCGCACGACCTCGTCGATGCTCGCCCAGTCGAACATGACCTGTCTGTAGGTGACCCGGACCACGATGTACCCGAGGCGATGCAGCTCGAGATCGCGGCGGCAGTCCTCGTCATGAGCGTCGGCCGAGCTGTGCCAGGTGATGCCGTCGCACTCGATCACGAGCCGGTCGCCGATGAGCAGGTCGACCGTTCCCACCCCTCCGATGAAGACCTGCGAGCGGCATCGGATGCCTCGTCGTCGAAAGCCGAGGCGGGCCTTCGTCTCGAGGCCGGACTGCGCTGCCGGGTCGAGCAGGTCGAGGTAGGCGCGATAGGTGTCGGACAGCGGCAGCGCCGACAGACGGGCCTTCGTGGTGAGTCCGAGGTTCAACGCCGAATCGAGAGAGGCGATCACGTCGTCCCGAGTGTGGCATGAGAAGAGGTGGAGAAGGGCTTCGTCGATGCTGTCGACAAGGCGGGAGGGGTCGTGGCGGCCTGCGACAACGTGGACCTTCAGTCCCCAGCGTGCGGGATTGCCGAGCGGGCCACCGGTCGGTGACCGCAGCCGACCCGGGCGACGCGACGTGCTGACGTGGGAATGGCGATCGTCGACGCACCAGACGCCGTGCATTCTCAGCACGCTGATGCAGCTCAGTCTGCCGCCCACCTTGACGGCATTGACGAGTTCTCGGGGAGCCGACTCGATGGCCACCCATCCGTTGCGGATGCGGGCGACATCGCCGCGTGCCACAGCGAGAGCGACCATCGAGTCGCTTGCACCGGCTGCTCGCAGGGTCGTGCTGTGGGCGATTCCATTGTGGGCGATGACGATGTCGAGTACGCGGTTCATGGCGCCACTCTCGTGTGATGAACCCTGCCGACACGCGGCCGATTGCCAATCTGTGCACTGTGGCCGCCGGATTCGGCGCAGTGGAGGAGGAGCCTCCGCTCTCCTCGACGAGGTGCGGCTCAGGCTGCACCGAATCCGAGGCCGGCACCTCGCTCAGTCGGCGATCAGCCGCTTTCCGTAGCTCACGGCGGCATCCTCGGTGTAGCCGAGGTGCTCGTAGAAGGCGCGCACCGAGGTGTTATCGCTGCGGATCTGCAGGTTGAGCTTCGGGCAGCCGAGCCCGATGAGCAGCCGCTCCGCTTCGTCCATCATGCGGCGGCCGTAGTCGAGGCCCCGTGTTCCGGGCGAGACGGCCAGGTAGTTGACCCACCCGCGGTGTCCGTCGTACCCCACCATGGCGGCCGCCACGACCGTACCGTCCGACTCGCCGACGAGGAACAGCTCCGGCTGCACCGTGAGCTTGCGCTCGATGTCCTTGCGGGGATCGTTCCACGGGCGCACGAGTCCTGCGGAGGTCCACAGCTCGATCACGGCATCGGTGTCTTCGCGAGTGAAAGGGCGTATCTGCATCCCTCCATCCTGCCGGGTCAGCGAGGCGCAGACGGCGAGGGAGTGGGCGAGGGTGTCGGAGTCGTCGTCGGGGTCGGCGTCGGCGTGGGGTGGGGAGTGGTGAACGCGATCAGCACGGTCACGGTGCTGCCCAGAACGAGCCGCGAACCGCCAGCGGGCGTGCTCCCGACCACCGACCCCGTTGCAGCGACCGGGTCTTCGACCGTTGCGGTCGTCACGGCGAAGCCGGCCTTCTGGACCGCCGCCACCGCGTCGTCGCGGCTCATCGTGCTCACATCGGGCACGCTGTTCGACCCCGAGGCGTACGAGAGCTGCACGACGTCTCCGGGCGCGAGCCAGTCGCCCGCCGGCGGAGAGCTGGCGACCACCGTGTTCGCAGGCTGGGTGCCGTCGACGGCCGTGAGCTCTCCGGTCGTGAGCCCGAGAGTCGCGAGCGTCTGCTGCGCCTCCACGATGGGCCGAGACGCGAGGTTCGGCAGCTGCAGGCGCACTGGTTCGTCGGCAACGACGGGTGCCGCCGGAGCTGGCTCGACGGCGGCGGTCGAGGTGATCAGAGCCGCTATCGTCGGGGCTGGCGGCCCCTCCAGCACAGCGGCGATAACGCCCCAGCCGACGACGGCCGCCCCGAGTGCGATCGCCAGCACCACGACGGGGTTCGCCCGGCGGCGCGTCCGTCGCGCGGGCGTCGCGGGTGCGACGGCCCGAACGGATGCGCGGCGCGCGTTGACCGTGGAGCGCACGCCGGGCGACGCGAACCTCTCGGTCGCCGCATCGCGGGGTGCGGTCACCCGCGTGCGAACGGTGTCGGGCGGCATCACCGTGGTTCGTGCGAGGGTCTCCGACGACTCGTCGGGCCGCGTCTGCTGCTGCAGCTCCGCGAGGGCCTCGAGCATCAGGGCCGCCGAGTCGAATCGCGCACTCGCCCTCTTCGACATGCCTTGGGCGATGAGGCCGTCGAGCCCGCGCGACACTCCCGGGCGCAGCGCCGAGGCCAGGGGCGGTGGCGAGTTGACCTGCGCTCGCAGCGTCAGTTCGCTCGTCTCGCGCGGAAACGGCACCTGACCGGTGACACAGAAGAACAGCACGGCGGCGACGGAGTAGAGATCCCCGCGGGCGTCGACCTCGAGGCCTCTGGCCTGCTCCGGCGAGATGAAGTTGACGCTGCCGGCCACGAGACCGTCGATGTCGCGGGCGACCCGGCCCGGAGCATCCGCCAGCCCGTAGTCGATGAGGCGCACATCGGAGGTCTCGAGGGCGCGATCGGCGCACCTGAGGATCATCACGTTGTTGGGCGACACGTCACGGTGCACGAGGTCGTGGGTGTGGAGTGCGCCCAGGCCGCGTAGCAGGGCCGCCGAGACGGTCAGCGCCTCGGGGATGGTCAGTGGCCCGAACCGCTCGATCGATTCGGCCAGGGTGATGCCCGGGGCGAGGTCGAGGGCCATCCACGCCTGCGCGAGCCCTCCGGTGTCATGCATGCCCGACGCGCGCGTGCACACCAGATTCGGGTGCGGTGCCGTGGGCGATGTGGCCGCCTCGCGGAGGAATCGCGCCACGTCATCGTCTCGCGACGAGAGGTGCGGATGCAGCACCTTGAGCGCGACCGTGTCGCCGCGCTCGCGGTCGTGCGCCTCGAACACGGCCGAGGATGCGCCGGAGCCGAGCAGGCGGCCGAGCTCGAAGCGGCCGCCGACGACGAGTGCATCGTCGGGCGCGGATCCGGGCGCGACGGGGGTGTCCGTCACGCGATCAGCCGAATCGACCGTTGACGTAGTCGAAGGTGCGCTCGTCCTGCGGGTTCGTGAACATCGCCTCGGTGTCTCCGTGTTCGACGATCATGCCCGGGGTGCCCTGCGACGCGAGGAAGAACGCGCAGTTCTGCGACACCCGCTGGGCCTGCTGCATGTTGTGGGTGACGATCACGATCGTCACCTCCTGCACGAGTTCGAGCATGGTCTCCTCGATCACCCGGGTGGATGTCGGGTCGAGGGCCGAGCAGGGCTCGTCCATCAGCAGCACGCGCGGCTTCACGGCCAGGGAGCGGGCGATGCACAGACGCTGCTGCTGGCCTCCGGAGAGGCCGCCGCCGGGCTGGCGCAGGCGATCCTTGACCTCTTTCCAGAGGCCGCCTTTCGTGAGGCACTCCTCGACGAGGGCGTCCTTGTCGTCGCGCGACGCGCGCCGGCCGGTGAGCTTGAGGCCCGCGATCACGTTGTCGTAGATCGACATCGCGGGGAACGGATTGGCCTTCTGGAACACCATGCCGATCTGGCGGCGCGCATCGATGAGCTTGCGGCTCTGGTCGTAGACGTCGACGCCGTCGAGCAGCACCTCGCCGGCCAGGGACGCCGACGGCACGAGCTCGTGCATGCGGTTGAGGATGCGCAGGAAGGTCGATTTGCCGCATCCGGAGGGCCCGATCAGAGCCGTGACCTGGCCCGCGGGCATGTCGAGCGACACCCGGTCGAGCACCTTGTGGTCGCCGAACCAGGCGGAGATGGCTCGCGCCTCGATGCCGGCGAGAGCCCGGGTGGGCCCGGTCACCGTGGGCGCAAACGGGTCGCCCATGGGCGGGAACGGGTCGGTCACGGGCGCGAATGCCGGGGGCAGCACGATGGTCGTCTGCGCCTCGTCGGGCTGGGGAAGCTCTGTCGTCGTCATGAGGTCGTCTTTCAGATCAGGTTGGGAAGGGCACTGCCGATGCCGTCGGCGGTGGCGATGGCGAGGGCGAGAATCACGGGGGCGCTGACGATCCATGTCTGCCAGGCACCCCAGCGGCGGCGAAGCCAGAGGGCGCCGAGGCTCGCGAGGATCACCCACTGCATGCTGAAGAAGACACCGATCCAGGCGCTCGGATCCATCGCCATCGGCTTGTCTGCGTCGGGGAGGGCGAGGGCGCTGAACTGGAAGGCCGGGGTGGTGACCGCCTTCGTCGTGAGTTGCGCGTCGATGTAGAGGGCGCCGTTCGGCAGCAGTGCCGGTCCGTCTGCGGTCACGAGCTCGAGTCTGCTCTGGCCCGCGGCCAGGGCCGAGGGCAGCGGATCGCCGGCCTTGCGGGTGCCGAAGACGGTGAACGTCTGCGCGCCCTGCCCCGTCGTGACCGTGATCTCGGCCCCGATGGCGAGACGGGTGAGGGAGTTGAAGGGACCGCCGTAGGATGCCTGCCGGCCGAGGATCGTGCTCGTGCCCTCCTGGCCGGGCATGACCGTGTCGGCACTGTGCCCGGGGCCGCTGCGCAGCACGGTGCCCGTCGTTCCCTGGCTCACGACCTCGCGCAGGCCGATCGAGGGGATCTCGAGGAGCGCCACGGGAGTGCCGTAGGCGACCATCTTCTCCTCGTAGTCGAGCTGCCCGACGGGGGTGACCGCCTTGGCGAGGCTCGTGCGCAGTTCGTCGTAGCCGACCGCCTGGTCGCGGGCGTGCTGCAGGCCGCTGGCGAACGAGATCTGCACGGCGAGGGCGACGATGAGCGCGGAGATCGCGAGCAGCACGGCGCCCGTCCACCAGCGGCCGTCCCGGATGCTTACCGGTGCGGGCCGGGAAGGCCGCATGAGTGCGGCAAGACGGGCGGGCGACAGGCGGCCCACCGCGGCGGCGGCCGGACTCACGGACGGGGCGGCGTGGCTCATGCGAGCGGCGCCAGGGTGCCGGGTCTGGCGAACCAGCCGTTGCTGCGGCCGACGATGATCAGCACGGTCGCGATCACGGCGAGACCGCCCACGATCAGCAGCCACCACCACTGGGGCAGGCCGCCGAATCCGGCGGGTGTCGCATCGCCGACCAGCACCGTCACGGCGGCGACGTAGCCGCAGTTCCAGCCGACCATTTGCACAGCCAGCTCGCCCGTGGCCGTGTCGTCGGGAATCGTGACGTCGTACGAGACGGCCCCCGCGGCATCCGCGACCGGGTCGGCGACGATCACGTCGCCGGCGAAGATCATGGCCCGAACGGGCTGGGATGCCGCGAAGCCGCCCCCGGACACATGCACCGTGTCGCCGGGGGAGTATGCCGCTCGTTCGGTGATGAGCGTGTTCTGGGTGGTGACCGGCGAGGCGGGAACGACGGGCGAGCCGTCCTCTCCGATCGAGCAGGTCGGGGCGGGAGTGCCGCCTGCGGGGGTCGAGCCGCTGATCGCGGGCGCGACACCCGAACCGCCGGAACCGGGCGCAGCGGTGGTCGCGGGAATCACCGCCGGGGTGGTCGACTTCGGAATGATCACCGTCACGGGCGTCTCGTTCGGAGTGCCCTCGCTGTCGGTGCCCTGGGCCATCGCGGGCGCGGCGGAGCCGCCCAGCGTGATGAGCAACGCGAGGGCGGCGATCAGGATGCCTCCGGCTCGGCGGGGGCGGATCACGACAGTACCCGGGTCTGCTCCGGAGCTGCCGTGGCCGACTGCTGCTGCAGAAGCGCGATGGCATCGCGGAGACGGGCGTTCTGCACCCGACGGCGCCACAGAATGAAGAGCGCGAGCAGGGCGAGCAGAACGATGACACCCAGCATCGACCACGGCATGGCCCACGTGGTCGCCGAATCGATGGCCGGTGTGACGGAGGCGGTGCCGACGCCCGGCTGAATCTTCTGCCGCACCTCGACGTCGACGGTGAGCAGACCGAGGGGGAGGATTCCGCTCGAGACGACCGGCACGCTGATGATCTGGCCCGGAAGGAGGTTGGTCGCGGCATCCGAGTCGATGGTCGCGAGGCGGATGCCGAAGGGTCCGCTGATCGCCGCGGTCTGCTCGAGGTTGAGTCGCGTATTGCCGGTGTTCTGAACGGTGTAGCTGCCGCTGAGGTCGCCGCCCGCGAAGGGGTTGAGCACGCCGTCGTAGTTTGCGACGAGTCCCTGGGTGTTGATGCCCCCGACGATGGTGCCCGACACGCGCAGGTAGATGCGGGCGCCCACGCGCTGCTCCACGTCGATCGCCTGACCGCTGTCACCCGTGCTCTTGCGCGTGATGGATGCGACGACGCCCGCCGAGTGGTCTCCGGGCGTTGCGTTGGTGGGCACCGTGATCGTGAAGGGCACCGGCTGGCTGCTGCCGGCCTCGATGGTGACCTCGGTCTTCTCGATCGCGGTCCAGGCTCCGAGGTCGGCGTTCGGGGCCCCGCCGGACTGCAGCGAGAACTGGCCGTTGTCGAAGTCGTTGAGACCGTCTGCGGCATAGAGCTGGAACGTCTGGGGCGATGTGCTGTAGTTCGTGATGAGCATCGTGTCGGTGATCACCGAGCCGGGGTCGACCGAGAAGTCGTACAGCAGTCGCCCGTCGGCGCCCTGCGATCCGCTCGGTTCGACGCTCCAGGTGACGTCGCCGTCGTCTGCCTGCGCCGAGAGGGGCACGGATGCGCCGGCGACGGCGAGCAGGCCGGCTACGGCGAGCGAGAGGGCGGCTGCGGAGATCTTTTTCACGATGATTCCTACTGTTGTGGCTGAAACTGGCCCGCAGGCAAGCGGGGTGTGAACGTGGAGCTACGGACCCGGGGCGAGAAGCCCCGGATCCGCAGCTGTGGTGCAGTGGTGCAGGTGCTGTGCGACCTAGATGAGGGTCAGCGTGAGCTTGGCGCCGTAGGTACCGGGCGCGACCGACCCCGTGGCGGGCACGGAGAAGTTCAGCGTCGCGTTGGTGACCGTGGTGAGCGTGCCCGCGGTGGTGGTGGCCGGAGCCGAGGCGAGCAGGCTCGCCGTGCCGAGACCGGCCGCACCGGGAGCGACCGTCGGGCCGGCAACGCCGCCACCGTCGGTGCTCACGAGTGAGGGTGCCCAGCCGAGTGCACCGGCGGGGATCGTCTTCGTCGAGTCGGTCGTGTTCGTGAACACGGTGACCTTGCCGTTGAGGTTCCAGGCGTTCTTGGTCTGGCGGGCGTCGGCGACGGTCGCGGTTCCGAGAGCGCCTGAGGCGACGAAGTTGCCGGCGGTCTGCGTGGCGGTGAGCGCGACGGCCGTGTTGGCGACCGTGAGCTTCAGACCGTTGTTGCTGACCGAGGCCGGGATGGCGACCGTGACGTTCACGTCGCTCGGGGTTCCCTCATAGACGCCCGAGAACGTGTGGACGACTTCCTGGGCGGGAGTCGTGGCGCTCGAGAGGTACTTGGAAGGATCCGTCGAGACGAACTTCGCGGTGTAGGAGTACGTACCGGCCGCGAGCTGTGCCGACGTCCACGTGGCGACACCGGCGGTGACGTTGCCCTCGCCGACCTTGGAGCCGTCGACCGAGTTGTAGAACTCGACCTTGCCGGCCGCGTCGGTGGCGACGGTCGTGTCTGTCGCCGACTTCTGAACGGTGGCGGTCAGCGTGATCTGGCCCGTCGACGCGTTGGATGCTGCCGTGAACGGCACGGCCACGCCAGCAGCTGCCGCAGACTTGACGGCCCAGTTGGTGCCATCGAAGCTCAGGACAGGACTGACGAAGTACTTGTCGGTTCCGTAGGCGAGGATGTTCGTGTCGGCCCAGCAGTAACGACGGATCTCGAAGTCTCCGACGGCGAGCGGGGTGTCCAGGCCGGTCAGCGATCGGTCGATGTTGTAGCCGGCGCTGTTCGCGCCGCTGAGGTTGACGGGACTCACGAGACCGCCGCTGCCATAGGCCGCGTTGGTGCTGGTCTCCCATCCGAGTGAGATGCCGCCGAGCACGACGTCGTTCTGCGCGACCACCGTGTTGCCGGAGTCCCGGTAGCCGACGGGGCACTGGATGGTCGTCGTCTGACTGTCGACGACCGGGTTCTTCGTGAGGTTGCCTGTGGGCGTGGCGGTGTTGTTGAGCGTCAAGACGCCGGCGATCTGGTCGGGCGTAGCCTGTGCCGAGCCCGCGATTGAGATGAATCCACCGGTCAGCAGGGCGCCGACGACAGCGAGGGAGACGAATCTCCGCTGAGTTGCTTTCATTGTTCTTTTCTCGATTCTGAGAGAGTGAGTGAGCGGGAGTCGATCGGGCTACTGGTAGTCGCCGGTGGTCGCGACAGATCCACAGGCCGCACCGATCGGCGCGAAGCCGTACGTGCGGATGATGGCGTCGTTCGCGCAGAAGGTGGATCCAGTGCCGACGAAGGTCGTCGCGATCGCAGCCTCGCCGAGGCGTGACGTCGCGACGACGTTGTAGACGTTGCGAGCCATCGGGTATGCGGCGTTCGAGGTGGCCTGAACTCCGGTGGAGGTCAGCGTGAGGGGGCGGAGGCCATTGATCTTGCCGAGTTCAGCGAAGCCGCGACGATCCGGTGAGGCCGTGACCGCGGAGTTGGCCTGTGAAATGAACTGACCAGCCGAGAACGGAACGATGTCGCCGGCTCCGGTCAGAACGGTGCCGTCGTTCTCGATGATGTTCTCCGTGCCGATCTTGTCCTTCACGCAGGCGCCGGCGCCGGTGCCGTCCGTGGAGATTCCGAGCTGCTGCAGGAAGTACGAGCGCGTGCCCGAACCGGCCTGCGGGAGGATCGGTGTGATCGGAACAGACTTCTTGGTCGAGTCGACATAGGTCGTCACATTGCAGAGGTAGATGTTCCGGAGCGTGAAGGCACTGATCGAGTCGCTCGCGGTGCCCAGCTTGATGTCACGCGGGAAATCGCTGGACGAGTTGACCGCATAGGAAACGACGTCCTTGGCGAACGGAATCCAGGTCAGCACACTCGTCGTCTGGGTCTTCGGGCCGCTGGAAGAGCGGGCGAAGTCGAGCTGACCGGCGATGACGGTTCCGTTGAAGACCGATGGAGAACCCTTGATCGATGCGGAAAGCGCCTTGACGCCGTTGCCCGAGCCGACGGGGCGGTCGAAGCTGGGTCCGCCCGCCTTGGTGGTGATCTTCGCGGAGAGGCCGGCGCCGGCCGCATCGTACGAACCGATCGAGGGCGACGTCGACACGGCAGCAAGGGCGCGCACAACGTCTTGGGTGGTGTCGGAACCGGCGCCACTCAGGTCTTTGAAGCCGGACGGGTCGGCGGCGTTGGCGACGTTGGCGCCACCGGCAACGGTCAGGCCGACGGCCAGGATAGCGCCGAGTGCGGAGAGCCGCAGCTTGGTCTTCTTGTTCATGAAATCCCCTTCTAGGATTGCAGTGCTTACTTTGGGTGCATATCTGGAGCGAGCCCGCCCCGGGTCTCTTTGCGGTTTTCCGGGGCGGTTTTTCGTCGGTGGCGCTAGCCGGTCGGCCTCCTCGGTCGCATGAGAATGGGGGCGAAGACGGCGCCCGCCAGTCCGACGATGAGAGAGACCCCGAGTGCGCCCTGATAGGGCCAAGGGGTCATGACCGCGGCAGTGGTCGTCACGGAGGCCGAAGGAATGCTCGTCACAGAGGTCTGCGGTGCAACGGCCGCCGCTGCTGCCGCTGCCTGCAGCGGGGCGGCAGTGACCGGCTGGCTGGGACTGGCGGCGGCCGGAGGAACACCGATCGACGGCGAGTTCGCCGTCGTATCCGGTGCGACGTAGCCGATCATCGTCTGCGTCGAGACCAGTGCCTGTGCAACCATGTCGCGTGTGAGGGGCACGTAGCCTTCGGGGAGGTTACCGGGATCAGTTCCAGGAGTCTGTCCGTCGGTCACGGCGTACTTCACGAGGTTTGCGTAGGAGGTCCGTGCCGTCGCGTCGGTGGTGGTCAGGTTGACCGATGCATACGTGATCGTCGTCAGCGGGTAGGCGCTGCCGGTGACGGCGGCCGGGTTCACCTGGAGGACGGCCGCATTCTTCGTGGGCGCGACAGCCGAGACCGATGCGCCCATCGCCTCCGTGCTCGCAGCGACGAATGTGCTCTGCACTTCGTCTCGCGCATCGGAGCCGGGCGTCTCACCTGTCGCTGGCACAGCATCGACCGCCGGGGTGAAGGGCACGCACGTCGTATTCGCGTTGCACAGGGAGGCGCTGCTCAATCCGTATTTCGCAGCGGATGCCGTATCGGTGATTCCGAAGACGAATTTCTGACCCGGCGCCTGAGGGCCCGCGCTCACCCAGTCGCCCAGTTCGCCCGCCTGGTTTCGCTGGGTCGGGTTCCACTCCGTCTTGTGTTTCGCGTCGGCCCTGCTCACGTCACGAGCAACGGTGAGAAGAGTGTCGGCGAAGGGTGCCGACTGGAGGGCGCCGAATCGTGACCGTTGGCCCGACGAGAGCTGCGCGGGGGCCAGTGTCTCGTCTGCCTTCGCGAAGTAGTCACGCGGAGTCGTGCTCAGGTGGTATGCGGAGCCGTCGATGTTCGACAGCCCGACGGCCCGGTACGTCATGGAGCCGTCGGCATCCAGCACGGGCAGGCCGGTCTTGCCGTCCACGATCGGCACCTGGGCTTCCGGGTCGCCTTTCGGAAGGTAGTACGGATTGATCTTCATGCCGTATTCGTCGGGCACCCCGGTGAGCCAGGCGCTCGCCGACTTGTCGGCAGTGATCCACAGCCAGACCTGCTTGATGGCGTCTGCTCCTGCCGGACCGGGCAGGATGATCGACGGATTCTTCGCTTCGACAAGATCGGGATTCAGACGCGAGAAGTCCGGGTCGTCGCGGAGGAACGAGTACGGAGGTCGAACGGTCCCGTCCGGCGCGACGACGTTCGGCAGGCTGTAGATCGTGTCGCTCTTGGAATAGAGCGGGTTCTGGAAGGCGTAGGAATCAGTAAGGAACTTCGCCATGAGTCGCGGCGTCAGATTGAGCGTCTGTCTTCGGCCCGCGGAGTCCTCGAAGAAGAAGGCCACCGTGACGCCGGAGATGGCCACCGGTGCGTAGGCCACGGCCGTCTGTTTCAGTTTGGTCGCGTCCATCGCCGACAGCGTGTCGTCATCGAGAGAGTACGAGGTGAATGCGAGACCCGCCCGGCCACCCAGAAGCTGACCTCGAGCGATGTTGTCGGGGTTCGTGCTGAAGTTGTAGACATTGTCGGTGAGGTGACACATCGCCGGCTGCCACGAGCTCATCGCTCCGACGACGAGTTGCGACCCGATCGTGCGACGCTCGGCGGAACCGGCAGGGCAGTTCGCTCCGACCGGCGAAAAGTCCATCGGGATCACGATGCGGTTGTCCCAGTAGTCGCACTTCGGGTTGAGTGGCGAACCTTCCTGAATGGAGTTGGGGCGACCTGCGTAGTAGGGAGCGAAGGTCGAATCACGGGAAGCCTGACCGCACAGCCCGGTTCCGACTTCGCCGCCGAAGTGCGAACCTCGAGGCACGGCGACCAGGTAACACCGCAAGCGCTCGGCACTCGAACCGCAACCGAGTTGAGGAGCACGGTTCGCGGACTGTGCTTCGAAGTTGACGGTTCCCTGTCCCTGCGAACCCAGACGAGCGGCGATGATCTCATTGCTCGATGAGGCATCGAAAACCTCGCCGAGGGGCCACAGGACTTCACCCTCCGGGCTGACCGTATTCGTACCCGAGTAGACCTTGCCCTGGGCGGTCATGAAGCTGACATCGGCATCGCCGGGGGTCTTTGCTCCACGAAGGAACGACTCGGACGGAACGGTGCCGCCGAGACCGGAGGGCGGGGTGACGCCGTAACCGCCCCACTCGCACGTGTTTCTGAAGGTCGGTGAGTCGGGGTCGCCCCAGCACTGCATGAACTGTACGAAGTTCATGGCATTCGAGACCCTGTTGCTGGATCCGTCCGTTCCGTCCGTTGTCGCGGCGAGTCCGGAGAAGTCGATCTTGATTGCCTGGTCGGTCAGGCCTGCCGTCTGAGACACCGTGATCGTGAGATCCTTGAAGTCTTCGAAATGTCCCTTAGCGGAGTCCCGCGCAGGCTGGCTCTTCTCCAGCTCGCTGGTGCCGCCCTGCCATTTCACGGTCACGGCCGAATCGGTGGCGACGATGTCGGCGCTCGCGGTCGATGCGCCGAGTGGGCCGGTGACGAAGAGCCCGGCCGCCGAGGCCGCCACGACGCCGAGTGAGAGCACTCGGAGCAGGGCGACGGATGAGACACGCGACATCGGGTGGAGCCTTTCGGAAGGTGACGTGTGAAATGTAGGAGCGGCGCGTGTTGAGTCGACCCGCTGTGGCTTCTGGCCCGGTTAACGGGAGGAGAATGTTGAGCTTTGCTTCACTTCCCCGGCCCGACGTCGTCTCTTCGAGATGACGGGAGGGAGCAGCAGGCCGACGAGCACCACGAGGCCGGCAGCGAACGCGATGGCATTGGCGGGAGTCCTCTTGACCAGGGAGTCGATGCTCACGGGCGTCCCCGCCACGGTCACCGGCCCGGCCTTTCCACCGATGGCGGAGGCTCCAGCGGCGGTTGTCCCCGCGGCCGTCGGCGTTCCGGATGCTGTCGCAGCGGCGGCCGCGGATGCGGCATCCGAACCCGCAGCGGCGCTGCCGTTCGTGGCGGCCGGGCCGCCGGCACCCCCCGTGCCGATCGCGCACTGCGCATCCGCCCCGCGCTTGTCGCACGCGGGCGGTTGCGGGGCCTCATTGGCAAGCTTGTTGCTGCCGTCCGACGAGAAGGTGGGATTGTTGCAGGTCGAGATGTCCTTGCCGGCGGGGTCGGCGCCGGGGATCCGCTTGACCTGGTCGAGGCCCGCGGTAGCGAGGTTGATGGGCAGCGGCGAGTACCCCAGCACCTCTGCCTGCTGCTGCCCCTCGCAGAGGAAGTAGTTCGCGAAGTCGCTGAGAGTGAGGCCCTTGTCCTCGCTGAACTGATTCTCGATCTTCGTCGGCACGATCATGTACGAGTACGAGCTCAGCGGGTAGCTGCGGGCATCGGCGTTGTTGTAGACGCCGGTCAGGTCCTGCGTCAGGTAGTCGGGTGACGACGTGTCCTGGTTGATGGTGGCGCCGAGCAGCGAGACGGCCACGTTCGACGCGGTCGGCTCGGTGTAGTAGTCGGCGTTGTTCAGCACCTTCGCCACCGGGAAGCCCGAGTTCAGGGCGTACGAGTACTCCACGTATCCGATCGCGCCCACGGCCTGGCCCTGCGCGATGTAGCCCGCCACGTTGTTCGAGCCGGATTGCGCCACGAACGACGAGCCGGCCACGAACGGGTAGTTCGATGTGATTCCGCAGGTCGCTCCACGGCCGACCTTGGCACAGAACGCGTTCCAGAGGTCGGGGTACTGCTGGCGCATCCAGGCCGTGAACTGGGCCGAGGTTCCGGAGCCGTCGGAGCGCACCACGGGAACGATGGGGGTGGCCGGCAGAGCGAGCGAGGGGTTGTCGGCGGCGACCTCGGGGTCGTTCCACACGGTGATCACCCCGGTGAAGATCTTGGTGAGCGTGGGGCCGCTGAGCCTCAGGTTCGTCACCTGGTTGCCGCCGATCACGAGGTTGTACATCAGCGCCGTTCCACCGGCCACGATCGGCACATAGGCGAAGCCTCGAGCCGGGCGGGGATCGACGCCGTCGCTGCCCTTCAGCTCGTAGGGGATCTCGGAGACGCCGAAGTCGACGGTTCCGGCCGCGAAAAGCTGGCGGCCGGCGGAGGACCCGCTGTCGTTGTAGGTGATCTGCCACTTGTAGTTGTCGTACACGTTGCGGATCCACTGCTGCAGTGCGTTGGCCGACCAGGTCGAGCCGGCCCCCGAGATGGGCTGGTGGATGGCGCCCACCGCGACGGCCGAGGGCTGCGGCGCGAACGAGAACAGGCCCGTCACGATCATGAGCACGGCGAACGCGCCGACGGAGGCGCGAACGAGACGTGAGAGTCGGCGGGTCATTCGGAGTCGTCCTTGCGTCGGCGGCCGCGCCTCGAGCGCGCCACGAGTCTCTCTGCGGCGGCGACGGCCGCCGCCTGGGCGACCGCGTCGACGGATGCCTGTTGCACGGTCGGCTGGTCGGCCTCGGCCCGCTCGCCCCGGGTGATGCGCTCGAGGTCGTTCACCGATTCGAGTCGACGCTTGCGCAGCTGGCGGGGTGAGAGAACGCCCGCACCCCGGCCGCCGATCACGCGGGCCAACGCGAAGAGCACGATGACGAGCAGCATGAGCACGACGGCCGTTCCGAACCCTCGGGCGATCATCGTGGGCTCGGGCGACTTCACGAAGTTGAAGGTCGCCAGCGGCAGCGAGACCATGGGGCCGGAGAATGGATTGACGTTGAAGAAGGTGGTCGTGCCGGCGGTCAGGAGCACGGGACTGGTCTCGCCGATGCCGCGCGCGGTGCCGAGGATGACCGCCGTCGTGAGTCCGGAGCGCGCCGTGGGGAGGGTGACGTTCCACACGGTGCGCCATTGACTGGCGCCCAAAGCGAGCGAGGCCTCCTTGAGGTTTCCGGGCACGAGCCGCAGCACGACATCCGCCGATCTGATGATGATGGGCAGCATCATCACGGTCATGGCGAGAGATGCCGCGAAGCCCGAGCGCTCGAATCCGAGGATCAGTACCACCGACGCGTAGATGAACAGGCCGGCGACGATCGAGGGCAGGGCGGTCATGGCCTCGACGACGGTTCGCACGAACTTCGCGTAGCGGCCGGGAACCTCGCTGAGGAACACGGCGGTGAGGATTCCGAGGGGCACGCTGATCGCCAGCGCGATGCCGATCATGATCAGGGTGCCGATGATGGCATACAGGATGCCGCCGGAATCGAGGCCGTCGAGAGGCCCGGTCGCCGACATGTCCATGATCCAGAAGTTGCCGTGGAAGAGGGAGTCCCAGCCGCGCACGATCGTGAACACGACGACCGACGACAGTGCCAGCAGCATGAGCACGCCGATGCCGTGAACGAACACGCTGATGACGCGGTCCTTCACGGTGGGGCCCGACTCGTCGAGGCTCACGAGCACCCCGAAGATGATCACGAAGAGCGCGAAACAGGTCACGATGAAGCCGAGCACGCCCTGCAGCGGCAGCAGCTGGCTGAAGATCCACCAGGTCAGGGCGAACGACGCGGCGGCTGCGCCGACCAGGCGCATGAGATCCGAGAATCGCACGCCGGTGAGCGCGCGCCGCGTCTCGGGCGCATCGGATGCGGGGGCCTGCGCGGGGAGCTCGGTGCGCCGGCCGGCCTGCGTGGCCGGCGCGATGACCTCGGTGGGGGCGTCGGGGAGCACGGTGGTCATGGCTGTCTATCCCTCGCTCGACGCGCCGGAGCGGCTGCGGGCGATGATCGTGGAGGCGCCGAAGTTCACGGCGAGCGTCACAAGGAAGAGGGCGAGACCGGCGGCCATGAGGGCCGAGATCTCGAGGGCCGACGCCTCGTTGTAGCGCAGCGCGATGAGCGCGGAGATGGAGTTGGCGCCCTTCTCGAGGATGTGCGGCTGGATGATAAACACGGGCGAGATGATCAGGTAGACGGCGATCGTCTCGCCGAGGGCTCGTCCGAGGCCGAGCATGGTTCCGCCGATGATGCCGCCCTGCGAGAACGGGATCACGACGGTGCGGATCACGCCCCAGCGGGTCGCGCCGAGGGCCAGAGCCCCCTCACGCTCGCCCAGCGGCGTCTGGCTGAAGACCTCGCGCATGATCGAACTCGCGATCGGCGCCACCATCAGTGCCACGACGATCCCGGCGATGAACGTCGACGAGGTGAACAGCGTGGGGCTGGCGAGCGGGTCGGACGGATCGAAGTTGGGAGCGGACAGGATCGGGATCCAGCCGAGATACGTCGCGAGCCACTGCGAGAAGGGCAGGATGAGCGGCTGCAGGAAGAACAGCCCCCAGAGCCCGTAGACGACGCTGGGAATGGCCGCCATCAGGTCGACCACGCTGATCAGCGCGCGCTTGATGCCGCGCGGCGCGTACTCGTTGATATAGAGCGCGGTGCCGAGCGCGAGCGGAACGGCGATGGCGATCGCGGTGAGGGCGATGAAGAACGTTCCCGAGAGCACGGCGGCGATGCCGAAGTCGCCGTTGTTGGGCTCCCACGCCTGCGTCGTGAGAAAGCCGAATCCGGCGACGCTGATGGCCTGGTAGCCGTTGTAGAGCAGGAAGACGCCGACGAGCAGCATGATGAGCAGCACGATCGTTCCGCCCGTGCGTGCGACACCGCGGAAGATCTTGTCCGAGAGGCCGGTATTGGCGGCCAGGGCGCGGGGAAAATCGGGCGTCTGGGGCGGCATCAGCGGCTCGGGCTCGGGCTGCGTCTCGGTCTGCACCGGGTCGATCATCACCACGGCGCGACCGCGGTCCGGTCGATCCGGCGTCCGGCGCTGCGTCGCAACGGGTCGAGCACGGTGCGCGGGGCCTCCGTGATCACAGCGATCCTCAGCGCGGCGACCGTCGAGATCACCGTCTCGCGGCTCGACGACGCCGCGTACCAGCGTCCGCACGTGACCACGGGAGTCCCCTCGTGCTCCAGCAGCCATCCGTAGAGGCCGGGCTGAGGGCCGACGACGGGGGTCACCACGAGCTCGTCGACGTTCGCCTGCAGCGTCGCGACATGGGCTCGGGCGACATCGAACGATGCGTAGGTGCGTGCGCTGCGGCCGAGTTCGCGGTTGTTCGAGGCGAGCACGCGCCAGACTCCCGTGCTGTGCGGGGTCCTCGTGCTCGCGACCTCGGGAGTGCGGGCGGTTTCGCGTGGCACGGGTCGCCTCCGCGGACCGAGGGCGTCGGCGGACTCCACGAGGTCGCGGAAGCGGATCCACGAATGCAGCATCGGTTCGTCGTTCGAGCTGAAAGCGGCGAAGACGACGCGCGGGCTCGGGGGCATGCTTCCTCATCGATCGGGTGGTGGGGGCGGGTGCCGATTCAATATCGGGGCGGTCGGTTGCGACGAGAGGTGTCGGGAATGAACGACGGGTGGCTCACGGATGAGCAACAGCTCTGCACCTGCCCCCAGTTATGGGGGAAGGTGAGGAAAAATCGGTTCGGTGATGCGCCGTGCGCGTTCCGCTCACAGGCTCCGGATGCGGCGGGCAGGGTGTCGGTGGCGACCGTTACGATTGCTGCATGGTCACCGCCCTCTACCGCCGCTATCGACCTGAGGCGTTCGCCGAGATGATCGGCCAGTCGCAGGTGACCGATCCGCTGATGACCGCGCTCCGCACGAACCGGGTCAATCACGCCTATCTCTTCTCCGGTCCCCGCGGCTGCGGCAAGACCACCTCGGCGCGCATCCTCGCCCGCTGCCTCAACTGCGCAGAGGGCCCCACAGACACCCCCTGCGGCGTGTGCCCCAGCTGCGTCGAGCTGGGTCGCGACGGCGGAGGATCGCTCGATGTCGTCGAGATCGACGCCGCGAGCCACAACGGCGTCGACGACGCGCGAGACATCCGCGAACGTGCGGTCTTCGCTCCCGCGCGCGACCGCTTCAAGATCTTCATCCTCGACGAGGCGCACATGGTCACCCCGCAGGGCTTCAACGCCCTGCTCAAGATCGTCGAAGAGCCGCCAGAGCACGTGAAGTTCATCTTCGCCACGACCGAGCCCGACAAGGTCATCGGCACCATCCGCTCGCGCACGCACCACTACCCCTTCCGGCTCGTCCCGCCGGCGCAACTGCTCGAATACGTTCAGCAGCTGTGCGACAGCGAGGGCATGAAGGTGGCCCCCGGCGTCCTGCCGCTCGTGGTGCGCGCCGGCGGAGGGTCTCCCCGCGACACCCTCTCGCTCCTCGACCAGCTCATGGCCGGCTCCGAGAGCAGCACGATCGAATACGAGCGCGCCGTCGCCCTGCTCGGCTACACCCACTCGGCTCTCCTGGGCGAGGTCATCGACGCCATCGGCGTGCGCGACGCCGCCGCCGCGTTCGGCGCGGTCGACCGGGTCATCCAGACCGGCCAAGACCCGCGCCGCTTCGTCGAAGACCTGCTCGAGCGCCTCCGCGACATCATCATCGTCAGCGCCACCACCAGCATCGAGGCGGCCGGCGCCGTTCTGCGCGGGGTGCCCACCGACGAGCTGCAGGCCATGCACCACCAGGCGCAGCAGTTCGGCCACGCCGAGCTCTCGCGCACGGCCGACATCGTCAACGCGGCGCTCACCGAGATGACGGGCGCCACGAGCCCCCGCCTGCATCTCGAGCTCATGGTCGCCCGCGTGCTCGTGCCCGCCAGCGACGACACCGAGCGCGGCTCGCTCGCCCGCATCGAACGCCTCGAGCGTCGTGTCGGAGTCGAGACGACAGACACGCCGCGGGCCGCGGCTCCTATTCAGCGGGCCGCCCCTGCCGTGGTCTCCGCGCCCGAACCGGTGGCTGCGCCTGCGATCGCACCCGCACCCGCACCCGCGGTCGAGCAGCAGGTCACTGTGCCGTCCGCTCCCGAGGCGGCACCCGCCCCAGCGGCTGAGGCTGCCGTCGCCTCCTCCCCGCAGGCCGAACCGCAGCAGTCCGAATCCCCGCAGCAGGCCGCGCCCGCCGCTCCGGCGCAGCCCGTCACCCCGGCGGGGCCGGTCACGCTGCAGCAGGTGCGAGACACCTGGCCCGAGATTCTCGAGGCCGTGCAGAAGGCCAAGCGCAGCGCCTGGCTCGTCGTCTACACGGCGACCGTTCGCGCCTTCGAGAACGACGTCCTCACGCTGGCGTTCCCCAGCGAGAACGACGTCGCCCAGTTCAAGCAGCAGCAGGCTCCCGGCCAGGGCGTCAGCGAGATCCTCCGGCAGGCGATCCTCGACCTGCTCGGCGTTCGCGTCAAGTACATCGCCCGCGTCGAGCATCCGGGCGCTTCGGCGGCGCCCGCGGCCGCCGCCACCCGGGCGCCCGAGCCGACCCCGGCACCGGCGCCCGCATCCGCGCCCTCGGCGGCAGCACCGGCCACCGGCCGGGCCGAAACGGGTCGCGACCAGCAGAAGCCGGCAGCGGTCACCAGCTCCTGGGCCGTCGTCGCCATTCCCCAGTCCGATCCCACGCCCGATGCAGCGGTCGAGCCGGTGCCCGAAGAAGATCGTGAGCCGGAGCCCGACTTCCGTGCGCCCGAGCCGGCATCTGCGCCCGCGCAGGCCCCCATGCCCACGCTCGCCAAGGCTCGACCCGAGACCCCGGCCCCGCGAGCCGCTCCGGTCGCCACCACCGATTCAGGTCGTCAGCGCTACGGCGAGGCCGTCGTCCGCGAGATCTTGGGCGCCAATTTCATCGAGGAGCAGCCCGTGGCTCCCCGCAACACGTAGAGAAGCGACGGCTAAGTGTACGAAGGCATCGTCCAGGAGCTCATCGACGAACTGGGACGACTCCCGGGCATCGGCCCGAAGTCGGCACAGCGCATCGCGTTCCACATCCTCCAGACAGAATCGTTCGACGTCACCCGGCTCGCCGAGGTGCTCATCGAGGTGCGCGACAAGGTGCACTTCTGCTCCATCTGCGGCAACGTGTCCGAACAGGAGACGTGCTCCATCTGCCGCGACCCGCGCCGGCAGCAGACGGTCATCTGCGTCGTCGAAGAGGCCAAAGACGTGGTCGCCATCGAACGCACTCGCGAGTTCCGCGGCCTGTACCACGTGCTCGGCGGCGCGATCAGTCCGATCGACGGCATCGGCCCTGACAACCTGCGCATCCGCGAGCTCATGCAGAGACTGGCCGAC
>Ga0247732_10000435_pt1 | contig 20329 bp, 46 predicted proteins | sample UWRJL163409C2_FD_180940 | JGI IMG/M metagenome (GOLD analysis project Ga0247732, IMG submission 180940) | Plant litter microbial communities from Arlington Agricultural Research Station in Wisconsin, United States - UWRJ-L163-409C-2 | ecosystem: Environmental > Terrestrial > Plant litter >...
GCAAGATTTAACACCTTCAAAACAATCTTTCAAATCATTAACTTTTACCAAGTCTTTCAATACACAAGGTTTTCCGTCTAAAAATATATCGATGTGCCGTTGTGCAGTTTCTTTATCAATATCCATAATAAACATTAACTCTGAGTAATTCAATTCTAGTTCCAATAATTTTTTCATAATTTTATAATTTAGGTTAAATACTTTTCTATTAGGTTATAGCTTACGTTTTTAAATTCGCCTGTTTTTATGTATCGGACAACAGCAGACCATATCCCGTTATCGTTTTTTACTCCTGAAACATAAAAAGCGTTTCCGTTTTTATCTATGCAGGTTTTTGCGTTGTTTGGGTTCATAATTAAAAGTTTTCGGTTAGGTATGGTAAGGCATCTTTATTAATTGCAAAACTAAAATCATCAAATTTATAACCTCTGGAATACGGATTAGTAACTTTTATGTAATCATTTTCAATTGTCAGATCGATTACAGTTTCAGCCTTTTTTAAAATATACGTTCCCAAATGCCCTAAAGGCTTATTTGTTACACCCGACTTATGAATGATTGTCGTGATGTGTAAATTATATTCGTGCGTCCATTTTAGAATATAATCAGAAGCCTGTTTGCTCATTACAATATCATTTGTATTTTCTACCAAATCAGCAATTCCATCGATAGAAACAAGCTTTACTTTTTCCTTATAAAGCGTATCCTGATTTTTTAAACAATAATCAATCAATCCTAATCTTTCAGGCGAACTTAAGTGCCGTGTTGCATATCCTTTGTAATTATCATAACGGACATTTGCAACCTCATTAACACGCCTGAAAGTCCTTTGCGTGTAATATTTTCCCTGTTCGGTATCAAAGTCTAAGATAGTGTAATCTTTATCTCTGTGCGTTTTTATATTCGGGAAAAGTACGTTTGCATTATTCCCGATATATGAACCTAATAACGCTGTTTTCAGAAAAGTCTTCTTTGATTTGCTTACTGCTATAATTGCTGAAAACTCCCCAGCGGTCATAATTGGCGTATCGTAATAATTACCTTTGTATTCGTGCTGACCTATTGAAAGTAATACTTCAGGATGCAACATCACTTCCGACAAATCCACAAAACAACTATCGTGTATTGATTTGTAGTTTACTTCATTTTCTTCCGATTTTAAATCATCAAAGTTTAAGTCAGCCATTAGAAATATTTTGTTTTGTCGGTTAAAAATGAATTTGCGGTTTTTATAAAAGAGGAATTAACTTGTTCAATAGTCCATTTATTATTGTTCATTAAATCAATTGCGGTTAATGTTCCTGCTTCTGATTTTTTAATCATTTCAGCCTGATTTAAAGCATAAAGTAATTCAGATAATTGTTCGTTTAGTGTTTTGTCTAATTCGTCTGATACGTGCTTTATTGAAATGCTTATGTCGTGGTAATACATTACGTTTTGCTTTAAAACCAAACAAAGTAATTTAGAAAATAATAAGTTATCCAACGTTACCGACTTTGCGCCTGATTCTACCGATTCGTTAAGGTGTTTTAAGGCTTCGATATCCTCTTTGAATATTCCAGACTTCAAACGCTTAAAAGTCCTGTAAATCCTATTTATTGCGTTTTCTTGTTTCCAGCTCAAAATAATATTTTTTTAGATTCTCTATAAGAAATTATCCAATAGCAAACGACTTGAATAGTAAGTTTGTAAGTAACTCCATAATGACCTAAAGAACCACGTCTTAAAGATTCTTTAAGCTCATCCTGTTTAATTCCCTTGAACTCCTGCAAAACATCGGTAATAAGGTTTTCAATGTCAAATAATTCAGATCCCGTACGTTCAAAAGCAAGTAACATTGATTCTCTAAATACGTCCGTTACTGTTTTCTCTGATTCCTTTTGTAATTGCGCTAATTCTTTCATCTTTAATACTTGTTATGGTTATACTTTGGTTATTTTTAATTTCATCATTCCAACGCTTTTGATTCAAATACGTTAACGGGTTCGGGTGCGTGTAATCTTTGAAAGGTTTAAATGCTTTAAAATCGGCTAAAGTTTCTTTTATGTTTTGCCTATCAGTTTCAGAAAGTTTTTCGTATTTTTTAATACACGGTTCTTTTCCTGATTTTTTAGGATAAAGCGACCAAAACTCGTCGAAACTAAAAACCGACTTATTTAATATTTTAATTTCTTTTTTTTCTTGTTCTATTTCTTCTTCTTGTTCTTCTTTGCTTTTTTTCGCTTTTTGTTCGGTTAACGGATTTAAAGCGGTCGGTTTATTTTCGGTTTTTTTAGGCCTACCTCCTTTGCTTCCATTTTCTGAATTAATTTTAGAAATATGGTTTGCTTCTATCAATTGTTCATCAAGAAATTTAACGGAAACAACTCCGTTATTGACCAATAAAAAACCATTTAACAACTCGGTAAGTAAGTCGGGTTTTTTGTATCTTTTATTTATGTCATCAACCGTTAAAACACCATCCCTTTGCCAATACAAAGCGCAAATGTTTATAAATAATCCCTGGACTTCAAAAGATTCAAAAACGATATCTCCCGTCATCCATTCGGAAACTGTAAATTTAAAATAGGGAAAGTTTTTTGCCATAGTGAGTAAAAAGTTAAAGTCCCATAAATCCCCCGCTCACTACTTCGGGTTCATTATAGGACTTTTATAATGTTTTATTTTAAGTAGTGAGTTCTGCAATAATACGAAATAATAATCAAATAATAAATTATTGTTCGGAAAGTTTTTCAAATTCTTTCAAATTTTTAAAAGTCCATTTATTAACCTCGATGTTCCAAAGATTACTTTCGTTATTTTTTCTAAGAACTTCCATTAATTTTTCGTTGGTTGGAAGTTTGTGTTTAGGAACTGTCTGAGCAAAAAAGGCTTTAATTGTCGATTCCTGTTTTATTTCTCGTCTGCAAACTTTAATAACTAAACTCGCATCTGATTTTTCAATAGCATCAAAAACGCTTTTAAAATAGTCATTATCGTTATAGTTTTTAAACCTTTTAAATGAGTTAATAACAGTTGCGTGATTTACATTAAACTCTTTTGCTAAATCGTAACATCCTAAATGCTTAAACTCGTTAAATATCTTTGATCTGATTGCAACTAATAGGTTAATTCTGTTTGGCTGCCTTAAATCGACTTTAAATAGTTTTTCTAATTCTGATATTCTATGTTTTAATTTTGGCATTTAAATTAATTTTAAGCGTTCGAAGATTTCCCAATCTCTCTTGTTCCACAATGAAACTTTTTTATCGTTCAAATAGCTTTCATCGTGCTTTAAAAGAACCTCCATTACTATTTCGACTGGATGTGTTTTTGATACTGGATATTTAAGTTTTGTAATTAATGAAGCGTCTTTTTTATTAAGGCATTCTTTTATTGATTCTAGCCTAATTTTTAGATTCTCGCAAATTACTTTTTTACGGTATTCAGAAACATTATTGTCATTCATTTCAAATAGCTTTCCAATTCTGTAACAAGAAACTTCAGGATGATTTTTAGTGACGTAAAGCCTTAGCGATGTTATTAATCGGCTACGTGTTTTTTGTTTTAAGTCAACACCGAAAACGGATTCTATTTTTGATATAGTTTCGTGTATTTCCATAACTAATTAGATTCAATAACTTCGCATTCATTTGCTTTTTTAAAGTTTTCAACTCCAGGTTTCGGCTGGATTAATTTAGTTACCTTTCCGATTAGCTTTAGATTCTCGTGTAAAAGTTCATCACGTTCTTTCTTTAGCTTCTTGTTTTCACGTTGCAAATAGCAAATAAAAATTACTGATACGAATGCGTAAGCGCATCCTAAATATATTACGATTATTATGTAAATGTATTCCATTACGCTTTATTTAAATTAGAGTGGATAAAATCAATCCAAAGGTTAAACTTTTGTGTTTCTTTTTGCTGATCGCTTAGTTTTCGGCTTTGCGTAATCTTGCTTTTTTTGGTGTAGTAAACTTGTGTTTTCATAATTTATTGTTTAGTTGTTAAAACTTGATCCAGTTTTCATTTACCCATTCACGGCAAACTAAAACTCTATCTATTATTTTTTGTTCGATTTCTAAATCACGCACATAATCAAATTTAACCAATCGTTTTTCTTTTGGTATTTCGATAAAATCTCCTTTAAAAGTTCCGTAAATAAAAGACAATTCACGCATAAAGTCAGTAGTAAAGGCGTGGTTTTTGCAAATCTCATAAGATATTTCTTCTGGAATATCCTCAATGTCTTTTATGTTATTTGCACGTGCGTATTTCCAGCATTCATCCTCAATAAGTTTCAAAGGAGTATTATTTAAAGTATAACAAACTGAACCTTTTTCTTTTTTCGCCAATCGCATATATATGCGTATCTGTGGCTCATTTGCTTTGTCTGGCGGTTCGGTTTCTCCAATTGGAAAAGTAAATATATTCCACGAACTTTTATTGTCCAAAACCCAAGTAGGCAAGTCTAAGTCTAAATTACCTGTGAAATATTCATCTTCGTAAAAGGATTTAGATTTACTCATAAATACCTTACCATCAAAAACAACGTCCTGTATCAGTTTAAACCCGTCCTGTTCGGTTGTATTTCCTTTTACCGTATGTTTTGTGGTAAATTCTTTTCTACGCCCGTATTTTCGCTCTATTATCCACTCACGCAAATATTGGATTGTTGTTTCCGATAATTTTACTTTTGACTTTAGTTTTTCGAGTTCAGGAATTAACTTTTCTAGTTTTGGTATTTGCTCAGTTCTAATCGATACGGCAGTTTTGCATTCCTGATTTTTAAATCCCAACAATTGGGTTTTCTTTTTTTCAAGTGTTTCGACTGCATCGTTATATATTTCAAGATTACTTTTACCTTTTGCGTCGGTCATAATTTTACCTCCACAACTCGCACGACATTTAAAAATAGGGATTTCCATTATTTAGCGTTTTTTAGTTGTGCTTTTTTATCTTGCAATGCAATAAGGTTTTCTTCTGACATATCCACACCGTGTAAAGTATCAAGTGCGTCTAAATTATTAGCCGATTCTATAAAGTCTAAAATACGGTTCTGCTCTCGGTCATAATCGGTTACTTTTTCAATCGTAACCTTTACCTCCTTAAAATCTTCCTTGTTATAAATATCAGCAGCAATTCCGATTTCAGCAGCGCATTTCTTTAAGCAATCTGTTGTGGCGGCTTTTAAATCATTGCCGATTGATAATGGCGTAGGCTCTACTTTATTTAACTTTTGTTCGTCGGTTAATTTTTTATACATAATATCCTTATTCCCGTATTGCATTTTTACAATCTGACCGTTCGGAGTTCTGCAAGTAAGCTTACCTTTTACAATCGCTTCGCCGTGCATTATTTTTTCGTCTATAATCTCAAAATCCCAATCCCAACCGAACATTAGATTAAGACATTTCTTAACATAACCGCCAGTTACATAATCCCAAGTACCGCCTCCTTTGGCTGGTCTTTTCTTTACGTATATTGCAGGCGTTTTTTTAAGAATTAATGCCAATTGTTGTTGGTTTAATTGGTTATCATCTACTAATGATAAATCTTTTGCGCTTACCAATGCTAATTCCTTACTCATAATTTAAAATTTAATTTGGTTAAAATAAAAAACGGCTTTACTTAATGCTGAATAGGTCAGTATTCAGATAGTAAAACCGAATTAAATAAGTTGCAAACGTCTGACCACGTTCGTTTATGTTTCTAATATAGGTATTTAATCGTTATTATAAGGCTGTAACTCTATTTTTATTTGTGAAGTCCATGACTTTTCAAATGTTCCGTTTAGACAATTAAGCAGTGCTTTTGCCGCCAATTCAGAGCCTTTTTTACTTTGTAATTGCTTTATAAGCGATTCTTTTATGACAGAAGCGTTGTTAGACATAACTTCTTTTATAGCTTCTTGTGATGCGATTCGTATTTGCTCGGTTAATATAGCGTCTATATAGCTGTATTTGTTTTCGCTAGAATAGCTAGACACTTTACCGTTAATGTCAACTCTTTGATTTATAATAGAATTTAATATTTTATCTATTATAACTTCAGCGCCTCCGAATGATTCCATCACTAACGCTTTTACTTTTGCCTCCACTATTGGAGTTACGATTTCTTTACTGATTGTTAAAGATACTTCTGACATAATATGTAATTTATTTGGTTTTTAATTTAGGTTCGTCTCTAGCGTCTGAAATAGCACGCTTAAGGTTTTTTAAGCCTCCGTGAGCCTTTATATCTTCATCGGAGTATAAAACTACGTGTCGGTGTTTTTTGCGTTTGTGTTCGTCCATTGTTTAAGTTGTTAGTGTTGGGTTTTTAACCAATTATTAGCTAATTCAAATCTTTGTTCTTTTGTTAAAGTGTTCGGAGCCGGAACATCAGAGGATTGTAAATATTTACTAAACTTCATGTTTTCTAATTCAGTCATTTTAACGCCGTAAACATCTATTTTTTCCATAATAATAAGTATTAATTGTTGTTTGATGTAGCAAATGTAATCAAAAATATTACAACTTGTTACAACATTTAAAACTTTAACACTTTTTATTTTCGCATAGCTTTGAAAATTTGGTTACGCATATCCTAACACCTGGAGTTACGTTTGTGTTTAACGGCTTGTTGTAGGCTTCGTTTGGATGCGAACCGATTACTTTAATTGTTATCATTACATGGTATATTAAATCCGTAAGTCATGCCTTCAAATTTATATTCGCCTGTGAAATAACCGTCTTTAATTATTCCTTTTGCTTTTATTTTTGTAACTCCGTCTATATGCTTTATAGTTTTTGTAATCATTATTTTTGGTGTTTGGTTAGTAGTTCGGTTAATTGATTTGTAAACTCTGTCAAAAGTTCCTTATCTTCGTGATATGACTGAGCCGTCCAATGATTGCTTATTTCAATTAAATCCCTCAACTCACTCAACACTCTTTGTACTCCCTGATTGGCGAAGTCGTGCATCATTTTAGCAGTGAAATCCCCATGATTCAATGCGGACAGTACGACATCTTTTACTTTACACTTAGACCTTTCAGTTAGAAATTCTATTTCTTTTTCAAGATTTAATTCTGGTTTTATTTTTTTACTTTCCATTATGTATTTGTTTTAGTGAGGCTAAAAATTCATTTTTCATAGTATTTTTAATTAATTGCTAAGTTTAGCATGCAGGTGGCTAAAAACCCCATAGCAAAACCTATACAAACTGCGTGAAATCTTTTATTATCCATAATTACTCTTCTAAAAAAGCTGAAACTGCCTCATCTACGGTTATTCCATTTTCAAAATCTGACATTGCTTGATCTTTATCAAGAGGTCTTGTATATCCTCTCTTGTACATTTTGTCTGTAAAATCTTCCCACCAATCGAAAAAAGTTCTGTTATCTGTTTCCATTTTAATGCTTTTTAAGTGTTTCTAAAAGATTATACCCTGAATTGAAAAAGGTTTCAAACATTGATGAATCGTCGGGAGTGCAATTCAACATTGTAAATTCAATAAACTCTTCCGATTCTTTCAGTTTACCAAGTAAGTCGGGTTCGGAAATACTTGAAACGGACATAACCACTGTATTTGGTTCGATTCCAAATTGACCTCCCGAAAGTACGTAATCAATTTTTTGTTCAACTTGACCGCCTACGTATCGCTTTAAATCATTATCCCAAAACTGCTGAATTAAAATATCGCCTACTCGGTAATCTCGATCATTTACCCGAACTTCAAATTTCTTTTTGCCTGAAATAATATCGTCTTTGAATTGAATCCAACATTTTACAATATGAATTTTTGAATCCCGTTCCCCATCCCCTGCATTATCATCGTTAACGGGTTCGGTTTTGGTTGGATTAAAAGCGTTCGGTTCGTCAAACGGGCATCCTGTTTCGGGTTGGTTTTGCAGTACTTCTTTTTTATAAAAAATAAAATCACTATTTCCGCAATGTTCGCAATAGGTTTTTAATAAATCGACTTTTGCGTAAAAATCGAACCCCAAAGAATACTCATTAGTTTTAAATCTTTCATCGGTTAAGGAATACTTTCTCATAATCGAAGAAGCACTTCCCAACCATTTACCGGATTCTATAAATGATTTAGTGATTTTAGTTGAACCGCATACGCAAGCAATTTCTGATTTTTCCATTGTGTTTGTGTTATAGGTTTTCGATTTCTGTTTGAATGTTTTTAAGTTCTTTTAATTTCGGGTTGATAACGTCAGAATATAACTTTACAGGTGTTGTTAATGATTGGTGAATGTCTTTTGCGCCCAAATCAAACAACTCAATCAGCAAATCTATTTTGCCTTTATTAGATATCAAAGCGCATTGTTTAGCGCAACTGTATGGTTCTGGATGGTATGATTTTATATTTTCCCCTGTAACTGTTGCTTGAATAAATTTATTAATTAACTCTACTGCTTTTTCCTTTTCGCTCATGGTTAGTGTTTTATTTGGTTGATACTGAATCTATTTTGACGCTTATTATTTCAGTTGTGCCGTCAATCGTAAAGCCTTTTTTATTCATATTAATTAGAAATTCATATTCCAAAAATGCTTTTTTTCTGTCTGAATAATCGTTTTTTGTTCTTTGCTCTGAATACTCTAAGTGATTGACCATGCAGTCTTTTTTATCTTGTGGGCACTTTACATTACTGTAAATTCCTAAAGTGATTATTATAAAATATTTATACATAACTCTATAATTTTCTAATGATTAATAATTTTTCTGTTTTATTAGCTTCGGCGGTTTGCCATAAATCTTGTAAATGCTGACTTTGTTCGTCTGGTCTTGGACGGAAACAACATTCTTCATTTCCGTATCTCCCCTCAATTCCATTACCGCAACAAACAAGATTTAATTCAGGCTCATTTTCTCCAAACGGATTAACAAAGAAAATCTCTACTTCTAATGCTGAACGGAATGAATCATCACAACTTTCAAATTCAAAACGTTTGTCCTGATAATTCCAGAATAATTGTTTAGGATGAACTTCGCCTCCATATTGATAATCTGGAAAATCATCGTATAAAACCATTTCAGAAGCATCGAAGCTTATTTCTTTGCTGTCGATTGTTCCTAATGGTTCAAACTCTCGCAATGCGCCCAAACCCACTTCAATAAACCTAAATCCGTTCGTGTCGGTTGGTAAATTAGAAGTTACACTTTTGTAAGCTACTGCGTGATGTGTTAACTGAATTTCTGTTGCATCGTTATCAATTTTCACTCCGTACAAATTAGGTAGGTTGGTGATAGGTATTAGGTTTTTCAAAATATTGGAAATTTAAGTTTTTCAATTGGTCTGTAATGACTGTAACATTTAGCGAAGTATTCTAAATCCTCTTTTTTAGGATCAAAACCCATTCTGATAATTCTATCTTGGTATATCCAATCATATTCACCGAAAATAGGCAAGTCAACCCATGAATTAATATTAACCCAACCGTTGTTGTTCTCTATTCCTGAAAGTGATTTAGGACGGATATAAGTATCCGCATCACGTCTATTTTTATCCGGTAATAGTTTTTGATCCCATAGATTTAGACTTTGGTAATTATGTCCTAAACCCCTAATCCAATCCCACATTATAAAACCGTTTTCTTTCAAATTGCTTTTAATTCTATCAAAATTAAACTGTCCTATTTCTGCAATCCAAGCCTTAGCAATCGCCTCTGCTTTCAATTCTTCGTTTGTTTTATCTTTCATAAGATTATATTTTTCCTTTTTAAATATTTTTTTGCGTCTTCTAGGCTGTCTTTTACAGAAACTATTTTCTTCCGTTCTGTAGGTATAAAAAGCTCATTCCAACTGATAAAAGGTTGTGATTCGTGGTGCTTTTCTTTTAAAACAAATTCTAAGTAACCGGAAACTGGTTTTATGTATTGGATAAGCCCTCTTTTTACTAACGCCCGTATTGTGCTTGTTTGGTAAGCTTTTCCGCTTTCGCCTTGCCACTCCATCAAATCGTCTTCTTTTCTTGCGCTATCTATTGGCCAACACGTAAGGGGTAAATCTGCTATAAGTTCTTGCATCTTTGCAGAAAGCTTTTTATCTTTCATTTTGGTTATTGTTTTTCTACGTAAATATTCAGAATGTTATTATCACAATCCCATTCATTAGCGACTACAGCATATTCTTTTTGTTTAAAAATTAAATACCCTTGCTGAACAGGAATTATTGAAGGAAGTTCAATTTCTCCTAAAATAGTTTGTTTGCTGCTGAAAAAACTTGAATTTAAAATTATCTTAGCTTTCATTTGGTTGGGGGATTAAATAATTTCTACTGTTAAAAAGTACTCAATATTAACACTTCTACCCGCTTTCTCTTTAGCTGATTCTTCGTCATACGCCCACTCATAAGAAGTATAAGTATGTCCTGATCTAACAATGTATGTAGGTTTGTATTGTTTCATAATCTATTGTATTTAGAACCGTAGTTCGTTAGTGGTTAAATTATTTCCTTTAATTTTTCGAGTTCCTGAAAAGCCTCGTTTAAGGATTCTAAATCTTCATCGATATGAGGGTTATCCGTGTTAAACGCTCCGAAGTGATGATATAAAGCCTGACCGATATATTTACTCGCTTGCTGATATCTAATTAATACCGTTTCAATGTTCGGTCTTTTATTTCCGAAGAAAGTTGCGTATTCTGTAATTTTTGCTAATGCTTCTCTTTTTGCTTTTTTATTTTCCATTTCTCTATTGGTTTAAAGTTTGTAAATATTTGTTGCCTATTGCGGTTAAAATGTATTTTTTATTACCGCCGTTGTGTGTAATTAACCCCAATTCCAAAAGACAGCACCGCATAGTGTATCCTATGTGATAACCCTCATTGATTCGATCTAAATCTTTAGCGATTAATTCTCTGGGAGTTCTACTTCCAAAATGGGTGTTTTCAAAAACTATCTCAATAGCTTTGTCTGTAATTAAATCTTCTACTTTCATAACTTTAAATTTTAACGGTTGATTTATCTATCTGCTGTAATGTAATTGCTTCCATAATCACAAATTATTAATTGCCGTCATTGTCTCGGCTGTTGTTTGCAATAGTGCTTCGTGTCTTTTTCTCAATCGCTCCTTTGTATGCTCTATTTCACGCATAACAATATATCCGATTTCTTTATTGGATAAGTCCTGCTCGAATAATGAGTTAACTCTATCGGTTATCAGGTTTTCAATTACTTCTTCCCTTGACGGCTTTTTAAATGCGTTTTGGAAGTAGTTGGTTAAGTATTGTATTTGCTGTTTCATAATCTATTTTGAATAAGGTTCTACAATGGTTTTGATTTTTTGAAGTTCTACGTGAGTTATTATACCGGTTAATGAATGAACGTCTAATATCGCAGATATTTCTTGGAACTTTGACTTCATAAAACGAGTTCTTTCGTTAGATTCATTTAAACGCCTGTTTAAGCGTTCTATTTCGTTTTCTGTTACTTCTTCTTCCGTGTAGTCGTTTTCCCTTGTATCGGGTTCGTAGTCGTGTTCGAATGAGTTGTTTTCGTGGGTTCCTATACTTGACATAATACTTCGCTTAATTGTTTAACGGGTTTTTCGTTCTCAGTTTCAAACAACGAAGTAAAGTCCATTATGTTTGGAATGTTGTCTAACTTGCATAAGTATTCGATAACAGCGCAAAGTCCTTTGTAATTATCTTCTTTTATTCCTGTAGCTTTGCAAAACTCCCATTCCAATATAGCTAACTCATTTACTGAATATCCTGTTGAATCAATTGATTCCTTCGCTTCCCCAACATAATAGTTTAGGTCAATTTGTTTTTTTAAGTCTCCACATTCAAGGTTTACGCCACAAAAAACAGATCCCCAACTTCCGTTTCCTACAATAGATCCGACGGCACAATGTCTGCAATCTCCGTATTCTAAAGTTCCGCCGTGAAAAGCATTATACAATTTACTAACTGCGTCGGTAAATCTTTTCGGTAATTGTTGTTGTAGTGTGTTCATAACTTACTTTTTTGATTTTAAAGCCTCTTTTTCGCATCTATCAGATGCTTCGTTTTGTAGCTTGTTTATTAATTGGCTCATTTCGTTTGGTTGGTTTCTAGCCACGTACAAGGCTTCTATTAGCTTTTCTCTGCTTCCGTGCGCCTTGCAGTCGTTTGATGAAAATTTAACCTCTGTACGGTCGTTTTTAACATCGTTTGGATTTCCTTTTGGTCTGCCTGCTTTTTTTTTCATTTTTTAAGTTGTTAGTGTTGGGTTAATTAAAAATCGGAACGCTTCATCTTTCAGTAGTGCTAAACGTTTTTTATCTCTCTACGAAACCGATTTTATTTTATCTTTGGCAAACTAATTTTTTAGCCTTGCTTGCTGAAATAGCATATACTACATTCATTTTTGCATTCCCGTATTTATCTTTTGACCCATCTACAGAATAGATAGTAAATTTAGCTTTAGGAAAATCCATACACCAAACTCCGTCTTTTAACTCTTCGTGTAAAAGGTTTACGGCTCTTGAAAAATCAGTTTCAAATGTTGCGTAATTACAAACCCCGTCAACTAATGATCTTTTGTAAACAGAACATTCTATGTATCCGAAATAATCACATTCTGCAACGAAAATTGGGTGTTTTTTAGTCGGTATTATAAAATCATTTTCCATAATAATAAGTATTAGTTGTTTTTAAGATCAATAAAAGATTTTCCATTGTTGTTGATTTCGTAAACGAATTTAAATCCGCTTCCATCTTCAAATTGACAATGTGTAATCTCGCCTGAATTAACTCCGAATCTTTTTGAAATTTCAATAATTGCTTGAATAAGTGTAAATTTTTGCATAATGTTAAGTATTAATTGTTGTTTGATGTAGCAAATGTAATGATAATTTATATACGGCACGTATTTATATTAAAATTTAACACTTTTATTTTCACACAAAACAAAAAACCCCTGTAAATACAAGGGTTTAAGATTGAAAATAGTTTGTTTTACTTTTCGCTTTCGGCTAATTTTACCGCCCACATACACGCTTCTTCGTAAGCCGTAACAGCCAACGCGGCTAGTCTTGGATCTAAATGTCGGTTTTCATCGATAAGATTCAAAATATTAGCCGTTGATTCTTTGAAGTAGTTTACGTTACCTACTCCATCTGGATTAAACTCAGTCCTTACTGTCTTTTCTCCAAAACTTAATTGTTTAACTTCACTCATATTTATAAAATTTAATTGTTTACTATTGTTTGTCGATGTTCTTTGTAGCGGTCGAAACTCCGATGCTTATAGCGACTTTTGAGAACCATTTTAGTACCTTTCCTGCGATGGTTTTCGGCTTCCATTCGCTTAGTAGTTCTTCAGATGCTTTATTTACTACTTCTACTCCAGCGTGTTGGATTTCTTTTGAGGGTTTAGACTGTGGCATAGTTATATTGTAATTTGATCGTAAGCCGTTTCTAACTCTAATTGTCTTTTATCAGTAATAATACTAAATGTTCCGTATTGGGTTTTATGCTCCCAAATAATAGTTTCATCGTCTAACACAGTTCGTTGATAATATTTAGGCATATCATTTTGTAACTCATAGAAAAATAATTCTTGTAATAATACTTTTTTCATAATTTTAAATTTAGTTATCAAAACTACACAAAAACATCTTAATTATACAAATATGTAGTAAATAAAAAGAAATAAATCTGCTTAAATAAAAAAACCGTTCTCTGTGTTATCAGGAACGGTTCTTTTTCATCAACCAATCAAAACTATAAATTATGAAGTTCAAATATAGTTATTTAATTGTAATAAATACTTTTTTAGGCTTATATTCTATTAATTCTTTTGTCGTTATCAATCCTTTTAAATATTTTTTGTAATAAACATTTCTTATACAAGAAAACTTTACTCCTAAATATTCAGCCCATTGCGAGAGAGTTTTCTCTTGCCCTTCATAATTTATAATTATATTATTTGTTCTGTTGTTATTTTGCTCTTTAGGAGTTGCCCATCTGCAGTTATCTCTTGAATACCCTTTTGAGTTGTCAATCCTATCAACAGTTTTTCCATGTTCATAGCTTTCCAACATATCGTCACAAAATCCCTTAAAAGTTTCCCATTTAGAGCAATACGTTATTCCTTTATCAAAATATTTTCTTTTTGAACTTTGCCCTGATGTTCCTTTACATCTTGCTTTTATGGAACGCCAAGAGTTATGGAATGGAGTATGATACATTCCGTGGTAATCGGATCTATCCTTCCAAGATTTTACAATTCCTAATCTTACCTTTTCTTTTTCTTCTGCAGTAAGAAGATAGCCTTTTACAAATTTACCTTTATCGTCTCTCATAAAACAAAGATACGAATTAAATCTTACTGTTAGGATATGGTAATAAAAATCTTTTCTTTTTTTGCTGCAGCTTCTAATTTAGTCATTAATCTGCTCATTGCCATTTTACTATTTCCAACAAAGTCTGTCGATTTAGTAATTCCCAATAAAACACAGCCTTCGGTATGTTCTGCAGTATTACCACTATGAATCCTGATTCCCTCAAAACCTGGAACATTATTTATTAATGGCAGAACCTTTTTAAATCGGTTTGACATTGTTAAAGTAACTTCATATCTACCCTTAGGTATTGCAGTTTTTCCATATACTTTTTTATCTCTTTCAACATCTTCAAGAGTAAAGCACTCAAATTTACCGTTAATGGATAAATCTCCTATGGTACTTTTGTCGGTCTTTGTGTTTCTGTTCAATACTATTTCCATAACTATGAATTATTAATTATTCTGATTTTTACCTGACAAAGCTAAAAATAAGTTGTTTATCAAAGCAGTTAAAAATGTATCGATGTTAAATTTATAGATTAAAAACTCGCCAATTTTATCGGAAATTATCGCTACTAAGGCAATTGCTGGCGAAACGTAATGAGCCGAACAGCTTTCTTCAATAAATCCCGATAGTAGCCAAGCTCCGCCAATTCCTATGAACATCGATAATATTACGTTTATCAATGATACTTTTGTTTTATCTTTTTTCATTTCGATTGCTATTTTAATTCCAACCCCGACAAAAGCAGGAATGAATATTTTTATAAAGTTAGGCAACCATTCTGTATCTTGTATCTTTTCTAACATTCCTTTGTGATTTTACAAACCATAATATGGGTATAATTATAAATAATAACATTTCGCTTACGCATATCTTTTCCCATACATTAAAAGTTTCATCCACAAAGTTATTAAGCGATGCGCAAAACAAGAAAAAAGCTATAAACGATGATTTGTTCTGCGAAAGTATAAAAGTACATAAAACAAATATAAAAAAGGCGTTTACAGATTCAAAAATATGAAAGCCTAAATAGTTTTCTATTTCTTGCCAAAACATATAATTAAGCACCTCTGCAAACGCCACTATGTAAAGAACGGTTTTCATCGCCTTTTAGGTCGTGTTCCGATTAATTCAAGTCCTACAGCGGACAAAATTTCTTCTGCTCTTTTAATCGCCTCGGATTCTTCTTCTGTAGCTTTTCTAGGTTCTAGTACTTTGCTCATAATTTTAATTTTATATTATTAATTTTTTTTCTAGGTTGGCTATAAAAAACGCTCAACTGATTTTGCATTCTCTAATGTTTTTTCTCCTTTTCCAGTAACCGCAATTACTTTTGACGGAGAAAGGAAATTAACGATTAAATATCCAATACCGCCTGATATTGCAAATCCTAGAATCTTTTTAGGTTCGAAATTAAATTCAGCACCCGTTTGTAAAGCGTTAGACCATTCCATTAAAACAGGAACTACAGACGATGCGATTGCTGTTAATAGTCCTCTTAAAAAATCTCTTAAGCCTAATGTAAATTGTTTTGAAGTTGTTACTGTTGCCATTTTATTATTTTTGATTAATTAAAACATCTACCAATGCACCATTTACATTTGAATAGTTCGGCAATAAACCTATAACATCCGTCCTATTTCTTACCAAAACAGTAAAACCCGTAGTGCTTATAGATGTAATTCTAATATTCTGCGTATCAGTTGCATTTATAATGTTAGCCTGAATATTTGGAGCAACAGAATAAGCTGTTCCAAATGTAACTGTATAAATACCTGATGCGTTAGTTGTTCCTGAAAAAGTTTCTTGTCTCTTTGCGGTGCTCGGTATTTTATAGAATAAAAGCCAACGCCCTGAACTTGGAGTTAGATTTGGCTTTATAACTGTAGTTCCGTTATCTACAGCTGTAGAAGTAGGATTCCAATACCATTGTTCAGGCGTTGTGTCAAACATGGTAGTATGACCAATGATCTGTATTTGTTGATTGTCTGGTTGCCCCTCAAACTCATACATTTCACTCCTTAAAGGCGCACTTAAAAATGTCATTGGGTCGTAAACACCTCTTGCAGATGTTTTTTGGACTTGGCTTTCTTTTTTATCGCAAGAGGTTGCGAATGTCAACAGAACTAATGCTAAAATAAATATTTTTTTCATTTTTTAAATGATTTAATTTTTGCCTACTTTGATACGGTTTCAGCTATCCGTTTTATTTTGAAACTTCTACCCTTATATCTCCCGATGCAGGATCTTTTGCTGATCCAGTTGTATTAGCTGCATAAATAGTTACCGTGTTTGCTGCGGTTACAATAGCCGTATAAAAAACCCCATGAATATAAGGTATAGTTGTACCCATTACTACAGGCTGACCTTGAACAGCTCCTGTAACAGTTATCGTAGTTGTTGCAGTAGAGTTGGCGGGTATAGAAGGAAAGTCAAAAGCAATAGACGATCCTTTGAATGGCTGTAATTTCCAAACTGCAGTTCTAAAAGAATCAGACGAAACTATAGATCCAGTACCCATAGTGTCATTACCTATGGATCTTTGCTGAACAAATACAGATCCGTTTGCGCCTGCTCCTGTTTCTAGCAATATATTATTAGCACTCCCTCCTGAGATAGCAAAGTTAGATGTTCCAGGTAAAGTTAAAGTACCTGTAGGGGTTGGGTTATTTAAATCTAATTTAGCCGCTAATTCTGAATCTATTACTATTCTTCCACTCGCATTAGGAAATTGAAAATCCCTATCTCCGGTAAGATTATCTGTTAAAAGCTTTGCTTTATTTGTAGATGACAAACCCCCAGATATCGCTACGCCAAAAGAGCTACCTGAGGCATTTAAATAGACACCTGTATTTCCTGTTAATGAAATAGTTCCGCTAGTAGCTCCTGACGATCCATTTGCTAAAACTTGGGTTAAATTTATTTGGTCATATCTCGGAACATTCAAATTACCCGCTGATAAAGTAGCCGCTCCTGATGTTCCTGCCGTGGTTAAGGATTGAAAAGGAATCGGGATATAAACCTGACCTGATGAGTTTGGCGGAGTATCGTTTACTTCTGTAACTACAGATAGCTCTATATTTCCGTTAACGTCTGCTGTAGTTGAATTAACAGACATTGCAAATGTTCCGCTGGTGTTTGGCAACTGCAAATTAACTTCCTGATCTAAATTTTCCCCTAATATTGCCGCTTTTTTATCTAAATCCCCTGCATTATATACGTATAATGCACCATATATACTTGTAATTCCTCCTTCGTCTAAATAAATCCTACCAGTATTATCTAAAATATTAAATATCTTAACATTATCGTTAAATTCAACTGGATTAGTTGTTGTCGCTCCATTATCTGTAACAGCTTGTAAGTCTAAGCCGTTTGAAACTTCACTAATAGCCGAATTCAATTCTCCTAAGCTTATCAAACGCAAAGGATCTGTGTCAGTAGAATAATCGGCAAAATACCTAATTAAGCCTCTTGACTGCCAATAATCAGATGCCCTGTTTGTAAAAGATAATAATTCATCTGAGCTAACTAAGCCACCTGTATTAACGGTGTGATATTTTACACCGTAAAAATGCGATGCTGTAGCATCTCCATTCGGTAAATACATATTTCCGAAACCGCTACCGTTAATATTCAAATAACCAAATTCAGTACCTGCGTTGTTTAAAAATGATAGTTTCTTTCCTGTGCGTAATTGTATTTCTACATTTCCGATATTGTTATTTCGGATGTTTTCGCCTGTTAAATTCCAATTATTTAAAAAAGAAGAAATATTAAGATAGTATAGTCTGTCTGTTCCTGATTTTTGCGCAATTAATTTTGTAGCTGTATTGTCTAATGTTGTTACTGGGGCAATCCCGTTTGGAAATGGCGTAGGGTTCGATGGTTGCGCAAATGCTATTGCGCTGAACAATAAAAATAAAATTTGTTTTTTCATTTTTTTTTAAATATTAGGTTTTAATCCGTCTATGGTTATAAATTCATTTTCTTGCAAAGGTGTTAATATTTGTATAACATTCCCAGAAATATTATAATCGTATGTATAGTTTAAATATCTGCCGTCTTGATGCACCGTTACGACTATTGTTGCGTCAGGAATTACATATATTGCTGTAGGATTAGATGCAGAATTCCAATTAAATTGACCGTGATATGCTGATATATTGGTTATGATGCTAGAGCCTGAAGAACTGTCAAATCCAGTATATTTTAATTCTTTTAATCTTTGAAACAATTCAACATCAGATAAAAAATTAGTTTCAACAGCACCGCCCAAAGCCTGTACTGAAACATTAGCTATTTCGTATGATATTCTCTGACTTCCTCCGTATTCTATGATTTGGAATTTACCAAAATTATCATCTTGTTTAACGTAAAACTTTGAAATAATATAGCCTTTATCAGTACCATTATAGTAATGTTTCCAGATGTTTCCTTCGAATTGTTTTATTAAGATTGAATCCATTATGTTATTGATTTATGAACACGGCAAATTTCAAAAACTATATCATAAATAGATGTGTTGCCTTTTATAGATTTTATCTTAGGAATTCCTCCGTTTGCTGTAAACGCAGAATCTGCATAAAACGGAATTGTTATAATAAAATCCTGCTCTGTATCTGCTCCTTTGTTAAAGGATAAAGTTTGATTAAGCACAATTCCTGCGCTTCCTCCTACATCTATGCCTAAATCGAACAACCCATTTAATTCTGAGTTTTCTGCCTTTAAATGCACCGTTATGATATAATAATCTCCTTGGATTGAAGGAATAAATTTATTGTCAATCGCATTGTAAAGTCTTGTAATTCCTGTAGGAAGATTATTGTTTATCACTATTCCTCCATTATTTGTAAGGACGGAAGTCAATCCTTCGTTTATTATCAAAGGAGTTGACAAGGTATGAACTAGATCTTTATAATTTGCCCATCCTGATGCAGATTCTTTGGAAGGTAAGTAAAAAGACGCGGCATAAGAACCAATTCCTACAAATTGTATATTAAATCCATCCAGCCAAATTGAAACATCTTGATCGGCTCCAGGATAACCGACAAATTGAAAATCAGGATAAAACGTTTGCCCTTCTGTCATATTAAACTGAAAAGCAAACCTGTTCCATCCGTTTGAATCATAGTCTAGCAATGTGATAGGAATACACGTGTATGTTTCTTGAATTAAATCATTTACTCTGGAATAAACATTTAAAGTCATCTCTTCATAAGAAAATTCTTGTTTTGTTTTGAGAAAAAACGAAAAAAAGTAATAGCCTGATTTAGGAGCTGTAAATATATAATCCCCTATTAACTGAAATGTTATAGGATTGTCTGGATCGTCAAAATTAGTAGAGGAAGCTTTTAAAGAATGTTTCCCGAAGTAAGAGTATGTATCATCTAAATACAATAAAGGCTCATTTTGAAAACTATCGTAATCCGTGAAATTCCACAAAGGATTTAAAAGGTTCTCTCTGGTAGGGGTTGAATCTGTGTATCTTGTTAATTCCATTTTAGTCGTTTGTATAATAGTTAAAATTAACTCTAACTGTAGTTAATGGGGGGAAATTCGGGATAGCATACATCTTATTCCCAGAAACAAGAAATGTAATTAAATCTTGCTTATAATAAGTGCCAAACCCAGATCTAGCATTGTATTCTGTGTTTACAATACCAATTATTTCTGAACTAGAAGCTACTGCTGATACCGAAGTATTGGAGATGATTCCTATAACATTAACAATGTTTCCTGATTTTCTGAATGCTAATTTATATACTATATTTAAATTAACTTGGCTCGTGATAGATAAAACAGAGCTGGTATCTTCATTTACTATACTTGACCACAATTGTCCTGATATTGCATCTCCTACATTTCTGTCGTTTACTGGAATTCTTTTTGGCAGCGTAGTGTCCCCCCAATTCTCGTTCTGTATAGCTATATAATCTGATTTCTTCATAATAGTTATGTTAAATAATAATTTTCATTGTAATAATTTTCATTGTAATATCCTTCGCTGTAAATAAATTGCCATTCCGTGTTGCTGGTAATTGAAATAGTTTCGCCTATATCAGACAAAAACAATCCTGAAT
>Ga0247732_10000436_pt1 | contig 20317 bp, 21 predicted proteins | sample UWRJL163409C2_FD_180940 | JGI IMG/M metagenome (GOLD analysis project Ga0247732, IMG submission 180940) | Plant litter microbial communities from Arlington Agricultural Research Station in Wisconsin, United States - UWRJ-L163-409C-2 | ecosystem: Environmental > Terrestrial > Plant litter >...
CGCCGCCGACGACCACTCAGCCACCCCCGCCGACGACCACGCAGCCGCCGGTCATCCCGACGCTGCCCTACGAGACCATCCCCGGTCTGCCCTTCGTTCCGTCGCCGTTCCAGCCACAGCAGCCCTAGGCTCGGGGGCATGACCGACGGCTTGCTGTTCAACCCCAACACCTACGACCCGAGCGAATTCGACGCGGAGACGCGCCGCCTGCTGCGCGCCACCATCGACTTCTTCGAGGGGCAGGGCAAGAAACGCATCCTCGACGACGACCTCAGGGCGCAGTGGCCCGCTGACTTCGTCGAGTTCGTCAAGCGCGAGAAGCTGTTTGCGACGTTCCTGACGCCGTCGGAGTTCGCGGACGGGAACCCCGACAAGCGGTGGGACGGCGCGCGCAACGCGGCGCTCGCCGAGATCCTCGGCTTCTACGGGTTGACCTACTGGTACACCGAGCAGGTCACCATCCTCGGCCTTGGCCCGGTGTGGCAGAGCGAGAACAAGGACGCCAAGTTGCGCGCCGCCGACGATCTCGACGCGGGTGAGGTAATGGCGTTCGGCCTCTCCGAGCGGGAGCACGGCGCCGACGTCTACAGCACCGACATGGTGCTGACCCCGGGCAGTGAGGAGGACGTCGCCAATGGCATCCTCTACCGGGCGTCGGGGGAGAAGTACTACATCGGCAACGGCAACGTCGCGAGCCTGGTGTCGGTATTCGGCCGCCGAGGCGACGTCGAGGGCCAGGACGGGTACGTGTTCTTCGCCGCCGACAGCCGCCACGAGAACTACCACCTGGTCGACAACGTCGTGCACATGCAGATCTACGTCAGCACGTTCCGCCTCGAGAACTATCCGGTACGCGCCGAGGACATCCTGCACACCGGGGTGGAGGCCTTCAGCGCCGCGCTCAACACCGTCAACGTCGGCAAATTCAACCTCTGCTCGTCGTCGATCGGAATGTGCGAGCACGCCTTCTACGAGGCGATCACCCACGCGCAGAACAGGATTCTGTACGGCAATCCCGTCACCGACTTCGGCCACGTGCGGGCCAACTTCGTCGACGCCTACTCGCGGATGATCGCGATGAAGGCCTTCAGCCGGCGGGCGGTCGACTACTTCCGCAGCGCGAGGCTGGAAGACCGCCGCTACCTGCTGTTCAACCCGATGACGAAGGCGAAGGTCACGATGGAAGGCGAGACCGTCGTGCGGTCACTCCACGACGTCGTCGCCGCCAAGGGGTACGAGAAGAACACCATGTTCCGCGAGGTCGCCCAACTCATCGGATGCCTTCCGCGGCTGGAGGGCACCGTGCACGTCAACGTGGGCCTGGTGCTGAAGTTCATGCCCAACTACATGCTCAATCCCCGTGCCTACCCGGAGATTCCGACGCGCAACGACGCGGCCGACGACACCTTCTTCTGGAACCAGGGTCCGACCCGCGGCGCGGGTGCCATCCAATTCGCCGACTGGACACCGGTATACGAGCAGCACCAGCACGTCCCCAACGTCGGCGTGTTCTACGAGCAGGCCAAGGCCTTCCGGGACCTGTTGCTCACGGCCGCACCGGACGCCGCGCAGGCCAAGGATCTCGACTTCATGCTCAACGTCGGACATCTCTTCTCGCTGATCGTCTACGGGCAGCTGATCCTCGAGCAGGCGGCCCTCACCGGCCTCGACGACGACATCGTGGACCAGATCTTCGGCTTCCAGGTCGACGACTTCAATTCCTACGCCATTGCGCTACAAGGGAAGCCGACGTCGACCCAGGCGCAGCAAGACTGGGCGTTGGGTTCCGTCCGCAAGCCGGTGCCCGACGCGGCGCGGTTCGACCGCGTGTGGGAACGGGTCAAGGCCTACGACGGCGCCTACGAAATGACGCCCTGACGCCCGTCAGTGGTGCGCGCGCTGCTGTTTTTCGATGACGACCGCCGCCAGCGGAATGCGTACCTCGCTGGGGGCGGCGGCCAGCCGTTCGCCGACCCCGGTGCTCAGCTGGTCGACGAAGCCGGGGCGGCGGTCGACGGGAAGGGTGGCGGCCAGGGTCGGAAACGCGATGATCCTGAGGAATGCCGCCCACCTCTGACCGAACTCCTTGGCCTTGTTGTCGATTCGATACTGCGCCCAGAATCTGTCCTCGCCACCGAACACCTCCAGATGCTGGACGGTGAGCTTCTCGAACGTGCCGGACGGCGCGAACGGTGAGAGGAAGTCCCTGGTGCGCCGCGCGGTGAACGGGATCGACATCGCCCTCGACTCGTCGTCGGTGAGCACCTTCCGCTCGACCAGGTCGGCGAGCGTGTCCGAGGTGGCGTCGAATAGGGGCCCGTAGCCGACGTCACCGTCCTCGTCGACCGCCATGGTCATGACCACCAGCCGTCCGCCAGGGCTGAGCTCACGACCGCGGAACGCGACGAACTCGTGCCAGTCGCGGGCGGCCTGCCGCTCGTAGGCGGCGCGCACTTCCGCGTCGCTGCTGTGCGCCGCCAGCAGATGGTCGGGGACCGGCATCGGCGTGCGGGACAACCACTGGACCGACCACGCCGACCATGCCAGGTTCACGCTGTTGGACGGCAGGATCTGGGAGTAGAACGAGCGACCGACCGCGGAGGCGAACGTCGACTTGTCCTTCTTCAGGTAGGTGTCGGGATCGTCGCTCAGGGTGCGGAAGAGTTCGGTGAAGTCGTTGTCGGGGATGTCGGTGTGGGTCACCAGGATCGAGTGCTCGGGCCGGGTCCGCTTGCGTAGCATCGCGATCGCCGCGCTGACGGGCAGAAGCGAATTGTGCCCGGTCGCCGCACCGTAGTCGGCGATCACGACGGGTCGCGGCGACCTCGGCAGGGGAACGCTCGCGGCTGCGTCGGTGAAAAGAGTTGTCGCCCGGCGCAACCCGGCCGCCTGCAGCCGTGAGGCGGCGGTGTAGGAGGCACTGGTCATCGGCTCGGGCCGCACCACCGCACTCGATTCGGGCATACCGTGAACGGTAACGCCTCTGGTGCTCCGGCGTGAAAGACTGCGTGCCATGAAGAGCTCGACCGCGCCGCGCATCCTCACCGTGGTCGCCGTGTTGACGATGATCGCCGCCGGGATCGGGTTCGTCGTGACGCTGATCCTCAACGCCTTCGTCTTCGACGAGTACGACGCATACGGCGAGGTTCCGATCCCCGGGTCGAGCAGCGTGGAGCTGCCCGCAGGCGAGGTCACGGTGACCTTCCACACGGTGCTCGTCGGGGCCAGTGGCAACGGGTTGCCCGTTCCGCCGCTGAGCTACCGGATGACGGGACCCGACGGCGCCGACCTGCAGCTCGCCGAGGACTACGGCGGCATGACGACGGTGAACAACGACGCGCGCGTCCGCATCGGGTACCTCCACGTCCCGACCGCGGGCACGTACGACGTGAAGTTGGACGGCAACGTCAGCGCCTACCTCAACCCGTCGCTGGCCTTCGGTCATGGCAGCGACTACGGCCACCTGCCGTGGATTCTGGCGGCGATCTTCGGCTTCGCCGTGGTCGACCTGATCGTCGTGCGGGTGTGGGTGGGCAGGATGAGGCGACGAGATCTGAACCCGCCGGAATGGGCGGCGGACGACGACGTGCCAACGCCGATTCGGGCGGTCCCCAGCTACGCGTCCTCGGAGGATGCCATTCGGGTGCAGACCCTGGAATCACTTGCTCGGCTGCGAGATTCGGGCGCGCTGACGCCGGACGAGTACGACGCCGAGAAGAAGAGAGTGCTGGACGGCCGCTAGTGTCCGGTTGCGGAGAGGATCGACCGTAGCTTCGCCAAGGCGGGAACCGCCGCCGCAACGGCCGCACGTTCGTCGGGGTCGAGTTCGTTCATCGCCGCGGTCAGGATCGCTTCGCTCGCAGCGTCGTAACGGCGCAGGAGCTCCAACGCCGTCGCGGTTGCGGTGACGTGGACGCGGCGGGCGTCGTCGCCGTCGCGGGTCAGTTCGATCAGGTGCGCCCGCTGCATCGTCTTCATCAGGTTGCTGACCGTGGGGCGGGCGAGCCTGAGCTGTTCGGCGATCGCCGGCGGCCCCAGCCCCGGGGTGTCGGCCACGGTGCGCAACACCTCGATGTGGGTCTCCGGGAGGTCGGGGAGATCCTCGGCCAACCGGGTCGCGCGCAGCACGGCGCGGCGCAGCGGGCCGAGCGTGCGCGAGAGCGCTGCGGCATTTGACAATTATGTTCCTAACAAACCTAGTTTGTTCTAAACTGAATTCGTGAGCATCGACGACACTACCGACAGTGACCGCGCCTCGGACGTGAACGGGCTGGTCGGACACCGTTTCATCTACACCTACGCCAACGGGTGGCAGTACGAGATGTACGTCAAGAACGCCACCACCATCGACTACCGGATCCACACCGGCCACGTCGGCGGCCGGTGGGTGCGCGATCAGACGGTCGACCTCGTCACCCTGGCGCCGGAGGTCTACAAGATCTCCTGGACCGAGCCCACCGGAACGAGCGTCGTCGTCAACGTCATGCCGGCGCTGCGACGGCTGCACGGCACGATCTTCTTCCCCGAGTGGATCCGCCTCGACGGGTCCAAGACCGTCCTGTTCCAGAACGAGCACCTCGACGAGATGCGGGCCTACCGCGACGCCGGCCCGACCTACCCGATCTACGTCGTCCCCGAGTTCGCCGACATCACCCTGTTCGAGTACGTGGGCGCCGACGACCAAACCGTCGTCGCCGCGGCGCCTGCCGACCTGCCGCCGGGCTTCGCCGACCGGCGGAACTGATGCCGTGACCGACAAGCCCCCGCTCCTTCTGCTGCACGGCGTGACGATGTCGGCCGCCGCATGGGACGCCGTCGTGCCCCTGCTCGCCGACCGGTTCGACCTGATCGTTCCCACCGCCGCCGGCCACCGCGGCGGGCCCAGACTTCAGGGCCGGCCGACCATCGCAGCCCTCGTCGACGCGACCGAGGCGCTGCTCGACGAGCGCGGGTTGGCCACCGTGCACGTGGCAGGCAACTCCATGGGTGGGTGGATCGCCGTCGAACTGGCCCGTCGCGGTCGGGCCCGATCGGTGTGCGCGTTCTCTCCCGCGGGCTTCTGGACCGCGGGCACGCGCGACGAAACCCACGCCACCAACACGCTCCGCCGCACCCTAAAGCTGGCCGCGACAACGAGATTCGTCGCTCCGGCCGCACTGGGGGTGCCGCTGGTTCGCCGGTTGGCGATGCGCGACGTCGCCGAACGTGCCGACCGCCTCACCCGTCGCCAGGCCGTCGAGTCGACGCGCGACCTCCTCGGGTGCGACGCCGCCGACGACCTGTTGGGCACCACCGAACAGGTCGAACCGTTGGCTCGCACGTGCCCGGTCACCATCGCCTGGGCCGACGGTGATCGCATCTTCCCACCCGAGGTCAACGGCGTGACCGCGCGCGAGCGAATCCCGCACGCGCACTTCGTCATGCTCCGCGGCGTCGGCCACGTCCCGATGATCGACGATCCCGAACTGTGTGCCCAGACCATCGTCGACGCGACCGAGCGCGACGCCGACTAACTCCCGTTCTTGACCCACTCGTCGTAGTTGACGAGCTCGTCGCCGATCACCGTGGTGTCACCGTGACCGGTGTAGACCACGGTGTCGGCGGGCAGCTTGCCGAGGCGCTCGGAGATCGACGCCAGGATGGTCGGGAAGTCCGAGTAGGACCGGCCCGTCGCACCGGGGCCACCACTGAAGAGGGTGTCGCCGCTGAACACCGCACCGAGGTCGGGGGCGTACCAGCAGACCGAACCGGGCGAGTGTCCCGGGGTGTGAAGCGCGCGGAGCTCCACGTCGCCGGCTCGGAGCACCAGGCCGTCCTCGACACCGCGAAAGTCCTCCTCGGGGTGCGTCATTCGCCACAACACGTCGTCGGCCGGATGCAGCAGGACCGGGGCGTCGAGCGCCTTGCCGAGTTCCGGGGCGACGGTCACGTGGTCGTTGTGGCCGTGGGTGCAGACCACGGCGACCACGTTGCGGCCCGCGACGGCCTCGACGATGGGCTCGGCGCTGTGGGCGGCGTCGAAGACGATCACGTCTCCGTTTTGTGAGCCGTCGCTCACGATCCAGATGTTGTTGTCGACGTCCCAGCTGCCGCCGTCGAGCTCGAAGGTGCCGCTGGTGACCAGTCGTTGGATGGCGCCCACTAGAGGATCACCACCGAGCGCAGGACCTCACCGGCGTGCATCTTGTGGAAGGCGTCCTCGATCCCGTCTAGACCGATGCGCTCGGAGACGAACTTCTCCAACGGCAACCGGCCCTGGCGGTAGAGGCTGATCAGGGTGGGGAAGTCACGCTCGGGCAGGCAGTCGCCGTACCAGGAGGACTTCAACGAGCCGCCGCGGGAGAAGAAGTCGACCAGCGGCATCTCCAGCGTCATGTCGGGAGTCGGGACGCCGACCAGGACGACGGTGCCGGCAAGGTCGCGGGCGTAGAACGCCTGCTTCCAGGTCTCCGGGCGACCGACCGCGTCGATGACGACGTCGGCGCCGTTGCCGCCGGTGAGGTCCTGGATGGTCTCCACGACGTCGAATTCGCGGGCGTTGATCGTGTGGGTGGCGCCAAAGTCGCGGGCCCAGTTCAGTTTCTGCTCGTCCATGTCGACGGCGATGATCATCTTCGCCCCGACCAGGGCGGCCCCGGCGATTGCGGCGTCGCCGACGCCGCCGCACCCGATGACCGCGACGGTGTCGTCACGCTGGACGTTGGCGGTGTTGATCGCCGCGCCGATGCCCGCCATCACGCCGCAGCCGATCAGGCCGGCGACGGCGGGGTCGGCCTCGGGGTCGACCTTGGTGCACTGGCCTTCGTGGACGAGGGTCTTGTCGGCGAACGCGCCGATCCCCAGGGCGGGGGTGAGCTCGGTGCCGTCGGTCAGGGTCATCTTCTGGGCGGCGTTGTGGGTGTTGAAGCAGTACTGCGGCCGGCCGCGCTTGCAGGCGCGGCACTGCCCGCACACCGCGCGCCAGTTGAGGACGACGAAGTCGCCGACCTCGACGTTGGTCACGCCCTCGCCGATCGACTCCACCGTGCCTGCGGCCTCGTGGCCCAGCAGGAACGGGTACTCGTCGTTGATGCCGCCTTCGCGGTAGGTCAGGTCGGTGTGGCAGACCCCGCACGCGATGACGTCGACCACGACTTCGCCGGGACCCGGATCCGGGATCACGATGTCGACCAACTCGACAGGCTGCTTCTTGGACCGGGAAATGACACCACGCACCGTCTGACTCATGGCCTACAACCTAGCCGCCGGGGTGCGATCCTTGGTCGGTGATCCCCGCACTGTTTCTGTCCCACGGCGCACCGCCACTCGTCGACGACGACAGGTGGGTGTCGGAGTTGGTCGGGTGGTCCGCAGAGCTGCCGCGACCCAAGGCGATCCTGGTGGTGTCCGCGCACTGGGAGGCCGCCCCGCTGACCATCGGCTCCACCACCACCGAAACCCCACTGACGTACGACTTTTGGGGCTTCCCGCAGCGCTACTACGACGTCACCTACGACGCGCCGGGTGCGCCAGAACTGGCCCGGCGGGTCGAGGCAATGATGCCCGACGGCGAGACCGTCGCCCACGACCCGAACCGCAGGCTCGATCACGGCGCCTACGTGCCGCTCACGGTGATGTATCCACTAGCCGACATCCCGGTGCTGCAGATGTCGATGCCGACGCTCGACCCGCTGCGGCTGCTGGAACTCGGCGCGCGGCTGCGGCCCCTTCGCGAGGAAGCCGTGCTCATCATCGGATCGGGGTTCACCACGCACGGCCTGCCATACCTCACCGATCCGACCCCGAACGCCGCGGCGCCGACGTGGTCGCAGGAGTTCGACGCCTGGGCTGCCGAGCAGTTCGCCGCCGGTGACCTCGACGCGCTGCTCGACTTCCGCGCCAAAGCGCCGGGGATGCCGTACGCGCATCCGACGATCGAGCACTTCGCGCCGCTGTTCGTCGCACTCGGGGCGTCCCAGGATCCCGAACAGACTCCGACCCAGGTCGTCGACGGCTTCTGGATGGGTCTGGCGAAGAGGTCGGTCCAACTCGTCTGATCGGTATGTTGAGCGACATCGACACTCAACTGCTGCCACAACTCGCCGGTGACCAGATGTTCGTCACCGACGGGGGACTCGAGACCGACCTGCTGTCCCACTACGGCGTCGACCTGCCCCATTTCGCGGCGTTTCCCCTCCTCGAGCACGCCGACACCCGCGAGGTGCTCCGCCGCTACTACGCGAGCTACCTCGACATCGCGCGTTCGCACCGAACCGGCTTCGTCGTCGAGTCGGCCACGTGGCGTGCCAACCCCGATTGGGCTGCCCGGCTTGGTGTTTCACCCGATCGGCTCGACCAGCTCAACCGAAAGGCGATCGAACTCGCCGAGGAGGTACGCGCGGCGGCGACCGCCGACGGGATCACCGCGGTGGTCAGCGGGTGCGTCGGGCCCCGCGAAGAGGCGATGACCGCCGCCGAGGCGCAGGACTACCACGCGCCGCAGATCGCGTCCTTCGCCGCGACCACCGCGGATCTGGTCACCGCGGTCACCATCAACGACGCTGCGGAGGCCGTCGGCATCGTCAGGGCCGCCGCGGCCGTCGACGTCCCCGCCGCCGTCTCGTTCACGGTGGAGACCGACGGGCGGCTCGCCACGGGCCAGTCGCTGCGGGAGGCCGTCGAGCAGGTGGACGCCGACACCGGAGCCCGCGCGGCCTACTTCATGGTGAACTGCGCCCACCCGACCCATCTGGCGACGACCTTCGAGAACGGCGACTGGCTCCGCAGGGTCGTCGGTCTCCGGCTGAACGCCTCGACGCGGAGCCATGCCGAGCTGGACGAGGCCGAGGATCTCGACGAGGGCGATCCCGAGGACTTCGGCGCGGGCCTGGCGGCGCTGCGCGAACGCCTGCCCGCGGCCACGGTGTTCGGCGGGTGCTGCGGCACGGACACCCGGCACGTGGCGGCGATCTGGCGTCGGCTGGCCCCGCACTAGGCTCCCTCCCATGTCAGCTCTTGACGTCGTCAGCGAATGGCCGGTCACCAACGCCGCGGCTGCGGTGGTCGGGCCGAACGGTGTGCTCGCGTCCCATGGAGACGTCTCCAGCAGGTTCGCCCTGGCGTCGGTGACCAAGTTGCTCGTTGCCCGCGCAGCGCAGGTGGCGGTGGAGGAGGGCGCCGTCGACCTCGACACCCAGGCTGGCCCGCCCGGCTCGACCGTGCGACATCTGCTCGCCCACACCTCCGGATTGTCGATGCGGTCACCCGACGTCATCGCCGAGCCCGGCAAGCGCCGGGTCTACTCGAACGCGGGCTTCGCCGTTCTCGCCGCGGCTCTGGAGCAGGCCACCGAGATTCCGTTCGACCGCTACCTCGCCGAAGCCGTCTTCGAGCCGCTCGACATGGGCGCGTCGGCGCTGGTGGGCGGCACGGAGGCCGCCGGGTTCGGGGGAGAGTCTTCGGTCGCCGACCTCGCGCTGTTCGCCGTCGACCTGCTGCGCCCGACGCTGGTCTCAGAGGAGATGCACGCCGACGCCGTCGCGGTGCAGTTTCCCGGTCTCGCAGGGGTGTTGCCCGGCTACGGCAGCCAGCGGCCGAACGACTGGGGGCTCGGCTTCGAGATCCGCGACGGCAAGTCACCGCACTGGACCGGTTCGCTGAACAGCGCCGCGACCTTCGGGCACTTCGGCCAGTCGGGCACCTTCATCTGGGTCGATCCCGTCGCCGACCTGGCCCTGGTCACGCTCACGGACCGCGATTTCGGCGAGTGGGCGCACCCGCTGTGGCCGGCGCTCTCTGATGGAGTGCTGAGAGAATTCGGCACACACTAGCGCAACACCCGCCTCACAGGGCACAATAGACACGCACGAAACAACTGCATCTTTTTGGCGCTCAGCAGGTCGTCGGGGAAGACGTCCCTATTGAGCCGAAGGAGCAGATGATGCGTGCGTCGAACCAGTTCGCCGACACGGCCACCGGTGTGGTGTACGTCCACGCCTCGCCCGCGGCGGTATGTCCACACGTGGAGTGGGCTCTTTCGTCGACCCTGTCGGCAAGGGCGAACCTCAAGTGGACACCGCAGCCCGCGATGCCTGGACAGCTCCGTGCCGTCACCAACTGGGTAGGTCCCGTTGGTACGGGAGCTGCCCTGGCCAACGCGCTGCGGTCATGGTCGGTGCTTCGTTTCGAAGTCACCGAGGACCCCAGCGAAGGGGTTGACGGCCACCGCTGGTGCCACACCCCGCAGCTTGGGCTGTGGAACGGTGTGATGAGTGCCAACGGTGACGTCATGGTCGGCGAGATGCGACTGCGCGGGCTGATGGCCTCCGGCGCCGACGCCATGGCCGCCGAGATGGACACCGTGCTCGGCACCGCATGGGACGAAGCGCTCGAAGAGTTCCGCGGCGGCGGCGACACGGGTGAAGTCACCTGGCTCAACCGTGGGGTCGGCTAGCCGCTTGCGTTCGCGGCTCCCGCGGCACGAGGCATAACTGGTGGCGGCGGCTGTCGGCGTGTCGTCGCCACGGCTTATGTCTCGCGGGGGAGGTTCACCCCGCTGGCCGCAGGATTCGCAGCGCGCCGGGCACCGCGGTCACCTCGACCGGTAACGGGCAGACGAACTCGCCGTCGGCGTAGGCGTTGATTCCCGCGCACTCGACGGTGATCACCTTTGCCCTCGCCGTCCGCACCTGATCGAGCTCCACGTGGGTGCCCTTGAACACCGTGGGAAACAGACGGATCAGCTTGGCGCGCGACGCGGACTGCACCATCGTCACGTCGAGCTGGCCGTCGGAATGGTCGGCGTCCGGGCAGATCAGCATGCCGCCGCCGTAGCTTCTGGTGTTGCCGAACGCCGCCAGCGTCAGGTCCGTCACCACCTCTTCGCCGTCGAACGTCAACCGGAACGGCAGCAGGCGCAACTTCGAGATCTCGGCGACCATCGCGAGGTTGTAGCGCATCCGGCCGTGCGGCCACGTCATCCGGTTGGTCCGATCGGTCACCAGCGAGTCGAAGCCGGCCGCCATCACGGTGCCGAACCAGCGGACGGTCCCGTCGGCGCCCGTAATCCGGCCGAGGTCGACCGTCTCGGCCACCCCGTCGACGACGACGTCCGCCGCGGCCTCGGGTTTCTTGGTGGGGATGCCGAATTCGCGGGCATGGTCGTTGCCGGTGCCCGCCGGGATGATGCCGAGCGGAATGTCGTTCTGCGCCAACGTCTGCAGCGCCAGCGAGACGATGCCGTCACCGCCCACCACGACGAGGGCGTCCATCCCACGCTCCAGCGCTCCCTCAACGAGGCGACGCGCATGGTCGGCGTCGGTGCCCGCGATGGCCACCACGTCGACCCCGCGGCGGTGGAACTGGGCAATCGCCCGCTCCGCCACGTGGGTCGCGCCGCCGTGGCCCGACGCCGGATTGGTCAGCACGGTGATGCGGCCGAGCGGAGCCTGGCTCACGGGATCAGCTTGCCAGGGTTGAGGATTCCGGCGGGGTCGAGCACCGCCTTCACGGCGCGCAGCACCTCGACGCCGAGGTCGCCGATCTCGTCGCGCATCCACGGCCGGTGGTCGGCGCCGACGGCGTGGTGGTGGGTGATGGTCCCGCCGGAGTCCACGATGGCCTGGGACGCGGCGGTCTTGGCCGTGCGCCACTGCTCGATCGGGTTGCCGCGCTGCCCAGCCACGACGGTGAAGTACAGCGAGGCTCCGGTCGGATACACGTGGGAAATGTGGCACAGCACCAGCGCCGGGGTGCCGGTTTCGGCGAGCGACGACGTCAGGGCCTCGGTGACGGCGGACTTCAGCGTGGCGAGGTTCGACCAGTTCGTCGCCGTCTCCAGCGTCTCGCACAGCGCCCCGGCCGCCAGCAGTGAATCGCGGAGGTACGGCGCTCCGAATCGGCCGTGTTCCCACGCCTTCGCGGGCTCCTCACCGAGGCTGGTGCCGCCGTGCGCGGCGAGTACCGCCCTGGTCTCGGCGTGCCTGCTCTCGGTGTGGGCGGCCGTGCCCTCGAACGCGGTGATCGCCAAACACCCACCGGTGACCGTCTTTTCGCCGATACTCTCGGTAGTGGCGAGGTTGACGCCGGTCTCGGCTTCGTCGGACAACCGGATGACGGTGGGGCCGGTGCCGTTCTGCACGACCGCGCGCAATGCGGCCGCGCCGGTGCCGAAGTCGGGGAATGACCACGCCTCGTACCGGGTGGTCTCGGGGACGGGGTGCACCCTGACCCGAACCCTGGTGATGACGCCGAACACGCCCTCGGAGCCGACCATCAGTTGCCGCAGGTCCGGTCCGGCGGCCGACGCCGGTGCGCGCCCGAGGTCGAGTACGCCCGCGGGGGTCACCACGCGCAGACCGCGGACCATGTCGTCGAAGCGGCCGTATCCCGCCGAGTCCTGTCCCGAGGACCGGGTCGCCGCGAAGCCGCCGATGGTGGCGAACTGGAAGCTCTGGGGGTAGTGGCCGAGTGAGAAGCCATGGGCGCCAAGCAGTTTCTCGGCGCCGGGTCCGGTGACTCCGGCGCCGAGTTCGGCCTCACCGGACACCTCGTCGACGCCGTGCAAAGCGTCGAGGCGACGCAGGTCAAGTGACACCACGGCCTTGAAGTCGCCTCGGGCGGGATCGAGGCCGCCGACGACGCTGGTGCCGCCCCCGAAGGGGACGACGGCGATGCTGCTCCTGGCGCAGTACTGGAGGATCTTGGCGATCTCGTCCTCGTCGGCGGGCAGCAGCACCGCGTCGGGTGCGTCTTGTACGCCGGTGCCGTTGCGCCGCAACAGGTCCAGGGTGGACTTGCCGCCGGCGCGCAACAGCCTGGCGTAGTCGTCGGTGAGGCAGTGCGCCTCGCCGACGACGGCCGACAGGGCGTTGCCGTCGGCGTCCGAGAGTGCCGACGGGCGCACGTGCACCTGGTCGGCCGCTGGCTCGGCTGCGGGGTCGGTCGCGATCCCGAGGGCCTGGACGAGAAGTGTGCGGATGCCGTCGGAGAGGGGTTTGGCCGCTGCCGGGTCGCCCCAGGCGTTCCACTTCATCGGAGGCGTTGACTGGTCGTGCGATCGGGTCATGCGTTACAGTATTACAGATCATGTCAATCAGTAACGAAGAACGGCTGGCGACCGTCGAGGAGCGCATCCTCGACGCGGCCGCCGACTGCGTGCTGGCCTTCGGCGTCGACCGCGTGACTCTTGCCGAGATCGCCCGCCGCGCAGCGATCAGCAGGCCCACGGTCTACCGCCGCCATCCCGACACCCGGTCGATCCTCGCCGCCCTGCTCACCGCGCGGATCACCCACGCCCTCGACGCCGTGCCCAGCGCGGGCGTCGGACGCGAACCGCTCGTCGACCGTGTCGTCGGCGTCGCCCAGCTGGTGCGTCGCGACGACGTCGTCATGTCGGTCCTGCGGCAGGACCCCAACCTCGCGATGTCCTATCTCTCGGAACGGCTCGGCACCAGCCAGCAGATGCTGCTGGACACCGTTGCGGGCGAGATCAAGTCCGCGCAGGACGAGGGCAGCGTGCGGTCCGGCGACGTCAGGCAACTTGCCGTGATGTGCCTGCTGATCACGCAGTCGACGATTTTGGCGGCGCAGATGGTCGAGGCCATCCTGCCCGCCGAAGACCTGGTCACGCAGCTGACCCTGGCCCTGAACGGATACCTCGCGCCATGACGAGTCCAGCCCTCAACGCCGCCCGCCGCACCGCCGAACTCGTCGCGCTCGGTGACACCGCCCGGGTCGACGTCGTCGTCATCGGCGGCGGCATCACCGGCGCCGGAATCGCGCTGGACGCGGCCTCGCGCGGGCTGTCGGTGGTCCTGGTCGAGAAGCACGACCTGGCGTTCGGGACAAGCCGGTGGAGTTCGAAACTGGTCCACGGCGGCCTGCGCTATCTCGCGACCGGCAACGTGGGAATCGCGCGCCGCAGCGCCGCCGAACGCGGAATCCTGATGACGCGCAACGCTCCTCACCTCGTCACGGCGATGCCCCAGCTGGTCCCGCTGCTACCGTCGATGAGCGGCGCCTCACGGGCGCTGGTCAGATTCGGCTTCGCCGCGGGCGACGGGCTGCGCAAGCTGGCGGGCACGCCCGCGTCGACCCTGCCGAGATCGCGTCGAGTGGACGCGTCGCGGGCCGTGGACCTGGTGCCGACGGTGCGCCGCGAAGGCCTCGACGGCGCCTTCCTGGCCTACGACGGCCAGTTGATCGACGACGCCCGACTGGTGGTCGCGGTCGCCCGCACCGCCGCCCAACACGGGGCACGCATCCTCACCCGCGTCGCCGCGTCGGACGCCACCGGCACCTCGGTGCGCCTGACCGACCAGCTGTCCGGCGAGACCGTCGACGTGACCGCCCGCGCGGTGGTCAACGCGACGGGCGTGTGGGCCGGCGACGTCGACCCGTCGATCAGGCTGCGCCCGAGCCGCGGCACGCACCTGGTGTTCGACGCCGCCACATTCGGCAATCCCACTGCGGCACTGACGGTTCCGATTCCCGGCGAGACCAACCGGTTCGTCTTCGCCATGCCGGAGCAGCTCGGAAGGGTGTACCTCGGCCTCACCGACGAGGACGCGCCGGGACCCATTCCCGACGTGCCCGAACCAACGGCCGCCGAGGTGTCGTTCCTGCTCGACACCGTGAACACCGCGCTCGACGTCGCGCTGACGACCGACGACGTCGTCGGGGCATACGCCGGGTTGCGGCCGCTGATCGACACCGGCGCGGGCCGCACGGCGGACGTGTCCCGCGAGCACGCCGTGGTGGAGTCGGCCAACGGAGTGCTCAGCGTGATCGGCGGCAAGCTCACCGAATACCGCTACATGGCCCAGGACGTCTTGGACCGCGCGGTGGCATTGCGCGGACTGTCCGCGGGCCCGTGCCGCACCGGCAATCTGCCGTTGGTCGGTGCGCCAGCCAACCCGGTGTCGACGCTACGGTCGCCGCTCGAGTTGCCGTCGTCCCTCGTCGCGCGGTACGGCGCCGAGGCGCCGAACGTCGTCGCCCAGGCCACCTGCGACCGCCCCGGTGCGGCGGTCGCCGACGGAATCGACGTCATCCGAGCGGAATTCGAGTACGCCGTCACCCATGAGGGCGCGCTGACGGTCGACGACGTCCTCGACCGCCGCACCCGCATCGGGCTGGTGGCGGACGACCGGGTAAAGGCCGCCGACGCTGCGGAGGAGTTCCTCGCCGCGCGATGAGTTTCGTCGCCGCGGGGTGTCTCAACGACCATGAGACGACTGATCACCAACACGTTCCTGACCCTCGACGGCGTCATGCAAGCCCCCGGCGGACCCGATGAGGACGCCGACGGGGGATTCGGCCTCGGCGGCTGGTCGGTGACCTTCTGGGACGACCACATGGGCCACACCATGGGCGAGACCATGGGGGCGCCCTTCGACCTGGTGCTGGGCCGCCGCACCTACGACATCTTCGCCGCGCACTGGCCGCGCGCCACCGAGGAGGACGGCGCCAAACCCCTCAACGAGGCCACCAAGTACGTCGCTTCACGACAGCGCCCAGCCCTGGAATGGCAGAACTCGGTGCTGCTCGACGACGACGTACTGACGGCGATCGCCGCTCTGAAGGAGACCGACGGACCCGAACTGCAGGTGCACGGCAGCGGCGACCTGCTTCAGACGCTGATGCGCCACGACCTGATCGACGAATACCGGCTGTGGATCTTTCCGGTGCTCGTCGGCACCGGCAAACGGCTGTTCGCCGACGGCGTCGTACCCGCAAGCCTCGAACTGGTGACGAGCTCGGTCTCGACGACCGGTGTGGTGATCGGCACCTACCGCCCGGCAGGTGCCGTCACCATCGGTTCGTTTGCGCTGGAGTGACTTACAGCGGGATGTTCTTGTGGCGACCGCGACGTGCGGGAGCCTCGGCCAGCGCCTGGGTGAGGACGCTGCGGGTGTGCGGCGGGTCGATCTTCGCGTCGACGACACCGATCTCGATGGCGCTGTCCACGCCGCCCGCGATCCGCTCGTGCTCGGCAGCCAGCTGCTCGTGCAGGGCCTCGCGGTCCTCGGGCGCGGCGGCGGCCAGCGTGCGCTTGTGCAGGATGCCGACGGCGGGCTTGGCGCCCATCACGGCGACCTCGGCGTTGGGCCACGCGAAGACCTTCGTCGCACCCAGCGAACGCGAGTTCATCGCGATGTAGGCGCCGCCGTAAATCTTTCGCGTCACCAGCGTGACGCGCGGAACGGTGGCCTCACCGAATGCGTGCAGCAGCTTTGCGCCGCGGCGGACGACGCCGCCCCACTCCTGGTCGACGCCGGGCAGGTAGCCGGGCACGTCGACGATGACGACGATCGGGATGCCGAACGCGTCGCACAGACGAACGAATCGGGCTGCCTTCTCGGCACTTTCGGAGTTCAGGCAGCCGCCGAGACGCAGCGGGTTGTTGGCGAGCACGCCGACGCTGCGGCCGGCCAGACGACCGAGCCCGACCACCATCGACGGCGCCCACTTGGACTGGAACTCGTCGAACGGTGCGTCCTCGTCGAGCAGCGCCGAGATGAGCGGGTGCACGTCGTAGGCGCGACGAGCGGAGTCGGGCAGCAGTGCGCGCAGGTCGGAGTCGCCCGCCTCGGCCTTGGTGCGGTCGAAATGTCCCTGCTGGCAGAACAATCCGATCAACCGGCGGCCACGCTCGTAGGAGTCGGCCTCGTCGTCGGCGACGATGTGGCAGACGCCCGACTTCTTGTGGTGGGTGTCCGGCCCACCGAGGGACGCCATGTCGACGTCCTCACCGGTGACGCTGCGCACGATGTCGGGTCCGGTGACGAAGACGCGGCCCTCGGGCGCCATGATGACGACGTCGGTGAGCGCAGGCCCGTAAGCCGCCCCGCCAGCGGCGAACCCGACGACGATGGAGATCTGGGGGATGTAACCCGACGCCCGGATCATGGCCTCGAAGACCAGGCCGACGGCGTGCAGGGCCTTGACGCCCTCCGCGAGCCGCGCGCCACCGGAGTGCCAGATGCCGATGATCGGGCTCTGCTCCTCGATGGCGGCGTCGTAGGCGTTGACGATGTGGGCGCAGCCCTCGACGCCCATGGCGCCACCCATCACGGTGCCGTCGGTGCAGAACGCGATGGTGCGCACGCCGTTGACGGTGCCGGACGCCGCGAGCACGCCCGAGCGGTCACGCTCGTGGAGGAGTTCGACGGTGCCGTCGTCGAAGAACGTGCGCAGGCGCAGCAGGGGGTCACGCGGGTCGAGGGACTCATTCACGCTTTCGGGAGCCCTTTCGGGGGAGGTGATGGTCATCAAATTCTCCTAAATTTCAGTACTTCCCGAAGGCGATCGCGACGTTGTGTCCGCCGAATCCAAATGAGTTGTTGATTGCGTACTCGTAATTGCCGCGGCGCGGTTCGCCTGCGACCACGTCGAGATCGATCTCTGGATCGAGGTTGTCCAGGTTGAGCGTTGGTGGGACGACGCCGTCCCGCAGTGCCAGCACCGTGAGGATGGACTCCACCGCGCCGGTGGCGCCGACGGAGTGGCCGAGCGCCGACTTCGGTGCGTAGACCGCAGGCCGGTTGCTGCCCAGCGCGTTGTTGATGGCCTTGCCCTCCGCGACGTCGCCGACCTGTGTGCCGGTCGCATGGGCATTGACGTGGTCGATGTCGGCGGGCTGAAGGCCGGCGAGCTGGATGGCTCGCGTGATGGCCTGTCCGGCGCGGTCGCCGGTCGGGTCGGGGGCGACGATGTGGTAGCCGTCGGAGGTGATCCCGGCGCCCATCAGCCGCGCAATGATGTTGGCGCCGCGCGCCTTTGCGTGCTCTTCGGTCTCGATGACCATCAAGCCGGCGCCCTCGCCGAAGACGAAGCCGTTGCGATTCTGGTCGAACGGCTTGCAGGCCCCGGCGGGGTCGTCGTTGGTGGTGGACAACACGATTCGCATCTGGGCGAATCCGGCGATCGGAACCGCTTCGATCCTGGTTTCGACACCGCCGCAGATGGCAATGTCGGCCTCACCGAGGACGATGCTTCGCCACGCGTTGGCGATGCCCTCACTGCCGGAGGCGCACGCCGACACCGGAGTGATGACGCCTGCCTTGGCGTGGCGGTCGAGGGCGACCGCGGCCGCGGGGGAGCTCACTACGTACTTCTGTACGGCTAGCGGGGAGACGGCAGAGATGCCCTTCTCCTGCATGCCGTCGTAGGCGTAGAGCAGCTCCTCGGTGCTGCCCATGCCGGTCCCGATCGAGACCATCAGACGCCTGGTGTCGACGTCCGGCGAGCCCGCGTTTTCCCAGGCGCGCCGCGCCACGACGGTCGACATCTTTTGGAGATAGGAGAGTCGACCGAGTTCGTCTGGCGTCAGCTCACTCTCGAAGTCCTCGAGCAAGTGACCACCGATGCGAACCGGAAGGTCGTACAGATCGATGAAGTAGTCGTCGAGTGTCCGAATGCCACTTTCGCCGTCCTGCAGACGCTTCCACGTGCCCTCGGTGTCGGTCGCCAATGCGGTCGTCATCGCACATCCGGTGACGACCACATTGGGGAGACCGCTCCCCGTGGCTAGACGGGTCAACTCTGCCAATCCTCTCCGTGCCCAGGGTGCTTAGTAGCGCCCAAAGGCCAGGGCGACATTGTGTCCACCAAACCCGAACGAGTTGTTGATGGCGTACTGGTAGTCACCGTATCGAGGCTCACCCGCGACGACATCGAGATCGATCTCGGGGTCGGGCGTCTCGTAGTTGAGCGTCGGCGGGATGACGCCGTCGCGCAACGCCAGCACGGTCAGGATCGACTCCAGGGCGCCGACGGCACCGATGGAGTGGCCCAGTGCCGACTTCGGGGCGTACACCGCGGCATGCTCCACACCGGCGGACCGGATGGCGTTCGCCTCGGCGACGTCGCCGATCGAGGTGGACGTGGCGTGCGCGTTGACGTGGTCGATGTCCTTGGGGGACAAGCCCGCCGTTTCGATCGCCCGCTTCATCGCGTGGCCGGCCCGGAGGCCGTCCGGTGCAGGAGCCACCATGTGGAAGGCGTCCGACGAGATGCCGGCACCCATCAGCCGGGCCAGCGGCTTGGCGCCACGGGCGAGGGCGTGCTCCTCGGTCTCGATGATCATCATCGCGCCCGCCTCGCCGAAGACGAAGCCGTCACGATTCTTGTCGAACGGTCGAGACGCACCCTCGGGGTCGTCGTTCCTGGTCGACATCGCCCGCATCATCGAGAACGCCGCGATCGGCAGCGCTTCGATCATGCCCTCGACGCCACCGCAGACGGCGAAGTCCGCGTCACCCATCACGATCTGGCGCCATGCGTGAGCGATGGCCTCCGAACCGGACGAGCATGCCGAGACAGGCGTGATGACGCCGGCGCGGGCCCCGAGTTCGAGGCCAACCACCGCGGCCGCACCGTTGGGCATGACCATCTGGACGGCGAGAGGGGACACCTTGCGGGGGCCACCCTCGTTCATCGCGTCGTACATTTCGACGATCTTCTCGCCGCCACCGAGACCGGTGCCGATCACGACCGAGAAACGGTCGGGATCGACCTCGGGCCTACCGGCGTTCTCCCACAACTGATTGCCGACGTACTTGGACATCCGCTGGACATACGACATACGTCGGTGTTCCAGACGGGACATCAGGGGATCGAGGGGCTCCGCGAGGTGCCCGCCGATCTTGACCTGGAGATCCCACTTGCCGACGAAGTCGTCGTCAAGCACGCGGATGCCGCTCTCGCCCGCCAGCAGACCCTTCCACGTGCTCTCGATGTCCGGAGCGAGCGCAGTGGTCGCCGTGACGGCGGTCACGACGACGCTAGGGAAGGACCCGTTAGCAGTGGAAGGGCGGGTCACGAAGTGAACTTGTCGCGCAGTGCGGCGGCAGCCTCGGGGTTCTCTTCCTCGAGCTTCTGGATGTAGGCGACGACGTCACCGACGGTGCGCAGTCCGGCGAGGTCCTCGTCCGGGATCTTCACGCCGTACTTGTCTTCGGTCTGAACGGCGATCTCGACCATCGACAGCGAGTCGATGTCCAGGTCGTCGACGAAGGACTTCTCGGGGGTGACCTCAGACGGCTCGATGCCGGTGACCTCTTCGATGATCTCTGCGAGACCCGAGATGATTTCCTGCTGGCTGGCGCCCACTATGGCTCCTTCTATTCTGTGTTTCTCGGTGCATCGACACTCCCTGATGGAGTGCCGACATGAGTTTTCTGGCTTAGAGCTCGGAGAGCCCGTCCAGGTCTGCGGGTGTCTTGACGGCGTACGTCGGTACTCCCCGAAGTTCTCGTTTGGCGATGCCCACCAGCGTTCCCGCGGGCGGGAACTCGATGATCGCGGTGACCTCGCGCTGGCGCATGGTCTCGGT
>Ga0247732_10000438_pt1 | contig 20284 bp, 19 predicted proteins | sample UWRJL163409C2_FD_180940 | JGI IMG/M metagenome (GOLD analysis project Ga0247732, IMG submission 180940) | Plant litter microbial communities from Arlington Agricultural Research Station in Wisconsin, United States - UWRJ-L163-409C-2 | ecosystem: Environmental > Terrestrial > Plant litter >...
GGCTCCCACAGCGCCACCTCGGGAGGCTCGTCGCCCCACACTTGAGCGAGCAGACTCTCGAAGTACCCCGGGGCCTGTTGGCGCGGCCACAGCACCACCGGCAATCCGTGCAGGTCGCCGACGTCGAGTGCGCGGCGGCGGGCCAGTGGATGGGCTTTGGGCAGCGCGGCCACCATTTCGGTGTGGCCGAGTGACATGACGTGCAGCTCGCCGGGGTCGATCAACGGCAGCCGGACGAACGCGACGTCGACTTCGCCGGCCCGGAGCATGTCGAGATTGCGTGCAGTCCAAGCACTTTCGAGGCGAATCACGGTTTGGGGATGGCGCTGGCGAAAGCGGCGGAGCACTTCGTCGGGGAGGCCACCGCTCAGCGAACGCGTGTGCACGACCGCGAGTTCGTCGCAGTCCTTCGCCGCGGTGGCGGCGACGCGTTGCTGGACGCGATCGAGCTGGCCGATCAACGGGACACCCTCCTGCAGCAGCACCAGTCCCGCGGGAGTCAGCGAGACACCGCGCGCGCTACGCACGAAGAGATCCGCACCGATCTCCCGCTCCAGGATCTTGATCTGTTGGGAGAGCCCAGGTTGAGCGATGTTCAAGCGTTCGGCGGCCCGGCGGAAGTGCAATTCATGTGCCAGCACGGCGAAGTAGCGCAGCCGTCGCAGATCCACCCTGCCACGATAACCGATGCTTCTCGGCTGCCGCGTTCTGCTATTGGACCGGCTGGTCCTGGTCCGTCGATGATTTGAGCATGCCGAGCCCCACCGAGACGCCACTCCTGACCGTCGCCGAGGTGCTGGCTGCCGGGTTGGCTCGTCATCAGGTCACCGACGTCTTCGGGCAGAGCTTGCCGTCGGCGTTGTTTCTGGCGACGCCCGCGCACGGTATCCGTCAGATCTCCTATCGGACCGAGAACGCTGGTGGCGCAATGGCCGACGGCTACGCCCGCATCAGCGGGCGGATCGGGGTAGTCGCCGCGCAGAACGGGCCTGCTGCGACCCTTCTGGTCGCGCCGCTGGCGGAGGCGCTGACAGCGTCGGTACCCATTCTGGCCCTGGTGCAAGAGGTTCCACTGGCCAATCGAGACCGCAATGCCTTTCAGGAGTTCGACCACGCCGCACTCTTCGCGTCGTGCGCCAAGTGGGTCAGACGACTCGACGATCCTTCCCGCGTCGACGACTACCTCGACGCAGCCGTCAGCGCCGCCTGTTCCGGCCGTCCCGGACCCGTCGTGCTGTTGCTGCCCCGTGACGTCCTCGCCATGGCCTCGCCGGCACCGGCGGTGCCGCGACGGGCCTCGCTCGGCAGCTTGCCGCAGGATCGCACCCGGCCCCCGGAGGAAGCTGTCGCCGAGGCTGCGGACCTGCTGCGCAACGCATCTCGACCGTTGGTGATCGCCGGGGGAGGGGTGCACCTCTCGGGGGCCGCGCCGGCGCTGGCCGCACTGCAGGCGGTCGCGTCGCTCCCGGTCGGAACCACCACCATGGGCAAGGGCAGCACCGACGAGACCAACCCGTTGTCGCTGGGCGTGGTGTCGAACTACATGGGTCCTCGTGCGATGACGCACCATCTGCGTGAGTTCTTGCGCGCCGCCGACGTGGTGCTGTTCGTCGGGACGCGCACCAACGAGAACGGCACCGATTCTTGGCGGGCCTTTCCGCCGAACGCCACGTTCATCCACGTCGACGTCGCCAGCGCTGAAATCGGACGCAACTACGAAGCGTTGAGGCTTCTCGGCGACGCCCGCCTGACCCTGGAGGATCTCGCCGCAGCCATCGCCGCCGGCGATATGTCCACCCGGCAGGCGACGCGTCGGGACTTCATCGAGCAGATCGAGATCGCGAAGGGCAAGGCGGAAGTGGAGCTGGCGGCAGTGGCCACCAGCGACGCGATCCCCCTTCGGCCGGAGCGGGTGGTCGCAGAGTTGGACCAATTGGTCAGTGCGAGTGGGGACGTGGTGGTCACGGCCGACGCGAGCTACTCCACGATCTGGATGGGTAACCAGATGAGATCGCGGCGGGTCGGCCAACGATTTCTTGCCCCGCGCGGATTGGCGGGCCTCGGATGGGGTCTTCCGCTCGCCCTCGGCGCGAAGGCGGCCCGACCGGACTCGACGGTCATCTCCCTGGTTGGCGACGGTGGCTTCGGGCACGTGTGGTCCGAGCTGGAGACCGCCGTCCGCGAAAACTTGCCGATCGTCGTCATCGTGCTGAACAACGGGATACTCGGCTTCCAGAAACACGTCGAGTTGGTGCAACTCGGCGCGCACACCACCGCGGTTGACTTCGCCCCCGTCGACCACGCAGCGGTGGCCAGGGCCTGCGGTGTCGACGCCGTCCGGATCGCCTCTCCCGAAGAGCTGGCGCCCGCGCTTGCGGCGGCGATCGGTAGCGGGCGGCCAACTCTGGTGGAGGTGATGTGCGATCCCGACGCCTTCCCGCCGATCACCGCGTGGGAGGGTGCGGCCGAACGGGCCATCCTCGGATACCAGACCGGTGGCGCTAGAAATTAATCAACCAAATCAACCAACAGAAGGACACCACGATGCCATCATCCCAACTGACGGACGACGTCAGGACGATGTTGTCCAAGCCCAACCCCGCGGTCATCAGCACCATTCGCAGTGACGGACAGCCGGTGTCCGCCGCGACGTGGTATCTGCTGCGGGACGATCGCGTCATGGTCAACATGGACGTGGGCCGAAAGCGGTTGGGACACATGCGCAAAGATCCGCGCGTGTCACTCACCGTGCTCGACGACGCCAGCTGGTACACCCACGTCACGCTGATCGGGCGGGTCGTCGAGATCTACGACGACGCGGGCTTGGCCGACGCCGATGCGCTGGCTGCCCACTACCGGGGCGAGCAGTACCCACAGCGAGACCGGCCACGCGTCAGCGCTCTGATCGAGATCGACCGGGTGCACGGCTGGGGTGCGTACAAGAACAACGACCAGGCGGACGGCAGCGAGTCCCGGCAGCAGTGACGCGTCCAGCGGTCGACACCGATCAATCTGGGGCTGGCGGGCCCACGAAGGTGTCGGAGTCCACGGCCGGGTGTGAGCCGGTGTCCAATGCGCTGATGCGCTGAACCTCGTCCTCGGTGAGGACGAAGTCGAAGACGTCGATGTTGGACGACATCCGTTGCGGATTGGCGGATCTGGGCGTCGCCACGAGGCCCAGCTCCATGTGCCAGCGAAGCACGATCTGCCCGGGTTGCTTGTGGTACTTGGTGGCGAGCTCGGCCAGTACGGGCTCGGCGAGCAGGTCCGTTCCGGACCCGAGCGGAGCCCACGATTCGGTGACGATGCCCATGCGTTCGTGATAGGCGCGGACGTCGGCACGGTTGGTGCGCGGGTTGAGTTCGATCTGGTTCACCGCCGGGACCACTCCGGTCTCCTCGATCAGGCGGTCGACGTGTGCGGGCTTGAAGTTCGAGACCCCGATGGCGCGTACCCGTCCGTCGGACTGCAGCCGGATCAGGGCCCTCCAGGAGTCAACGTAGAGGTCGAGCGCCGGCATCGGCCAGTGAATCAGATACAGGTCGAGGTAATCCGTTGCCAATTCCCGCGCCGACTGCTCGAAGGCGCGCAGTGCGGTGTCGTATCCGTGTGCGGTCCTGGCCAGTTTGGTCGTGACGAACACATCCGACCGATCGATCCCGGACGCCGCTATGCCCCGGCCAACGCTGTTCTCATTCCCGTAGACCGCGGCGGTGTCGATCGACCGGTACCCACGCGAAATCGCCTCTCCGACGGCCTGTTCGGCGGCCTCGCCGGTCATGGGCCAGGTCCCGAAGCCCAGACGCGGCATGGCGACGCCACCACCACCGAGGTCGACGGTGGGTGCTGTTGACTTCTCCATGGGCATTGCTCCTCTCGGGACGCCGGCGAAAGGTGGCGGCTCACAGCCGAATACGCCGATGTGACCCGCGACGGGTCTTGGTCAGGCGAAGTACGCCTGCTCGAGGAACACGCGTTTGACGTGAGAGGGTGCGGCGACCTCGAAGCCGGGCAGTGAGCCCCAGCGAGGGCTCAGTTGAGCGAGCGCCTGATCCTGGACGGCAGCCAGGCGCGCTTGGATTGCCGTGTAGCCATGACGGCGCGGATCGGTGAATCGCTCGGGTGGATTGTCCCCGAGCGCGGCGCCTACGCATTCGCCGACATGGTCGAGATAGGCGACCACCATCCGCACGTCGTCGCGCCATCCGAGTTGGCCGTGACCGGCGGTCAACACCCGCCAGTCTGCGTTCAGTGCAGTCTCGAGGGCGGACCGATAGCCGGCCAAATCGGGCGCCATGCCGAAACTGTCGAATTCCGCCTGACCGGGATGGACGAGGTCGACCATGTGCAGCACTCCCTCTTCAGGCAACCGGTACCAGGTCGAGTCCTCGGTATGGCCGCCGATCACGCGCGCTTCGATCGTCACCCCCTCGAAGTCGAACGTCTCGTCGTTCGCGATTACCCGGGTCGGCGAAACCAGCCCGACCGTGCGCGCCACCCGGGCGGCGCACGCCTCGGTGGCGATCACGTCCATGTGATGGCCACGTGTCGCCGTACCGGTCAGTGCCGCCGCATCACCGCTGTGGTCTCGGTGACCGTGGCTGTAGGCGATCGCCGACAGACTCAGCCCGAACACACGTTCCACGGCCTCGCGGATTCGTTCGCCGCGTCCTCCGCTGAGTGGATCGAGAAGCAGCAGCGACGACGTCCCCACCACGACCGTGCTGTGGTACCCGCCGCTCTCGACCCAGTAGGCATGCTCGGAGAGCCTTCGCACCGTCAGCCTTGACGCGCGTTCGTAGGCGTCGCCGGCGACCCTGGCCCCGTCGGCGACCACCGACAGTTCCACGTCGAGATCCGGGTCGCCGTCCGGCGTCCCTCCGTCTGGTGTCTCGCGTGGTGATTGCACCGGCTCACTTCTTCCATCGGCTCGTTGCGGTTCGGACTGCGCGACTGGAGCATGCGGAGGCATTGTCCCCTGCGTCACGGTGCGAGCGGGATCACCGGTTCGTCGGTGCGCCGCCTGACGAACGCCGTCGGTAGCGCGATGAGGGCGATGACCGCGAGGATGCCCACCATCGGGGCGATGGTCCCGGTGTTGGCGACGATCGCCGCCGACGCGAGGGGAGCCAGGCCTGCAAGCACGTAAGCGAGGTTGTGGGACAACGCCACTCCGGTGTAGCGGACCTCGACGGGGAACAGGTTGGTGAGCACGTCGCCGCGGGTGGCTTCGATCATCCCGACGCCGAGGAACACCAGGCAGAACGCCAGCGCCGTCGTCGCCAGACTGCCGATCGATAGGAGCGGGAAGAGCAGCACTGCACAGGGGACCTGAACGAGTGCGACTGCGATCAGCACCGGCCGCCGCCAGCGGTCGAGGAGTCGGCCCACGACCAAGATGGCGATGATGCAGACGACGTAGGCGACGTTGAGGAGTAGGAGCACGACGTCGCGAGATGACTTGGTGCTGTCCATGGCGAAGGTGATGCCGTAGGTGTTGACGATGTACCCCGTGGCCCCACTGACCAGTACCCAGGACATGCAGCGCAGGATCGACAGCGGATGTTTGGTCAGGACGGTCATCAGCGGAACCTTCGGCGGCTCCGTGGTGAGAGCCACCTCGAAGAGCGGGCTCTCGGAGACGCGGCGACGTAGGTAGAAGCCGAAGATGACGAGGACGAAGCTGATGCCGAAGGCGATCCGCCAGCCGTAGCTGACGAAGGCGTCCTTGTTGACCGCCGAGGCGATGAGCAGGACGGCGGAAGCCAGGAACGAGCCGCCGATGTTGCCGAAGGCCGGTGCGGATCCGTAGAGGCCACGCTTGTTCGGTGGGGCGTGTTCGACGGCCATCAGCGCCGCGCCGCTCCATTCGGCGCCGGCGGCGAAACCCTGCACCAGGCGTAGCAGGATGAGCAGTATGGGTGCCGCGACGCCGATCGTGGCGTAGGTGGGGAGGAACGCGATGAGCATCGTCGCGATGCCCATGATCATGAAGCTCCAGATCATGACGCGCTTACGCCCGATGCGGTCTCCGAAGTGGCCGCCGACGATGCCGCCGACGGGCCGCATGAAGAAGCCCACGGCGAACGTTGCGAGTGCTCCGAGTTGAGCCACGGTCGGGTTGCTGGTCGGGAAGAACTGGGGTCCGAAGACCAGAACCGATGCCAAGCCGTAAAGCCCGAAGTCGTAGAACTCGATGGTGGTGCCGATGGCCGAGGACAGCACGACCCGTCGTGCCTCACGCTCGTCGATCTCGACGACGGGGCCGGGGTCCGTGGAGACCGCTGCCGCGGTTTTGTCTGTCACGTGTGTGTCCTCTCGATCAACAGTGCCGAATGAACGGCCGGCCAGACAGTGCGCCAAGTTAGTTGCGGTCGGCGCGATGCCGGCCTGGCGCGGACGGCGCGTCTCGTGACGATGCCTGAGGTGTCTACAGCGCGACGCTAATGGCCGACGGGAACGTAGCGGCCACCGTTGTCCCGCCCGTCGGAACAGCGGTTCGGCGACGCGGGGCCGGGCTCGTGTCGGAGAGCGACACGCGCGCCGGTAACCGTTCCGTGAGCCGGAACGAGCAATCGATCGCCGCGCTGTCGTCGGGAAAACTCCACCCTGAAGAGCTGTGCGACTGCTCGTCGAGCGGCGAGACTGCTGGGACGCATTGCGCTCACGCCGTGAACGAATGGCCCACCGAAGAGATAGGGAGATGTCCGTGGAACTAGTCGTCAATCACGTCGGCCTCACGGTGAAGGATCTTGACCGGTCTACGGAGTTCTACGCCGCCTTTGGTGGCGAGGTGATGGTGGGAGCCCACTTCGAGGGCACGCACATGGATCACGGTCTTGGCGTCCCCGGCGTCGATCTGCACGTCCGCATGATCCGCTTCGGCAACGTCGTCTTGGAACTTCTCCAGTACGCCTCACCGCCGAGTGCGCCCTTCACCTCCCGCAACTGTGACGTCGGCGCCTCCCACCTCGCTTTCGGGGTGGACGACATCCACGCGCTGAAAGCGGAGTTGACCGCCAAGGGAGTGGAGTTCTTCTCAGACCCGGTGGCCATCGACGACGGCCCCCTCACCGGTGGGTTCTGGGTCTATGCCAAGGACCCCGACGGCGTCTCGGTGGAGTTCCTCCAATCTGGCCCGGAGCCCGCCGACACCAACCGATAGCCAGCGCGCTCCGGCGTCACCGCGCTCGATCTGTCGACCAACTGCGTGAAGGAATCGAACGTGCACATCGGAGTAGTGTTCCCCCAGACCGAGATTGAGCCCGACGCTGCGGCGATCGGGGCGTACGCGCGCGGCGTGGAGCAGCTGGGCTACCGGCATCTGCTGGCCTATGACCACGTCCTGGGGGCGGATCCCGTCGTCCACGCGCCGTGGACGCGCCCGTACGACGTGAACACGGTCTTCCAGGAGGTCTTCGTCCTGTTCGGCTATCTGGCGGGCATCACGAAGCTTCACCTGATCACCGGTGTCCTCATCCTTCCGCAGCGCCAGACGGTGCTGGTGGCCAAGCAGGCCGCGCAAGTCGACGTGTTGACCGGCGGCCGGCTTCGTCTGGGAGTCGGAATCGGCTGGAACACGGTCGAATACGAAGCGCTGGGCAAGACCTTCCGTGACCGGGCCCGCCGCGAGGAAGAACAGATCGAACTGCTGCGGCGGCTCTGGACCGAGCCCTCGGTGAGTTTCGCCGGTGAATTCGACTCGGTCACGGGCGCGGGCCTCAACCCGCTGCCCGTGCAACGGCCGATCCCCATCTGGATCGGGGGTCGCTCGGCGCCGGCCTACCGCCGCATCGGGCGACTCGCCGACGGCTGGATCCCCGAAATGGAGCCCGGCGCCGAATTCGACGAAGCGCGTGCGCACGTCGACGAGGCAGCACTGCGAGCCGGGCGCGACCCCAGCGCCGTCGGCATGGAAGCCCGCGTCCCCTGGACGGGTGACCTCGGACGGTTCCTCGACCTGGTCGAGCAGTGGCGTGCGTTGGGTGCGACGCATCTGTCGGTGAACACCATGAGGGCGGGCCTCGGCGGGGTCGACGGCCATCTCGAAGTGCTCGCCCGCCTCGCCGACGAACTCGGACTCCAGCGCTGACGGGCTGAAATCCCTTGCCGTCGAAGCACAACCAACAACGAGGACGACAGAACAGGACGATGACGACGTGATGAACCGGCAGGACGACGAACAACTGCCCGATTGGCGCGAGCTCGGTCGACGACTCAGCAACTGGGGGAGATGGGGCCCCGACGACCAACTCGGCACCCGCAACCTCATCACGCCGGCGCGCGTGCAGGCCGCGGCGGCCCTCGTCCGTCGCGGCGCGATCTTCGACCTCGGCATCCCGCTGGACGAAACCGGCCCCCAAACCGGGGAGGGGCGCGGCAATCCCGTGCGACTGATGTCGGTCCTGCACGGGAAGTCCGGCGCATACGGCGCAGGCCGGTACAACGACGACTACACCTTCATGCCGCTTCAGGCCGGCACCCAGTGGGATGCGTTGTCCCACATGTACTACGACGAACTCATGTACAACGGGTTCCCCAGTAGTGCAGTCGACTCCAAGGGGGCGCACCGTCTTGGCATCGAGACCCAGGCCAAGGGGATCGTCGGCCGTGGGGTTCTGCTCGACGTCGCCGAACACGCCGGCGTCGACTGGATCGAACCCTCGCAAGTGATCATGCCCGAGGACCTCGATGCCGTTGCGGCGCATCAGGGAGTCAAGGTGCGCCCGGGCGACATCGTCCTCATCCGCACCGGGTGGCGTCGGAAGTTCGTCCGTGAGGGCGATCGTCGTGCGTTCCTTGCGGAGGAACCGGGGATAGGTCTGGAGTGTTGCGCCTGGCTCAAGGACCACGACGTGGCAGCGGTCGCCAGCGACAACTGGGCCATGGAGGCAATCCCGTTTCAGACGAGCGACGAAGTCTTTCCGGTGCACATGGTCACCATCCGGGACATGGGCCTGCTCTTGGGCGAGATGTTCGACCTCGAGGAGCTGTCCGAGGATTGCGGCCGCGACGGCGTCTACGAATTTCTGCTTTCGGCCCCCGTGCTGAAGTTCACCCGAGGGGTCGGTTCACCGATCAATCCATTGGCGATCAAATGAGCCGCGTGTAGCTCGCGTTCAGACATCGGTTGCGGACTGCCCTTCTGTTGGCCGTGGTCGTTCTGGCGGGTTGCGGAGTACCGCCCGATGTACGGAAGAGGCATGCGGCCCGGCAAGTTCCAGGGGCTTCACGATCTGAGTGTCGGTGTATTGAGGCGGCCGCAGGTTCGGCGCCCGTCGTTCTTGACGCGGAGAGTGACTGCCCGACGAGGCAACGGGCGAACCCGCCGACGCCTTAGATGAGTTGTGTGGTCCAAGCCACTTGACGGCGTTGAATGTGATTTGTACTCTCGCTAGAGTGATTACTCTAGATGGTTCGCTCCAGGATGGCGCGGGACATCGGCAAAGCGGCCTGGCACGCGAAAGGCGAGAAATGACGACCATTGATGCAGAGGTCGGCGGCGTGTTGCGCAAGGCCTTCGAAGTCCTCGACACGTTCGGCCCGAAGCGGCAGACCATGAGCCTGAGCGACATCATGCGGCGCAGCGGGTTGCCCAAGACCACCACTCACCGGGTGCTGCAGCAGATGCTCTCGGTGGGAGTCGTCGAACGCGACGGAGCCAATTACCGGGTCGGCTCGAGGATGTTCGCGTGGTCGAGCCCTTCTAGAGAGGTCGCCGTCCGGGAGATGGCGCTGCCCTTTATGGCCGATTTCAATCGACGTCATGGACACACGCTGCACCTGGCGACCCTCTGCGGCACCGATGTCCTCTACATCGAGAAACTGCACAGCCGTGCGACGGCGGCTTCCCCCTCGATGGTCGGTGGTCGACTTCCTGCGCACTGCACCGCCGTTGGCAAGGTGCTGCTGTCGTATTCCGGCGGGCTGCCGTACACCGCGGTGGCCCAGGGTGCGTTGGCGACGCGCACCAGCTCCTCCATCACGTCGGTCCCTGCGCTCCGCAAGAGCCTGGTGACGATCCGCGAGCTGGGCTATGCCGTGGACAACGAAGAGGCTGCCGCGGGACTGCGGTGCCTGGCCGTCCCGATCACCGTGGCGGGGCAGGCCATTGCGGCGATGTCGATCGCGTACTCCACGTCGGTAGGTCTTCCGAAAGACCGGCTCGTCGGTCTGCAGGATACGGCGGCTCGCATCGGACGGGCCATGGCGAGCCATCCCGGTTGCCGCGCAATCCTTGGCGGAGACTGAACCCGTGGCGCGCACCAACCGGCAGTCGGAGATCACCCGCAACGACATCCTCGACGCGGCCGAGCAATTGATGGCGGAGCGTGGCTTTCAGGCCACGTCGATCGCCGAAGTATGCACCATCTCGAAGCTGCCGAACGGGTCCGTCTACTGGCACTTCCAGAACAAGAACGGACTCCTCGCCGCGGTCATGGAACGCGGCTCGCAGCGGTTCTTCGCCGGCCTACCCAAGCCAGACGAGCTCGTGGGCACCCCGCGGGAGCGCTTCGACGCCTGGTTCGAGTCGAACACGCAGATGCTGGCGCAACGCCCGCGCTTCCTCCGGCTGCACTTGAGCCTGTGTCTGCTCGAGGAGACCGATGCGGTCGTCGCCGAGATCGTCGCACGGGTCCGCGCCACCGCCATCGGAAGCCTCAGCCGCGCAATGTATCCCTGGGTGCACGAGTTGCACGGCGACGCAGCCGAAGAGCTGTCGAAGGAACTCGCCGCGTTCATGCTCGCGACGGTCGACGGCGCCTTCATCGCACAACACACCGATGGTGCCGACATCGAGCGTCTGCTCGGCCGCCTTCACCGGTCACTGGTCAACGAGATCGAACAACCGCCTGCACTCGGCTAGTGCCTGGAACGCGGGTCGATGTCGGCTCGTGTTCGAGGCCTACGGATCGACTGCAGTTCCTAGTCAAGTGGACCCGTGAAGGAGACTGGAGTCGGAACCGAACACGAAGTTCTCGGTGATGTGACCTGGCTACACCAGCATCTTGGCGACGGACCAACACCAGGGATTTTGGGCCACACGCTTCTGGTGGCACCGTCGGCTGGAGGGCTTCGACCACGTCGCGGTTCTCGACGGTGGCCTCGGAGCCTGGAAGGCCGCCGGACTGCCGGGCACCTCGGCAGAGAGTGACTCCAGATCAAGAACTTTCGTGCCCCATCGCCGTCCCGAACTTCTTCGGTCGACCGAGGCGGTCTCCGCCGCTCTCGACGACGATTCAACACTCTTGGTCAACGTCATGGACGCCGCGACGTACCGGGGCGACGCCAACACCTACCCGCGGCGCGGGCACATTCCCGGCAGCATCAATCTGCCGGTCGCCGGTCTACTCGATTCGTGCGCGTGCCTGGGCCATGTCGAGCGCGATGTCGGTGATGAGGTCTTCCTGACCGCCCACCAGTCCGCGTCTGCCCACCTCGACGAGGATGTCGCGGGCGTCGAGTCCGAGCCGGTTGGCCGTCGTCTCGGCATGGCGGAGGAACGAACTGTAGACGCCGGCATACCCAAGCGTCAGGGTCTCGCGATCGACCCGGACGGGGCGGTCCTGCAACGGGCGTACTAGGTTCTCTGCGGCATCCTGGAGGCGGAACAGGTCGGCGCCGTGCTCCCATCCGTGCAGATTCGCGACGGCGACGAACGCCTCCAGTGGGCAATTGCCTGCCCCGGCGCCTTGGCCGGCGAGCGAGGCGTCCACCCGTGTCACCCCCTCTTCCACGGCGACCACCGAATTGGCGACCGACAGGGAGAGGTTCTCGTGCGCGTGGATGCCGATCTCGGTGTCAGCATCGAGGACGTCCCGGTAGGCGCGGACCCGCTCACGAACGTCCGCCATCAGCAGTCGCCCGCCCGAATCGGTCACGTAGACACAGTGCGCGCCGTAGGACTCCATCAGCTTGGCCTGCCTGGCCAGCTCGGCGGCGGGAGCCATGTGGCTCATCATCAGGAAGCCGGACACGTCCATGCCCAACTCGCGCGCGGTCGTAATGTGCTGCGCCGAGACGTCGGCCTCCGTGCAGTGGGTGGCCACACGGACCGACCGAACACCAAGGCTTACAGCGCGTTTCAGGGTCTCGACGGTGCCGATCCCGGGCAGCAACAGCGTCGTCAGCCGGGCCCGCTTGAGGTGCGGCGCAGCGGCTTCGATCCACTCCCAGTCGGTGTGAGAACCGGGACCGTAGGCCAGCGAGGCGCCCGACAACCCGTCGCCATGGGCGACTTCGACGGCGTCGACGCCGGCCTCGTCCAGCGCTGCGGCGATGCTGGCGACCTGCGCGGGCTCGATGCGGTGGCGGATTGCGTGCATGCCGTCGCGCAGGGTTACGTCCTGAATGAAGATTGCAGTCACGTCCGTGCCTCCAGCCTCTCGGCGATTCGTTCGCCCACCCGAACTGCGGCAGACGTCATGATGTCCAAGTTCCCGGCGTAGGCGGGCAGATAGTCGGCGGCACCTTCGACTTCGAGGAACACCGACACCTGATGGGTGGCGGGTTCGTCGGTCAGGGTGTGCATGGATACGTCGGAGGGAATGGGCACGATCTGTACCTCCTGCTTGAGGCGGTAGCCCGGTACGTAGTTGGCGACCTCGGCGACCATCTGCGTCACGGCTTCGCGGATGCGGGCATGGGTCGCGGGATCGGCATCGCCGATGAGCGCTAGCACGGTGTCCCGCATGATCATGGGTGGATCGGCGGGATTGAGGACGATGATCGCCTTGCCGCGTCGAGCACCACCGACGAGTTCGATTGCGTGGGCGGTCGTTTCAGTGAACTCGTCGATGTTCGCCCTTGTGCCGGGGCCCGCTGAGCGCGAGGAGATCGACGCCACGATCTCGGCGTACGGGACCGCGCACACGCTGGCGATGGCGGCCACGACGGGGATGGTGGCCTGCCCGCCGCACGTCACCATGTTGACGTTGGGCGCGTCCATCTGGGTGCTCATGTTGACCGCCGGTACGACGAAGGGGCCGATGGCTGCGGGGGTGAGGTCCACGAGCCGCTTTCCGTACGGGGCCAAGCGCGCGGCGTTCGCCTGGTGCGCGGACGCGGAGGTCGCGTCGAACACGATCGCGATGTCGTCGAAGTCCGCCATGGCGATCAGACCGTCGACTCCGTCGGCGGTGGTGGGTACTCCCATCTTTCGGGCCCGCGCGAGTCCCTCTGACGCCGGGTCGATTCCGACGAGAGCGGCTACCTCCAGGGTCTTGGACTTGCGGAGCAGTTTGATCACCAGGTCGGTGCCGATGTTGCCCGACCCGATGATGGCGACCTTCACCCGCGACGAGGCGCTCACGCGTTCACCTCCGAGAAATCGGCCGACACGTCACCGAGTCCGGTGATGTGGGCGTGGACACGACAGCCGGCCGTCACCGGCGCCATCGGACCCAGCGCTCCGGACAGCACCACCTCTCCTGCCCGCAGCGGATCACCGAAGTCTCGGCTGGTGCGCGCAAGCCAGGTCAACGCCACCAACGGGTCCCCGAGGCAGTCGGCCCCGGTACCGCGCGACACGGTCTGGCCGTCGATGCTCATCTCCATGACTACCTCTCTGGGGCGGACGTCCTGCAGTGACAGCGCGCCTTGGCCCAGCACGTAGAGCCCGCTCGACGCATTGTCGGCGACTGTGTCGCCAAAGGTGATGTCCCAGTTCTGAATTCTGCTGTCGACGATCTCCAGGGCAGGCAACACCTTCGAGACCGCGGCCGACACGTCGGCGACCGTCAGCGTGTCCCCATCGAGGTCGGCGGACAGCACGAAGGCGATCTCGGCCTCGATCCTGGGTTGCAGCAGTGAGCGAAAGGGGATGCGGTCCCGATCGCTGACGTCCATGTCGTCGAGCAGCACTCCGAAGTCGGGGCGGTCGACACCGAGTTGCGCCTGGACTGTCGGTGAGGTGAGGCCGATCTTTCGACCGACTCGGCGCGCACCCGCGGCCAGTCGTTGCCCAATCATCTTGCGCTGCACGGCGTAGGCCGCGTCAATGTCACTACTGCCAATGAGATCGCGCACAGGCGCACAGGGAACGCGGGTCTCGGCGGCGCGCGCCAGTCGGCGCGCCGCAGCGTCGACGTCAGCGGTTCGGGTCTCCGATTGCGGGGAAGTCACTCTGGCAGGTTCGCATTCGTGGAGGCGACCCGCACCGGGCGGTGCCGGATACCGGAACGAATGTTTTTGCGCGCGAGCGGCGTAAGTCACCGCGGTGTAGGGGTGACGCGACCCGGCGGTGGCCCAGCGTGGCCCTATTGGGCGTTGGTGTCGACTTTTCGGTGTGCGGGATGACCGTTGACGTCGGTGAGGAACGCGAGCACGCGGTCAGCGAATTCATCGGGGCTCTCCAGCTGCGGCAGATGACCGACGCCCCGGAAGAGATGAGCCTGCGCGTGCGGCATTGCCGACCGCGCGGCATCGAAGTGCTTTACGGGAAGGATGGCGTCCCGGTCACCCCACATGATCAGGGTCGGCTTCACATGCTCAGCGACCGACTCGAGGAGCCGCTCACGCCAGGCCGCCTTCGCACCTCGCGGTGTAGCGAGTTCGCGCGCGGTCTCCCACATCACGATGTTGGTGTCGGGCTGACGTGCGACGGCCAACGCATGCTCGATGCGCGCATCGGTCGCCAAGGCCGGATCGGCGAAACCCAAAGGCTCAACCATCCGGACGCTGGCACGCGTGGTTCGGCTGATCATCAGGCGACCGAGCACTGGGACCGTCAGCAGTCGCAGGGGGAGTGTGATCTCAGCCCCGAATCCCGCGCTGTCCACCAGCACCAGGCTCGCAACGCGGTGCGGGGACGACACCAGCAGCTGCAGTGCCACCGCCCCGCCCAGCGAATGTGCGACCAGGTGCGCGGGTCGGTGCTCGCCGAGTGCGTCAAGAGTGTCAAGCACGCCGCGGGCGAGCACCGACAAGGTGGAACGAAGAGGAGAACGGGCAGAGAACCCCGAGCCGGGCATGTCCAGGGCGATGACACGATGGGCGGCGGTCAGCTTTGGAAACTGAAGCTCCCAGTCTTCCAGGCTCCGTCCGATGCCGTGGATGAGAACGACAGGTGGATGCGAGGGGTTACCCGCGACGCGCACGCGGGTCCGTCGTCCGTCGACGGTGATGAAGGCCGGCGTGCTCATATCGCCACCGCCAGCGAATCGATCCGCGCTGCCGTAAACGTCACAACGGGGTCCTCGATGGGGTCCCTGTGCGTGGCGGCGCCGGAGCGAATCCGGGTATGTCGGAACAGATCCCACGTCCCTCCGACTGCATCGCGGGCCTCGATGATTGCGAACGTCTTGCCGGGCTGCATCGTCGTGACGTGGATGCCGATGCGGGTGAGGCCCGCGCCGATGGTCGAAACACCGACATGGCGAGGCAGTGTCTGTTGGTCGGGGGTCGTGCGGGCATCGACTGCGCTGATGGCCACGTGTTTCTCCTTGTTGCGTCGTGGGTCGGGCGTTGGGTGTTCTTCGGTTGGTGGCGCCACCTGCTGATCCGATGCGAGTGTCGTGGCTTGCCGGGCCGCTGCCGAGGGTGCGGGCAGACGCACTGCCGTTGTCATCGGTGGTCTGATGACACGTCCTTTTGGTGGGTCATCTCGTTGAGTCCTGCGGTCAGGGTGACCCGGGGCCGGTAACCCAAATCCGTACGCGCGGCAGTGATGTCGTAGGAGCGGTCCCGGGCCATGATGCTGACCAGCCAGTTGGTCAAAGGTGGCGGCGTGCGCCGACGGAGCATGCGAGCGGTGGCGTCCATCATCGCTGCCATCGGTGCGGCGAGACCCGCCGGGACACTGCGGCTGCCCGACACGTCGGCTCCCTGGGTCGCGAGCAGGGGAGTGAAGAAGTCGCGGATCGGGATGGGCGTGCCGTCGGTGACGTAATACGGCGCGCCGTGGCGGCCGTTGGAGAGGGCCAGCACGACGGCGTCGGCGAGGTTGTCGACGTGGACGAAGTCCGTGGTGTGACGGCCCTTGTCGATCCACATCCACTGGCCCTCTTGGACCAGCTCCGCCATGTCGTCGATCGTGGTCATCCCGGCGCCCCAAATGAACGGCGGGCGCAGGATGACCAGGGTCATCGCCGGGGTCGCGGTCTCGCGCAACGCGTCTTCGGTGGCCAGCTTGACTCGGCTGTAAGCGATGTTGGGTTTGCCGTTGTCGGTGTTCTCGTCGACGACGGCGGCGCGCTGGCTGCCGGTGGACACACTGGCTGCGCTGATGAGGACGAACCGGGACACCCCGGCGGAGGCCGCGGCCGCGTGCAATGCGACCGTCGGCTCCTGGTTGTCGGTGCGGAAACCGGCGTCGGTTCCCCAGAACGCCATTCGGGCGGCGGCGTGCACGACGGCGTCGACCCCGTGCAAATTCTTCAACCACGCCGGGGGAGCCGCAGGCTCCCCGCGGCGCGAGAGGTCGGCCAAATCACCGGACACGGGCTCGGCGCCCGCGTCGGCGACCGTGCGCGCACTGGCAGTGGAGCGGGCCAAGGCGAGCACGGTGTGCCCTTGTGCGCGCAGGCTCTGGATTAGGTGTTGTCCGACGAAGCCACTGCCGCCGGTCAGGAAAACTCGCATGAAATACTCCTCGCTAGAACGAATGCATCGCCATCAATGTATCGACGTAGATACATTGATGTCAATGCATCTACGTCGATGCGTAATGTAAGTCGAGATCGAGCGCGTGAGGAGCCAACGTGGCAGCGGATGAACCTGGTGGCAGCGCAGGGCCCTCGGCGTGGGAACTCGCCGACGCGTTCAGCCGGGCCGGCAAGGTGCTGACTCGCAAGTTCGACGAACACCTCGGTGAGGGCGGGGTGTCGACCCCGCGGTCGCGCGTGTTGGTCGAGGTCGCACGTCTGGGTCCGGTCCGCGTCACCGACGTCGCGTCAGCGGTCGGCATTGCCCAGGGCACGGCCTCGACGCTGCTCGAGGCGCTGGTCCGCGATGGTCTCGTGACGCGCTCAGAAGATCCCAACGATCGGCGGGTGACCCGAGTGATCGCCACCCAGAAGGGGATTCAGCAATCGCAGTCCTGGCTGCAGGCGTATCAGACCGCCGCGGACGAACTCTTCTCCGTCCTACCGCCTTCCCGCTGGCCCGACCTGATCGACATGTTGTCGATCCTCGGCGGCCAGGACTAGGTGATCGCCACGGTGCAGCACCTGGCAGTAGTCGTCAATCGCGATGACGCACGCTCGCCGCAGTGGCATACCGTTGCCTGCGAACGGGTTTCGTGCAGAAGGTTGGCGGTATCCGCCGACCTCGCCGCCGTCGCCGTCGCCGTTGCCGCCCGTACATCCGGTCCGTATCCCCCGCCGCAGTCACGTCTTGCCCGTCCGCGCCGTGGCCGAGGTGGCGTCCGTGGGTTAGGCCGTCACCCGACCTGCTCGACGCAGGCCGCAATTCTGTCTTGACGACGACCGTAGGGTGACGGGTTTCAACGCTCGGTCTGGTCTGCGGAGCCGGGCACGGCAACGATGTGGTTCTGGTAGGCCCACACGACGGCTTGCAGTCGCGAGCGGACGCCGAGTTTGGGCAACATCCGCGCGAGGTGGGATTTGACGGTGGACACCTCCACGACCAGCTGGCCGGCGATGTCCTCGTTCGACATGCCTTGTGCCAGTAGCAGAAGCACCTCGCGCTCGCGGTCGGTGAGGAGCTCAGCGGCTCGGTGCTCGGTGACCGGATGAAGTTGGCGCCGATGCACGAACTCTTTGAGAATGCGTCCGGTCAGTGCCTGATCGAGGGTGCTGTGGCCACCGGCGACCTGGCGAACAGCGCTGACGATGTCGTCGGGCTCGGCGTCCTTGAGCAAGAATCCGGTCGCACCGGCTTCCAGCGCTCCGAAGACGTAGTCGTCGATGTCGAATGTGGTCAAGATCAAAACGGGGACAGCGGGATCGGACCCCGGGCCGCACAGCTTCTTCGTCACCTCGATGCCGTTCAGACCGGGCATCCGGATGTCGAGGCATGCGACGTCCGGTCGCAGATCGCGAGCCAACTCCAGGGCCGTGATGCCGTTGTCGGCGACACCGACGACGTCGATGTCGGGCTCGGCCCCGAGCAGGACGGCCAACCCGTTGCGCACCAGGGCTTGGTCGTCGGCGATGAGCAGCCGGATCACGGCGTGACCTCTGCTCCTGCTGGTTCACCGGGGGCGATCTCGACACGATCGTCGCGGGGGAGAGTCAGGACGACTGCCCAGCCGCCGCCGGTTGCGCTGCCATAGCGCAGCGTGGCTGCGACGAGTCCGGCGCGCTCCTGCATCCCAAGGAGGCCGAACCCACCCTGTCCGGCGTCGGCGACGGCGTGCCCTCCGGTAGTAGGAGGTCGGTCGTTGGTCACGGACACGGTCACGGTGGGTGCGTGTCGGTCGTCGATCTCTACGCGGCACGGAGCTCCCGGCGCGTGAATGGCCGCGTTGGTCAGCGACTCCTGCACCATGCGGTAGGCGACCAGCTGAGCCAGCGGCCCGACGCCGGTGCCCAGCGGGCCGCCCGTGGGCGCGATGAGCGTGCGTGCTTCGACCGGCAGCCCCGCCGCTCTCCGATCGTCGACGAGGTCGCGGATGGAGGCGAGGGTCTGCGCCTTGCGGTCGTCGTCGTTGTCCTCGCGGAGCAGCCCGACGAGCCGGCGGAGGTCGTCGAGAACGGTCTTGCTCTGTGAGCGCACCGCTCGCACGGAGCGGCGCGCCGCGTCGGGGTCTGTGTCGATCTGTCGGTCGACAGCTGCGGCCATCACCGCGATACCCGACAGGTGGTGTGCGGCGATGTCGTGGAGCTCGCGTGCCATCGCGGCGCGCTCCCGCGCGACCGCGGCCGCGACCAGCGCGTCCCGCTCTCGGGCGAGCGCGGCCAACTCGCCGGCGTGTGCCTCGCGAGCCTCGCGCCGCGCGGCGAATACGGACGCCAGTAGCAGTGGCGCGACGACGACGACGATGGTCTGAGGTGCCGACAAACTCAACGCCCCCAGCACCCCGGAGTGGCCCACGACCAACCTGTTGACTAGATCTCCCGCCGCAACCAGCACCGCGACGGCTGCGAACGCGACGCGCGAATTCCGCAGCGGCATAGTCACACTCGCACGGAAGACCGCGACGGCGACGGCAGGCCTGGCCAGGCTGAACGCCGCCTCGCTCAGCACACCCGACGCCAGCAGCGGGACGACACACACCACCAGGAGCGCGCCGCGCGGCGCACTACGCGCCCACACGAGCGCCACCGCCTGCAACGAGATGACGAGGACCGTCAGCCACCAGTCAGAGGCGCCGTCGAGCCCGATGTCGACGGTCCCTCCCTCGGCGGCCTCGAGCAGCGGCGCCACGAGCAGGAGTCCGCAGGCAAAGGTCCACGTGCCGGCGGCAATCGCCACGTCGTCGACGCCATTCGGCGGGCGGCGAGGGGTCACGCTGAGGAGCCTATGGCGCCGAGGCGTGCGACCCGCGTCGGCGGGCCCGCCGGCCCCGTTCCGTAACCGAGCCTTCCGCGGGTCGCAACCAGTAGGAGGAGGCTTGCGACCACGGCCACCACCGTCGTCGCTCGCAGCGCGCGCTCGGCGTCCAGCGACGGGAACATGTCGGCCCAGAAGATGGACGCGAAGTTGTTGACGCTGACATGGGTCAACATCGCGATCGGCAAGCTCTCTCCCGTGCGGTTGAACACCCATGACATGACAACGCTGAAGGCAACGCAAAAAACGAGGAACACCAACGGCCGCGACCAGTGCGCATCCGGCCAGCCGCCCCAGTCGGTGAGGAACAACGGCAGATGCCAGACGCCCCATATCGGACCCAGCACGAACACTGCGCGCAGCGGCCCCAACCGGTGTTGCAACCGCGGCAACGCGAAGTCGCGCCACCCGGGCTCCTCACCGAGCCCGGTCGTCAACATCTGCAGCGCCAAGCCCGGAAGGTAGGCGGCAACGGCGAACAGCGTTGGCGCACGCACATCCCCGCCGGAGAACACCGCGCCGGCGACGAGCATGGCGACGGGAACACCGAGCAGTGCCAGGACGTACCAGCGTCGTGCGACGCGCCACCGTCGCAGCCGACCCGTCCACGTCCGAACCCCGGGGCGCCCCTCCGCGACTGCGGTCACCACGAACGCCGATGCGATCGGACCCAGATAGAGCCCGGGGAGCAAGCCAGCTATCTGACCGGTGCCCAAGATGTCGGGGAACCGGTAGTTCCACACCCCGAGGCCGTTCAACGACAGTATGTACGGGGCCCAACAAATCCAGCTCAGCCCGCTGGCCATGACGAAGAACACTGACAGTGGGT
>Ga0247732_10000439_pt1 | contig 20277 bp, 21 predicted proteins | sample UWRJL163409C2_FD_180940 | JGI IMG/M metagenome (GOLD analysis project Ga0247732, IMG submission 180940) | Plant litter microbial communities from Arlington Agricultural Research Station in Wisconsin, United States - UWRJ-L163-409C-2 | ecosystem: Environmental > Terrestrial > Plant litter >...
CGAACGTCAGTCACGGCTGCATCAACCTCAGTCCCGACAACGCGGCCTGGTACTACGACCAGGTCAGCATCGGCGATCCGATCATCGTCCAGGCATAGCCGCGTGGAGGTTCCTCGCCGTCGGCGATGAGGCGACCTCGGCCGGGTCCGGACGGGTGCCGAGCACGCGGTCGGCGGTGCCCGAGCTGGTCACCGTGAACCAGTAGTGCTCGTTCTTGAAGTGGTGCTGTCGGTGGTTGCGCCAAATTGCCCGATAGAACCGTGTCTTGGGCTTGTAGTCGCTGTGGATCAGGTAGTGGCACCACTCGTAGCCGAGCCCGAGCGTGCCTAGGCACACCAGGAATGTCAGACCTAGTCCGGTCCTCGGAAAGGCAAGCAGCGCAACGGCTCCCGCGACGGGCAGGATCCAGATCAGGGCCTGCCACGGGATGAAGATGAGCGACACCTCCCGCGGGTCGCCGTGGTGCTCGCGGTGCTTGCGGGCCAACAGTGAGTCGACGGTCACGCCGCCGAGACGTCTTGGCCGCCAATGGAGTACGACGACGTGGACCAGCCATTCGAAGAACGGAAAGAGCGCCAGCATCACCGCGGGCACCAGCGCGTCGGTGACCTGCCAGTCACCGACGGCGATCCGGGCGGCCAGCGCCGCGGCCAGGGTGCCGCTGATCATCCACGGCGACGGGTGGGTCGAGAACTCCCGCGCGGCGTCGGCGAGGGTGAAGCCGCGGCGGTCGGGGCGGGTGTTCGGCGGGCGGGTGGTCACTGGGCGGACCCCATCTCGTCGAGAGCGCTGAGTAGCGCGACGGTCGCGGGCTCGAGCAGCTCGCGGGCGGTGTGTTCGGCCGTCGCCGGATCACCGTTGCGAATGGCGTTCGCAACGGCTCGGTAGGCGTCGGGGCGTCCCACCTCGGCGGCCATCATGGCGGCCAGCGCGGGCAAAGCCGGCTCGTAGGTGGCGCGAAGTGTGTTGTACATCAACCGAAATGCGATCGAATCGGCACCGTCGACGACGTGATCCCAGAACGTCAGGGCGTGCCGCTGCCGTTCGATCGCGTCGTCCTCGGCGGCGAGCGCGTCGACCGAGGCGTCCAGGAACGCGGCAACCTCCGGTCGGCGGCGGGCGGCGAGTTCGGCGATCTTGGGGCCGTTGTGCAACCGGGTCTCCAGGATGCTGCGCACGACGGAGACGTCGACCTCGCCCGCCCTGATCAGCAGCCGGGGGAGCAGGTCGAGTCCGGCGTGCCGGCGAAAGTCTCGAACGGTGGTGGACTCGCCCTGGCGCACGTCGACCAGGCCCGCCTCGGTGAGGCGCTTGATGGCCTCGCGGATCGCCGGTCGGGACACCCCGAGGATCTCGGCGAGGCGGCGCTCGCTGGGCAGCGCTTCGCCGGGTTGCATGTCGCCGCTGAGGACTTCGGCGACGATCTGCTCGAAGACGTCCTCGGGGACCGACTGTCGGCGGACGGGTTGCAATGCCATGCCGCCACTCTGACAGCGAGCTGGCAAGAGGTCAAGTGGTAATACCAGTGGTGAAGGAGTCGAGGGCTCTCGCCGTGGGTTCGTCAGCCGGCAGGAACGCCTCGATGCTGAGCTCCGCTGCGGTCAGATCAAGGGCCGTACCGAACGTCGTCACCGTGCCAAGGAAGGACAGCACTGTTCCGTCGGGACCGTCCAGCTGTAGCGGGACGGCGACGGCCCCCAGATCGTGGGTGGTGTCGAACCCACCCGGGTACGCCTCGACCTCGGCGAGTAGCTCCGCCAGGGTCTGCGAGCCACTGACGGCGACCTCACGGCGCAGCCGGCCGACGACGTGGTGGCGCCACTGCCCGAGGTTGCGGATGCGCGGCGCCAAACCGTCCGGATGAAGCGAGATGCGAAGGGCGTTCGGCTGATTCAACAGATCCGGGGCGACCCCCTCCAGCAGGATGGCGGCCCCGCCGTTGGCGGCAACGACGTCCCAGCCGCGATCCACGGCGAGGCACGGGTACGGCTCGTAGGCCTTGAGCACCGTGTCGAGGCCGTCGCGGATCGCGGCCATGTCGGGGTCGTCCAACGGGCGTTCCCCGTGCACGGGTGCCAGGCCGGCGGCCAGCAGCATTCGGTTCTGTTCCCGCAGTGGCACGTCGAGCGCGCCGGCGAGGCGCAACACCATGGCGCGGCTGGGTTCCGAGCGGCCCGTCTCGATGAAACTGACGTGGCGCGACGAGACGCCGGCCGCCAGGGCCAGGTCGAGCTGGCTGAGGTGACGTCGCCGCCGCCACTGACGCATCAGCGTCCCGAACGGGGAAGCCGGCATGCCCATGCACTACCTCCGAGGTAATTGTCCCCACTACCTCTAACACGCACTCTTGGAGGTGACCAGACGACGAAGGGAACGACCATGCGAGCCGCCCCGACCCAACCGCCCATCCCGAGATGGTTGCGCTTCGTCCTTGCCTCCGACCGCGCCGACTCCGCCTGGTACATCGGGCTCGGGTTCTTCTTCGCACCGGCATTGGCGCTGGTGTCGCCGTGGCCGACGCTGACCACCGCGCTGTGGGTCGTCATCGCGCTCGCCGGGCTGTGGCTGGGGCTGCTGGGCCTTGCGATGGCCACCGGTCTGGCCATCGTGTTGAGGTCGGGCGCGGAAATCCCCGAGGACTACTGGCGCTCGATCTTCGACTGGGACGCGCCTACGAGGCCGCCGCTGAAGACCCGGTGTAGTCGACCTGCCAGTGCTTGATGCCGTTGAGCCAGCCCGACCGCAGCCGTTCGGGCTTGGCCAGCGACTTGATGTCGGGCATCGCGTCCGCGATCGCGTTGAACATCAGGTCGATCGTCATCCTGGCCAGGTTGGTGCCGATGCAATAGTGCGCGCCGGTGCCGCCGAAACCGACGTGCGGGTTGGGGTCGCGGAGGATGTCGAAGGTGTAGGGATCGTCGAAGACGTCCTCGTCGAAGTTGGCGGAGCGGTACACCATTACGACCCGCTGACCCTTCTTGATCTGCACGCCGTCGAGTTCGGTGTCCTCCAGCGCGGTGCGCTGGAACGACGTGACCGGGGTGGCCCAGCGGACGATCTCGTCGGCCGTCGTCGCCGGCCGTTCCCGCTTGAAGAGCTCCCACTGGTCCGGGAATTCGGCGAAGGCCATCATGCCCTGGGTGATCGAGTTGCGGGTGGTCTCGTTACCCGCCACCGCAAGGAGGATCACGAAGAAGCCCAGTTCGTCGTCGGAGAGCTTGTGGCCCTCCACGTCGGCCTGGACGAGCTTGGTGACCAGATCCTCACCGGGGGTGTCGGCGCGCTCGGCGGCGAGCGTCATGCCGTAGGTGATCAGTTCGACCGACGCGCTGATCGCGTCGTTGTCCGCGAATTCGGGATCCATGTCGCCGACCATTTGATTCGACCAGTGGAACAGCTTCATCCGATCCTCCTGCGGCACGCCCATCAGCCCGGCGATCGCCTGCAACGGAAGCTCGCAGGACACCTGCTCGACGAAGTCGCCGGTGCCCTCCGCCAGGGCCTTCTCCGCGATGTCACGGGCCCGCTCGGCGAGCTCGCCGCGCAGTCGTTCGACGGCCCGGGGGGTGAAGGCCCGCGACACGATCTTCCGAAGGTGAGTGTGATGCGGTGCGTCCATGTTGAGCAGCACGAACTTGCCGGTGTCGATCTGCGCGGCAACGGTGCCGTCGGCGTACCTGGGGAGCGCTGTCTTCTCGAGGCTGGAGAAGACGTCGCTGCGTCGCGACACCTCCTTGACGTCCTTGTGCTTCGTGACCACCCAGTACCCGCCGTCGCCGAAGCCGCCGACCCCGTCGGGTTGGGCGTTCCACCAAATCGGCGCGACCTTGCGCATCTCCGCGAGCTCCTCGACCGGAAGGCGTTCGGCGTAGATGTCGGGGTCGGTGAAGTCGAATCCCGGGGGCAAGTTGGGGCTGGTTGCGGCGTTCGGCATGTCGTGGAAGCTCCTCACGATTACGCGGTCTAGCGGGATAAGGCATTGCTACACCACAGATCGCAGGCGCCGAGGCAGGTTCCCGAAAGTCGCGAGTAGAACGTGTTCTCGCTGAGCACGCGCCCGGGGGAACACCTGATCAGGGATTGCCCTGTAACGAAAAAGGGTCGATTGTGGATGGACCCAACAGCAACATCAGTCCCTGAGGCCACAGGGGGAAGGGGTCACGCAAATGAAGGCAACCACGACCGCCAAGATCGCGACAGCGGCGGCTAGTTGTGCAACCGGTTTGTTCCTCGCGGTGCTCGCCGCGTCGCCCGCCGGGGCGGATCCCGTCGACCCCGCGCCGCCGCCACCGGCGCCGCTCACGGTCCTCCCCGCACCAGGCCCTCCGCCAGGACCGGACGCCATCGTCCAGGCCGCCGCGCCCGCGGATGCCGCAGTAGTCCCCGGCGCGCCCATACTCGCGCCCGACGCCGCCCCGCTGCCGGCGACCCCGCCGAACGGTGTGCCGCACCTCGCCAGCCCGGACGCGCTGCCCCCAGGTTCCACGATGGTGCCCCAGGACGCGGACTCGCCGAACGTCAGCTATCTCAAGGACCTGTGGCAAGCCGTGCAGAACCACGAGATCAGCGGCAAGGAAGCACTGATCATGGGCATGGCCCAGCGTGGGATGAACACCCCGATCCCCGGTCAGGCGCCGGGCCCGAATGTCCCGATCACCCCTGGTGCTCCTGCGCTCGCACCGCCGCCGCCGGCTCCGATGGATCCGCCGCCGGCTCCGATAGGCCCGCCGCCGCCGGCGACCCCGTAGCGGCCGACCGGGCTACCAGACCCGCACGTAGTCGACGAGCATGTCCGCCGGGTACGTGCCGCCAGAGGGATCGCCGCCGCCGGACCCGGCGACCGCCAGGTTCACGATCGGGAACAGCGTGTAACCGGGCGTGTTGAACGGCCAGTCGGGCAGGGCGCTGGCCGGGACGTCGAAGTAAGGCTGTGCGCCGTCGACGTAGTCCTTCCAGAAACGGATGCCGTTGGCGTCCCACTGGGTGCGCCAGGTGTGCCAGGCACTGTCCACCGCGATGGTCTGACTGGAGTGCTCGCCGCCGTTGAGCTTGGCGTGCACGGTTGTACCCGGCGCCCAGCTGCCGTTGCCGTACCACTCCATGATGTCGACCTCGCCGCCGTTGACGGGGTTGTTGTTGGCCAGGTACCACGCAGGCCACGCTCCCGGGGTGAGGCAGTTCAGCTTGATCCGCGCCTCCCAGGTGGTGCCGATGGGTCCGCGGTACTTGCCGAAGAGCTTGCCGCTGTAGAACGTGTTGCCGTCCTTGGCCGCGTGGAAGACGAGGTTGGACTTGCCGTCGAGGTAGACGTTGCGGCGGTCGTCGCGGTACTGCCCGACGTTGCCGGGGAGCTCCCAGAACGTCGGGTCCTCCATCGACTCGCGCTCCGTCGCGGTCTCCCACTTGGAGGCGTCGGGTGCCGAGCCGGCCGGGCCGTCGAACTCGTCGCGGAACAGGTACTTGACCGGCGCGGGAGCGGCGTGTGCAGTGGCTCCGGGAAGGGCGACCGCGGCGCCGAGCACGCCGATCCCCGTCAGCAGCATCCGGCGACGATCCATTTCAGGCATGTCGACCATGTAAGTCGCATGGTCGCGCCGGGTGCAAGTCAGCCGAGACCGGCGACCGCCTCCACGCGCGCCGGAACGTGCTTGTGCCACGGCGTGCCCGCGTAGGCGTCCCGCCAGTCGGTGGAGGTCAGGGCGTTGGGCGCGACGCCCGGTGTGGTCGACGAGCCATCGGCTTCCCGGTAGTCGACGCCGTAGCCGTTGGGCAGCGAGACGTGCCCGGCCAGCATGGTGTCGGTGATCTCCACGGTCGCCTCGGCCGTACCCGCCGCCGTCGTGATCCTGACGCGACCCCCGTCGGCCAGGCCGATCTCGCTCGCGTCCTGGGGGCTGATCCGCAGCGCGCCGTCGGCGTCGCGCGTGCGCCAGCGCGGATTGCGCAGGATGTCGTTGGCCGTGAACGCACGCCGCTCCCCGGCGGAGAGCACCATCGGAAACTCCGCGGTGGTGAGCGCCGTCGGTGCCGACCTCAAGGCTCGGACGTCGTCGAGCAGTTCGGGGATGTCGGCGGCGATCTTCCGGTCGGGATGGGAGACCAACGCGAAGTCGTCGGCGTACTCGTGCACGGTGAACGTCACACCGGACTTCTCCGCCAGGATCGCCTCGAACAGCGCGTTGCCGTCGGCGTGCCCGGCGCGCTGGACCGCGGCGGGGTAGGTCATGGCCGTCTTCTGCGCCAGACCCCACAGGGCGGCAGCCCCGGCCAGACCCTCGGGAAGTGCCGGCCCCAGCGTCTCGTACAACACGAACGGCAGCACCCGGCCCAGCTGCGGATTGGCGCCGACGGCGATCAAGAACGCCTGCGCGTAGGCGTCCAACCCCTCGGCGGCCGCCCGGCGCAGCGGCGTCAACTCGGCGTCGTCGACCACGCCAAGCGCCCGGACCAGCCTCGCCCAAATCTCCGGCTCGGCCAGGGTGCCCGGCAGCGGCTCCATCACGGGGTGGCGAAGGTGAAAGGTGTTGTGCGGGAACTCGAGGTTGAAGAACGTCGCCTCGGGCTTCTCGAACTGGCTCGCCGCGGGCAGCACGTAGTGCGCGAGCCGCGCGGTCTCGGTCATGGCGACGTCGACCACGACGAGCAACTCCAGTGACCGAAGCGCTTCGGACACCGCGGCCGAGTCGGCGACCGAGTGTGCCGGGTTGCTGCTCTCCACGATCATCGCGCGGAGGCGGTCGGGGTGGTCGGTCAGGATCTCCTGCGGCACCACGTTACTGGGCACCAGCCCCGCGATGATCGGGGCGCCCGTGACCGGGGTGCGGCCGACGCCGGCGGGGCTGAAGAGCGGCGCGAACGACGAATGCAGATGCTGCGCACCACGTTTGGCGAAGTTGCCGGTGAGGATCCACAGCATCTTGTTGAGGTACGAGCAGAGCGTGCTGTTGGGCGCCTGCTGGATGCCGAGATCCTCGAACACTGAAACGCTTGCCGCGCAGGCAATCCGACGGGATGCTGCCCGTAGCAGGTGTTCGTCGACGCCACATCGCTGCGCGTAGTCGCCGATCGGCACCTCGGCCAGCACCTCGCGGACCGCCTCGACGCCGGTGACGTGCTCGGCGAGGAACGCCTCGTCGCAGAGGTGCTCCTGAACCAGCACCGCGGCCAGCGCCGCCAGGCACCACGCATCGGTGCCCGGCCGCACCCGCAGGTGGAAGTCCGCCAGCTTCGCCGTGTCGGTGACCACCGGGTCGACCACGATCATCGAGCGGGAAGGGTCCTTGGCGATGTCGTTGAGCACCACCCTGGCTCTCGGAAAGCTCTGCGACATCCACGGGTTCTTGCCGACGAACACCGACACCTCGGCATGGTCGAACTCGCCACGGGTGTGCCCACCGTAGAGCTGAGCGTCGACCCAGTGTTCGCCAGTCTTCTCCTGCGCCAACGCATTCGACCGGTATCGCGAGCCGACGGCCTTGAGGAATGCTCCGCTGTACGCGCCACCCAGGTGGTTGCCCTGGCCGCCGCCACCGTAGTAGAAGATCTTGTCCCCGCCGTGCTCGTCACGAATCGCGGCAAAACCCTCCGCGATCTCGGCAATGGCGGTGTCCCAATCGATCTCCTCGTAGCTGCCGTCGGGTCGACGGCGCAGTGGTGAGGTCAGCCGGTTGCCGCTGCTCTGATAGTGGTCGAGTCGCAGCGCCTTGTTGCAGGTGTATCCCTGTGATGCCGGGTGTTCCTTGTCGCCACGGATCTTGACGAGTCTGCGGTCGTCGACCTGGACGATCACCCCGCAATTGCACTCGCAGAGGATGCATGCGGTCGGCTGCCAGTCAGCGGTCATCTCGAGTACGTCCCATCTCGGCCTGCACCAGCGCCGCCAGTTGGCGGTGCGTCGAATCCAATGGCGCGACCTCGCGGGTTGCCCTCGCGATCACGACGGCGCCCTCGATCGCGGAGGTCAGGAAGACCGCAAGTTCCCGTGCGCGAGGCTCGTCGACGCCGTCGAGCACGAGACGTTCGGCGATGAGGTCGATCCACCGGGTGAAGGCCGCGCCAGCGCGGTCGAGTACCGGCCCGTTGTCGGCTTCCACGGCCACCGCGACCACGGGGCATCCGGCACGAAAGTCGGAGTCGACCAGCGCGTCGCGGAATCTGGTCACGATGGCGTCGAGCAGCTCGAGTCCGGTTGCGGCACCTGCGATCTGGGCCGCGATGTGGTCGGCGGCGAAGTCGACGGCTTCACTCAGAAGTTGGGTTCGCCCGCCGGGAAAGTGGTGATACGCCGAGCCACGGGGCGCCCCGCTGTGCGCGAGAACGTCGGAGATGGCAGTCGAGTGGGCGCCGCGCTCGCGGATGAGCAGCGCCGTCGAGGAGATCATGCGTTCGCGGGGAGTCGCCATTATGTAGAGCATCATACATAGCGCAGCGCGTCAAGAATGCACTCAGGGCTGCGATTCACGAGGAATCGCAGCCCTGAGTGCAGTGTGGAGCTCCTACACGCCGGCAGCCTCGTTGAGGTCGTTCAGCACGCCGGTCGCCTCGAGGTACTCCTGCACCCACCGCTCGATGACGGCGGAGGTTCGCTCCACCTTCGAGAGCTGGCCGACGACCTGGCCGACCGGGTTGAACGCGACGTCGACGGTTTCGTTGGGGTACTTGTGCGTGGCGGCCACCGCCAGCCCGGACACCATGAACTGCAGCGGCATGCCGAGTGGCTTGGGGTTGTCCGGGTTCTCCCAGGCGTCGGTCCAGTCGTTCTTGAGCATGCGGGCCGGCTTGCCGGTGAACGAGCGGCTGCGCACGGTGTCGCGACTGCCCGCCTTGACGTAGGCGGCCTGCTGCGCGGGCGTGTTCTCGGCCTCCTCGACCATCAACCACTGCGACCCGGTCCAGGCTCCCTGGGCTCCGAGCGCCAACGCCGCGGCGATCTGCTGACCGCTGCCGATGCCGCCGGCCGCCAGCACGGGTACCGGGGCGACCTCCTTGACCACCTGCGGCCAGAGCACGATCGAGCCGATGTCGCCGGCGTGTCCGCCCGCTTCGCCGCCCTGCGCGATGATGAGGTCGACGCCCGCGTCGGCATGCTTGCGCGCCTGGCTCGGTGACCCGCACAGCGCTGCGACCTTGCGGCCCTCGGCGTGAATGTGGTCGATCATGTCCTTGGGCGGGGTGCCGAGCGCGTTGGCTATCAGCGTCATCTTCGGATGCTTGAGGGCGACCTCGACCTGCGGCGTTGCCGTCGCCTCGGTCCAGCCGAGCAGCTGCAACGTGCTTTCGTTGTCCTCCTCGGTCAGCGGAACCCCGTGATCGGTGAGGATCTTCTTCGCGAAGTCCAGGTGCTCCTGCGGCACCATGTCGACGAGCATCTTCGCCAGCTCGTCGGCGGACAGGTTCGAGTCCATGCCCTCGTACTTGTTGGGGATCACGATGTCGACGCCGTAGGTGTGGTCGCCGATGTGCTCGTCGATCCAGTTCAGCTCGACCTCGAGCTGTTCGGGGCTGAAGCCCACCGCGCCGAGCACGCCGAACCCGCCGGCCTTGCTGACGGCGACGACGACGTCGCGGCAGTGGGTGAAGGCGAAGATCGGAAATTCGATCCCCAGTTGGTCGCAGAGTGGGGTGTGCATGCCTGGTGCTCCTCGAAGTGGGGCCCCGAAGGACGACGGGGGTGAACTAGAACGTGTTCTAGTTTAGTACCTTGTCACGGTTTCGGTGGCGACCGGGCGCATTCGCCCACGACGAGTCCGCCCACGCCTCGCCGAGACTGCGGTTGTTGACGAAATCCGGCCTGAAATCGGTCATCTTCCGTAGTCTCGACGAACTTCGACACGCGAGATAGCCGGAGGACCCCGATCGCGAAGGGCTAGCCATGACGCACTGGCTCGACCACTCGCTGGTGCTGGCGTCGGACTACCGGGTCTCGCATCCCGAACGCGTCGGGCCGTTGCTCGAACGACGCGCATCCGCCCTCATCGACGTCGGAGCCCATCACGTGCTGGTGTACGCCTCGACCACCGATCCGCAGCGAGTCCTGGTCGTGATCGCGCTCCACGCCCGCGAGCCGCTCCTCGACATCCTGCGGTCCCGCGTCTTCTTCGAGTGGTTCGACGCGATCGGAGTCGACGACATCCCGGCGGTCTTCGCGGGCGAATTGGTCGAGCGGCTGGAACTGAGCGCGGCTGCCCCTGACACGGTCCCCGAGGTCGTCGTGTCGATGGTGACCCCGGTGGGCGACCTCGAGATACTGCGCGAACACGTCAGGGACACCCGGGACGAGATGAGCCGCGCGGGTGTCCGACGGCTGTCGGTCTTCAGCGCACTGGACAACCCACTCGAAGTGATGATGCTGCTGCAGATCGACGACGAGGAGCACGCGCAGCATTGGCTGCAGTACTCCGAACTGGCCGCCGAATGGCTGACCAAGGCCGGTGTCGGTGCCTATCCGCCGGTGTTCGTCGGCCGGTTCCAGAGCCTGGTCCGCATCGACCCGCGCCGTCGCTGACCCACCTCCACCCGTAGCACCGGCCAACCCATGCGGAGCGCCTCGGCGGCCAACCCGGCCCTTGGGTTGACCGGCCGGGGATGACCGATCACCCGCATCAGCGCCACGTCCTCGTCGCCGTCGGCGTAGAAGTAGCTCTGCCGAAGGTCGACGTCGCGGCTCTCGGCGAACCGGGTCACCGCTGCGGCCTTCCCGCGACCCCAGACGACGGGGGCGACGATGCCGCCGGTCAGCAGCCCGTCGTCGTCCACCTCGAAGTGGTTGCAGATGACGTCATCGACGCCGAGGAAGCGGGCGACCGGTTCGGCGTGGATCGTCAACGCCGACGAACTGAGCACCACGGAGTGGCCACGGTCCTGATGCGCGCGGACGACGTCGTGCATCTGGGCGTAGACCCTGTGCTCGATGTGGCGACGGAAGAGGTACTCGCCGAGTTCGTCGAGTTCGGCCATCGAGTCGCCGCGCAGATAGCCGGCCGCGCGCACGACCAGCCGTTTGAACTCCATCCGTCCCAGTCGGTACCGCAGCGACGCCTCGAGGACTCCGAGCACCTCGCCGATGCTGGCCTGTCGGGCGTGCACCCGGTGGCCTGCGTGGGCGGTCGCGGTGAATCCGGACACCAGTGTGCCGTCCAGGTCGAAGAATGCGCCGACGTTCGCACCGGGCGGGGCGGCGGCGATCTCGTCGAGCAGATGCGCCACGGACTCGTCGGAGGTCATTGCACTCCAGGTATACAGGTGGTGGCGGCCGCGCGAACCCGGAGGCCCCCGTCGGTCATGGGGCAAACCACCCGGCTGATAGGGACGATGGACCACCCATCGGATAGGTTCGACGTGGCGGTTTCAAATTCAGACGGGGTTCAGCCGGAGCCTCATGTGAACGAGAATCACGGCGCCGCGCAACTCTTGCCGCGGTTGAACATGGAAGACGGGCTTTGAACGAACAACGGGAAACGACTGACGGCACTTCGATGGCATCGGGCTCGACCTGCGTAGTCACCGAACGATTGGTTGGACAGGTCGCCGTCATCGCCACCACGGGTGTCGTCGACATGATCACGGCGCCTCAACTCGAGGACGCCATCACCGCGGCGCTTGCCAAGTCGCCCGCGGGCCTCGTCGTGGACTTGACCGACGTCGAGTTCTTGGCGTCGGCGGGCATGGGTGTCCTCGTTGCCGCTCACGACGCCGCACCCGAGGGTGTCGGCATCCTGATCGTCGCCGACGGACCCGCCACCAGTCGGCCCCTCAAGCTGGTCGGCATCGCCGACATCATGCCGTTGCACGCAACACTGGACGAGGCACTCGCGACGTTTACGGCTTGAGTGCGCATAGTCGATCGATCGATTGGGTACCTCACCCGTTGAGATGATCGACTCACTTTCCAAGACAGCCTCCAGCGCAGGGCGCTTCGAGCGGGTCGGCGTGCCTGCCGACCCCGCGGCGGCCGCGCGAACTCGCGACGACTTCTCCCGGTGGTTGCAGGGCACCTTCGACCTCGATCCATACAAGGCCAACGACCTCGTCCTCGCGATCTACGAGGCTCTCGCCAACACCACGGAATTCGCGTACGTGTCGATGGGGCTCGTCGGAACCATGGACCTCCGCGCCGCGCACGATCCCTCGGAATCGGCGCTGTCGGTCGTCGTAGCGGACCGAGGGCAGTGGCGGACGGCCCCGTCGTTCCCGCCCGACCGCAGCCGCGGTCGGGGGATCGCCCTGATGAAGGCGCTTGCTGACCGAGCGTCCATCCAGACGTCGACCGGTGGCACCACCGTCCGTCTGGTCTGGGAGGGCATCCGGCGGCGCTGACCGCACGGGTCAGTCGAGGACGACGACGCCCTTGCCCGTCGGCAGCGGCAGGTCCAGGGTGGTGCGGACACCGGGGGCCGCGGCGATCACGTCGGGGATGGAGTTCACGATCCGGGCCGCGGCAGCGAGGATCGCCGCATATGGTGCCCCGCCGTGCGCGCTGGTGGGCACGATGTCGGCGAAGTACGAGGGTTCGCCGGTGATCTCGATTCGATACGAGCCGCCCGGATGGGCGGGCTGCGCCCAGTCTGGCCGTAGGTCCGCGCGCAGCCTGGTCACGTGCTCCACGACGATGACGGGCTTGCCGCCCACCATGCCCTCGATCTGGAAGCGCAGCGCCGCAACGGTGCCCTTCGCGATGTGCCCGGCCGCCACGTCGAGGTCCTCCGGCGCCGGTTCCTGTTCGACGGAATCCCTGATCTCGTCGACCTCGACGCCGAGGCCGGCGGCGAGTTGTCGGATTGCGGTGCCCCAGGCGATGCTCAGCACCCCTGGTTGGAAGAGCATCGGGAATTCGCCGATCGGGTTGCCGAAGCCCATGACGTCGAACATCACCGTGACGCCGTCGTAGGTGGAGTAGTCGGCGATTTCCATGGTGCGGATCTGCTGGATGGTCTGGCAGGTTCCCGCCAATGCGAACGGCAGCAAATCGGTGGCGAAGCCGGGGTCGACGCCGGTGATGAAGACGCTTGAATTGCCCTCTCGGGCAGCATCTTCCACGCGTTCGATGAACTTGTCGGGGATGACCTGCCACGGGTACTGCAGCACGCCAGGCGCCGAGCCGACCACGTTGACGCCTGCGCCGAGCAGCAGTCGCACGTCGGCCATCGCCTCCTTGAGGCGAACGTCGCCCATCGCGCAGTAGACGGCGCACTCCGGTCGGGCGGCGACGATCGCGTCGAGATCGTTGGTCGCGAGGACACCGGTGGACGTGTCGAGACCCGCAAGTTCGCCCGCGTCCTTGCCGACCTTGGCGTCGGAGGACACCCAAACCCCGGTCAGGTCGAAGCGCTCGTCGGTGATCAGCTGCTTGAGTGCAAGGCTGCCGCAGTTGCCGGTGCCGATGAGTGCGACGCGTATCGCCATTCGTTTCTCCTCACGATGGATGCCTTGGGAGTATGCGGTCCCAGGGTCAGAATTGGAACAGGTTCTAGTTCGAAAGGGCCATGCGGTAGCCTGTCCCGTCATGGGACGCGTGGACGAAAAAGTTGCACTGATCAGCGGCGGGGCGCGGGGCATGGGCGCCGCGGATGCCAGGATGTTGGTGGCCGAGGGCGCAAAAGTGATCATCGGCGACATCCTCGACGAGGAAGGCAAGGCACTCGCCGACGAACTCGGTGAATCCGCGCGCTACGTCCACCTCGACGTCACCGAGGCCGATCAGTGGGACGCCGCCGTCGCCACCGCGATCTCCGACTTCGGCAAGCTCAACGTTCTGGTCAACAACGCCGGCATCGTGGCGCTTGGCAAGATCGGCAGCTTCGACATGGTCAAGTGGCAGAAGGTCATCGACGTCAACCTCACCGGCACCTTCCTCGGCATGCAGGCCTCCGTCGAGGCGATGAAGACCGCCGGGGGCGGCTCCATCATCAACGTGTCCTCGATCGAAGGCCTGCGCGGTGCCCCGATGGTGCACCCGTACGTCGCGACCAAGTGGGCCGTCCGCGGCCTCGCCAAGTCCGCTGCGATCGAACTGGGCAAGTTCAACATTCGGGTCAACTCGCTGCACCCCGGCTTCATCCGCACGCCGATGACGAAGCACTTTCCCGACGACATGGTCACCGCGCCACTGGGCCGTCCCGGCGAATGCGACGAGGTGGCGACGTTCGTCGTCTTCCTCGCCAGCGATGAATCGTCGTTCTCCACGGGCGCCGAGTTCGTGGTCGACGGCGGACTGGTGACCGACGTGCCGCACAAGGACCTGTTCTAGCGGAGCCGCCTGAGCTGCGGATCGTCGACGCGTTCGGCCGTCCCGCCGGTCGGCAGGCACAATGAGGGACCATTGCGTCTCCCGTCGCTGCGCTCGCCCCGGCAGCGTCCGGCCGTGACGTGCCCCCCTGCCAGGACGGAGTAGCCCCATCGCGCCCACGATGCGCCGCACCGCCGTCCTGGGCTTCGTGGTTCTCCTCATCCTGCTCGTCCTCAGCGTCGGCGACGTGCCCCGCTTCGCCCGGCCCGAACCGCCGGCCAAGGACGTCGTGCTGGCCGACGGTTGGCAGCTGGCGTCGGCGCGGGAGGTCACCGACGAGGGCTCGGCGATCTCACTCCCGGCCTACCGCAACGCGAACTGGCACGACGTTCGCCGCATGCCCGCCACCGTGCTGCAAGCGCTCCAGGACGACGGCACGTACCCAAATCTCTACTACGGCAAGAACCTCCTCGACGAGGTGCCGCAGGACCTGTGGAAGCAGGACTGGTGGTACCGCACCTCCTTCGACGCCGAGGCGGGGCACCGCTCGTACCAGCTGAACTTTCCCGGCATCAACTACCGCGCCGAGATCTGGCTCAACGGCCAGCTGGTCGCCGACGCCAGACAGATCGTCGGCATGTACGTCGACCACGACCTCGACGTCACCAAATGGATCCGGCCGGGTCAGCCCAACACCCTTGCGGTCAAGGTGACGCCCGAGCGGTCGCTGCAGGACGTCGACGGGGTCGAGCTCGCCGACAGCTGGTTCGACTGGATCAACTGGAACTACCTGGGCTACCAGGGGCCCAACAAGAATCCGGGCAACGGAAACTCGTTCGTCGCCGACCGCAACGCGGGCGTGTGGAAACCCGTCACGCTGAGGATGTCCGGTGCGGTGACGATCGCGGCCGCCACGGTGAACACCGAACTGCCGCTGCCCAACACAGACTCCGCGCGGTTGTCCATCTTCACCACGCTGCGGAACTCGTCGAACGACCGCATCCGAGGCGTCGTCCGCGGCACCATCAGCCGCCCCGGCAAGCCGGACGTCGAGGTCGAACAAGCGGTCAGCCTGGCGGCCGGCGAACAGCGCGAAGTCAGCTTCAGCCCAACCGATTTCAGTCAACTCACCGTCGACCACCCGGATCTGTGGTGGCCCTACACGATGGGCGCACCCAACCTGTACGACCTGCGGCTGGAGTTTCGCCAGTTCGGCAGCGCGGTCGACGAAACCCACCAACGCTTCGGTGTGCGGACCATCTCGCAATTCCGCGACGACGACGAACGCTTCCCCGAGCTGGGCACCGGCGGCAGCTTCTACCTTCAGGTCAACGGTCGCGACTTCCTGGTGCGCGGCGCCACTTACACCCCAGACCTGTTGTACGCCTACGACCCCGGCCGCGAGGACGCCATCCTGTCCTACGTTCGCGACCTCGGGCTGAACATGCTGCGGCTGGAGTCGAAGATCCCCGACGAGCGCTTCGCCGAAGCCGCCGACGAGCTCGGCATCCCCCTGATGGTCGGCTGGATGTGCTGCAACCAGTGGGAGAAGTGGCCGCAGTGGGACGACGAGGACAACCGCGTCGCCAGAGACAGCCTGAGCTCGCAGATCACCATGCTGCGGTCGCATGCTTCGGCAGCCGTCTGGGCCAACGCCAGCGACGGGCGGCCACCTGACAAGGTCCGCGAGGACTACCACCAAATCCTGCGGGACTTGCACTGGCAGAACGCCGTCGTCGACACCGTGTCGTCCTACGTCACCGACGACACGGGCAAACGCCTGTGGGACGGCATCCAGATGGCGGGCCCGTACACGTGGCGTCCGCCGTCGTACTGGTTCAGCGGGGAGTACCGCGCGGCCAGGGGCGCCTCGGCCGAACAGGGCGACAACGAGCACATCCCGCCGTTCGCGAGCCTGCAACAGTTCATCCCGCCGGACAAGCTGTGGCCGCCCAACGACTACTGGTACTTCCATGCCGGTTCCAACCCCGGCAACGAAAAGTTGACCAGCATCCAGCTGGCCGTCAACCGCCGCTACGGACCCTCGGGCAGCGCGTACGAGTTCGCCCGCAAGGCCCAGCTCGCGCACTACGAGTCCACCCGCGCCCAGTTCGAATCGTTCGCCGCCCTCGGCTGGGCCGGACACAAGATGACGATCTATTGGATGCTGAACAGCCACTGGCCGTCGTTCTTCGGCAACCTCTTCGACTACTACCTGCGCCCCGGCGGCGCGTACTTCGGAGCCAAGCAGGGCCTGCGGCCGCTGTCCGCGGTCTTCGACTCCTATGCGACGGGGGACCGCAGTCGCGCCAACGTGACCCTGGTCAACCAGACGCCGAGCGAAACGAAGGACGTTCGCGTCCGAGTCAGGGTGTACGACCTGCAGGGCAAGCTCCGAGACGACCAGACCAGCGCCGCGCTCGCGGTGCCGTCGGGTGGCACCGCGCGTGCAGTCACCCTGCCGCGGGAGGCGCGGGACTCCAGGGTCTTCTTCGTCCGCTGCGAGGTGCTCGACGCTTCGGGCAAGGTCATCGACGAGAACGTCTACTGGCAGTCCCAACGCAACGACGACGTCGGAGATCCCGACGGAGACTTCGCCTTCGAGCTTCACCAGGACGGCTGGGCCGACATGACCCCGCTCAACACCATGACGAAGGTGCCGCTGCAGGTCGCGGCTGCACGATCCGGCGACTCCGGATCCAAAAACGTGGTGATCTCACTGCGCAACCCGACCAAGCAGGTCGCCTTCTTCGAGCGGGCCGAGGTGACCGCGACCCGCGACGGCGACGAGGTCCTGCCGATCACCTATGACGACAACTACGTGACGGTGTTCCCCGGCGAGACGGTCGACGTCCGCGCGACGCTGCCGACCGGTTCGGCACCTGCCGACTGGGTCCGCGTCACCGGGTACAACACCGCACCGGTCGTCGCGCCCATCTCGTAGGGCCGTCCGCGCAACCACCACGCGGTGGCGACCAGTACGACGGCGAAACCCGCCAGGTAGGCCGCCGGGATCACGACGTCCCACCAACCTCCCGGGCGCAGCGACAACAGACCCGTCTCCGGGGTGTCGCCCGTAGTCCGCACCACCCAGCCGGCGAACACGGCCCAGAACAGCCACAACGCGACGAATGCCGACCGGCTGCCCACGACATACGCGCGATACCCGAGGTGAACCCACAGCGGCACCGCCCACACCCAGTGGTGGCTCCAACTGAATGGCGACAGCGCGGCCGACGCCATCCCCACCACGGCCACCCCGAGCACCGCCTGACCCCGCCGCCACGCCAGCACCGCGACGGCCAACGCGACGACCGCCAGCGCGGCGGTCGCGGCGACCGTCGGCGCCCCGATGAGGTGCATTCTGACGAACAGCCCCTTGAGGCTGGTGTTCGCGACGGGATCGCTCGTGATGCGGACGACGTCGTCGAACCCGCCGCGCAGCCAGAAGTAGCCGGAGTCGCGGGGCAGCACCAGGAACCCGAGGACCACGGTGGCTGCGAACGTCACCGTCGCAACCACTGCGGCGCGTCGTCTCCCAGTCAGCACCAGGTAGACGACGAACAGGGCCGGGGTCAGCTTGACGCCTGCGACGACGCCGATGCCGACACCGGCCCACCGGCGGGTGTCCGGTCCAAGCAGGTCGGCGACCACGACGGCGAGGATCAGCAGGTTTACCTGCCCGAGCTGCAGCGACAACCGAACCGGCTCGAGCCAGCAGAGCAACCCGACGAGCAGCACGCCCAAGCTCCACAACTCGGTCGACGTCGTCACCCCGAGCCGGACCAGCGTGCGCCTGACGACGTAGACCAGCAGCGCGGCGTTCACGACGAGTCCGATCACCTGCGCCGCCGGTGACGTGACGAGGGTCAGCGGAAGCGAACACAGCGCCGCGAACGGCGTGTAGTCGAAGAGCAGCGTGCGCGGGTTTCCCGTCAGCCCGATCGAGTAGAGATCCTGACCTGCAAGTACTCGTCCCGCGCCGAACCGGTAGACCAGCAGGTCGACCTGGCTGGCGAGGCTGGGCCACCGCAGATACATCCCCGCGTACGCAAGGAGCGCCACCAGAAGGACCACCGGCCCGTATATGCGCACCCACGCGTTCGCCTTGATCGACATCGAGGCGAAGCTACTGAGCGTGGCTGGATACTTCCTGAAAGTCGGGGTGGCCGCACGACTCCGCGGCGCTACCGGGAAGATGTCCCCATGAGTTCATCCGAAGAGGAGCCGGCGACGACCACGACGGACCTACGGTCCGAACTCGCCGAGATCACCGCAGCCGCGGGCTGGAACCGCAGGATCGACGACCGCGTGGACATCTACCTGCGCGGCCAGACCCGAGTCCGGGTCATCTGGCGGGGCGACGACGCGATCAGCGGCGGGTCCCGGTTCCAGGATGACAACCTGGAGACGTACTCGAGGGATCTGAACACGGTGAAGGGCTGGCTGGCTCGCTAGCCCGCCGCGCCAGACAGGCACGCACCACCGACGCGGCCACCGGAAGCGTGGACAGCACCGCGATCAGCACCACCATCAGCTCGAGGTGGGTGCTGACGAATGCCACATTACCCAGGTGAAAGCCAACGACGGTCAGCCCGACGCCCCATGCCGCCGCTCCCAGTACGTCGTAGGCCAGGAAGACGCGGTACCGCATTCCCGACGCGCCTGCGACGACCGGCATGAACGTCCGCACCACGCCGACGAAGTGCCCGATCACGATCGCCTTGCGGCCGTGCTTGGCGAAGAACGCGTGTGACGAGGCCAGGTAGCGCTTCTTGAAGATCCGCGCGTCCTCCTTCCTGAAGAACGCAGGCCCAAGCCGCCACCCGATGAGGTATCCGACCTGGCCGCCCGCGACGGCAGCCGCGGTGGTGCCAAGCGCCAGGGTCCAGATCTCCACGGGTGCGCCGTCCTGCGCGGCGAGCAGACCCGAGGTGAACAGCAGCGTGTCCCCTGGCAGGAAGGGGCACAGCAGCCCCGTCTCGAGGAACACGATCAGCATCACGCCCGGCAGCACCGCCGAGCCGAACAGGCCGTCGTGACCGAGCCAGTACATCGGGTCCATGACGGCGGGCAGGGCAGCAACCACGTAGGTCGTCACGGCCGCCGACGGTAGCCGCCGGACATTGCGGCAGGGCCAACGGCGCCCGACCGCCACACCACACCGTCCCGAACCGATTGCGGTCCGGGGTCGTAGTGTCATACCCCGTGAGCGCACGCGCGGGAATCGTCGTCACCGGAACCGAAGTTCTCACCGGTCGGGTTCAGGACCGCAACGGTCCCTGGCTCGCCGACCGGCTGCTGGAACTGGGCGTCGAATTGGCGCACGTCACGATCTGTGGGGACCGGCCGTCCGACATCGAGGCTCAGCTGCGCTTCCTCGCCAACGAGGGTGTCGACCTGATCGTCACGAGCGGTGGGCTCGGCCCCACCGCCGACGACATGACGGTCGCGACGGTGGCGAAGTTCTGCGGCCGCGAACTGGCGTTGGACGCGGCGCTGGAGGCCACCATCGCCGACATCCTCAAGAAGATGATGAGCCGCTCGCAGTCCTGGAACGGCGTCGACTTCGAGTCGGTGCTGGCGGCCAACCGCAAGCAGGCGATGGTGCCGGCCGGTGCGGAGATCCTGGGTCCGGTCGGAACGGCCCCCGGCGTCGTCGTGCCCGGTTCGGAAGCGGGCCAACCCGCGGTGGTGGTGCTCCCCGGTCCGCCGCGGGAGCTACAACCCATGTGGGACAAGGCCGTTGGGACGGCCGGGGTGCAGGCGGCGATTGCCGGCCGCACGGAGTTCGTCCAGGCCACGGTCCGCATGTTCGGGTTGCCCGAATCGGCACTCGCCGAGACCCTTCGCGACGGCGAGGTCGGCATCGCCGGCTTCGACCGGCTCGAGATCACCACCTGTCTGCGGCGCGGCGAACTGGAGATCGTCACCCGCTACGAACCCGACGTCGCCGACGTCTACGCCGACCTGCTGGGACTGTTGCGCGAACGCCATGGGGCGCAACTGTTCTCCACCGACGGCGCCCTGGTGGACGACCAGGTCGCGGATCT
>Ga0247732_10000442_pt1 | contig 20074 bp, 19 predicted proteins | sample UWRJL163409C2_FD_180940 | JGI IMG/M metagenome (GOLD analysis project Ga0247732, IMG submission 180940) | Plant litter microbial communities from Arlington Agricultural Research Station in Wisconsin, United States - UWRJ-L163-409C-2 | ecosystem: Environmental > Terrestrial > Plant litter >...
CGCGGAGTGCAGCGCGGGGTGGCCCGGCCCGCGGTCGGTGGCCACGACCTCGCGCAGCACGCCCAGCAGCTGGGCGCGCAGCTCGTCGACCGAGGCGAATCGGTCTGACGGATCGAACGCGCACGCCTTGGCGAGCAGACGGTAGAACGAGTCGTACTTCTGGAACACGGGGGTGTCCGCCACATCTGGCAGCGACGACACGAACGTGCTCTGGTTGCCGCGGAAGTCGAGCACCAGCGTGGCGAGGGTGCGGCCGATCGTGTAGACGTCGGATGCGACGGAGGGGCCCAGATCGGGAACCTCGGGCGCCTGGAATCCGACGGTGCCGAAGATCGCCGAGGTCTGGTCGTCGACCCGGCGCACGCCGCCGAGGTCGATGAGCTTCACCGTGTCGCCGACCTGGATCATGTTGTCGGGCTTGAAGTCGCAGAACAGCAGGTTGATGTCGTGCAGGTACTGGAAGGCGGGCAGGATCTCGAGCACATAGGCGAGGGCCTGATCGACGGGCAGCGGGTCGACGACGCCGGTGTTCGCCTTCATGCGGTCTTTGAGGATCACCTTGAGCGACGGTCCGCCCACGTACTCCATCACGATGTAGCCGGCGCCGTTGAACATCACGAAGTTGTAGATCTCGACGATCAGGGGATGCTCGACCTCGGCCAGGAACTGGCGCTCCGTGATTGCCGCGGCATAGGCATCCGGGTCGCCCGAGTTGAGCAGACCCTTCAGAACGACCCAGCGGCCCGACACATTCTGGTCGCGGGCGAGGTAGATCCAGCCGAGTCCGCCGAATGCGAGGCAGCCGACGACCTCGTACTGTCCGCCGACGACGTCGCCGGGCTTGAGCTGTGGGGTGAACGAGAACGGGGTGCGGCAGTTCGGGCAGAAGCCCTCGGTGCGGCCGGGCTTGTCGTCGCGGCCGCGGCCCACCGGCTTGCCGCAGTTCGAGCAGAACCGCTTGGATTCAGGAAGCTCCGCCACGGCCATGACGGCCTTCAGCGGATCGGTCGGCGGCTCCGTCGGAACGGTGGTCAGCCCGGCGCCGAGGCGCGGACCGCGAAGGCGGGTCGACGTGGTGCCGAAGCGGCGAGTGGCCTTCGACCCGGTTGCGGCGGTTCGCGCTGAGCCCAGTGCGGCCGTGGCCAGCCGCGACGACGACGTGCGGCCCGTGCGGGTCGAGCCGGCCTGCGCGAAGTCGGCATCCGGCCCCGACCCTGTCTGCGGGCCCGCCGAGAAACCGGTGCCCAGCTTCGCCGACGGCGACGCCGCGGCGGCCGTGCCGGTGCCGGAGGCGGCCGGAAGGGGAGTGGGCGATGCGGGCGAACCGCAGACGTTGCAGTAGCCGTCTTCGATCACGCCCGTGCAGCCGGGCTGTTGGCAGTGCTGAACATCGGTCATGACGTGTAGCGTCCTTCCTGGCCTGTGCGCGGCGCGGATGCCGGCGGCAGGTCACGGGTGAGAAATTGGTACTGCTCGACGTAGAAGCGGGCGAGCCTCAGGTCGCAGGGCGTGGCATCGACAGCCTGCTTGGCCTCGATATAGCCGGCGGCGACCGTGGCAGAGGCGGAACGGCCGGAGCTCTCGGCCTTCGCGTGGTATCCCGACAGTCGGTAGCGCAGCTCGGCGCGTTCGCGCAGCTGGCCTGCGTAGGCGTCTTCGACGGCCTCGAAAGCACGGTTCACGAGCGCGAGGCGAGCGGTCCAGGCGTCGAGTGCCGCCCGCGTCTGCGGCACGGGTCCGAGCTTCGAGACGTCGGGGATCGCGAGCCGCGGGGGATCGACGATCTCGCGGCGGCAGCGTTCGGCCAACGCGCGCAGCACGGGCTCGCGCCGCTCTGCGACGGCCGCGTCGTCGGCGGCCTTGCGCGCATCCCGGGCCAGGTCGCGCTTCTGCGAGCTGGCGACGATGAGGTCGCGTTCGAGCCGTGCGGAGTCGTGCACGAGCTGGCCGAGCGGCCCTGTGACGTCGGCGCCGCGGCCCGCCTTCTCGGCGAGAGCCTCGAGTCGGTTGCGCAGGGTCGAGACCCGCTGTGCGGCGTCGGGGTCGGATGCCGCCAGGTCGCGAGACCGTTCGAGTTCGGCACGCAGGCCCACGATGCGCGCGGTCGTTCCGGCTGCGCGCGGGTCGAGGCTGAGCCGCGTCGCGAGCTGCGAGACGAGGGCGTCGGCGAGGCGCACGGCTTCGACGAGGGAGACGAGCTCTGCCCCGCCGCCGGAGTCGAGGCGGCCCCAGATGAGCTGCGACATCTTCTGCCGTTCGACCGTGCCGACGCGGCCCGAATCCCAGACGCTCTCGAGGCTTTCGCGGCGCTTGCGGGTTGCCTCCCACAGCGTCTCGGCGAGAACGATGTCGGAGGTGTAGGAGTCGGGCTCCTCTGAGGTGAGCGCCGCGGCTCCGAGCCGATCGAGCTCTTTTCGCTGCCGGTCGACCCACTCGCCGAGGCCGGTGAGGTACGTGAGCAGCTCGCCCGGATCGATCGCCTCGCCGAGGCGCCCCGGAGCGAGCGGTGTGCTGCCGTTGGTGGTCATCGTCATCGCTGCTCCTCTCGCTGCTCGTGGTGTGGGTGTGTCGGCTGCTGCGGATGCGCGTCAGCGACCGTACACGGGAGCAGGCGGGGCCGGAGCCGGGCCGAGCACGCCGAGCCACTTGTCGTAGAGGCTCGTCCAGGTTCCGTCGCTGCGCATGCGGTCGAGCACGCCGTTCACGAACCGCACCAGGTCGACCTTGTCCTCGGGCATCCCGAGGCCGTAGGGCTCGTCGCTGAACGCGTCGCCGACCACCTTGGCGTATGGGTCCTGCGCCGCGAAGCCGGCGAGGATTGTGTCGTCGCCGGTGATCGCATCCACTTTGCCCTGCTGGAACAGCACGAGGCACTCGGTGTGGGTCGCGGCCGACACTGCCTCGACGCCGGGGTAGGTGTCTTGGAGGCGGGTGAGCGTCGTGGTGCTGGCGGGGGCGCACACCTTCTTGTCTCCGAGGCCCTCGAGGTCTCTGAGCGACGTCGCCTTCGAATCGCTGGCGACAAGCACCTTCTGGCCTGCGCCGTAGTACTCGGTTGAGAACGCGATGGTCTCCCAGCGGGCGCAGTTGATGGTCATCGTGCGGGCGACGATGTCGACCTGTGTTTTGCCCTCGGCATCGGGGGTGAGCACATCGAGGCGCTGGGCCGAGGTGATGACCTTGAACTGCAGCTTGTTCGGGTCGCCGAAGATGGCGCGCGAGATCTCGTGCAGCACGTCGATGTCGAAGCCCTCGATCTGGCCGGTGAGCGGATTGCGAGACCCCATGAGCAGCGTGTCGGCGGAGACACCGACGCGGAGCACGCCCTGGGCCTTGATCGCCTCCATCGTGCTGCCGGCCGGAATGGAGTCGGGCGAGATCGGCGAGTACGACGGTTCGACCTGCCCCACGACGTTCTCGCACGTCGAGGCGGGCGCAGGAGCGCTCGGCGTGGTCTCGGTGGGCGACGGCGTGGGCGTGAGCCCCAGGTCGTCGCTGCCCGAACGCGGCGAGCAGGCGGTGAGCGCCAGCGTGCCCACGAGAGCCGCGATGAGCCCGATGCGAGCCGTGCGTGAACGGATGGCGCTCATCGGTACTCCTTGAGTCGAAGGGAGACGCCGCGCCAGGAAAGCACGGCGGCGGCGAGGCCGGCCACGAGGAAGACCCAGCCGAGCAGCGACGAGAGAGCGCCGCCGCCGTCGAGGGCATTCTGCGTGGCGGACGAGCTCGAGGCGATGTCGTCTTGGGCGGCCTCGCTGAAGGAGTCGAAGACGGCATTGGCGCTGCCGGCATCCTGACTGGTCGCGAGTTTGACGGCCTCGTCCCAATTGCCCTCATCGTCTTTCTCGCGGATCTCTTTGTGCTTCTCGACCCACGAGTCGAAGCCGTTGCCGAGGTCGTCGCCGATCAGGTAGTTCTTGCCGCTCGAGTCGAGTCGGGCCTGCGCGTCGGCGATGGCGGTCTGTACCTCGGCCTCGAGCGTCTGGCCCGAGCCGCGCTTGATGAGCGTGAAACTCTCGAGCGACTTGGCCTCGGTGGCCGAGGTGTAGGCCTGAGAGATGGCCAGGGTTTTGGCGTAGGAGTTCTGCCGGGCCTCGATCGCCGCGCCGGTGGTGTTCGAGAACGTGATCACGCCGATGACGCCGACCACGAGCATGGCGACGGCCGCGATGAGCAGCGGCCAGTTGAGGTAGCGGTGGGAGCGGCGGGTGATCCAGAGGTGCACCCAGACAAGCGCGATCAGGGCGACCAGCGCGATGACGAGCCAGACCAGCGACACGGTCGTCGCCGTGAAGCTGCCGGCGGCCCTGTCTGCGCTCGCGAGAACCAGTGCCTCGAGCTGAGGCAGCGTGCTGTCGTTCAGCAGCGCCGAGGCCTGCGAGAGGTAGGCGGCTCCGACAGGGAAGCCCTGGCGGTTGTTGGCGCGGGCCTGCTCGATCAGCCCCGTGTAGATCGCGACCTCGGAGTTGATCTGAGCGAAGTCGGTGTCGCCCGCCTTGTCGTCGGCCGAGAGGGTGGTGAGCGACCGTGTGGCGCGGTCGATCGCCGCGTCGTATTCTGCGCGCTGATCAGCGGGTTCGAGGCCGCCGACCAGGAACGCGTTGGCGGCGATCGCGTCGGCGCTCACCAGGTCGTTGCGAACAGATTGGATGCCGATCAGCTGGGCGGCCTCGGCACTCGCGTCGGCCGTGGCCCTGGCCTGCGACGAGCCGGTCTGGAACCCGGCCACGCCGAACGCCAGGCTGGCGAGCACCGAGAGGGCGAGCAGCAGCCGCAGTGTGGCCGGGGTGGACCGGGTCTTCTTCGCGGGAGCGGGGGCGGTCGACGCGGCCTGCGGCTGCACGGCGTTCGCGGGCTGGGCCGTGGCGTTCGCCTGCGGGAAGGCCTGGGGAACCGGCGGCGGGGGCGCGGCTGCGGTCGTGCTCATTCGGTGTCCTTCGACGTGGTCGGTTCTGCGCGGTCGTCTGAGGGGGAATCGTCTGTCTGATCAGTCTGCGGCACATCGACGAGAATCGGGTCGACGGTAGACGCGCCGCCAGCATCCGGCGTATCGCCGTCGTGCGAGTCGTTGAGATCTTCGGCAACCAGCAGCCGCAGGTCGTCGAGCGTCGGCTCGGCGACGTCGCGCAGTCTCCAGGCATGACGGGCGATGGCCTTGTCGAGCAGATTGCGGGCATAGCGGCCATTGCCGAAACCCTCGTCGCGGGGCTCGATCGAGACGATCTGCTCGAACCTCTCGAGAGCCTCCGGCGTCGCCTCGAAGTCGGATGCCTCGGCGAGGCGCACGAAGATGTCGCGCAGTTCGGCGTCGCTGTAGTCCTGGAAGGTGATCGAGGTGGAGAAGCGGCTGGCGAGCCCGGGGTTCGTCTCCATAAAGCCCTTCATGGGCTCGGGATAGCCGGCCACGATCACCACGAGGTCGTCGCGGTGGTCTTCCATGTCTTTGACGATGGTGGTGATCGCCTCGGCGCCGTACTGGTCGAGTGCCAGGCCGTAGGCCTCGTCGATGAAGAGCACTCCGCCGATTGCACCGGCGATCACCTCGGACGTCTTCGTGGCCGTCTGGCCGAGGTAGCCGCCCACCAGTTCAGAGCGGTCGACCTCGACCAGATGCCCCTTTGACAGGATGCCGAGGGCCGCGTAGATGCCGGCGACAAGACGGGCCACGGTGGTCTTGCCCGTGCCGGGGTTGCCCAGGAACACGAGGTGCCGTGTGAGGGTCGGGGTCGTGAGACCTGCCGCCGTGCGCAGCTGGTCGATGCGCAGCAGTTGCGTCTGGCGGTGGATCTCGCGCTTGACCCGGTCGAGTCCGATCAGTGCGTCGAGCTCGGCGAGCAGCTCTTCGACGGTCTTCTTCGGCTTCTCCGGCTCGGGGGCCGCGGGCGGGGTCGCCGCCGGTGCCGGCTGCGTTGCCGTGGGGGAGTTCTGGTCTGTCTCCGCGGGCGTGAGCCCTGCTCGACGGGCGAGCTCCGCCATCGTCGCGTCTCCGGGGCGGGCGAAGTCGGGCTGCTCCGTGGTGAACTGCTCGGCCGTGAACGGGGGAGCGGAGGTGAGCGTCGTCGAGGGGAACAATGTCGACTCCGTGCGGGAGATCGGCGGAAGGGAGGGCGTCTGCCGCGCTCCGGCCAGTTGCGCCGCGGCGGTGGCGGAGGCGGCGCCGAGCACGCCGATCGACGGTTCGCCCAGTTCGCTGGCCGCGGCGATCACCGCGGTGAGCGCTTTGGCGTAGTCGCCCGCGTGCTGCGGAGAGTCGCTGGCGAGGCTGCTCAGGAGATCTGTGGGGGAGGCTCGCCACCGCCGGGCGCTCGAGGCGGCCTCGAAGAACTCATCGGCGCTTGCGGCGCCGGTGGCGTCTACCCACTGCAGCGAGGCGCCGATCGCCGACTCGGCGACGGCGGCCGAGATGCGCACACCTTCGTCTCGTGCTGCGGCGGCATCGAGGCCGGCGTTGCTGGCCGCAACGACGAGGGCATCGAGGGCCTCGCGCAGCTCGGTCGAGTCGGCAGATGTCATGGTGTCCTCGCTCAGCTCAGGGGTTCGGACGGAAGGGTCAGAGACGTCGAGGTCTGGAACTTCTCGGCCAGGAATTGGCCGTGCGCGACGAGAGCCGCGGCATCGGCGCGGGAGACGGCATCCGAGATCTTGTCGAGCGTGGCGCCCAGCAGGTCGAGCTGGTCGCAGAGCAGCATCAGCGAGGTCTTGCCCTTGTACACGGCCCGTCGGTCGGCGAAATCGCGGGGCAGCCGGAGGTAGCCTCCGACAGCCTCGGGCAGGTAGCTCGTGGCGGTGGACACCACCGTGTGGGCCTGTGCGCTGCCGCCGCCGAGCTGGTCGAGCCGCGGAACCATCACGGCGACGGTGTTGGCGATGCGGTTGATTCGCGCCGTCACGATGGGCGGAACCTTGCCCGCCGTATCGGACTGCACGTCGGCGATCGACGACAGGATGTCGGCGCTCGTGGGAGCCGGAGGCAGCTCGAACTCGTATTCGCGCTCAGCAGTTCGCCCCGTCACCGAGTCGCGGAGGTTCTGCCAGAAGCCCATTGCGTGACGTGCTCGACCCGTCGACTCAGCGCTTGTCGAGGTCGAGCGTGCTCGCGACCTCTGTCGTCTCGCTGCGACGGGCGCGTTCGATATAGGGCTTGGCCTTCTCTGTCTCGGTCTCGAGAACTCCGATGGTCTGCGCCATGCTGTCGAGAGCCTGCACTTTGAACTCGGAGATCGAATCCATGGTCGCGTAGATGTTGGCGAACGCTGCCTGCAGCTGGGGGAGACCGACCGTGGCCGACGCCGCCTGCGACTGGATGGAGGCGGACTGGTCGGCCAGCATCTTCGACGTGGACTCGATCATGTTCGACGTGGTGGTGTTCAGCGCGGTGATCTGGTCGAGCACGAGCTTCTGGTTGGCCAGGGCCTGCGCCACGATCACGGCGGTGCGCAGAGCGGAGACGGTGGTGGTGGTCGCCCGGTCGACACCCTTGATGAGCTCGAGGTTGTTCTTGATGATCACGTCGATGGCCAGGTAGCCCTGGATCGACACCGCCAGCTGGGTCAACAGGTCTTGGTGCTTCTGGCGCACGTAGAAGAGCACGTCTTCGCGCAGGGCCTTCGCCTTGTCGGGGTCGGTCGTGTCGAATTCGGCGATCTTGGCCGACAGCTTCACATCGAGGCGCTCGGCCACGTAGATGTACTCGTTCAGCCGCTGCATGGTCTCCCACAGGTGCTGCTTCTCGAGATTGAGCGCGGCGTTGTCTTTGCGCAGCTCGTCTTGGCCGTCGTAGAGCGCTTTGATGATCGCGTTGAGGTGCGACTGGGCGCTCTCGTACTTGCGGAAGTAGTCGGCGATCTTGCGGCCGAAGGGGATGAAGCCGAGGATCTTGCGCTCGACGCTCTGCTCGCTGGGGTCGAGGTCTTCGACGGTGCGGCGCAGTTCGAGAAGAGTGGAGCCGATCTTGGAACTCTCGGACAGGCCGCCCGACTGCAGAGCCTTCACCGGTGTGGCGAGGAGTCTGTTCGACGAGTCGGCCGCCTTGCGGATGTCGATGTCTCCCATGGTGCGCACGTCGTTGGCCTTGGCGGCGAAGGCGGGCGAGCGGGTGTCTGTGGTGACGAGCGTGTCGAGGTAGGTGTCGACCTTGGCGTCGAGCCCCGGCAGTGCGGCCGGATCGACCTTGGGCGCCATAGCGGGAGCCGAGGTGGCCGCGACGGGCGCGATGGGCTCGGGTGCGGTCAGCGTCAGAACGCTGTCGGACGGGGCCTGCAGGGGAGCGGCGTCGGTCATGGTGTCCTCACAACGGGGGCGGAGCCTTCAGAGTTCAAAGGAATCGCTTCACTATATCGTTTCGGGTTGGAGCGGCCGAGGACGCTCAGAGCCAGCGCTTAAAGCGGAACACGGTGTAGAGGATGCCGCCCATGACGATCATCGCGAGGACGGCGAGGGGGTAGCCGAACGTCCAGTGCAGTTCGGGCATGTTGTCGAAGTTCATGCCGTAGATGGTGCCGACGAGTGTGGGGGCGAACAGGATGGCGGCCCACGACGAGATCTTCTTGACCTGGTCGTTCTGCAGCTGGCCGACGAGGGCGAGATGCGTGCTCAAGGCGTTCTCGAGAAGCGATCGATACGAGTCGACACGGTCGACGATGCGGTGGGTGTGGTCGAGCACATCGCGGAATCCCCGCGCCACCTCGAGATCGATCTCGTGCTCTTCTGCGTCGTGTTTCAGATCGCCGACCAGGTCGATCAGAGGATGCGTCGCTCGCTGGAACATCATCACCTCGCGGGAGAGTTCGTAGATGCGACGCGAGAGTGAGCCTGTGCGCCCGTCGAAGAGTTCATCTTCGATCTCATCGACGTCGTTCTCCACGCCCGATGCCACCGGCGCATAGTCGTCGACCACCCGGTCGAGTACCGCGTAGAGCACCGACTGCGGCCCGCGCGAAAGCAGCTCCGGCGTCGCCTCGAGGCGGGCGCGCACAGCGGTGAGGTCGCAATGATCCGTGCGGCGCACGGTGACGACGAAGTTGGTGCCGACAAAGAGGTGTACTTCGCCGAAATCGACCTTCTCGACGTCGTCGCGGTAGTGGGCGGGCCTCAGCACGACGAACCGGGTCGAGCCGTAGCGCTCGAGTTTGGCGCGCTGGTGCCCGGCGAGCGCGTCCTCCACCGCGAGGGGGTGCAGCTCGAACTCGTCGGCCACCGCCTGGAGTTCGTCGGCGCTCGGCTGGTCGAGGTCGATCCAGGCGAAGCCGCGGCGCTCGGTGAGCAGCTCGAAGGTCTCGTCGAGCGTCGCCGGATTGTCGGTGCGCACCCCATCGACGTAGATGGCGTTGTCGATCACGGTCATGCGGTGCTCTTGTCTGTGGTGTGTCAGCCGGCCGGCGGGGCGTCGGTCGGAATGTCGAGCGTGTCTTCTGCCCCGAGGCATTTGTTCGTCTGCGGAATCTTCGAGATCGCCGGCCCGAGGTCGACGAGAGTCGACGTGCCCGAGACGACGTCGTAGTCGATGATCACCTCGGTGGTGGGTACCCGACCGTAGGTGACGAACCGGTAGTTCGGCGCATCGGAGTTGTCTTCCACCCAGTCGATGCCGTTCACATTCAGGCAGGGCAGGGTCGTCGGCCCCTGCGGCGGGATGCCGCAGCGCAGCAGGATGCTCGCGGGCGAGCCCCACGCGGCCGTCGCCTGGGCGTCGGTCTGCCGGATGTCTTGATTCTCGGCATCGCTCGGAAGCACGAGCGGCAGGCTCACGATGATGTCGGCGCAGGCCGGGTCGGCCGCGGACTCGGCGGGCTCGAGCGACACGGTCTGGGTGCAGGCGCTGAGGGCGACGACCATAAGACCGGCCGCGAGAACAGCTGCTGTGCGGGTGGCGGCTGTGCGTACTCCGAATGGGCGAGAACGAGGTGGTCGAGACATCCCCCACAGGCTACCGTTCAACGGTGACAGAAACCTTCGAGCAGCCCTTCGCCGACCAGCCCCCGCGCCTGCCTCCCTTGTCGGATCATGGAGAGACCGTGGCGGGCCTCGGAGAGCGCGAGACGCTGCGCCGCATCGTGCGCCGCCTGCCCCGCGCGCGGGCCGAGCTGCTCGGCCCCGGCGACGATGCCGCCGTCGTGGCCACACCCGACGGGCGCACCGTGCTCACCACCGACATGATGGTGCAGGGCCCCGACTTCCGTCTTGCCTGGTCGACCCCCTACGAGCTCGGCTGGAAGGCCGCGGTCTCCAATCTCGCAGACGTGGCGGCGATGGGAGCCGTGCCCACCGCGCTGCTCGTGGCCCTCGCGGCTCCGCAGGAGACCCCCGTCGCGACGCTCGAGCTGTTCGCCGACGGAATGCGTGATGCGTGCGCCGAGCTCGCCCCGGGGTGCGGAGTCGTCGGCGGCGACCTGTCGACATCGGCCGCGCTGACCATCGCCGTGACCGCGATCGGAGACCTGCAGCAGCGAGATCCCGTGCTGCGCTCCGGCGCCTCGGTGGGCGACGACCTCGCGGTCGCCGGGTCGCTGGGGCTGGCCGGTGCCGGGGTCTGGCTCCTGTACAGAGACGGCTCCACCGATTCGGATGCCGAGGGCGGGCGGGAACCCGATGCGCGACGGGCTCGCGCGGTGCGGCAAGAGCATCCGGAGCTGGTGCGCGAACAGGTCGCGCCTCGCTCGCCGATCGGGCTGGGTGTCGTCGCATCCGATGCCGGCGCGACCGCGATGCTGGATGTCTCTGACGGGCTCGTACTCGACGCGTCACGCATCGCAGATGCGAGCGACGTGACGATCGAACTGCACTCCGCCGCCGTCGACGGGGAGGCGGCCGCGCTCGTCGCGATCGACCCCGTCGTCGGGCGTCGCGCCGCAGACTTCGTGCTCGCCGGGGGAGAGGACCACGCGCTGCTCGCCACGTTCCCCGCGGGCTGTGCGCCCGAGGGGTTCCGTGTGATCGGAACGGTGCGGGCGCGCGGTGAGAACTCCGTGACCGTCGGAGGCGCGGCCTACGAGCGCCCGGGCGGATGGGACCCCTACGCCGACTGGGACGGCGCGGCTGGCTGACCGGTCAGGCGGGGGAGATCCACCAGAGGGTCGTCTCGCCGTAGTCCTTGCGGCGATCGAGTTCGAGGCCGGGGGGAAGAACGGGCTGGGGGGAGCGGGCACTGCGCTCGACGACGACGACCGCGTCGGGCGACAGCTGGCCGACGAGGGCGTCGAGGTTCTGGGTGAGCTCGTCGTCGCCCAGTTCGTAGGGCGGGTCGATGAAGACGATGTCGACGATTCCGCGATCGGGGGAAGCGCCGAGGTAGCTCGACACCGAGCTCGCCTGCACGTCGATGCGGGGAGCCGGCCTCGGCGCCCCCTGCTGCAGAAGGCGCGCGTTCTCGCGGCAGACCTTGGCCGCCGCCGGGTTCTTCTCCACGAGGATGACCGTGGCGGCGCCGCGGCTGGCGGCCTCGAGTCCCAACGCGCCTGATCCTGCGTAGAGGTCGAGCACGGTCGAGCCGGGCAGTACATCGCGCGCCTCGAGAGCAGAGAAGACGGCCTCGCGCACACGATCGCTGGTGGGACGGGTGCCCGAGCGGGGAACGGCGATGCGTCTCGACCCGGCGTATCCGGCGATGATGCGGGTCATGCGAACACACCCCGAAAGCGAACGAAGACGCACGAACGGATCATGCCTGCATGTTATCCGTGTCGGCGGTCGCACTTAGAATCGCCGTATGACCGCGCCGGATCCTGTCTCGCCGCACGGCACCAGCATCCTCGACACCAAGCTCACCTCCGGCAGCCTGGGCGGCAAGACGGCCACTCCACTCGCCAAGTCGCTCGGCATCGTCACCATCGGCGATCTGCTGAGCCACTACCCGCGCCGCTATGTGAAGCGCGGAGAGCTCACTGCGCTCGACCAGTTGCCTCTCGGCGAGAACGTCACGATCGTGGCCGAGGTGCGCACGGTTAAGAAGCGCACCATGAAGTCTCGCCACGGCTCGATCCTCGAGGTCAGCATCTCCGACGGCCAGGGTTTCTTGACCCTCACCTTCTTCAATCAGGCGTGGCGCGAGGCCCAGCTGCCCGTCGGCGCTCGCGGCATCTTCACGGGCAAGGTGTCTGACTATCGGGGTGCCCTGCAGCTTGCGCACCCCGACTACGAGATGTTCGACGACATCCAGCTCAAAGACGGTGCCGCCGCCACCTCGAAGTGGCTCGAACAGCCCATTCCCATCTATCCCGCGAGTGGCAGCATCTCCAGCTGGCAGATCGCAAGCACGGTCGCGCTCATCCTCGATGGTCTCGGCGACGTGCCCGACCCCGTGCCGGCCGACGTCGCCGACGAGCGCGGCCTACTCTCCTATCGGCAGGCGATCGAGCTCATCCATCGGCCCACCAAGACCTCTGACTGGCAGCGGGCGCGCGACGCCCTGCGCTTTCACGAGGCCTTCGTTCTTCAGGCAGCCCTGCTTGAGCAGCGCCGCCTCGCGCACCAGCATGAGGCTGTTCCGCGCGTGCCGAAACCCGGCGGATTCCTCGAACGCTTCGACAAGCAGCTCGCCTTCACTCTCACGGGCGACCAGCAACTGGTGGGCCGCGAGATCGCCGACGACATGGCGCGCAACGAGCCCATGAACAGGCTCGTGCAGGGCGAGGTCGGTTCTGGCAAGACCATCGTGGCGCTCAGGGCCATGCTGGCCACCGCCGACTCGGGCGGGCAGTCCGCCCTTCTGGCACCGACCGAGGTTCTGGCGTCGCAGCACCTGCGCTCGATCGTGCGCGCGCTCGGCCCAGACCTCGCCGCAGAACTCGTTCCCACGCTGCACACCGGTCAGATGCCCACCGCCGATCGGCGAAAGGCGCTGCTGCGCATGGTCTCGGGTCAGGCGCGCATCGTCGTGGGCACGCACGCGCTGCTCGGCGACAAGGTCACGTTCTACGACCTCGGCCTGGTCGTCGTCGACGAGCAGCACCGCTTCGGCGTCGACCAACGCGACGACCTGCGCCGCAAGGGCGCGACCCCGCCGCATGTGCTGGTGTTGACGGCGACGCCCATTCCCCGCACCGTGGCCATGACCGTCTTCGGCGACCTCGACGTCTCGACCATCGCCGAGCTCCCCGCCGGGCGTCAGGGCATCGAGACGTTCGTCGTTCCTCTCGCCGAGAAGCCCACATGGAGCTCCCGCATCTGGACCCGCATGGCCGAAGAGCTCGCGCTCGGGCGTCAAGCGTTCGTCGTGTGTCCGGCCATCGATGCGGCAGCCAGTGAAGACCCGGCGGGCGACGAGCCGGTCGACGAACCACCCGAGGCCGCGGGGCCGGCCCGGCCCGTCGCATCCGTCGAGGCAATCACGGCACTCGTCAGGGCCAACCCGGCGCTCGCGGGCGCCCGGGTGGCGCCGCTGCACGGACGTATGCCGAGCGACGAGAAAGAGGCGGTGATGCGGGCGTTCGCCGAGGGCTCGCTCGACATCATCGTCGCGACCACGGTCATCGAGGTCGGCGTCGACGTGCCGAACGCGTCGACCATGGTCGTGATGGATGCCGAACGCTTCGGCGTTTCGCAACTGCATCAGCTGCGGGGTCGCGTGGGTCGCGGCGGAGTGCCGGGCCTCTGCCTGCTGGTCACCAATGCGGAACTCGAGAGCGTCGCTCGCCAGCGGGTCGACGCGGTCGCCTCAACTCTCGACGGCTTCGAGCTCGCCCAGGTCGACCTCGAGCTGCGTCGCGAGGGCAACGTACTGGGCCGCAACCAGTCGGGCGGCAAGTCCAGCCTGCGTCTGCTTCGGGTGACCACCGACGGCGACCTCATCACCGATGCGCGCATGACGGCGTCGCTCATCATCGACGAAGACCCCGGCTTCGGGGCGCATCCGGCGTTGCGCCAGGCGCTCGACAGGCGACTGCGCGAGGTCGAGGCGGAGTTTCTCGTCAAGAGCTGAGTGCGCGGGCCAGCGATCTCGGCGTGGAGACGTGCGGCCAAGCGACCCGCGCCTGTGACCTCTCAGCTTGGCAACTCACCCATCGTCACCTCTGGTCTGATCCCTGCCGCTAAGGGGAGCCAGGTGAGGAAAGTGACGCCCTGATCTGTTGCATCGAAGCGGGTGATCGTCTCGTCGCCTGGCTCATAGAAGGTATCGCCGGCTCGCAGCACGCGTTCGGGCTCGGATCCCACCTTGAAGAACGCCGAGCCGGCCTCGATGACGCCCAAAACGGGTCCGTTGTGCCAATGCGCCCCGGGATGGACATTGGCCGCAATCGTGATGCGTTGCACTTCGACGGCGGCGAAGCTCGGAGCCGCAGGGAGCTCGTAGGAGGCCAGAGTCTTTCGCTCAATCGAGAATTCGCTCACGCTTCGATGATCCCAGCCCCAGGGCAGCTCCACGCCACGTCTCGATGGCCACTCGCGTCGAGGCTTCGACGTTCGATGCAGTGAATAAAGGTTCAAGGTTTAGGTTTGCGTACATATCGCGGAACGCCGACTCTGCCGTATGCCCAAAGCGGCCGAGGACCTCTTGTCGTCCTTCGACTTCGAAGGATCGTTCGTGCAGAGCTGTCATGGCGTTCGCGTTCGCGAAAGAGCCGAGGTAGTCCGCGACTGCGGCGTCTTCGGTCACATCAAGTGCGCGCAACAAAACCGCGGCGACGAGCCCGGTACGGTCCCACCCCGCCGAGCAGTGAAAGAGAATCGCTCCATCATCCGCGGCGGCGATCGCATCCAGCACAAGCGCAAGCCGGTGTGGAAGTGAATGGAGGTGGGCGAGATAGTAGAGCGGAGTGCCCCACCGGCCGTCTGCTTCATACTCTGCCCAGAAATCGGTCTCGTCGTCGCCGTCGAGGTCTATGTGGACGTGCTTGATTGAGGCAGGGATCTGGCCCGTGCGCTCGTCTGGCCTACGAAGATCGATGACAGTGCGCACGCCGTATGTGATCAACGCCCGCCACCCCTCGGGATCGACCCGGTCGAGCCGTTCCGAGCGCACGAAGACACCCTCGGGTGACACGGTTCCATCCTCGCGAGCTAGACCACCGAGATCGCGAACGTTTGCGAGACCACCGATGTGGATCGTGCGTTTCATGGATACCAGTCTGCCGAAACGCCCTGCCCTATGGGTACAGCGCCCGCTCGCTCGACGGATGACACGGTCCTGCGCCGACAGGGTTCGCGTCCGAGTCAGTCAGCCAGCTTGCACCTGCCGCAGCGTCATGTGATCTGCTGGAAGCATGTCCCCGTCCCACTCCGAGAGGTCCCCCATGCACCCGTTCCCGACTCCGCCCCGACAGGTCCTCATCGGCGACGCCGCGGCGTTCGTCGGCGTCACTCCTCGGACGATCCGCCACTACCACCAGGTCGGGCTGTTGCCCGAGCGCGAGCGGGGCGGCGACGGCCGCCGCCGGTATGGCTACGAGGAGATCATCCGCCTGCTCTGGATCCGCCGCATGGCCGACGCCGGGATCGCGCTCGACGACATCCGCGACGCCTTCGACGGCGCCGCCCCGAGCGTTGCCGACGACGAAGACGAGGTCGCAGGCGTCCTCGCGCGATTGGACGACGCTCTCGCTGCACAGGAAGCCGAGCTGCAGCGAAAGCGCGCCTCGGTGCAGCGGATGCGGGAACGCGGTAGTCGGCTGGGGCTGCTCGACGATCTCGTTTCGAACCGCCTCGAGAGGGCCCCCGAGGGCTCGCTGCGGCAGGACGACCTCGACACCCTGCTGGTCACCGAGCGCATCTTCGGTCCGCTCGGCGCCGCCGTGCAGGCCGGCCGTTTCCTTGCCCTCGCCCTCGATCCCGCACTGCGAGCGGAGTCCGACCGCGTCGACGCCACGGAGAACACCCTGGACGACACGGTCGCCGTCGACAGTCCCCGGGTGGCCGAGGTTGCAGCCGAGCGGCACGCGTTCGAAACCAAGCTGATGCGCGTCATCGAGGAGTCCGGTCAGGCGGAGGAGGACGATGCTCTCTTCGACGCCTGGGACGAACTGCACCCGATCGAGAACGCCGATCCGGTGCCCGACACGACGAGAGATTCTCGTGCGAAGAACGCGGCGGAGATCATCCGAAGCATGCCCTATGACTTCTCCCCGGCGCGTCTACGGTCCATGGAGTTGGCTGTTCAGCTCGGTGCCTCGGAGTCATCGGCGACATAGCCGGCGCTGAACGCAGCGGGGTCGTCTTCATAATTATGAGAATCGCGGCCTAGAGGCAGGAGGCGGGCGCTGCCTCAAAAGCTGGTATTTTCGCCCCGTTGCTGTGGCGAGGCGGATGCGACATCTCGTAACCCTAGGGTTTCGAGACGCTAAATCGTGTTGCAGATAGGGCGCTCTTCCGGGCAACTAAGTCGGGCGGGGTAAACGGGCATCCCAGCACTGGCGTGCCGACAGCGTTGGGCAGACGATAGCGCCCGTTAGCGGACCGTCTTACGGGCACCGACCGTCATTGCTTCAGTGGGCACTAACTCGACCAGTCCGTTTCGCCTATGGGCCGCAAGTTTATTTAGTTACCTCAGAAGTCGTTGTAGCAACAAGTAAATAGGCGTAGGTTGTTCCTGGAACAGAATTCGGCTTTCGGGCCCCAGGCAGGAGCATCATCATGACCAACGTCACTATCTTCGGAACCGGCAATATGGGCAGCGCAATCGCCAGTGTCCTCGCTGCAGGCGGCGCATCCGTCGACCACATCGGATCCGACGGAACCGGCACCGTCAGCGGCGACGTCGTGGTCCTGGCCGTTCCGTACGCGGCACTTGCTGACATCACCGCGAAGTACGCCGACCAGCTCGCCGGCAAGATCGTCGTCGAGACCACCAACCCTCTCGACTTCTCGACCTTCGACTCCCTCGTCGTGCCGACCGGCAGCTCCGCCACCGCCGAACTCGCAGCAGCCCTCCCCGCCTCGACGGTGCTCAAGGGCTTCAACACAACCTTCGCCGCGACTCTCGCAACCAAGCAGGTCGGCGACCTGGCGACGACCGTGCTCGTCGCCGGCGACGACACTGCAGCAAAGGAGACCGTCGTCGGACTCATCACCGCCGGCGGAGTGCAGGCCGTCGATGCCGGCTCGCTGAACCGCGCCCACGAACTAGAAGCCCTCGGCTTCCTGCAGCTCACCCTCGCCGCTGGCGAGAAGATCAGCTGGACCGGCGGGTTCGGCATCGTCAAGTAACCCACGCAGCACAGCCGAAAGGCCCCCGTTCTCGCGAATGGGGGCCTTTCGGTGTCGGTGCTGGTGACTGTCGCGGAAGAACGACTATCTTGCCGCCGGCTGTGCCGCTTTCCATCAGGGTGTGTGCCTGCACAATCTCCTCGAGCGTGAAGGTACGTGCGATCGGTACGCGTGCGCGGCCCCCGGCTACGGCGTCGAGGAATCCCCGCAGTTCGATCTGGGTCAGATCACTGGCCTCGCCCGAGTAGGCGGTGAGGCGTACGCCGTTGGGGAGCCAATCCATGGGGGAACATGGCTGTCGAGCACATCATCCGCGACGCCGCCGACCACGGCTACACCGTCACCATTGTCGAAGACGCCACCTCGAGCCTCAGCGCCGAGTGGCAGCACACCGCAGTCAACTACGCACTCACGAACATCGCGACGAACATCGCGACGAACACCGACACAGCCACAGCCACCACCGCTCTGTCCAAATAGCGAAGGGAGCGGTGCGTCCCCGCCCCAATACTCGGCAGCGAAACGGAGCGGTGCCCGCTGGGGGATCGGTTTGCGGGCATGGACCGGACTGGCTGATTTCTACAGAATTTCACCGTCACTCGCACCACCACCCGGTCTGTGAGACCGCGGTCATACCGGCTGGATTGCGCCCATGGCCTCGTCGAGCAGTTTTCCGAACGGTCGGCCGCGGTTGGTGGTGATCCAGACATCCTTGGCGGCGATCACGCAGGTCAGGGCCGCGCCGGCGATGACCGTCGGGCGCGGATCGGTGGCCACTAGAGGGCTCATCCGCGCCCCCACGAGTTCGGCAAGATCGTCCTGGACCCGCGAGATCCGCTCGAGCTCCCCCGCACTCAGAGCCGGGTTGTCGTGGATGACCTTCTCGATCGCGAGAGCCCGTTCCGCGAGTGTCGCGTCTTCGAAGTGCTCGACGACGACGTCGAATGCCCTCCTTAGCGATTCCCAGATCGGCTCGTCGACGGGCCGTGCAGCGAGTGCCTCGGCGAGCATCTGGGACCACGCATCATATTTGCCCAACATGAGGTCCTCTTTCGAGGTGAAGTAGCGGAAGAACGTGCGCCTGGAGATACCGGCAGCGGCCACCAGATCGTCGATCGTTGTCTGCTCGTATCCCTTGACCGCGAATAGGTCCTGGGCCAGCATCGCCAACTCGGTGCGCATGGCCCGCCGGGCTCGTTCACGCACGGGGATAGGGGTGGACTCGTTCATATGTACCACCATACAGGGAAATAGGCGCAGGTGGCACTCAGTGGCAAATATGCCATATAGTGGCGTCACCAGAAGTTGACCACGAAATCGGAGCTGCCCTATGACCACCCCATGGACTTTGAACGACATTCCCCGCCAGGACGGGCGCGTCGCGGTGATTACCGGAGGCAGCAGTGGTCTCGGATTCGAGACCGCCCTCGGACTCGCGGATCACGGCGCGGCCGTAGTGCTCGCCGTTCGCGACATCAACAAGGGCAAGCAGGCCGCGTCGAAGATTCGCGCCCATGTGCCCGGGGCCAACATCTCGGTGCAGAACCTGGACTTGAATTCGTTGGCATCCGTGCGCACAGCGGCCACCGATCTCAGATCTGCGCACCCGCGGATCGACCTGCTGATCAACAACGCCGGCGTGATGTACACGCCTCAGCAGAAGACAGCCGACGGCTTCGACCTGCAGTTCGGCGTGAACCACCTCGGTCACTTCGCGCTGACCGGGCTGCTGCTCGACCACATTCTGCCCGTGCCGGGCTCACGAGTGGTGACGGTGAGCAGCTACGGTCACCGCATTCGCGCGGACATCTACTTCGACGACCTGCAGTGGGACCGCAGCTACGACCGGGTCGCCGCCTACGGCCAGGCCAAGCTGGCCAACCTGATGTTCACCTACGAGTTGCAGCGCCGCCTCGCCGAGCGCGGCAGCACTGTGGCCGTCGCCGCGCACCCGGGCAACGCCTCCACCGAGCTGACCCAGAACTTGCCCGCTCTCGCGCGGGTCGCCTCCGCCGTCATCAAGCCACTGCTAGCCCAGAGCGCTGCCGGAGGCGCACTCCCCACTCTGCGTGCCGCAACTGATGCGAGCGTGCTCGGCGGCCAGTACTACGGCCCCGACCGAATGCGCGAGACGCGAGGACACCCGCAGTTAGTTACCTCCAGCGCCGCCTCTTACGACCTGGTCACACAGCGCCGCCTGTGGTCCGTGTCCGAGGAACTCACTGGCGTCACCTTTCCCGTATAACGACTCATTCCCGAAGAACAGACGCCCTCTATCCAACGATCGTGGGCAGTTCCTTCACGCAGACCTTCATTTGACGCACAAATCACCCCTAGAGAAAGAAGCACATCATGGCCGCATATGACGTCGCCAACCGTTCCGCAATCGTGACGGGAGGCGCATCCGGCATTGGCCGGGCGACTGCTCGTTTGCTTGCCGCGAACGGCGCATTCGTTCTTCTCACCGACATCAACGCCCCACTGCTCCACAGCGCGGTCGATGAGATCATCGCCGCCGGCGGCAAAGCCGTCGGACTGGTCGGCGATGTCACCGATCCGGAGCACGCCTTTGAGGCCGTGCGCAAAGCCAGCGAACTCGCACCTCTCGGCATCGCCATCAACAATGCAGGGATTGGCGGATCGGTAGCTGCCGCCGCCGACTATCCCACGCAGACCTGGGACGAAGTCCTCGCCGTCAACGTCACTGGGGTCATGAACGGCATGCGGGCCCAACTACCGGCCCTTGTCGCGAATGGCGGGGGCGCGATCGTCAACACCGGCTCGATCGCTTCCAGCATCGGCGTCGCCATGTCCAGCGCATACATCACCTCAAAACACGCCGTCTTGGGGCTCAGCAAAGCTGCCGCACTCGACTACGCCGCGCAGGGAGTCCGCATCAACTCTGTCGGTCCCGGCTTCATCCTGACCCCCCTCGTCG
>Ga0247732_10000443_pt1 | contig 20040 bp, 17 predicted proteins | sample UWRJL163409C2_FD_180940 | JGI IMG/M metagenome (GOLD analysis project Ga0247732, IMG submission 180940) | Plant litter microbial communities from Arlington Agricultural Research Station in Wisconsin, United States - UWRJ-L163-409C-2 | ecosystem: Environmental > Terrestrial > Plant litter >...
GCCTACCCGTTAGCGCGGGCCACCGCCCGGGCCGCCAGGCCCACCGCCTTGACCATGCCCACCGCCATGTCCACCGCCGCCACCACCACCCGGTGGCATGAACATCCAGCAGCCCGACAATGTCGACAACAGCGCGACCACAACAGCCGCCTTGGTGAGGTAATTCAACTTCATGACCGTACTCTCTTGCTTGACGAGATTAACTTCTCGCCAGGTATGACAGCGCAGAACCAAGGGCGTCACGGTTATCGTGTAACCTGTTGGTAGGGTTTGTAGGGTTAACGATACAAGGGCGGGTGGATACAGTGATACGTGACCTGGATGGACCAAGAACCGCTCAGCAAGAACTGTTTTACGACCTCGAGGATGCGGCGGCCGTGATTGGTTGGTCGGTGGTGGAACTCAAGACTATGGCGACTAAAGCCAAGACACCGAGTGAAGCGTTGGCGCTGATGAAGGTCTGCGCATTACTGACGGCGCAGCATGAAAAGCTTGGGGGGTATGCGGGGGAAGTGAAGGGTCAGCGGATTGTCCGGGCTGAGGCGGATTGAGGCGTGACGCGGCCTCAGGCGGCGATTATCGGGAGGTTCAACTTGGGTTGCGTGATGGGCTGTCAATGCTTCGTCGCCTACCGTCGGGATATACAGGGTGCAGACTCAGTGATGGCGCAATACGTCACCCCCGCCCCTTCAAGCATTGCACGCATTAGGAGATGCACCTTTGCGCGCCACCTTCAGCGACGGGTCCTAAAATGGTAAAGCTCATGGCGCGGCCTTTTACAAATACTGTACGAACGTGCAGTTAACTTTGTAGGGCTCTCGCGGCCAATTTTTCTGTAGGGCATGTCGACAGGCAAAAGCGAGCCCGCGCGGATAGATCAAAGCAGCCGCCAACTGCTCGTCCGCGCGACCCCATACAGTGCAGAGCCAGGGCTATACGCTAATGATGTACTTTCGGCTCGTGCTGCGGTCATCCACGTCAACGACTCCATAGTCGATGTATGTGTCCCGGTATTCGAGCACGCCTCCATTTACAGATGAAAGCGCGGCGCCCGAATTTCCTGTTGCTTGGCAGCTGTGAAGCCACATATGCGACGTAGGCGTTTCATCATTTCTTTTGCCGCTGATTTGGAATCCGTGACCGAAACGGTCGCCGTTGCCGTTTTCGTTGCTGGAACACCGGACATTAAACGTCCGTGCGTCATTAATATCAGCCACGCCAGGGCCTCGGTTCTTAAAGTAAAGTCCGCCTAGCCGGAAGCCATTGACAGCCTCATGGCAGGTCGAGCCATTACCCGTGCGCGCTTTTAGATTCTCAGCGCCGACGCAATCGATCTCGACGAAGTGCGGTGAAATTCCGTTGCGCTCATGGTAATTGAAACCATCGTTCACATTTCTTGAAGATGAGCATTTGATCGATATGGAAACCCCAACATCCAGGATTTGATAACCATCACCAGTAGAACCGCACGTATTGATGCGTTCTGCGTAAACGACAGTATCGAGGTTGCCATCTCGAGCGGTGAAGGCACCGTCCCTGCCGCCAATGTAAGTAATTCCACTGTGATGAAACTTTACTGACTTTGAGTACAGCCCCATCTTCTTCCGATGGTAGGGCAATACACGTGATGGCTCGGTTTTAGCGTCCGGCCAGGAAATGAATGTTTTATTCCCATCAGCAAACCAGAGGCCCGCTTGGTCGTTTAACTCATCCAAGCTCTCTGCCCGTTCAAACGCAAATGGATTGCCGGCACCATCAAGATGATCAAGCGAAACAAACCCTCTGGCTTTTTTGTCCTTGAGAGAGCAAACAAAAACTCCCTTATAGTCAGTTTTAGAGAACTTCAAGAAATCTGTTTTCGGCACACTGATAAAATATACCGGACCATCAACCCCCTGAATAGAAACATCCCTATTGCGCTTGTACTCGCCTAAATTGAAGCCATGAAAATAAATCCCAGACTTGACGTAAACTACATCTACATCGGGCTTACCCAGCGCATCACTTACACTGGACAAAGAATTGGCCCAAGACTTCCCGGCATTCCAAGCCGCGCCTTGGTTGGATACGTAATAGCGTCCCGCCTTCCCTTCGCTTGATTCATCAGCAGAAACTGACGCTCCAATCGGCAAAAAGCTAGATAGGTCATTGAGCAAACGGGACGATCCGTCGCTGAACATCTCGTAATTGAATTTTTCAAAAATTCGAGATTGGAAATGCTCAGGAGTAACGAATACGCCGCCGCAGTCACTGTGGGCATTCAACCGCTCCCCGTCAGTAGCTCCGGGCTGTGCCGCTGCATACCTGAGAGGAACACCCAGTAGAGCCAATGAAATAGAGCGTGCAAGAAACGTTCTTCGCGAAAACATCCTGTCTCCAGACGAGTAATTTAAATTACAAAAGATGAAACTATACACAGAACTTTTGCATAATTTCATCAAATCAATTGAAAAGCCCTGGATTATCCCGAATTAGCAACGCGCCGACGTAGTCGGAGCCAGACACATTAAGGTGATTTTTATCACGAAAAAGAAGCTTTCCATTCAAGGTCATACTGCATCGCTTGTTATCGCAGAAGTATTGATTAATGGGCAGATATTTAACACGAGGTTCTTTACGAGCGACGCTACGCAACTGCCCTTCGTACGCATCAAACTCTTTCTTAGCGTCAGCTAGCGGTATGGCGCAGGCATCTTTTTGCATGCGAGCTTTAATCAAACACCTCTTAGGATCAAACGGAAATCTAGGAGTATCATCAACCAAATAAACATATTTGCCACTGTCAAGCAATGCCCCTACAGAAGCAAGTACCTCTTGTTCCAGGTTGGAGTTTTTCGCGATTTCTTGCATACGTTTGATCCAATGCACCGCGATCATAACTTTTTGTGGGGAATCAGGACGCTGAAGAAATTCGTAAATTTCTTTGAAGTCGGAATTTCCAACAAAGGGGGCGCTGGCCTTGATGTAATAAGCGACGTTATGTTCGGGAAGCGCCTTTGCCAAGCCGTTAAATAAATGTTCGGCATGGCTATCTCCAATAATTGCGAGATCGACCTTTGAGTCCGGCTTCGACTGCATACAACGTATGTGCCCATCGTAAGCCAGCGCTTTTTCCCTTATGCTCTTTTCGGCGCAGATGTGATAGTGATCAACAAGATAGCTAAAAAACTTTTTCTGTCCGTATTCAGCAGCAATTTCGTTAGGGCCTTTTATCTCCACCGCAGCGCCATTATAGACAAGGTAGCCGCTGCATCCGATAACCAATACCAGTGCGGCAAGACCTTTAGGAATAATGCTGCGCGGCGAAAGCCTGATCGGTGTTTCTACGAACTTATAGGTTAACCACGCAAGCACTATGGCTGCCAGCACAGCGTAACGCCGGTACTCTGCACTAGGAAACTCACCCTTCAGAATAGTGGCAAGCGATATCAGAGGCCAATGCCATAGATATAATGGAAAGCTAATCAGTCCAATCCATACAGCAAACCGGTTCGCAAGCATCAGACGCGTAACCCTGGAACCTTCAGCCGGGCCGATCAACAACAACGACGCTGCCACGGGCACCGCTGCCCATATGCCGGGAAAGGGTTTACGCGCATCGATTATCGCAAAGCCAACTGCCAGTAACATAAGCGCGCCCACAGCGCTTACTTCCGCAACCCATTGAGGGCGTGCCGCACGGTTGACTCGATGGTAAATATGCAAATAGGAAAGAATACCGCCGAAAGCCAGTTCCCAAAACCGTATCAGCGGCGAGTAAAACGCCTCGACGGGATCACTGGAAACTTTAGTCACACACAAATAAAACGAAGCGATTGCCAGTGTCGGGATGACAATCAAAGAGGCTTTGCGAAACTTCCACCCCAACCACAACACCAGCGGCCAGGCCAGATAAAACTGTTCTTCTACACCCAAGCTCCACAAATGAAGAAGGGGCTTCAGTTCTGCGGCAGCATCGAAATAGCCTGACTCACTCCACAGCGTCAGATTCGCCACGAACCCCGCCCCAGAGGCTACGTGCTTGCCGAGTTTGCGATATTCAGAGTCGAATAAAAAGAACCAGCCAAACACTACACAAAACAATAATACAAGTGATAGGGCCGGAAAAATTCTCTTGGCCCGGCGCGCGTAGAAGTCAAAAATATCAAACTTTTCGCTGGCTAAGTTCTTTAGCAGGATGCCCGTTATCAAATAACCTGAGATCACAAAAAAAACGTCAACCCCAATAAAGCCACCGGGAATTAACTTGGGGAATGCGTGGTAAATCACAACGGCCATAACAGCCAACGCCCGCATTCCGTCAATGTCAGGCCTATATTGTAGGTGTGAACTCATATCGCGCGAGTGCCTTCCATAGTATTAAAACGACCAGAGCGCACACCCTGATCTGTAGTCCGAGGGCGCGCAGTTTAACCTTGTGAGTTTTTCACATCAATCGCGTAAGCCCTTACGAGCCGAATTCCAGAAACGACTTAACGGATGGTGCCTGGGGCGAAGACGTCCCGCGCGCCTCTATGCCGGCTTAAATAGTGACTGAGATATTTCCTGTCGAGCTGGGATCTAGAAGAGCTGGCCAAGCTGAGAAGGCTTGGGCCGCCACGCGGCATGACTTGGGGGTGGCTATCGCTCTATCTGGAGCGCACCGCAATTTAAAGGCCTAACCAAATATCAGTCATCGCAATAAAAGAGACAGGTTGCGGAAGGCGTTACCAAATTCCAGGCAATAAAAACCCCGTAGACCATTGATCTACGGGGCTTTAAGAGTGGAGGCCGAAGTCGGAATCGAACCGGCGTAGGCGGATTTGCAACCTACGAATATCCTCATTATTTTCAATAGGTTATCTCAATATAATTCCGCACCGTCAACATTCTACCTCGCTGGAGCCCACTGAAATCGGGAGGTTCTATTTCCGTTGCGGAATTGATTTTTATGCTTCGTGGCCTGCAGTCGGGTAACCATCCGGGTCATCCCATCAGGCCTCTCGTTCAACGGTCTGGGAAAAGGGATTCGAACCCCTTCTAGAATCACTAGAGACCGCTGCAGGCATTAAAATACGGGCTACCAAGCTCAGCCATCTGGATCTTTGCGGCGTAATGCGGCCTCTGATCTGCCCTAAATGTGCCCTAAACCGCGTCCAATAATCACCCGGCCCTTCCCATACGACCAGGGTCCGCTTTCGGCCAAATGCGGACCATCGAATCCCTTGGAAATCGAGCGCAAGCGGCGGGCATTCATCTGACTACCACGGCTGCCTACCGTGACTTCCAAAAAAGCCACCGGTAGGACCATCGGGACCCAGCAGCGACATCTTGATGACTATTTGTGCCCCTTCTTCAGGCGTCAATACGCCCGAGTTACCGTTTAGATCGGTCCGCACATGCCCAGGCTCGACGGCATTCACTGTAATTCCCAGCGGCTCAAGCTCTTTCGCAAAGGCGACCGTTACGGCATTCAGTGCCACTTTTGACGAGCTGTAATCGAGAAGGTTGACGGTCGAATAGATCGATGTCGGATCTGTTATCAACGTGAGCGAACCGACACCGCTGCTCATCATGACGATCCGGGCCTGGTCGGCATTTTTCAGCAAGGGCAGGAAAGCTTGGGTGACGCGCACCGGACCAAACAGATTGACCTCGTAAACAGCTTTCATGTCCTGCATTCTCACCTCACTGGGTGCCTTGGTCATGTCGACCGCAATCCCGGCGTTGTTGATCAAGACATCAAGTGCATCTATTTGCTCAGACAGCATCGCTGCGGCTCGGTACACACTGTCTTCGACCGCAACGTCCAGTTCCAAGAGGCCTGCATCGAGCCCGGCATCACGTAACTGGGCGACGGCCTGTTCGCCTCGGGTATGATCGCGTGCACCGATCCAGACAAAGAACCCGGCCTCGGCAAGCCCCTTGGCAATTGCCAGTCCGATGCCTTTATTTGCGCCGGTGATAAGCGCCTGTCGTTTGATAGTCATCGTGCTAGTCCTTGGAGTATCAAGATGCTCTTTCTTTAGTTTGCAAGGCTCTGGGGTGCCAACTCGAAGAGTCAGAACCCCATACCCGAACCGTCTCGCGAGCTGAGCGTGAAGCCTGTTTGTTCTGTCAGGAGGTCTGGGCTACTGCATCACTTTGAACACCTTGAACGTGGTGCTGAAGGTCGCCTGCAAAACGCAAAGTCACCTCACGACGAGTGAAACGCCACTCACCATCATGCAGCTCGAATTGGTCGAGGTACTTGCCGGCGCAGATAGGCTGTAATGGGAATCCGTCAAGCTGCTGATGCACGGTGTAGTAACTCTCAGAACTCGCTTTATCGCCCCAAGGCGCGACGTCAATCAGTACGTTGGTGATCGAATGCCAAGTGCGCGGCGTACCGTCGGCGTGTACCTGAAGGCCCGCCTCGAAAAAACCTAGCAAACCCTCAACCGTAGAGGCCTCAGTGCCTAGCACATGAATCACCGCGTGCTGAAGCACTTGGGCCACACCCGTGAAATCTCCACTGTCAAGACGATGGATGTAGGTAGCGTGAAGGCGGTGAATGGCGCTCTCGGCGGCGAGACGTGCGAGGATTTCTGGTGAGTTAGTCATGACTCTCTCCTAGGCTTCAGCCCACAAAGGAATGGTGTATAGCGGCGACCGTATATTTGATGCGCTCGGCGAACGACCTTGGCGACAATCCAATTTGGCGCCTGACGAGCAATGATGTTGATAAGCGAGTTATCAGTCTTGTGGCTGGCGCCGGAACGGGATCAACATTTGCGGTAAACCTCGGGATCCGCAGCCATCCAGTGATCTAGCACTGCGAAGCCCCGCCATCCGCGAATAGTTCGACGCCGTTAATGTAGCTGGCTGCGTCACTGGCCAGGAACGCCACGGCAGCGCCAATCTCATGAGCCTGGCCGATACGCCCGATGGTGCTCTTCTCACTCAGGGACTCGATCACGGCCTCAGCGTGTTCCGCGAGCATATGACGTAGTGACGGGGTATCCACAGGGCCCGGACTCAAGAGGTTGATGCGCACCCCGCGGCCTTTGATGTCGAGCGTCCAGCTTCTGACCAGCGTGCGCAGTGCTGCTTTGGTGGCGCCGTACACGCTCAGGCCAGGGCCGGGATCAATGGAGGCAGTAGAACCAATGACGACAATGCTGCTGCCTTCGCCCATGAGAGGCAGTGCGCCCTGAACAGTGAAGGTCACACCCTTGACGTTGGTGCTGAATACTCGGTCGAAATAGGCCTCAGTGATGCTGCCAAGCGGAGCAATTTCACCCATGCCGGCGTTGGCTACCAGCACATCGATTCGACCATGACGGGCCTTGATTGCGTCAAATAGCACAGCGAGATCGGCTATCACCGAGACGTCCGCGACCACCGCACTGGCTCGGTCCCCGAGCTTCGATAAAGCCTCCTCCAGTTGCTCCTGCCGACGCCCGGTAATCACCACCGTGGCCCCCTGCCCTGCCAGCTCTTGGGCGATAGAAAGGCCCAATCCCGAGGACCCTCCGGTGACGAGAACGACTTTGTCTTGAAACTGCATGCTGATACTCCCGTATAGGTTGAGGGCGAATGAATTTATGTAGCGAACACTATATAGCACTCAGCAAAGACGCAAGCTATTTAGTAATCACTATATAAATACGCCATTCAGCTCTGCGCGGTTGCCCCGGAGATATAGCGGTCGCTACAATCGCGGGCACACAAACGAGATCGCCATGACTGACAAAATCCGCCAACGCCGCCCTGCTTTCGATAGAGAGGCTGGAGTCGCCATTGCCCAAGCCATGTTCCACGAACACGGCTTCGACGCGGTGAGCCTCACGGATCTGGTCGAAGCCATGGACATCAAGCCGCCCAGCTTCTACGCCGCGTATGGCAGCAAGGCTGAGTTATTCGAGAAGGCCATGCTGCGCTACGCCCGCGAGCACGCTTTGCCGTTGGACAAACTGCTGGCGCCGGACCGGCCAGTGCCTGAAGCACTCGCCGCCTTGTTGGTCGCGGCAGCGAAGCAGTATGGAAACGACAGTGTCTTGCGCGGTTGCATGGTCACCGAGGGCACGCGTGCGGATGACGAGGTAGCCCGCCGGATGGCGCAAACTCTGGCGGACGGAGGCGTCAAGGCGATTCGGGATTATCTTGATCAGACACTGCCCGAAAAAGCCCAATGCCTCACTGACTACCTTTCGATTACCCTGCGCGGGCTATCGTCTGCGGCGTGTAACGGCATGCCCCGCAAACGGCTAATCGAGGCCGCGCAGACGGCGGGCCGGTTCATTGCTCACGAGCTGGGTAAAGAGCAGCAAACGGCACGCTAACCCATGCGCCCACCACCGAGTTGCATGAACGTGGGTTTCTGCGTGCACATCCGCTGGTCACGAGCGAGGCCGATACGAACAACCCCTTGGTCGACCTGATCGGCGGGCGCCCGGCCTGGCCATTCGATGATGGAGCTTTCTGCCACTGCCAGAGGCTGCTCTTGGCCGTTAGTGGACGCTCTGGCTTCTTAGTCGCGAGCACAATCCTAAGCCCAATCGAGGATAGGCATATGGATAACGGCGTCATGAGTTTCCCTAAAAAGGTAGGGTTGCGGAAGCGGTCCGAAAAATTGCGGAAGCGATGGCCAAATCGCAGGCAATAAAAAACCCCGTAGACGTTAATCTACGGGGTTTCTAAGAGTGGAGGCCGAGGTCGGAATCGAACCGGCGTAGGCGGATTTGCAATCCACAAATATATTCTTTATTTTCAAAGACCTATAGATTAAACCATTCCGCATTACCACCACTCCTACATCGCTAGAGCCCTCTGAAAACGGGAGAGTTTATTAGGGTTGCGGAATGGAATTTCTATGCAATCGGCCAAAAGCGGCCATTCGCACTCGACACTACGCACCTTCTAGCTTATCTCTTAGAAACTCAATAAACCTTTGGGTTTTCGCCGGAAGCAGGCGCGTTTCGGTCAGTGCATAGACCGACACTGGTGATGACTGCCATTGCGAAAGGACTTTGCAAAGCGTTCCGTCTGCGACGTCCTGCCCCGCGATGCCCTCAGGCAGCAATGCGATACCAAGATCCAACGATGCCAAACGCCTGAGCATGCCTACGCTATTGAGTTCGAAGCGCCCTCCTACATCGATATCCACGCTCTCGGAGGCGCGTGACAGCGTCCAACGGTCGGCACCTGCGCTACGCATTCGCAGGCATTCATGATTAACCAGGTCGGCTGGGTGCTCAGGCTCGCCGGAAACCTCGAGGTATCGTGGAGATGCATACAGTCCGCGCCCTAAACTCGCGAGTTTGCGAGCGATCAGGTTCGAGTTTGGCGGCTCGCCCATACGGATTACTACATCCACCGGATCGCTGATCAGATCGACCTGACGCGGGCTCAGGTCAAACTCGAAACTGATACCGGGATAGAGCCTGGCGAAGTCTGCAATCAGTGGGGCCAGGTAGATCGTTGCGAAGTCAACCGGTAGCGAAGCTCGCAACAGCCCGCTGGGCCGGGCCAGCATTTCCCCCAGCTGTTCATGCGCCAGACGGGCTTCATCAACGAGTCGTTTACAGCGTTCAAAGTACAACTGGCCCGCTTCGGTCGGCTCAATTTTGCGAGTCGTGCGGTGCAACAGCCGCAAGCCAATCCCTTTCTCCAGCTCACTGATACGTCGCGACAACGTCGAGTTGGGTATCCCCAGCGTTTCCGCCGCACGTGTGAAACTGCGCGCCTTCACCACCTCGACAAACAGAGCCATGTCGTTGAGAAAATCCACATCATTATCCCATTTATGGATTAGTTATTTCGATTTTACGGCATTTATCCCAACTTCGGCTTGATGAATCATAGCCACATTACTTCTGAGGAGCACCGAAATGAACTCTCTTTTTACCGAAGTCCAGATAGGAAGCTTCACCCTGTCTAACCGTATGGTCATGGCACCGATGACCCGCTCGCGCTCCGATGATGCTGGTGTACCCAGCGAATTGGTTGCCACTTACTACGCACAGCGCGCCACTGCCGGGCTGATCATCAGCGAGGGCGTGTTTCCGGTCGCGCTGGGCAAAGGTTATGTTCGCACCCCTGGTATTGAAACCGCCGAACAAATCGCGGCCTGGAAGAAAGTCACTGATGCCGTGCATGCCCGTGGTGGTCACATCTTCATGCAGCTGATGCATTGCGGACGGGTGTCTCACCCTTCTTTGCTACCCGAGGGCGCACAACCGCAAGCACCTTCTGCAGTCAAGGCCGCTGGCCAGACCTACACCGCCACCGGTTTGCAGGATTTCGTGACGCCGCACGCCCTGACCGTCTCTGAAATCGCCGAGGTGGTTGAAGGCTATCGTCAGTCTGCTCGCCGGGCCATTGAAGCCGGTTTCGACGGCGTTGAATTGCACGCTGCCTCGGGCTATCTGCCTGAGCAGTTTCTCTCCACCGGCAGCAACCAGCGCAACGACCAGTACGGTGGCTCGGTTGAAAACCGCACTCGCTTCGTACTAGAAGTGCTTGCCGCCATGGTGAGTGAAGTGGGCAGTGACCGTGTCGGCATCAAGATTTCCCCGGAGATGAACTTCAACGACATCATCGATGCAAATCCGCAGGAAACCTACAAGTACCTAGTCAAGCAGCTTCGCGACCTCAAGCTCGCTTACCTGCACGTCGCGCTTTTCGGGGCCAAGTTCGATTACCACGCGGCGCTGCGCCCACTGTTCGATGGCAGCTACCTGATCGGCAGCGGCCAGACCAAAGACAGCGCCGAGTCATTGATCAATGAAGGCAAAGCAGACGCCGTAGTGTTTGGCAGCACCTTCCTGGCCAACCCTGATCTGCCTGAACGGTTCCGCGCCGACGCAGAGTTGAATATGCCGGATAAAGACACTTTTTACGCTCCAGGTGCAGAAGGCTATATCGATTATCCAACTATGTCCCAAGGGTCCTGAGGAGCTTCGTCATGCAACCCACCGCACGCTTACAGCGCATGAACCACGGCAGCCAGTTTCGGGCACTCAGTCTGCGTGGTGATCAGAATGCGAAACCCATCGACCCGTTTCTCGGCGTAGACCATGCATGGATCAGCGGACCGACGTTTCCCCCTCATCCTCATGCAGGTTTTTCAGCAGTCTCTTATCTGTTTCTGGATTCGGAAACAGGCATCGACAACCGTGACTCGCTGGGCAACCGCAACGTGATTCAACCCGGTGGTTTGCACTGGACGGCGGCGGGTGAAGGCATCGTTCATGAAGAGGTTCCAGCCCAGCCAGGCAAGACCGTTCACATGCTGCAAATCTTCATCAACCTGCCCGAAGACAAGCAAGCTGATGCACCCTTTGTCTTCAGTGTGGAGGCTCAGGATGTCCCTACTGTTTATTTGGCGGGTGTAAAAATCAGAGTCCCCGTGGGCAACTTCGAAGGACTGGCCTCTCCGCTATTACTGCCTACGGACGTAAGGCTTCTGGACATATCCCTTGAAGCCGCAAGCGAAGTGAAAATTCCAGTGCCAGAAGGACACGTGGCATTCGTTATGCCAATTGACGGCGAGGTCTACGTCGACGGTAGGGCCTTCAACCTGATCGACCCGAAGGCACCAGTCAATCTTCCTCAGGGCACGGATCGAGTTATCACCCTGCAAGCGAAGAATGGAGATGCCAAGGCCGTGCTGCTCTCCGGAACTCCGTTAAATCAACCCGTGTATTGGCAAGGGTCCATGGCCCTCGCTTCGATGGACGCACTGGCCGCAGCAGTCAATGGCTACCGGCGCGGTGAGTTCGGAACACTGCAAGCGCGTTAAGCGATTTATATACCCAAAAACCGGGGTAAGTGCCCCATCGTAGTTGCCAGGAGAATCACCATGTCATTCGAAAACTTCAATGCTGATAATGCTGCTCTGCTGCTGATTGACCATCAGGTCGGAACCATGGGCTGGGCTAAATCCATGCCCTTTGAAGAACTGAAGCGCAACGCTCTGATGCTGGCCAAAGCAGCCCGCATCCTGAAGCTCCCCGTGGTACTGACCTCCAGCATGGAAGAGTATGCCCAAGGCCCGCTGTTGAGCGAACTGGAAGAGATTCTTCCAACTGAGTTTGCCGGTCGAATCAAACGTATGGGCATCGTCAACGCCATGGACGATGAGAACTTCGCCGCAGCAGTGAAAGCGACAGGCCGCAAGAAACTGATCATTGCGGGTGTAACCAATGATGTGTGCACCGTCTACCCTGCGCTCTCGCTGGTCCGTGATGGCTATGAAGTCCAAGTCGTAGCAGATGGTGGCGCTTCGCCCACCGCCATGGCCGATGACATCGCTCTGCGCCGCATGGACAAAGCGGGTGTAACCCTGACCACCACTAACCAGTTGATTGCTGAACTGGCTGGCAGTTGGGCAACACCGGAAGGCGGTGAACTGGTTCAAGTGCTTATGGAAGCCTTTGGCGAGTAAGCACGCTTGCAAAGGCCCGGAACATTCCATCCAGGGTGTCCGGGCCTTTCTCGACTGTTAAAGAAGGTGTTTTTGGCGAGACCAGAACGCTGAGTTCTCAGGCTATAGACAAGGTATCTCTTTAACCTATGTATCGCCGATCGCCAAAACACTCTGTTTATGCCCTTAGGGGATAGTCAGTGCGGAAAGTCCGCTAATGGCCGTTAGTGGACGCTCTGGCTTCTTAGTCGCGAGCACAATCCTAAGCCCAATCGAGGATAGGCATACGGATAACGGCGTCATGAGTTTCCCTAAAAAGGTAGGGTTGCGGAAGCGGTCCGAAAAATTGCGGAAGCGATGGCCAAATCACAGGCAATAAAAAACCCCGTAGACGTTAATCTACGGGGTTTCTAAGAGTGGAGGCCGAGGTCGGAATCGAACCGGCGTAGGCGGATTTGCAATCCGCTGCATAACCATTTTGCTACTCGGCCTCAAACGATCAATGCCTTGACTGCTGACATTCACCGTGTAAAAACTTGAGTGGGCTGTAGAACCCTGCCTCTACTCTAACTTATTGAATACATTGAAGTTTTTAATGCTTCGTTGCGTTCGATGGGCGCCATTATGTACTTATTTGCTTTTGCCTGCAACCCCTTGATTTCAAAAATATTTCGCATTGGGATCAAGGGGTTGCGTGCTCGCCCTACTCCTTGATGCGTTGCTGCTGATACTGCGGATCAGCTTCGATCTGGGCTTGGGTGAACGGTAGCGGGCGCAGTTTTTTCTCGGAAAATGCCTGGGTCTGGTCCTTGGCGTATTTCGACGCGGGGTTGCTGGACAGGGAGAATGCCAGCACGCCCAGGGCCTGGGGGCCTTTGTCATCGAAGGTGACGATTTGCAGGTAGCTGCTGCCGCTGACCACTTCGCGCTTGCCGTCGGCGCGCGGCACGGTTTGCATGGCGTTGTAGATGCCGAGTGCCTGCGGGCCGCCGTGGATCGGGGTTTGGCCGCTGACCTGGATATCCGCCCATCGGCTGTCTGCACCCAGGCCCAGTTTGGCGACGCTGGCAGCCGAGGCCAGCATGGCCTCACGCAAGGCCTTCGCCACCGGCTCGCGGTCGATGGCCAGGCCGCGCGGGGTGGTCAGCGGCTGCGCAGGGTCGAAGGCGACGCGCCAGGCATCGGGAATCTGCTGCAGGTGTTCGACCAAGTTGATGAAGTGCACCAGGCCCAGGCCGCTGTCGAGGTTGGCGTGCTGATCCCAGGTTTTCAGGCTGGTGCACAGCTGTTGCAGCGCGGTGGCGTCGGCCCCCAGGCGCTTGGCGCAGAACTCAAGCAGGTCGGGCATGACTTGCCCCGCGAGGTACACCTCATTGTCCATGACCATATTTTGCAGGTCGGCGACGCTGATCGGCTGTTTCTCCAGGGATTGCAGGCGCTGTACGGCAAAGCGTGCGCGCGGGCCGAGGCCGATGTGGTCCTCGCTGATCACCGGCGAGAAGCCAGTCAACGGCGCCTTGGGATTGGCCATCCAGGCCGAGTCGTTGGCGTGTTGCACGTAGTCGGTGCGCTCCAGTTGCGGCAATTGGTCGGCGGCAAAGATGCCAGCCTGCGCCGCACGCGGGTCGACGTCCCAGGCGCAGGCGCTGTGGGCGCCATCGAGCATGATCATTTGCAGGCCCGCGCGCGGGTCGCTGCATTGCGCCAGTTTGGCCGCGCTGACGTTGGGCACCACCGACAGGTTCATGTACAGGCTCTGGCCCTGGTCATCGGCGGCCAGGGTGTTGACCCACGGAATGCCTTGCAGGGTGTGCACCGAAGTTTGCAGTTCCTTGAGGCTGTTGGCGCGATTCATCGCGTACCACTGCTGCAACACGCGGTCGTTGCCCAGGTTGGCGTCGCGCAGGCTGAACGCGTATTGGCTGTCCCAATCCAGCTTGCCGGGCCACTGCACCACCGGGCCAAATTGCGAGCTATAGACCGCATGCTCCACCGCTTGAGTGGTGCCGTCAGCTTGTTTGACCTGGACGGTCACCGAGGTTTTGTCCATGGCAATGGATTTGCCGTCGAGCATATAGCGCGTGGAATCCTTGGGGTCCAGGGTCAGGCGGTACAGCGTGAAGTGCTTGGAGGTGTCCACCGTGTGGGTCCACGCCACATGCTGGTTGAACCCGATATTGATCACCGGCAGGCCCGGCAGCGCCGCGCCCATCACATCCAGCTGACCGGGGATGGTCAGGTGCATCTCATAAAACCGCATGCCGCCCACCCACGGGAAATGTGGATTGGCCAGCAACATGCCGCGACCATTGAATGAGCGATCACGCCCCACGGCCACCGCGTTACTGCCACGGTCCAGGCTGAAGCGCTGTTGCTGCACGGCGGCCAGCGCAAAGGCGTTGGCGCTGGGCTGCAGGCCGGCGGTGGCCTGGGGTGGCTTGGCGCCTACCAGGGCTTCGGCGAATTGGCCGACGCCGCCTTCCACCAGCAGCCTACGGGTCAACTTGACCAGGTCTTGCGCCACCAGCGGCCTTACCCAGGCAGCCTGGCACTGGGCCGGTGCGCCCTGCTCTTTCAGATAACGGTTATAGCCGGCCACATAGCCTTCTATACGCTGCTGGATCTGCGGGCTTTGTGCCTTCCAGAATGCGGCCACAGCCTGCGGTGTATTCAGCCAGGTGAAGAACACGTCGCTGGCCAGGTTGTTGCGTTCTTCGAGGGTCGACTGGTCGGGGCCGAAAAACTTTGCACGCTCGCCATTCACCGTGACCACTTCATTGGCCAGCAGGCAGAGGTTGTCCTGTGCGTAGGCGTAGCCAATGCCAAACCCCAGGCCACGCTCATCGGCGGCGCGAATATGCGGCACGCCGAAACTGGTCCGCCGGATATCCGCCGACGCCTGCGCTACCTGCTCCCGCGCCGATGCGGCCAGGCTCAACCCCAGCAACAGCCCCGCCACGCATACCCTGGACAACCCGTTGGAAATAATCACGCAGACTCCACAGTCAAATTGAACACCTTTGCAGGGGGTAGCTATTGCTTCGAGCTACCCCACCGTAAAGACGCACAATGCCGGGAATGATTTAGCCGCCGGGCGCATCTATTTGTGACGTCGACGTTGTGACAAAACCGATACTGACGAAATTTCTACATCGAAAACTTCATGATTTTGCTCGCTCGTACGTCTTACTAATTAAGAGCGCTCATTTTTCCTGATCAGGCTCTGATAAGGAGTTTTTTGCATGTACAACCCGCAAGTGCCCACGGATGGACATTCACCGACCGCCGATGCCGGTTTCGGCAGCGGCGCGCAAGCGTTCGGCAAGGCGCCCGAACAACAAGGCAACCAACGTATTCGTCATCTGCTCAAGTGTTTTGGCTTGCGTACCAGCCTGATACGGCTGAAAGTCATCGACGCCCTGCTCACCGCTGCCGGCAACCAGCGCACGCTGGGTGTGCGCGGCGTGCACAGCCACTTGCTGGAGCTGGGCATACCGCTGTCGTTCTTGAGTGTGCGCGAGGTGCTCAAGCGCCTGTGCAGCGAGGGCGTCATCACCCTCAATGCCGACAAAAGCTACAGCCTCCATGAAGAGGCTGCGAAGGTACTCGAAGGTCGGGCTTAAAGCTTGACCTTGCGACGCATGATGCCGTTGATCACCACCACGACCACTGCGACGGCAATGGCGATGGTCTGGAACGTCTTCTCACTGATAGCCCCGATGTTCTGCAGGTAGGACAGCCCAAACATCGTCGCCAGTACAGCCAGGGCGATCAGAATCGAGTATTTCAAACGTTGCTTTTGGGTCATGACGGGTTCCTGAACTTGAAAAATGTAGCCACTGCTGCGTGGTCGACAGGCGCACATATTACAGGCGATGGCGCACTTTGGCAGGTCAATCAGCCGGCATGCACCCGGCGCTGATGAAACCAGCGTGCAAACGGCAAACTGACGGCTTGCCGATGCAACCCTGACACGCAATATTTGGTATGAACCCCCTCGCATCTGGCTGGAACCCCTTCGCATCAGTCCACCACGTACGAGAAGTCTCGGCATGCAGTCAGACACTCGACGTTCAACACGAAGGAAGCCTCGATGCTAGCGCCCCTAACTCCGTCAGCAGTTTCCACTTACTCCGTTCCGTCCAGCGAGCCGGATAAGCCCGCCCCGTCTCCCTATTCCCCACCCAGTGGCCTGGAACCGGGCGTATTGAGCACCCGCACGCACCTGCTATCAGAAAACAATGACGTGAAGTTCAGTCGCGAAATTGTGTGGGACACAACGAACCCCAAAAAAGAACCGACGATCAAATCAAACCGGCTGGTGGTTGAAACCTTTAACAAGGCCGACACCGTCCATGTGCGCAATTGGCCGGGCGACAAGCTGCAGATCACGGTCAATGGCCGGTCGAGCCTGTTCGACGCCAAAGGGCAAAACAATACGCAACAAGGCCTCCTGATCAAGACCAATGGCGGCAATGACAAGGTAATCGTTGAAGACTCTGTAAAGAATCGCTTGGACATTGAAGGCGGTGACGGGGACGACTATCTCCAGGCGGGTGGAGGCAGGTCCAGGGTTTATGGGCAAGGTGGTAACGACTTCATACAGTTAGGCAGCGGCCTGGGTTATGCCGAGGGCAATGACGGGGACGACACGATCAAAAATGGCAAGGGCAATGCCGTGATATATGGCAACAATGGCAATGATCGTCTCTACGCACGCCCTGGTGCGGCGAGCAAACAGACCTATATGGACGGTGGCAACGGCAACGATGTGCTCTTTGCCGGGAGCGGGCATACCGTTTTACACGGCGGTAATGGTGATGACCAATTGGTGGGGGCCGATCGCACAACCTTCTACACCGGGAAAGGCAACGACCGTATCTGGAATAATCAGCCTCAAGATCGCATTTACGCGGGTGCTAACGACCACTTCCAGCGTAACCAGGGCTCGACGTTTACCGAGGTTAAACCGAGCGCTGTTGGTAAAGAGGCTTATAAAGTGCTATTTCCTGCGCAATCCACTTCGCAGCAAGATACGGATTTTGACCAACGCGTAAATGACGACATCGAATTTCTGCGCAGTTCACCGGTGGGCCAGCAGGCCCTTAGAGAAATGGATAAGCTCGCAGCGTTGAATAATGCCCCGATCCACATCAGACCAGCCCAGTCCAGCGGCTCATCCTACGAGTTTGGCAGTAGAGAGCTCAATAACATGACGGATGAAGAGTTCGCCAACACCAAGGGTTCGAACTTTGGCGAAATCACTCAAGGCGTGCCCGGCTCCCGAGCTGATCTCGCCTCGATCTATTATGACAAAGCCTCTGTTCTGGAAAACGCTGAACGCACAAATACCGCAGTTCCCGTCACCGCCCTTTTTCATGAGATGTCTCATGCCTACAACGGCGCCACGGGTACGTTCGTGGCAGGTAAATCTACCGAGCATCCAAAACCGGGCGAATCGCACGAGATCGAAAATCAGGAATATCAAGCCATCGGTATACCCAATGGTGGCCAGGCTTTTGACTTCGACAACAACCCCTCGACGCCGCCGACCAACACTAATCCGAAACCATTCAACGAGAATGCCTTGAGTGAAGAAATGGGTAAGCCGTTAAGGCAACTTTATAAATTCAGCAAGAGCGATCAAGGCGACGGCAACTGATACATCGGGCCAGCCTACGCCTGAGCCTCACTTCAAGCGCTGTAACCCCGTCCCTGGCTGCGCGCACAGCTCCACCAGCCAATCCACAAATACCCGCACCCGCTGCGACAGCTGGCGATGCGGCGGGTACAGCGCCGTCAGGGCCATTGTCGGCACGGCCAGCTGGGGCAGCACTTCCACCAGGGTGCCCTGGGCGAGTCGCGCCATGGCGTGATAGTACGGCGCCTGGATCAGCCCGTACCCCGCCTCGCAGGCACAGAAGTAGCCGTCGGCACTGTTCACCGCCACTACCTTTTGCAGGTTGATCGCACGCAGTTGGTTGCCCAGTTCAAATTCGAGGCCAAAGCGTTTACCGCTGGCACTGGAAACGTATTCGACCATCTGGTGCCGGGCCAAATCGTCCAGGCTTTGCGGTATGCCCATCCGCTCCAGATACCCGGGGCTGGCCAGGGTGACTTGGTCCATCATCGCCAGAGGCCGTGCCACCAGCGAGTCGTCCAGCGCCAGCCCGCCACGCAGCACGCAATCCACCCCCTCACGAATCAGGTCTACCGGGCGGTCATTAAGGCCGATTTCCAACTCGATCTGCGGGTAACGGGCCGTGAACGTTGGCAACGCCGGGATCACCAGAAAGCGCCCGATACCCGCAGGCATATCAACACTCAGCGTGCCGCGTGGGTTCTGGCGTTGAGTGGAAAACACCGCCTCGGTTTCTTCCAGATCCGTGAGCAGCTGCACGCAGCGTTGGTAGTACGCGGCGCCATCCAGGGTGGGGCTGACCTGGCGTGTGGTGCGTTGTAACAACTGCACACCGAGGTGGGCTTCCAGTTGCTTGATCAACACCGTCACCGAAGCGCGCGGCAATTGCAGGCTGTCGGCCGCCTTGGCAAACCCGCCCAATTCGACAATCCGGGTAAACACGCGCATGGCGTTGAAACGGTCCACGGGACGGCTCCTCAGAGGATTATTTAGAAATTACGAATAGTGATAGTGCTTTTAGCCGGTTTATCGCGCTTTTGTCGAGGATGACAATGGGCGCCTCATCAACAGGAGTTAACCCCATGCACATTCGTCAACTGGGCAACAACGGCCCGCAGGTTTCCGCCATCGGCCTCGGCTGCATGGGCATGAGCGATTTCTACGCGCCAGGCACCGACACCACGCAAGCCGTCGCCACCCTGCACCGCGCTCTGGAGTTGGGCGTTAACTTCCTCGATACCGCCGACATGTACGGGCCCCACACCAATGAGCAACTGATTGGCAAAGCCATCGCCGGCAAGCGTGACCAGGTGTTCCTGGCGAGCAAATTTGGCATCGTGCGCGATCCGGCCAACCCGGCACTGCGTGGGGTCAATGGCCGCCCCGAGTACATTCGCGCGGCCATCAATGGCACGCTGCAGCGTTTGGGCATAGAAACCCTGGACCTGTACTACCAGCACCGTATTGACCCCAACGTGGCCATCGAAGAAACGGTCGGCGCCATGGCGGAGTTGGTCAAGCAAGGCAAAGTGCGTTACCTGGGCCTCAGCGAAGCCAGCGCCGCCACCCTGGAGCGGGCGCACAAGGTTCATCCGATCAGCGCCCTGCAAAGCGAATACTCGCTGTGGAGCCGCGATCAGGAGGGCAACGGCTGCCTTGCGGCCTGCCAGCGGCTGGGCATCGCATTTGTACCCTACAGCCCATTGGGTCGCGGCTTTCTCACCGGCGCGCTGAAAAGCCCCGAGGATTTCGGCGCCAATGACTACCGCCGCTTCAGCCCGCGCTTCCAGGGCGACAACTTTGCGAAAAACCTGCAACTGGTCGAGCAGGTCAAAAGCCTGGCCGCCGACAAAGGCGTGACCGCCGGGCAACTGGCGCTGGCCTGGGTATTGGCCCAAGGCGACTACATCATCCCCATCCCCGGGACCAAGCAGCGCAAGTACCTGGAAGAAAACGTGGCGGCCGTGTCGATCAACCTCAGCCCCATTGAACGCACGGCACTGGAGGCGAT
>Ga0247732_10000444_pt1 | contig 19993 bp, 16 predicted proteins | sample UWRJL163409C2_FD_180940 | JGI IMG/M metagenome (GOLD analysis project Ga0247732, IMG submission 180940) | Plant litter microbial communities from Arlington Agricultural Research Station in Wisconsin, United States - UWRJ-L163-409C-2 | ecosystem: Environmental > Terrestrial > Plant litter >...
GGGCCGTGGACCTGGCGCGCGTGCTCGAAATCGAACAGGACCTGGGAGACAAACTGCCGTGGTTGGCGCTGCGTGACAGTGGCATCAATCTTCGGACCGCCAAGCGGGTGGGATGGCTCCTCGACGAGAACGGTTACGCCACAGGACAATTGATCACCCCAATGGCACTCCAACCCGCCAATTGAACCCCGCTCCCCCGGCGTTAGCCGCACACCGTGTCGACCGCCATGCTGCTCGCCAGCGCCCGGAGGGGAGAAAGCCAACCAGGGGTGGTGGCCTCCATGAAGTCCCGCGGGCTGAACGGGCGCCGGTGTGCCGGCGTCGACCCTCGGACCGCCGTCCGCGCACCATCGCACGCCAGCTTCTCGACACAACCTCACGTTGCGCGATGAGTTCGGGCAACCCGTAGGGCATCTGCGGGGACCCGCATCTCCCCGTGAGAAATGCTGCGGGCCATTCAGCTTGAAGCAGCGCGGCGTATACGAAAGCATCTGCAGGGCCAAGCAATTGGTGTGCCAGCTCGCGCTCTACCGAGAGCACGAAGCCTGGGTGCACCGCCATCCTGCACCCGCTCGCAACGCGCGGTCTGAGATGTCTCGCCAGGCCCGAGCGTGATCACCGCGACGGGCGTGCCGCGAACTCGGCGGTCATGCGGCGGTGGACGATCCTGCGGACCAGGTCGAGAACGACCGAACACAGCACCTCGGTCAGACGGCCGGACGGGACGAACCGCTGTTGCTTCAGTCGTGCCGAGCGCTGCTGCCCGACGATGTAGGGACGCAGGCCAACCTCCCAAGCATCCAGCGCGGCGTCGAGGTCGTCGGTGTGCTGCTGCAGGGCGGCACCCAGTGCGGCACCGCCGCGCAGCGCGGACGAGGAGCCCATGGCCGAGTAGGTGTTCATGCACCAGGCCGCGTCCCCGACCAACACGACCCGCCCCGTACTCCACCGAGGCATCTTCACCTGGTGTATCGAGTCGAACACGTGATCGGGGGCCTGCTCCAAGGAGTCCAGGACGTGACGCACCACCGGGTCGTCGTCCATTCCGGAGAAGGCCGTGCGCAGCTGCTCGATCGACGACCCGGCGAACCGGCTCGGCAGGTTCTCGGTGCGGAAGGTCAGCCACGCGCACGGCGGGTGGTCGGCGAGTCCGAACACCCACATCGCGCGCTTGGGGCGTGCGACGATGATGCTGTCGCTCGCGGCATAGGAGGGCACCTGCTCCGTCAGCTGGAACGCACAGATCATCGCCTTCCAGTTCGCCATGTAGTCCTCGTCTGGACCGAAGACCATCCGGCGCACGGTCGAGCGCATCCCGTCCGCGCCGACCACCAGACCGAAGACCTCGCGATATAGCTTCCCGGTGCTGGTGTCCTCGAGCAGGACCTGCACGTCGCCGGCACCGTCGGTGATCTCAATCGGAATGGTCGAGAATCGCACCTCGACCGCGTCGTGGGTGCCGTCGTTGGTGATGGCCTGCCATAAGGCGTCCTCGATGTCGCCGCGTAGCACTGCTGCCAGCCCGCTGGGCGCTTCCAGCAATCCCAGTGCCGGCCTACGTCGGCCCTGACGGTTCACCGACCAGGTAGTCCCGCCCGGTCTCCAGTCAGGGTTGCGGGTGTGCAGGTGGTCGGCGATTCCGAGGTCGGCGGCGGCCTGCACACCTTCCGGGAACAGGAAGATGAAGTAGCCCCCGGTCCGGCGCTCGGGTGCCCGTTCGACGATTACCGGCGTCCAACCCGCCTGGCGCAGCCCGATCGCCGCGGACATCCCCGCGATCCCGAGCCCTACCACCAGTGCTCTCTTCTGCATGGCTCTCCTGTCCTCATTCACGTTGATTGGACTGACGGCTCAATCCGGGACGACGACGGCGCGGCTGCGCCCGGTGTGCGCCCACGCCTCGCCGATCCGGCTTAGCGGGAACGCGGTGTAGGGCAGCTGCAGGGACCCGTCGGCGAAGCAGGCCATGACTTCGGGCGCCTCGGCGAGCATTGCCTCGGCGGACTGCGATCCGATGCCGCTCCCGGTGATCTGGATCCGTCGGCTGCGGAGCAGGTCCGCGGGCAGCGACGCCGCCAGGCCCGCGAGCGACCCGATCTGGACGTAGGCCGTGTTGGCTTCGGTGTCCTCGCCGCTACGGCCCAGTGCGGCGAAGGTGGCCTCGGCGACGGGCCCCCACAGGTAGTCCAGCACCAGACCGGGTGACGTTTCCGACACCGCCTCGGCCAGGGCCTTCTGCAGACTGTCGGGTCCGTCGTGGGCCAGCGACACGGTCATCGCTCCGGCTCCGCGCAGGCGCTCCAGCGCTTCCGGGTCGCGTCCGCCGGCGATGACCCGCTCCGCCCCAAGTGCCAACGCACCCTGCACGGCAAGGCTGCCCGACATTCCCGTGGCGCCCAGTACCAGCACGGTGCCCAACGCCCCGAGTTCCTTGCGCCGCGCGGTGAGGACCATCCAGCCCGATAGGCCGGGATTCATGCCCGCGGCGATCATGAGCGGATCCGCTCCCGCCGGAAGCTCCGCCTGCAGGGGGGCGAACAGCCGCTCGGCCATCGTCCCGGAGGGTGGACGGGCGTACCCGGTGTACACCAAGCGCCCGTCGCCGGTGCGCGCGACCGCGTCGATGCCTGGCACCAACGGATAGGTCAGTGGGCCGGCGCCGTAGTGCCGCCCCGTGGCCAGGCCACGAACGACGTTGTGCAGGCCAGCTCCGACGAGGTGCAACGGCTCATGACCTAGCGGCACCGTCGGCTCGGGGACGTCACCCCAGATGGGTGCCGCATCGGGGGCGGCGATGATCGCAGCATGCATCAGCTTTCCTTAACTAAGTTAGGCGTTTGAATCGAGCATGCCTTAACAACGTTAAGGTGTCAACGATCGCCCGGCAGCTCCCGGGATGGACCGCGACAGCGGCGCTTGAACACTTTGACGAGCGGGGCTTGGCCCATGTACGTCGAGGACGCCGAGCCCGGTGGCCTTCTGAGGGGCGATGTGTTGTTGGTCGACACCGGCGACCTCGGCGCCACCCTGAACATTCCCGGAATCGGTTTCCTGCGTGCGGAATTCACCGAACCGCACCTCGCGCGCCGGGAGATCTCCGACGATTTCGCCCGCTCGACGGACCTGCCCGGCGTGTGGTTACCGGCGGCCCCCTTCAGGGGGTGATGGGGGAGCGCCGTCGCGGGAGTTGTTCTAGCGCAGCAGAGCCGCCGACGATCAAGTGGCAACGGAGGGCGGGCTGGTCGAACTGCCCAATCCCGCCTCCTCGGTGCCACCAGATCTTCCCGGGGGACGGGACGAACTGGAATTCGACAGCCGCGCCGCGATGTCACGGTGTTCGAACGTGCCCGACACCTCCGGCTCACCAATCAACATCCGCGGCGATGCCACCGGCGCGGACTAATTGGGACTACCCGCGAGAATTGGTATTTGATCCCAGTGGCGTGAGCGAAGATGGAGAAAAAACTCACTGCTGATGTTTGTCTGACCCTGATCGAATGCCGGCAAGCACAACGTCGACGATTCGTTCCGCGTCCGCAGGGGTGAACGTGCGCATTCCGCGGTTGACGATGAGGTGCACTGGGCCAGAGATCATCTCGCCTAGGAAAGAACTGTCGACCGGGGGAAGTTCGCCTCGGTCGACGGCGGTGTCGACTCGTTCTTGCATGGCGGCCACGCGGGCGTCGAGCACCCTGGTCAGCGCGCGAATGGTCGCGTCGTGGCGGGCAGGTTGGATGGCTCTTTCCAGGGTGCGTCCGAATGGCGTTTGGAGGCCGGCCGCAAGGGCCACCAGAAAGTCCACCAAGTCTCGGCGTATGTCGCCGGTGTCTGCAATCGAGGCGAGATCTTCGGCATATCGCAACAACGCGTGGGCGACTAGATCTTCACGATCAGGCCAGTTGCGGTAAACGCTGGCCTTGTGTACGCCGGCGGCCGCTGCGACATCCTCATACCGGAACGCGGCGACGCCATCACGTGCAACGAGTTCGGCCGTGGCGGCGAGGATTTGGGCCTTGACCCGGGCGTTACGGCCACCGGGACGCTGTGCTGGCGGACGGTCGCCGGTCCCGTTCCCCATCGCCTCACCGCCACCTTCTGCCTTGGCGACCATTGTCGCCAAGTGGAGCGTTGCGATGCAACCCAGATGCCTATACCCTCGCTTAAAGCGAAGAACGGTCGCAATAAGAGTGTTCTGGTTGGAACCGATGGCCACTCATCCGTCACCACCACCCCAACGTGAATGGAGCGCTGATGAAGATTCTCGTGTCGGGCGGCGGTATAGCCGGGTTGACGTGCGCGCTGGAGTTCGCCAGCCGCGGCCACGAAGTCACGGTGATCGAACGCGCCCGCCACCTCCGGCTCACCGGCACCCCAATCGACATCCGCGGCGACGCCATCGAAGCCGTGGGCAAAATGGGCCTACTGCCGAAGATTCAGGCACGCCGCGTCCACATGTCCGAGCAGACCCGATTCGTCGACATCCAGGGCGAGCCGATCGGCCTGCTGCCCATCGCCGAGATGGGCGACTCCGACGACGACATCGAGATCCTGCGCGAAGATCTCGTCGGCATTCTTGCCGATGCGGTTCCGGACGCAGTGACCGTCCGCTTCGATGACTCGATCACGACCTTGGTCCACCGCGACGAGGGTGTCGACGTGCAATTCGCATCGGGCCGCACCGCACGGTACGACCTGGTTGTCGGCGCCGACGGCCAGCATTCCGCGGTACGCCGACTTGTGTTCGGCCCTGACGAGCACTATCTGAGACACCTCGGAGTGTACTTCGCCCTCGCCGCCCTTCCCGGTGAGCCACAGACCGGTGGCGCTAACTCGATCTACAACGTTCCCGGCCGAATGGCGGGGGTCTTCCGATATGGGGGCAAGGCAGTCGCCGTATTCGAGTTCCGTTCGGAGGCAGTGAATTACGACCCCGACGACCTGGACAGTAAAAAGCGGGTCCTCATCCACGCCTTTGCCGACTACCACTCGTGGCGCATCCCAGAGCTGCTAGAGGCCGCCCGCGCCGATCCTGCGTTCTACTTCTCCCCCGCAAGTCAAGTTCACCTGCCGGTCTGGCACCGCGGGCGCGTCGTGCTCGTCGGGGACGCCGGCTACTGTGCGGCGTTTTTGTCCGGCCGAGGCACCTCGCTGGCCCTCACGGGCGCCCGGTTCCTCGCCGAGGAGCTGGATCGGGGCGGCAACCACACCGCGGCGTTCGCGCGGTACGAAGCCCGGCAACGCCCGTACGTCACCCTCGCCCAGAGCCGTGTGGCCACCGGTCGCGATCGCATCCTGCCGGCAACCTGGGCCGACATCGCCGCCCGTAACGAAGCCCTGAATGCACCTGGCGCCTCAACACCCTGACGCCCGCATGGTTTTCACGATCCGACTGCAGGTTCACCCAAGGAAGGTGCACAGTGACACAGCTTCAGGAAGATTCCGCCGCAGGGGACGTCGAGAACAGCTGGGGTAGGCGGCTCGTTCTCTGGGCGGCCGTTCTGACCCTCGCCAACGTTCTGGCTGATCTCGTCATTGGGTCGCCAATGATGGTCTTGCCGCAGTTGATGGAGCATTTCGACACCGACCAGGCGGCCTGGATCAACGCCGGCGCGATGCTGTCCGGGGCCATCTGGTCACCGCTGCTGGCCAAGAGTTCCGACATCTTCGGCAAGCGGCGAGTACTGCTGATCACCCTTCTGCTCGCCTGCGCAGGGGCCCTGATCTGTCTTCTCGCCCCGAATCTGTGGATCTTTCTGGTAGGGCGCTTCTTCCAAGGAGCTGCGTTCGCCGCGATCTTCCTCACCGTGGCGCTCACACAGCAGATCTGCAAGCCGACAGTGGCAATGACCCTGGTCGGGGTTCTGACGACCGGTTCGTCGATTGTCGGGATCATCGAGCCGTTCCTGATGCAGCCCGTCATCGAGTCTTTCGGTTTTCGGGGCGTGTTCGTCGCAGCGGCCGTGCTCGCTGCGTTCGCGGCCCTCTGTGTGCGATTGTTCATTCCCGAGTCGCCAATTCGCACCGGCGGCCAGATCGACGTGGCCGGGGCGCTGCTTCTCGGCTGCGGCCTCGGCGCGACGCTTGCTTACATCAGCCTCGGCGGTGACGCCGGCTGGTTGTCCGGGGCCATGCTCGCGCTGTTGGCGGCAGGTGTCACGGCGCTGACGGGCTGGGTGTTTCTCGCGCTGCGCATCGACGAACCCATCATCGATATCCGTGCCTTGACCCGTCCTGTCCTGCTTACGCTGCTGGCGCTGGTGTTGGCCGCTGGGTCCTTTCGAAGCATGTTGCAACTGACCAGCATCACCGCGCAGGTCTCCCCCGCACTCGGTCTCGGTTACGGCTTGGGCGGCCGTGACGCGATCGCCGTTTTACTCGGTACAGCCAATCTCGGCATCTTTCTCGGTGGCGTCGGTGCCGGATGGATCGCGGGCCGGGTCGGCCCCGCGCTGCCACTTCTGGTTGGTATCTCCGTCGGCACCGTCGCGACCTTCGGGATGCTGGCGGGGGTATCACTGCTGCCGCTGGCAATAGCTTGCGGCGCCCTGCTCGGTGTTGCCGCCGGTGCGATCGGCGCCTCCGGTTACAACCTGGCCATCAGCCTGGAGACGGCCGATCGGCAGGGCGTGACCGCCGGCCTGGTGTCGGTGGTGCTCGCGCTCGGCTCGGTTGCCGTCAACATCGCTGGCGGTGAAGTTCTCAAGGCTACCCACGTATCCGGCCTCAGCGCAGATGGTGCCCCAGTCAGCACCGCAGCCGGCGTCCACCTCTACATCACGGTGGCGGGAGTGCTCTTTGCCTTCGCAGCCATCCCGGCGATGATGCTGCTACGCAGCACCGTTCGGCACGAAGCTGCGACGGCAGCGGCGCCGTACTGATGGCCGCAGGTCACATTCCCCCTGGGTCATACGTCATGCATCCGAGCCGCGATTCCGTCGAGGACGATGCCAAGTTGACGTTCAAAACGCTCGTCACCGTCGTCGCGGGCGTGACCAGCTTCCCGGACCAGCGAAGACCCCTCACCCAGCCACGCGTCACGCTCGCCAAGTGAGTACCGCGTCGGGTCAGCCTCGGCCGACTGGCGTCGCTCTTGTTCTTCGATGACGAACCCGACCACGAACGCGGTGGCCAGATCGACCGCGTCGTCCGCCTCGAGGAGTGTCATCCCGGCTGCCGTCCAACGGGCGAACCAGGCTTCCTTCGTGTGCAGCACGTCCGGATCGGAGAGGCGCGTGCCGCTGAAGATTCGGGCGCCGTCCCGGTGTTTCAGATATTCCCCGCGCAGAACGCGGGCATAGGCGGACAGGTCGTCGCGCCAGTCCGTGAAGGGGCCGATCGTCGACAGAGCGATTCCGACCCGACGCATGACCTCGGTCGCCATCTCGTCGAGCAACTCTTGCTTGTTGCGCACGTGCCAGTACAAGGCCGGTGCACGGACATCGAGTGCGGTCGCCAGCGCGCGGACGGTCAGAGCGTCCATGCCTTGTCCGTCGAGCAGTTCGAGAGCTGCCGTCACGATTCGTTCCCGGGTGATGCCCTTCGTCACGCTTGACACCTTAACAGCGTTAAAGCATCCTGTTCAAGTGGCATTAACTAAGTTAAGGAGTCGATGTCACGGGTGTTGCAGGCGCCCGGGTGCCAGATCGGTGGTCGGAATATCTATTCGCGTGACAGGAGAACAATGCAGAACACCAGCGGCAAACGAGCATTGGTGGTCGGGCTCGGCATCGCCGGCATGTCGACGGCAATCGGGCTGCACCGGGCCGGGTGGACGCCGGTCATCATCGAGCGCAGTCCCGAACGCCGAACCGGCGGCTACTTCATCGCCCTGTTCCCCGAAGGCCGCAGAGCGGCCACCGAACTGGGGATCGCCGCTCATCTGCATACCCGCAATCCGGTCGGAGATGCGGCCACGTGGTCGGTGAACCGCCGCGGAGACCGCCACCGAAGTTTGGGATTCCTGGACCAGCCGGGAGGCCCGGCAGCGGTTTTGCGCGGCGACATCGAAGCGGCACTGTGGCAAAGCGTCGACAGTGCGGGAATCGAGGTGCGGTTCGCCACCACGCCCACCGACATCACCAACCACGCCGATGGTGTGCGCGTCCAGTTCACCAACCCCGATACCCCCGCGCCCTGCTACGAGGATTTCGACCTGGTCGTTGGCGCGGACGGCATGCGATCGAGCGTGCGGCGCTTGGTGTTCGGCCCGCCCGAGGACTACCTGACGAACTGGGGGGCGATGATCTGCGCCTTCCAACTCCCAGAACAGGTGCCGTCCTTCGGCCCGGCGGACAGCATCGTCCTCGCACATGCCAGACGCGCTGTGTGGGTGTTCGGATTCGCCGATCGGGCCCCCACCGTGTTGCTGACCTATCGCACCAAACACGTCCAGAAGCAATTCACCGAGTCGCCCATCGACCGTCTGCGGGCGGTGTTCGCCGGCATGGACCACCCCGCCGTAGGGCATGCCCTCGATTCCCTGCCCCAAGCCCCCGACTACCTATTCGACTCCGTCCACCAAGTGAGAATGCCGCGGTGGAGTACAGGGCGGGTCGCGCTCGTGGGTGACGCGGCGTGGTGTTTGAACCTTTACTCTGGCATGGGCGCGAGCATCGGGCTCCGAGCCGGAGCCGAACTGAGCGCCGCGCTGCGAGAGCACCCCGATGATCTCGCCGCCGCTCTCGACGCCTGGGAAACCGGGCTCCGCCCCGCCGTCACCCAGCACCAGCGCAGCGCCCGGATCAAACAGCAGATGTTCGTCCCGTCCGGCCGCGCGGTCGAGGTGCTACGCCCCACCCTGCTGCGCGTGCTGCGCAAGACCCGTACACGCCGCAGGTCCACTGCGCTCACCGCCCCCGCGACCCTGTCCGACTCGACGCCTTGATCACCCTCCTACCGCCATGGGCATCCGGCGAAAAGCAGAGAGCGGCAACCTGGATCGCTGCGGGCCTCGTCGCCGCGGCCGAACTCGCGCAAGCCTTCCTGCCGCACCCGGGTTCGGCGACGTTGCTGAGTACTGCCGGGCTGATCATCTTCCTACTCACCCACGGGAGCCTGACCTACGGCTGGCGCGGCGCGGTGGGTTTCTCGGCCTGTGTATATACGGTGGCGTTCGCGCTCGAGGCCCTTAGCGTCGCCACCGGATTCCCCTTCGGGTACTTCACCCACAACGGTCCAAGCGCACAGCTGCTCGGCGTGCCGCCCGCGGTGCCGATCCTCTACGTCACCGCCGGCTACCTAGCGTGGTCGATCGCTCGGCTCCTAGTCATCGGTGACCGCCCCGGGCCGTTGACCCGCACGCAACGGTTCGTCGTCCCGCCCGTTGCTGCGCTGGTGCTCGCGGGGTACGACGCCGTCTTCGATCCCAGCGGCGCGACGCTGAACGGCGGGTGGAGCTTTCAGGCGCCGAGCGGACTGTACGGCGTGCCGTTGACCAACTTCCTCGGCTGGATCCTCACCGGGTGGGTCGCGTTTCAGATCTTCGCGTTCCTCGCACCGCCGGCACGCACCACCGGGATCCCCTGCGTGCTGCCGCCGATTTTGTGGCTCGGCCTCTTCCTGCCCAGCGCGGTCGCCTTCGTGTTCCTCCCGGCGCCGGTCACGGATGCGGTGACGGTCGCCGGGCGCACCTTCCTAGCCGCCGACATCCGCGAAACCGCCGTCATCGTAGGAATTTTCAGCATGGGCATCCCAGCCCTCACCGCCCTCGCGCAACTCCTGTCGCAACGCCGCACCGACGTCATCGAGTGAACCTCGAAAACGGGATCTCTCGGGCAGCTCGCGGTCTAGCTTGGGTGCGCTCACGGTTCGCAGCAGTGTCAGCGCCCGTTCCGACGGCGACCCGGCGACGGTGGTGACCACGACGAGACTTTGATCAGGCGAGCGGGCGATGGCCAACGTCTGCTGGGTGACAGTCACGGCTCCTACCACTGGATGGTGCAGGTCGTAAGAGGCAGCGTCGCAGGGAGCGATCCGATGGTCGCCCCACATGGTGACGAACTCCGGGCTCTTCATCGTCAGCTCACCGATGAGTGCGGCAAGGTCACGGTCGTCCGGGTGCCGCCCAACGGCGATACGCAGATTGCCAACCACGGCCCTGGCCTTGCGCCGCCAGTCGGTGTACAGCTCGCGGTTGTGTCCGTCCAGGAACATCATTCGGCTCATATTTGGACGGTTCGCCACGTCGTCGACGGCGCTCCGGTCCACATGTCCGGCGAGCAGCGCGTGGCCGAGGTGATTCCAAGCCAAGACATCGGTGCGCCGGCCCAGTACCAGCGCCGGCGCACCGTCGAGGGCGCGCATCAGGTCACGCGTCTCGTCGCTCACTTCTTCTGCCCGCGGGCGTCGCGGCCGAGGTGCCCGCCGGGCAGCCCCGGCCAACCGTTCGAGGTGCCCACGTTCGTGCGTATCCAGTTGCAGCGCAGTGGCAACCGCTTCCAAGACCTGAGGTGACGCGCCGCGGGAGATCCCCTGCTCAAGCCGCGTGTAGTAGGACACGCTCACTCCCGCCAGGTGCGCGACCTCGTCGCGACGCAGACCCTGCACCCGTCGGCGCGCACCGAAGTCCTGCACGCCGACGTCCTCGGGGCGGATACGCGCGCGCCGCGCCTGTAGAAACTCTCCGAGCGGCCCAGGTTCGTCCATTCGTTCAGTATCCGTGCGCTGCCGGATCCCAGCCACCCCCTCCCAGGGGTAGGACAAGCAAGGTGTGGCTAACCACCGCGGCCCATCGACAGACTCGAGTGAGTACCGCCGATACCAAGGAGTCACATGGAACAGATCGAACTGGGCGACGTCACCGTCACCCGCGTCAAGGAGTACTACGGCTCCGTGGACATGGGTCCCGCAGACTTCTTCCCGGACAGCACCGGACCCGACTGGGAAGCCAACAAGGAATGGCTGGCACCGGACTTCTGGCGTCCGGAGACTGACACGTGCATCTCGGCGATCCAGACCTGGGTGTTGCGCAGCGAGGGCCGGACCATCCTGGTCGACACCGGTGTCGGCAACCACAAGGAGCGGCCGTACGCCACAGTGTGGAGCAGACTCGACACCGGGTTCTTGGACAATCTGGCCCGCGCGGGCGTCCAGCCCGAAGACGTCGACCTGGTGATCAACACCCACCTGCACATCGACCATGTGGGCTGGAACACCCGCCTGGACGGCAGGACGTGGGTGCCCACCTTCCCGAATGCGACCTACCTGATGCCACAACGCGATTTCGACTACTGGAACCCCGCCAACGGCCACGAAACCGTTTTCGGCCGCGGGAACCAGAATGTGTTCGAAGACAGCGTGACTCCCGTCCACGAAGCCGGGTTGACCCAATTGTGGGATGGGACCTACCAAATCGACAAGAACCTGCGACTGGACCTCGCGCCCGGACACACCCCCGGCTCCTCGGCGCTGACCCTGCAATCCGGTGGCGACCGCGCGGTGTTCGTCGGCGATCTCATCCACACGCCGCTGCAGATCGTGGCCCCGCACACCAACAGCTGCTTCTGCGAGGACCCAGCGGAGTCACGTACCACCCGGCACAAGCTGCTGGGCCGCGCCAGTGACGAGAACGCCCTGGTGTTCCCGGCACACCTCGGCGGCCACGGCGCTGTCGAAGTGGTCCGCGACGGGACCAGTTTCGCGATCAAGGGCTGGGCCGGCTTCTCCCGCATCAGCTGATCGACTACTCACCTCAGGAGGACTCATGTCACAAAACGACACTTACGTCGTCGCAACACCTTCCGGTGCGGTGCGCGGTGTCCGCAATCTCAGCGGCGAGAGCTACCGCGCCATCCCCTATGCCGTCACCCCGACGGGAGCGGCCCGCTTTGCTCCGCCGGCACCGCACCCGGGTTGGAACGGCGTCCGCGACGCGACGGGCCCCGGGGCGACGGCGCCACAGCCCGTCCGAGACTTCGGTTCACTGGACATGCAGCCGTACTTCGGCCCCGGCTGGGTGCGCGGTGCGGACTATCTGACGCTCGACGTGCACACTCCCGCGGCCGACGACGGGGGGCGACCGGTGATGGTGTTCGTCCACGGCGGCGGATTCGTCACCGGGTCGTCGCAGGCCGCACTGTACGACGGTCGGGCATTCATCCGTGACGGCGTCGTGCTCGTCGCCCTCAACTACCGTTTGGGCGTCTCGGGTTTCCTCGACGTCCCAGGAGCGCCACGCAACCGTGGACTGCTCGACGTGCTGTCCGCACTGAGATGGGTCCGCGACACGATTGGCTCCTTCGGTGGTGACCCGGGAAATGTCACCCTTTTCGGCCAGTCCGCCGGCGCCACTTTGGTGGGGGCCCTGCTCGCGACACCGGAAGCTGCCGGGTTATTTCACAGGGCTGTCATGCAAAGCGGCAGTGGCACAGGTGCGTTCACACCAGAGCAGGCAGAAAGGGTCACCCGTGCGGTCGCGACAGAGCTGGGCGTGAGGCCCACCGCAGGCGGCTTGGCGGACATCTTGGACGAGCAGTTCGTCGCCGTACTGCCAAAGCTGGCGGGCCTCGATCTCCAGACTGCCTCCGCCCCAGACCCGTTATTAGGTCTCAGCCCGTTCAGCCTCGTCCTCGACGAACAACCCGCCGACGCGCTGGCCTCCGGCCCAGGGGCCGACGTCGCTCTGCTCATCGGCACCAACACCGAGGAGGGAAACCTCTACCTCGTCCCGCAGGGCCGTTTCGAGACGTCACAGCGCGCAGATGTCGTAGCCGTGGCAGCGCAGAGCCATTCGGACCCCCAGGCCGCCGTGCAGGCCTTGGCCGCCCAGCTGCCTGACGCCACTCACGGCGAGCTGCGTTCGGCCCTCCTCGGTGAGGCCCTTTTCGGCGCCGGTTCCGCCCGGCTCGCGCAGGCCCACTCGCTGATCTCACAACGCGGCACCTACGTCTACCGCTTCGGATACCGCTCGACGGCGCTGGGCGGCAAGCTGGGTGCGGCGCACACCGTGGAGCTTCCCTTTGTCTTCGACATCGCCGATTCGCCGTGGCTGCACGGGAAGACGGGTCTGCTGGGTCCCGATCCGGTTCCGGAGGATCTGGCCCGGCGGATGCACGGCTCATGGGTGGCGTTCGCCCGCAACGGTTCTCCTGGTTGGGCACGCCATCGGGGCGATGACGCTGCAGTACTGGACTTCGAGTAGGGGGAGATCCCCGCCCCGTCGACCACACGCCCCGGATAGGGTTGTTCCCCTGGCGCCGGAACCGGATGGGTGGATCGGCCCCGAATCGACCGCCCCTTAGGCAGTCGGCATCGACTGTGGTTGCGGTGCCTTCGTCGCGGCCGCCTCGATGATCTCCCTGCGGTTGGTCTCCGGACCGTAGACCAGTGCGGCCAGCGTCAGGGCGGTCAAGATGCCGAGGTAGACCACGATGACCCACCAGTGTCCGAACGCGGCAATCAGCGCGGTGGCAATGAGCGGCAGGAACCCGCCGGCCAGCACCGATCCGATCTCCCGAGCGAACGCAAAGCCCGACAGTCGGGTGCGGGTATCGAACAGCTCGGCGAAGTACGCCGCCTGAGGCGCCAACATCGCCGGGTACAGGATCCCTAGCCCCACAACGAAACCCAAGGTCAACAGTGGTGCGCTCAGGGTCTCCAGCAGCAGGAAGAATGGCACCAGCCATAGCAGGGACAGCAGCGCGCCGCCTGCATACACCGGCCGTCGACCGATCCGATCACTGAGGTGCGCCCAGACGGGGATGAACACCAGCTGGACCGCGGAGGCGATCACCACTGCCAGCAGCGTCGTGCTGCGCTCCACACCCAAGGTGTTGACCGCGAACCCCACGGCGAAAACCGGAAACAGGTAAGCGAACCCGTTCTCCGCCATCCGGGCGCCGATGACCACTAAGAAGTTGCGCGGGCTGCGGCGGATTGACTCCAGCACGGGGATCTTGGTCTCTTGGGCGACGCCGGCGGATTCGGCCTGCACGGCGTTCTCATACGCCTCGGTCTCGTCGATGTTGCGCCTGATGAAGTAGCCCACGGCCAGCAGAACGGAGCCCAGCAGGAACGGCACCCGCCAGCCCCAGCTTTGGAACGCGTCCTCCGGCATCAGGGTGGCGAGTTGGTACACGCCGGTGGACAGCAGGGTGGCCAGCGCGAAGCCGGTGGGCGCCCAGGCACCGGCGAGGCCGCGGCGCTTCTGATCGCCGTGTTCGACGGAAAGTACTACGGCTCCGGCGTATTCGCCGCCTGCGCCGAAGCCCTGCAATAACCGCAGCAGGATCAGCAGGATCGGCGCCCACATGCCAATGGCTGCGTAGTTGGGCAGCACGCCGATCAACGTGGTGGCCACGCCCATCAATACGATGGTGAAGATCAGCATCTTCTTGCGGCCCACCTTGTCTCCCATGTTGCCGAGCACGATGCCGCCGAGCGGACGCGCCAGGAACCCGATCGCGTAGGTGGCGAAGGCCGCCAGCGTCCCGGTGGTGGGGTCGGCGTTGGGGAAGAACTGGCTGTTGAGCACTAGCGCTGCGGCGGTGCCGTAGATGAGGAAGTCGTACCATTCGAGGGTGGTGCCGACCAAGGCGGCGATGCCGGCCTTGCGGGCCTGGTTGGGTGCGGCGGCGGTTGTCATGCTGGGTGTCCTTTGGTGTGAAAGGTGTGGTCTCAGCGGGCGGGACGGCGCAGCACGGCGCCACCCTGAATGGGGCCGACCAGTGCGGCGTACTGTCCGAGCCATCCGCGTTCGGGGGCTTCCCCCGCAGCGCGCACGGGTGTGCCGTCGCGCACCGGGTGCGTGTCGACCCGGCGGGCGTCGAGGTCGATGCTGATGGTGTCGCCGTCCTGCAGTCCGGCCAGTGGTCCGCCGTCGGCGGCCTCGGGCATCACCTGCCCGACGACGAGACCGTGGTTGAGACCGGACAGCTCCCCGTCGGTGACAACGGCGACTTCTCCTCCCAGCCCGGCACCGTTGAGTGCGGCCACGAAGCTGGCCGCGAACACGGTGCCTGGGCCGCCCCGGGGACCCATACCGCGGAGCACGATCACGTCGCCGCGCTGGATTCCGTTGTCTCCCAATGCTGCAATGGCCGCGTCCTCGCCTACGAACACTTTGGCCGGTCCACTGAACTGGCGGCGGGTGGCCTTGCCCACGCCGGCGACCTTGACGATGGAGCCGTCCGGGGCCAGCGAGCCGCGGAGGATGATTAGACCCGGTTCGTCGTTGATCGGGTCGTCGAGGTCATGCAGTACATCGCCGTCGGCGGCACGGGCTCGTTCGGCGCGTTGGGCGACAGTGCGGCCGTCGACGGTCAGCGTGTCACCGTGCAGCCGCGGCAACAGAGTCCGCATCACCGTCTGGACCCCGCCGATGCCGTCGAGATCCCACACCTGGTGGGCGCCGTTGGGCCGGATCGCCGCCAGCTGCACCGCATCTCGTCCGAGCTTCTCGAACAGGCCCACGACGTCGAGGTCCAGGTCAGCTTCTGCGGCGATGGCGGTCAGGTGCCGAATGCAGTTCACCGAACCACCGAGCGCCAGGGCGACTTCGATGGCGTTCTCGATCGAGTCGGCCGTGATGACCCGGCGCGCGGTCAGGCCTTCTTCGACCATCGCCACGATCCGCCGGCCAGCAGCGCTGGCGTTGTTCAGCATGGCTTCTGAGTTGGCGCGGGTGGGCGCGGAACCTGCCACCGTCATACCCAGCGCCTCGGCCATGCAGTGCATGGTGTTTGCCGTTGCCAAACCGGCGCACACCCCCGGCCCGTCGATGGCCTCGTCGGCGAGCTCGCCCAGCTGGTCGATGGTCATGGTGCCGGCGGCGAGCGCGCCCACCGATTCGTAGACCGTGTCGATGTCGACCGAGCACCCGCTGTACCGGCCGCCCTTCTGATACCCGCCGATCACCACAATCGAGGGCAGGTCGAGGCGGGCCGCTGCCATCAGGTGGGCCGGGGTGGTCTTGTCGCAGGAGGACAGGAACACGATGCCATCCAGCACCGCCCCCTCGACCGCGGCTTCCACGTCGTTGACGATGAGATCCCGGGTAGGCATCAGATACCGAGCCTTGCGGCCGGCGCTGGTGACGAAATCGCTGGGCGCCGTGGTGCGGATCTCGAACGGCAGCCCGCCGGCCTCGCGGATTGCGTCGGCCACCCGCAGCGCCACATCATCGAGGTGGACAAAACACACCGACAGTTTGGACGACGTGTTGACGATCGCGATCTTTGGCTTTTGTTGATCTTCGACGCTGATTCCCATCGCGCTCCACTGCGCCCGGCGCACCGCCCACCGGGTGCTGCCGGGAGTGAAGTTACTGCGCAAACCCCCACCGGGGGCACGCTCAAAATTGTCGGTCACGATTCCTGCCTTTCTGAGTGCGCGGCAACCGCGGTCGCGGGCTCGAGCGCACTTCCGTTGGCGATCATGCGGGCTTGGATGCACCGCACGTCGAGGTCGCGGTATCGGGATCCGCTCTCCAGGGAGACGAGTGTGGCCACCGCTGCGGCGTGCCCGTATTCGAAGCACTGCGCGGTGACCCGGGCCGAAGCCAGCGCCTGGTGCTCGGCGCTGAGGCACCGGCCCGCCACGACGACGTTCTCGCCGCGTTCGGGCACGAGCGCACCGAATGGCACGTCGTAGTAGTCGTCCAGCAACCAGTGCAGACGCGGCTTTTCGCCGTCGTGCAGTTCGATCGGCCAGGGCGAACGGCAGATCGAGTCAGCTCTTTTGGTGCCGTCCACGACGTCGCTGTCGCGCAGAGTTTGCACCCCCGTCACCGTGCGGGTCTGCCGTATGCCGGCTTCGACACCGGTGTCGACGACAAACGCGTCCGCACATCCGGGCACAGTGCTGGCCAGAAAGCGGGCGTAGCTACGAACCTGCTGCCGACCGCCGATCTCGGCGAGGGTGAAATCGGCGGGGTCGATGACGTTGAGCATGCGGCCGTCGGGAGCGGTCAGCCTGGTGGCGTTGACCAACAGCTCGCCCGGCCTGCTGGTGGCAAAGACCCAGATCTTGTTGCGCGGCAAGTCAACTCCGCCGGCCCGGGCAGCGTCGATTGCCGTGGTGACCCACGCCGGACTGATGGTGTCATCGCCCCACGCCGCCCAGAAGCTCTCGGTGTCGACGTTGCCCAGCCGGAAGAACATCGTCGGGTTCTGGATACGGCCGTCGGCACCGAACCGGTAGGCGCCGCCGCCGCGCGCGACCACCGCTCCGTCGCCGGATGCATCGATGATCCGGGCGGCCCGGATGAGGCCGACTCCAGCGTTGGAGGCCACCAGCAGACCGCGGTAGTGTCCGTCCTCGACGAGAACGTCGATCACCTGGGTGTGAAACAGGATTCGCGCGCCGGCACGGGTGAGCAGCGCGTCGGCAGACTCGCGCCACATCAGCGGATCGTGGGCTGCGGTAAACGTCTTGCCGTAGCGCTGGGGCTCGGTGAGGCCGCCGCGCGCGGTGAGGTCCTCGGCAAATCTCTCGGTGAAACCGCGCACCACCTGTTGGGGCTGCCGGAGGTCGTCGGACGCGAGGTACATTCCGCAGATCGTGCCCGAGAGCCCGGCCACCGCCGCCCCGCCGGCGAATCCGTACTTCTCGATCACCAGCACACGTGTGCCAGCTTCAGCCGCGACGGTGGCGGCGGCGACGCCCGCTGCCCCTGCCCCGACCACCACGACGTCGACGTCGTCAATCAGCGGGAACTGGTGGGCTGAGGCGTGATCCAGTCCGATCTGCAACCGCCATTCAACCGATATATTACCCATGAATGAACCGTACGTCGGTGGTCGCGATATTGTCTACCCGTGACAGGGACCCAAAGATGACTGGTATCACGCCCAATAAGGCTGATCAGGCATTCCTGCAGATAGAGCGCTTGATCGTGCTGCAGGAACTGCTTCCCGGCTCGTTGGTGTCGGAGAAGCAACTGATGGAGCTGACCGGGCTTGGTCGCACGCCAGTCCGGGAGGCGCTGCAGCGGCTGGCACGCGAACGGCTCGTCGAGATACATCCCAATCAGGGTGTGCTGGTGCCCTCCGCTTCAATCGAGGCGCAGCTCAAGCTGCTCGAACTGCGCCGGACGTTGGAGCCGTTCGCCGTACGGCTCGCGGCCCAACGGGCCACGGCACACCAGCGTCGGACGGCGGCAGCACTCGCCGAGGACGTTCGCAGCGCCACCACGTCGGTAGTGGACTTCGCCACGTTCCTGCGGGACGCGCACGCGCTCGTGGTCAGCGCCACGCAAAACGAGTTCGTCGAGGTGGCAATGGCGCCTCTGCAGGGACTGTCCCGGCGGTTCTGGTTCGGCAATCTCTCCGACGCACACCATGATCTCGCTCAGGCCGGTGAATTGCACACCGCGATCCTGACCGCCATTGCTGCCGGGGACGCCGAAGCCGCCGAAGCCGCCTCGCTCGCGCTCAGCGACTACCTGCTGGCTTTCGCCTACGCCACGCTGCCGCCTCGTACCCGGGATTGATCAACGGCGACGGGGACGGCCCACGAACTCTGTTTCGCCACAGGGAAATACGGCGATCCTGAGAGAAGGAAGGCAGGTGACCGACCGTATGTAGGCGTTTACGGACGACCAGACGCGGCCTCCATATGCTGAGCGGACACAGTCCCCGACGGGTGTCCCCCTTCATCCCCGCCCCAAGCAGAACAACAAATTCGTGGTCTGCCCAACCCGATCCCGGCCTGCCAGTCGGTTCACCGCCGCCGCCGACGCCGACCGGGCCGCAGTCCACCGCTCAGGCAACTCCGGATGCCGACTCCCACCGGTGACGCACCGAAGGACACCCTCGCCACGCTGTCACCGCCCGGTCAACTGGTGATCGACATCAACCTGGACGTCACGGCCGCATTGCCCTACCCCTGCATCTCAACCTGGGTTGGGGCCGCGAGCCGGTCTTCACCAGAGCACCAAACTCACCGCCGACGGCTAGGTGGACTGGTCCGCTCGCCGGATGCCCCGCCGTCGCGCGAGTCGCGATCGGACCGCACATGCCCGCCTGGCAGGCTCGCTGAGCGACGCAACGGTCCCTAACTGGCCCGGCCCGATTGTGTTGGCGCACGACGTGGTTCCCACACGCCGCGAGGCTGCGGCGGGCACGGGTGGTCCGGCACCGCAGGTGATGGCCGGCACGCAGTCATGGCGACCTCCGAGCCAGTCGTCGGCCGAGAGTCGATCGCTGTCGCCGAGTCAGGTGCGGGTTCGATCACACCGCGCAGGACGCCAAGGGCGTCGCGCAGCATCGTGGGCAACGAAGACAAGGTCGCCGCGCAGTTGCGCCGGTCCGCCAATGTCGCAACCCAACGTGGCTCCTGAGTAGCAGCCCTTACACCGTTGCCAGGATCACCACAGTGTCGACGGAAAACACTCACGACCCCAGCATTTAACACGGAGGGCAAAACCCATGGCATTCAGAGGTGGCCGGCGAAGACTGGCGCTGCGGCGCCCACCCCCCAGGGGCGCCCAACGCCGACATTCGCGGTCCGAGATCAGAATTCGTGAAACGACCGCCCGCCCGAATGTCGGCGTTGACCCTAGATGGTCGGCGCTGACCCTAGATTTTCCCCGCCTGTCTATCGCTCACAGGACGACGCGGGAGACTTGGAATTCGACGACGGGTCCGGGTTGGATGCGTCCCTGTCCGACGAAGATGCTTTGGTTGACCCAGGCGTACCTGGGATCTCCGGATTCCAGGCGTGGGGTGGTGACGAAGTAGTGGTCGCCGAAGTCGGTGCCACTGCTGCCGCCGCCCAGGGCGCCGGCGGCGGCCTCGTTGACCTCGACCAGGCCCTGGTAGCTCATGTAGATGACGGCGCCGTCGTCGGTGTAGAACTGGGCGCGCACGTCGAGTCGGCCGTAGCCGTCGTCGCCGGCCAGTAGCCAGTCCCCGCCGCCGGGGGCGGCGGTTCCGCTGAACCGGTTTCCGGTGACCTTGCCTCCGGTGACGGCGAGGACCTGACGCAGGCCGTACGGGCCCGGACCCACGATCTGGGGTTCGGCGAGCTCCGCGGTGTAACTGAACTCCGGCTCCAA
>Ga0247732_10000446_pt1 | contig 19976 bp, 16 predicted proteins | sample UWRJL163409C2_FD_180940 | JGI IMG/M metagenome (GOLD analysis project Ga0247732, IMG submission 180940) | Plant litter microbial communities from Arlington Agricultural Research Station in Wisconsin, United States - UWRJ-L163-409C-2 | ecosystem: Environmental > Terrestrial > Plant litter >...
TTCCAGCTAGCGTAGATGGCATGCCTGAAGATTCGGCGCAGAACCCTGAAGACGAGTTCCGCGACATGCTCAGCCAGTTCCTCTCCGGCAACTCGGAGATCGACCCGGCGAAGCTCGCGAGCGCGGCAGGACTGCCCAACGACCCCGAGATGCTCAAGAACCTGATCGGCCAGCTGCAGAGCGCTCTGCAGTCGAGCGAGGAGGGCATCAACTGGGCTCTGGCCCTCGACCAGGCGAAGAATCTGGCCGCGAAGGATGTCCGCCCCATCACGCCCGGGGAGCGCTCGGCCATCGAGCAGTCGTTCCATGTCGCGGCGCTGTGGCTCGACGAGGCGACCGAGATCACCGAACTGACCACCACCCCGAAGCTGCTGTCGCGCACGGAGTGGATCACGGCGACCATGCCGTTCTGGACGCAGCTGGCAGAACCGGTGGCGAACAGCATCGCCGACTCCCTCACCGACGTGCTGCGGGAGCAGGCGCCGGAAGAGATGTCCGGCATGATCGAGGGCGCATCCAAGCTGATGCGCAACGTCGGCGGTACCCTGTTCGCCATCCAGCTCGGCCAGGTCGTCGGCCAACTCTCCAGCGAGGTCGTGTCGGGCGGCGACATCGGCATCCCGTTGCTGGGAACCAAAGACAGCGATCAGCAGGCCGCGATGCTGCCGCAGAACCTCGCCGAGTTCGGCTCAGGCCTCGACATCGAGCAGGATCAGGTGCAGCTCTACATGGCGGTGCGCGAGCTCGCGCATGCCCGGCTGTTCCGCCACGCCAAGTGGCTGAAGCTGCAGCTGCTGACCTCGATCACGGAATTCGCCCAGGGCATCCGGATCGACACCGATCGCCTCGAAGAGCTCGCCGCAGACTTCGACCCGTCGAACCCCGAGGAGCTGCGCGAGGCGATGGTGAGCGGCGCGCTCATCCCGCCGAAGTCGGATGCCCAGCTCGCCGCGCTCGCTCGGCTGGAGACCACGCTCGCCCTCATCGAGGGCTGGGTCGACGTGGTCACCGCGCAGGCCACGACGCGTCTGCCCAAGTCCGATGCGATCGCCGAGACGGTGCGCCGTCGGCGGGCAGCCGGTGGTCCGGCCGAGTCGGCGTTCTCCACCCTGGTCGGCCTCGAGTTGCGCCCCCGCCGTCTTCGTGAGGCTGCCGCCATGTGGCAGAAGCTGACGGATGATGTGGGCGCCGAGCGCCGCGACGCACTCTGGTCGCACCCCGACCTCGTTCCCACCACCCAGGACATCGACGACCCGGTGGGTCTCGTCATGCGGCTGACCGGTGCCGAGCCGGAGCGCGACGACATCGACCAGGCGATCGAGGACCTGCTCAACGACACCCGCGACGACCGCCCGCACGAGGGCGAGGACGGCTCCGCGAAGGGCTGACCGGTTGGTCGCCCTTCGACAAGCTCAGGGACCGTGCTCATCGGTTCCTGAGCCTGTCGAAGCGGCATGCCGGCGCAGCAGACGCGGAGCACGGCCTGTGGATAGTTTCCGCGGGGATTTCGGCGAGCGCGCATCATTGCGCGCATGGTTCTGAGACTCGATCACCGTTATCCCCTGGTCTGGCGCAGCCCGAGCGATCTGCAGTTCGGTGTCGACCGCGCGCGGGTGCTGCTCACCGATGTCAGCTCCGCGGAGGAGCGCGTCATCGCGGCCCTGCTTCGCGGCATCAGCCGGTCAGGACTCGAGATGATCGCGACCGATGCCGAACTGCCCGACCTCGACGCTCTGCTCGCCGCACTCGCACCCGCCCTCGTGGCTCCGGCGGAGCCGCGGGCGACGACGGTGGCGGTTGAGGGGTCGGGGACGGCAGCGGACCTCGTGCGGGCGCGATTCGAGGAGGCGGGCATCCGTTCATCCGAGAGTCCGGATCTCGCGGTGTTGATCGCCCACCACGTGCTCTCTCCCGATCAGCACGGCCACTGGCTGCGCCGCGACGTGCCTCACCTGCCGGTACTGTTCGGCGACCAGGAGGTGCACATCGGCCCGCTGATCGAGCCGGGCCGTGGCCCGTGCCTGCACTGCCTCGAACGCCACAGAACGGATGCCGATCCGGCGAGGCCGGCGATCGCCTCGCAGCTCTGGGGCCGGCTCAGCCACACCGAGACGCCGCTGATCGCGGGTGAGGTCGCCGCGATCGTCGTGCGCAGCGTGCTCGCGCGGCTGGAGGGACGGCCTGCACCGGATCAGGTGACCGATACTGCCGAGCTCGTTCTCGAACCGGCCACCGGCGAGCGCCGGCTGCGGCACTGGTACGGCCATCCCGGCTGCGGCTGCGGCGGGCTCGCGGAGCCTGCTACTGCAGCTCTGCCAGAAAACGACTCGGCTTCCGCTCCGCTCCGCGCCCCGATCCCGATCGGGCCGAGGAGAGGTGCAGCCGCCGCCGCGCGCGCGTGATGCCCACGTAGAGCAGGCGACGCTCCTCCTCGATTGCCTCCTCCGTGGTGGCGTAGGTGATCGGCAGGAAGCCCTCGCTCAGGCCGAGGATATGCACCGTGTCCCACTCCAGGCCCTTCGCCGAGTGGATGGTCGCCAGGGTGACCGCGGCCATGGTCGGTTCATGCTGTGCGGCGGATCGCTCGAACAGCTCGTCGACGAACTCGGCGAGGGTCGTTCCCTGGGGCGCAGCCTCGGCCAGGCCCATGATCGCGTTGAGCGACTCCCATCGGTCCCGCACCGCTCCACGCGCCTCGGGCGGGTTCTGGGTCCAGCTGAGCGATCTCAGCACGTCACTGACCGTCTTGAACAGCGGCTCGTGAGTGGAGGCGACGACGGCGCCCTTCAACATCATCAGCGCCTGCTTCACCTCCTGCAGGTCGAAGAAGCGCGGGCCACCACGCAGCTGGAAGTTCACGTTGACGTCGTTCAGCGCGGTCTCGATCGCCGCCGACTGCACGTTGATGCGGTACAGCACGGCGATATCCTGTGCGCGGGCCCCGGCCGCGATCTGCTCGGAGATGCTCTGGGCGATGGCCCGCGCCTCGGCCATCTCGCTCGGGTAGGACTCGATCGTCGGCGCGACCGTACCGGGGGCCTCCACGGCGGCGGTAAGACTGAGCGCGCCCGGCCGGGACTTCATCAGCCGGTTCGCCGTGTGCACGATGTGCGTGCTCGAGCGGTAGTTCTGCTCGAGCCGCACCACCGTCGCCTCGCGGTACTTCGCCGGAAAGCCGAGCAGGTACCCGGATGACGCCCCCGCGAACGAGTAGATGGTCTGGCTGGCGTCGCCCACCACACAGACGTCCTGTCGATCGCCGACCCAGAGATCGAGCAGCGCCTGCTGCAGCGGAGAGACGTCCTGGTACTCGTCCACCACGAAGAAGCGGTACTGCTCGCGCACCTGCTGGGCCACCCGCGGCTCCGACTCGATCATTCCCGCGGTCGCGAGCAGGACATCCTCGAAGTCGAGCTGCCGGCGGTCGTCCTTCAGCGACTCGTAGCGTGAGTGCAGGGCCAGCATCTTCTCCGCGTCGAGGGCGGCGGGCAGCGGCCGGCTCTCCACGATGCGGGAGTACTGGTCGAGGGTGAGCCGGGAGACCTTGCGCCACTCGATGTCGGCGGCGAGGTCACGCAGCGTGGCCGTGTCGAGTTTCAGTTTCAGCGTCTCAGCGGCGTGCCCGAGAATCCGTCCCTTGCTGTCCAGGATGCGCGGCATCGTGCCACCGATCACCTGCGGCCAGAAGAATCCCAGTTGCGAGAGCGCAGACGCGTGGAACGTACGCGCGGAGACGCCCGTCGCGCCGAGCTGGCGCAGCCGTCCGCGGAGTTCGGATGCCGCGCGCGAGGTGAAGGTCAACGCCATCACCCGGCCTGGGGCGTACACGCCGGTCGCCACGCCGTAGGCGATGCGGTGGGTGATCGCCCGGGTCTTGCCGGTACCGGCACCGGCGAGCATGACCACCGGCCCGATCAGCGCCCGGGCGGCGACGCGCTGCTGCTCGTCCAGACCGTCGAGCAGCGAATCGGCACCGAGCATCGGGGCCGCCATCACCACTCGACGGAATCGTCGATGGGGCCGCCGTACCAGTGCTCGAGAATCGCCCGCGCGATCGAGGTATGGCCCGGCAGAGCGATCTCGCCGAGCGCCGCCGTCAGCTCGTCGCGGCTGAACCAGCGCAGGTCGAGGATCTCGTCGCCGTCGGGGGTGAGCGTGGACTCGACGGCCGGGTCGACGGTCGCCAGGAAGCCGACCATGAGGCTCGCCGGGAACGGCCAGGGCTGCGACCCGAGGTAGACCGGATCGATCACACGGATGCCCGACTCCTCGAAGACCTCCCGGATCACCGCACTCTCGAGCGACTCCCCCGGCTCCACGAAGCCGGCCAGCAGCGAGTACCGGTTGGTCGCCCACATCGCGTTCGAGCCGAGCAGGATGCGGTCGTGGGAGTCCACGACGCCGACGATGATCGCCGCGTCCGTGCGCGGGAAGATCTCCTTGCCGTCGGGCTGCACCCGCACCCAGCCGCCGAGCGCTGGCACGGTCGGCTCCCCGGTCTTGGGGGAGAACGGATGCGAGGCGTGCCAGTTCGCGAGGGCGAGCGCGGCGGTGAAGACACCCGCGTGAAGCGTGCTCAGCCGACTGCCCACCGCGCGGAGGGTCACCCACAGTGCAGGGTCTGGTTCGAGGGTGTCCGCGGCCTCGTCAGACAGCACCGCAGCGATGATCGCGGCGCCCAGAGACTCCGATGCGAGGGACTTTCCGAGATACAGGAGCAGGTCGGCGTGCGGGACGCGCGACGGGGGCAGGAGCCGGAGTTCGTCGGGTGCCCCGAGGAGCGCTTCGCCGTGGTGCAGGGGCAGAACGAGGGTGGAGTCATCCGCCCACAGCTCCTCGAGCAGCGCCGGGTCGTTTCGGCTCAGATAGTCCCGGTCGAGTTCGTGCCGGGAGAGCGGCAGCAGGGAGAGGAACTCGCGAGTCACGTAGCACGACCAATCGACCTAATGGGGGCGGGACCAGCGTGGCGTTCGGGGCGCCCGGGGGCCTTCGACTTAGCCTGTCGGTATGGCCAGATCCCCTCTCACTCTAGCCGCGCTCGCAACCGCGGCCGTCTCCGGTCTCGACGTCATCGCGGCGACCGGATTCGGGGATGGCGACGACTTCGAATCCGCGTTGATCACGGCCCGCGACGGCAAGCACTGGGTGATCCGGGTGCCCACCTCCGAGCGGTCGGAGGCGGAGCAGTCGGCCGACCTGGTCTCGCTGCGCGCGCTCAGCGTCGGCGTTCGCTCGCGGCTGCCGTTCGGCGTGCCGACCTTCGCCGGGCAGGCGCCCGTCGGCGGCACCCGTGCCGTGGTCTACGACGTCGTCGACGGGGACACTGTGACGCTCTCCCGCCTGGATGCGGACCTTGCCACCTCCGTCGGTCGTGCGACGGCGGCCATCCACATGCTGCCGACCAGCTTCGTCTCCGACGCCGGGCTGCCCGTGCTCACGCCGATCGAGATCCTGCGCGGCCTGATCACGGTGATGGACCGGGCCTCGGCCACCAACCTCGTGCCCGCGGCGCTGCTCGGCCGCTGGGAGCGCGCCACCGAGGATTCCGCGCTGTGGCAGTTCCAGCCGACCGTCGTCAACGGCTCGCTCAGCGCAGACTCCTTCCTCGCCCACGACGGAACGGTGACCGGCGTCATCGGCTGGCACAACCTCAGTGTCGGCGATCCCGCCCGAGACCTGTACTGGCTGCTCGGTGCGAGGTCAGCGGATGTCGCGTCCGCCGGTTTCGACACGTACACCCAGACCCGGGGCGCGAGTGACCGTCAGGTGCGGCAGCGTGCCACGCTGTACTCCGAGCTCGAGATCGCCAAGTGGCTGCTCCACGGCACCCAGGAGCGCTCGACCGAGATCGTCGACGATGCCGTCTCGATGCTGCAGGGCCTCGTCGACAGTGTCGACGGAGACCTCGACCGTACGATCAGCCACAACACCATGCCAGTGATGGCGGTCGACGAGGTCGAGGCGATGCTCGACGAGCGCGACCGCAGCCAGCAGTAAGGCTGCCCACCAGGCGCTCAGGCGGTCGCGGGCACGATCTCGACGAAGCCGCGGCGACGCAGACGGATGCGCAGCCGGAGCTTTCCCGACCGGGCGAGGATGATGCCGATCGTGAGTGCGGCGAGGGCGGGAACCACTCCGTCGACGACCATCGCGGTGTGGACGCCCCAGGCATCCGCCATCGCGCCCGTGATGATGCCGCCGAGTGCCTGGCCGCCGAGCACGATCATCGAGTAGATCGACATGACCCTACCGCGGATGACGCGGTTGGTCGACAGTTGCACGATCGATTCGGCACCCGTGGCGAACAGCAGCCGCGAGATGCCGATGCCGATGAGGAAGATCACGAACAGCGACGCCCACGGGGAGAGCGCGGCGAAGACGATGACCAGGCCGAAGATCGCGGCGGCGGTGATGATGGACCGGAGCCGCACCGTCATCCGTCTCGTCGACAGCACCGCGCCGGTGAGCGCGCCGACGGCCGCGGCCGAGCTGTAGAGGCCGTAGCCCGTCGCACCCGTCTTGTAGACGTTGTCGGCGAAGGAGACCAGCAATACCGGCAGGGTCATTCCGAAGGTGGAGACGAAGGCGAGCATGACCATCGGCCAGAAGATGGTGGGCTTGGAGAGCACGTAGCGCAGCCCCTCGCGGATCTGCCCCTTGGCCCGGATAGCCTTCGGCGACGGATGCAGGTCCCGCACGCGCATCGCGGCGAGCGTGAGGACCACGACGATGGCGGCGACCGCGTTGATGCTGATCGACCAACCCGAACCGACGACCGCGATCAGCACGCCGCTGATCGCCGGGCCGAGCAGCCCGCCGAGGTGGAAGATCGACGCGTTGAGGCTGATGGCGTTGCGCAGCCGGCGGTGGCCGACCATCTCGTTGACGAAGGCGGAACGCGCGGGTCCCTCGGCGACGGCGACGCAGCCGAGCAGGAACGCCGCGAGCCACACCTCGCCGACCGTGACGATGCCGAGCAGGGTGAGGGCACCGAGCGTGCCGCAGAGGATCACGGTGATCGACTGGGTGGTCATCATGAGCTTGCGCTTGTCGACCCGGTCGGCGAGCACGCCACCCCAGACGCCGAAGACCAGCACGGGCGCGAACTGGAGGAAGACGGTGACGCCGACGAGCGCCACGTTGTGGGTGAGTTCGTTCACCAGCCAGTCGGTGGCGATCTTCTGCATCCAGCCGGAGGTGTTGGCGATGGCCTGCGAGATCACGTACAGGCGGTAGTTGAAGACGCGGAGGACGTCGAAGGTGTCGCGCCAGCGCGGTCGCTCGAGCAGCACGGGAATGGGTTCGGTGGGCGGGCTGATGGTCGAGCTACTGGTACTCACTGCGTCGCAATCGGTGTCGTATATCTCGTCGTCTCCATCAACGCTAGGCGCGCAACATCCATTCATGGTCGGAATTGCCTCTATAAGTACTATTGACTTTCGTAATGACCGATCGGAGTGACGCATGTTCGACCCCGTGCTGTTGAAGACCTTCGTGACGGTCGCGGAGACGCTGAACTTCACGCAGGCAGGGCAACTCCTGGGACTCAGCCAGCCGACCGTAAGCCAGCACGTGCGCAAGCTGGAGCTGGCCGCGGGGCGCAACCTGGTCAATCGCGATACCCGCGAGGTGCGCCTCACCGACAACGGTGATGCGATGCTCGGCTTCGCGCGCACGATCCTCGCCGCGAACGACCAGGCCAGCTCCTACTTCACCGGCTCGGCGATGCGCGGTCGACTGCGCTTCGGATCAGCGGATGACCTCGCCCTCACGCAGCTCCCCCAGATTCTGCGCGACTTCCGCCAGCTGTATCCGCACATCAACCTCGAGCTGACCGTCAATCAGAGCCAGGTGCTCACCCGTCGACTCACGGCCGGCCAGCTGGATCTGGTTTTCGTGCGGCAGAGTGCCGGCTCGGGCATCGGTCGACTGGTGCGCCGCGAACGACTCGTCTGGGTGGGACACCGCAGCCTGACGATCGAGCCGGGTCAGGCGGTGCCCCTGATCGTCTACCAGGCGCCGAGCCTGAGCCGCGCCCTGATGATCGAGGGGCTCGAGGCGATGGGGCGTACCTGGCGAATCACCTGCAATGTGCGCGAGATCAACGGCATGGTGGCTGCTGCTCGTGCCGGCATGGGTGTCGCGTCGTTTCCGCAGAGCCTCATCCCGCCCGACCTCGTCGACCTGACCGCCACCGTCGACCTCCCTGACCTCGGCGATGTCGAGTTCAGCCTGCTCGACAACCCCACCTCCGCGCGCGAGCCGGTGGATGCCCTGGTCTCCGCCATCGTCGGCCGGCAGAGCGCGATGACGCCGCTGGCCTGACGGCCCCTGGCGCTCACGTCCCCCGGCCTCGTGGAACGGCGAACTGCCCAAGATGGCTGCTCGCGCTGCGAAACAGGCAGCCATCTTGGGCAGTTCGGCGATCAGGCCGTGTACAGCGAGCGGTCGGAGAAGTTGATCTGCACTCGGACGCCGTCGGGACCGGTGACGCGAAGGATGCGACCGTAGTTCTCGTCGAGGATCGTCGCGTCGTCGAAGCCTGCCGCGGCGAGTGCTGCCGCGACGGCGGTCGGATCGTCGTCGCTTTCGAAGGCGAGTTCGGTGCCGCCTGCCGTGAGCGGGTTATCGGCGTCATTCGGCATAGCGTGCAGGTTCAGCTGCGCGCTCGGCGCGGGCAGCTCCACCCAACCGCCGCCGACGTGCGTCGCTTCCGGAACGAAGCCAAGCGCGGCGGCGAAGTCCCGCGTGCGCTCCATGTTCGACGTGTAGTACACCGGGGCCAGCTTGATCATGACGTCTCCTCCAGATACTCGTTCAGCGCGTTCTCGACCAGAGCGGACAGGGATACCCCTGCTGTTACCGCCGCGATCTTCACGCTGCGGATCAGTTCAGCAGGGAGCACCACATTGAATTGCCGTCGCTCTTCGTTGCTCATGTCTAGAAATCTAGATTCCTAGGTGCGGGAAGTCAAGTATTCCTCGGGCGGGTCTCGATACGCGTCCTCGCGCGAGCGCTCGGGCGCTACTCGACCAACGGCGGGCCATCCCACCGCATCACGCGACGCCGCGCCAGAGGGCGATCAGCTCGTCGCGGTCGAAGATGCGCTCCGGGCGGATGACCGCGTCGTCGGCGACGTAGTAGAAGACCGCATCGATGAGCTCCGGCTCGATGCCCTTCCACTCCGCGAACGCCTGCCGGTACAGCGCCAGCTGCAGCTGCTTCGCCTCGAGGTCCGCGGCATCCTTCGGCGCCTTGCCCGTCTTCCAGTCGACGACCCGGTAGCGCCCGTCGACCAGGTACACGGCGTCGAGTTTGCAGATGATGACCTCGCCATCGAGAACCAGGTGGATCTCGATCTCCACTTCCTCGGGCTGCAGCGCCGCGAACTCCGAGTTCTCGAAGGTGCGCTGCAAGACGGCCAGGGCATCCGTCTCGGCGTCGGACTCGTCGAGATCCAGCTCGCCGAGCATCGCATCGAGCTGCTCGGCCGTGCCGTGCACCCCGTAGCGGTTCTCCACCCACTCGTGAAACAGCGTCCCCAACCGGGTCGCCCGGTACGGTCTCTCCGGCATCGGGCGGCGCAGCGACGCCGCGACGGATGCCGGGTCGGTCACATAGTCCTTGAATCGGGATGCGGGCACGCGCGTCGGCACCTCGACGTACTCGCTCGTCTGCAGACGCCGCCTGCGCTCCTCCAGCAGCAGCTCGAGCTCGGGCTGCCAGACGCCCGCGCTTCCCGGGCTGGCCGCGCGCACCAGGTCCGCGGCACGCTCGACCCGCTCTCGGCGCTCACCGAGCGGATCCATCGGCCAGACATAGCTGTTCGCCTCATCGCCGAGCGGATTCTCCTCGAACTCGCTGGCGACGGGAAGCTCACGGATGATTCCGGCCGTCTCCAATTCGCGCAGGAAGACGCTCGGGCGCCGGGGCTTGGTCTGCGTCGCCCAGAACGACGCGGTGACGAGCAGCGCGTGCCGGGCGCGCGTCACCGCGACGTAGGCGAGCCGGCGCTCCTCCTCGTCGTGTCGGGCGCGCACCGCCGCCTTGAAGACATTCCGCGCGTCGAGCAGCTCCTTGCGGGTGGTCGCCTCCTCCCAGGCGAAGTCGGGCAGCTCGGCCCCGTCGCCGCGGAAAACATAGGGCAGCGAGCCGAACGTCAGCCAGCCGTTGGTGCCCTCGTTGGGCGTGCCCGGCAGCTCCTCGTCCACCAGCCGCGGCACGACGACGATGTCCCACTCCAGCCCCTTCGAGCCGTGGATGGTCAGCAGCTGCACCGTTCCCGGCTCGGCCTCCTCGGGGCGAGGGGCGAGATTGTCCCGCCACTCCGCCTCCCGCAGCCAGGCGAGAAAGCCGCCGAGCGAGGCGGTGTCGTCGACGCTCAGGTAGGTGCCCAGCGCATCCGAGAACGCCTCCATGGATGCCCGGCCGAGCGACAGTGTCTCGTTGGCGGCCACCTCGATGTCGAGCAGCAGCTCCTGCTCCACGTAGGTGACGAAGTCGAGCAGGTCGAGACCGGAACGCGCGCGGAGCCGCGCGAACAGGCGGCCGGCCTCGCGCATCCGTTCCAGTCCCACGGCGCTGAAGTTCTCCAGTGCGCCGTGACCCTCGCGGGCGGTGGCGAGGAAGTCGAGGGCATCGACGATCGACCCACCCTCCCCCTCGGCGACGGATGCGCGCAGCTTCTCGCGCACGTCGTCCTCCATGCGGCGCTGCGCGTAGTCGCGGTCGCGCAACCAGGAGGCGAGCCGGCTGAGGGCATGCAGGTCTTTCGCGCCGATGCGCCAGCGCGACCCGGCGAGCAGGCGGATCAGCTCCGACCCCGCGCCCGGGTCGCTGATCACGCTGAGCGCCGAGACCAGGTCGGCGATCTCGGGCTCGGCCATCAGGCCGCCGATGCCGAGCACGTGGAACGGCACCTCGTGGCGGCGCAGTGCCGCGATGAACACGGGCTGCGTCTTGCGCGCGCGGAACAGCATCGCGGCGGTCGGTGGCGTCGCCGACGACAGACGCTGCTTGAGCCAGCGGGCAGCTGCCTCCGCCTCGTCGAAGAGCGTCTCCTCGATCACGACCTCGACGGGGAGAGCGGATGCCGCGGGCCCCGCCACGAGGCGCTCGACCAGTGAGGCTCCCCCGGCCCGGAAAGGCTCCACGATGCCGTTCGCGACGGCGAGGATGTCGTGGCCGTTACGCCAGGACGTCGTGAGCGCGAAGTGCTGAGCCGAGCCACCCGCGAACTGCGCCGAGAAGCCATCGAGGTTCGACGCGGAGGCGCCGCGCCAGCCGTAGATCGACTGGTTCGGGTCCCCGACGGCCATCACGGACATCCCGCCGAACAGCTCGGAGAGCAGCCAGGTCTGCACGACGCTGGTGTCCTGATACTCATCGAGCAGAACGATCCGGTACTGCGCGCGCAACTCCTCGGCCACCCGGGGTACCTCGCGCACGATGCGCAGGGCGAGGGCGACCTGGTCGGAGTACTCGACGAACCCGCGCGCCGCCTTCGCCTCCGCATACTGGGTGGCCAGGTCGAGCAGCACGGGCAGCGCACCGACGGTGTTCGCGAGCGCGACGGCATCCTCGTAGGCACCCCGACCTCCCGGCGGCAGCTCGGCCAGGGCGGCGAACCGACGCGCGAAGCTCTCGACGTCTGCCGCATCGACGAGGTTCTCCGCGAGAGCGCGGGACAGTGACAGCACCGCCCGGGTGATGGTGTCGAGATTCTTGTCGAGGGTGGGCAGGCGCGGGTCGGTGGAGGCGATCACGATCGATCGCACCTGCTGCCAGGCCGATGCCTCGCCCAGCACCGCGCCGTCGCTCTCGCGGCCGAGCAGTATGGCGTTGTCGCGGTAGATGCGGTTGGAGAAGGAGTTGTAGGTGGCGACCGTGGGCGGGTCGAACTCGTCGTACGGTTCGATGCCATCGCCGCTCGGCAGCAGGCCGACCCGGTCCAGCTCGGCGATGCGCTCACGGATGCGCACCGACAGCTCGCCGGCCGCCTTGCGGGTGAAGGTGAGGCCGAGGATCTCGCCGGCGCGCACGTGTCCGTTGGCGAGCAGCCAGAGCACGCGGTTTGCCATCGTCTCGGTCTTGCCACTGCCGGCACCGGCCACCACGAGGGCTGGCGAGAGCGGCGACTCGATCACTTCGCGCTGTTGCTCGGTCGGGCGCGGACGTCCGAGCGCATCGGCGATGTCGTCGGCAGTGATCACCGCACGCTCCAGAGCCACATCAGTCACTCGACACCGACCTCACCCTGTGCAACTTCTTCTGCGCGACACCGAACGAGCCCCACTCGTCGAGGTCGACGGCTCCCTCGAACGCGGCCGCGGCCATCCCGATCGCCGCCTGGCGGATGCGCGTGCGGAACCCCTCCAGCTGCTCGTCGTCGAGAGCGGCCTGATGGCCCTCGCGGTAGAGCTTGCCCCCCTTGCCGCGCTTCACATAGAGCAGCTTCGCGCCGCCCGGTGAATGCGAACCGAGCTCCTCGAGAAACTCGTCGAGCACCCCGTGCACATAGGCCAACTGGTACGCACCGAGCTGCGGATGCGCGTCGATCTTGCCCTGCTGCGTGATCGGGCTGCCCGTCTTGAGGTCGACGATAACGACCGAGCCGTCGGCCGCGCGCTCGACCCGGTCGATCGACCCGTTGATCGTCGCCCGCTCGAACTCGATCGAGAACCGACTCTCGGCGCCGACCAGCGTCTTGCCATCGCGGGCGAAGTCGGCCAGGTATTCGGCGACGCCGCCGGCCAGCACCCGCGCGGCACGCTTCTGCTGCTCGGCGAGCCACGGCGACTCGAAGGTCAGCTCGGTCCAGCGGCTCTCGATCGACCGCCACACCGCGTCCACGCTGGGATCGGTCGCGGTTTCCATCGCCCAGTGCACGATGGTGCCGAGCCCCATCGCGACGGTCGAGTCGCCGCCCGCGACGGTGTCGATGAACCAGTCCACCGGCGACTCCTCGAACGCCTCGAGGCGTGACGGCGACACCGGAACCCGCTCATCCTCGGCGAACAGTGGCTCCGTCGTCGACGGGCCGAGCAGTCCATGCCACTGGTCCGGATCGGCTCCGGGCACCTGTTCCTGCGCCAACAGCGAGAGAGCGGATGCCGCGGCCTCCCGGTCACTGGAACTCCTGCGCGGCTGCGCAAGCTCCCGACGCAACCTCCCCGTCAGGGCCCGGAGGGAGAGCGGTCGCAGCGCCGCGGCATCGACCAACGGTGCATCGCCCGGGGCCAACGCGAACAGCACGCTCGCCGCCTCGTCTTCGTTCGCGACGGCGGCCAGGATGACGCGGCGTCTCGCCCGCGACACGGCGAGCGCGAACATCCGCAACTCGTCGTCACGCACCTGGCGTCTCTCGTCGATGACGGCCCCGTCGAGCCCGGTCGCCACGCGCACCAGCTGTTGCGGATAGAGGAGCGAGCCGCGCAGCCGCAGGTTCGGCCAGATGCCCTCCTGCAGTGCGGCGACCACGACGGTGTCGAACTCCAGCCCCACCGTTCCCGATGGGGTGGTCACGAGTACGGTGTCAGCGGCGGACTGCGGCGAGAGGGTGTCTTCCGGCACCTCGGCCTCGAGCACGTCGATCAGAAACTCGGTCGGCGACGTCTTCTGATCGCGTTCGACGAACCGCTTGGCCGCCGTGAACACGGCGACGATGCCGTCCAGGTTGCGATTCGCCTCGTTGGCGACGATGCCGGCACTCGTCGCCTGCGCGAACCACTCCTTGGCCAGACCGCTGCGCTCCCAGGCCAGCCAGAGCAGCTCTTCGATGGTCGAGCCCTCGGATGCCGCGAGCCGCAGCGCGTCGAGCGTGCGGGCGAGGCGGTCGGCATTGCGCCCCACCCGGTGGTCGATCGTGGCGAACCGCCCCGGCGTGCCGAGGGCTTCCACCACGAGGTCATCCGCAGCGCGGTTGCCACCCCCGGCCAGCTCTTCCGCGCGCAGGGCGAGGCGCAGTCGACGCAGCGCGAGCCGATCGAGTGCGCCGAAAGGACCGAGCAACAGCTCGCTCGCCAGCTCGGCATCGAGCGGAGTGCGACCGATGCCGACGTCGACGAGGGTGAGCAGGCTGCGTGCGGAGTGGTCGTCGCGCAGGGCACGGCCACCGACCGCGGTGCGGGTCGGCACCTCGGCGAGCGCGAGGGCACGGGCGATGATCGGCACCTGGCCCCCGCTTCGCGCAACCACGACCATGTCGCGCCAGGCGACGCCGTCGATCAGGTGCCGTTCGCGCAGCTGGCGGGCGATGGCGGCCCACTCGCGGGCCGGACTCTCGGCCAAGATGCGCAGCACCGGCGTCGCGTCGTCCGTCGCGATGCTGGTCGCCTCGCGCTGGCCGAACACTCCGGCGGTGCCGATGCGTTCGGTGACCCGGCGGCTGAAGGCACGAAGCTCCGGGCCTTGACGGTGCGCGGTACCCAGCGTGATGGTCGGCAGTTCGGAGACGCCGATGAGCCGCCCGAACCGCGCGAGCGCGTCGGGCTCGCCACCGCGGAAGGCGTTGGCCGCGACATCCGGATCTCCGAAGGCGACGATCGCGACCCCGCGCGCCGCGAGTGCGGCCAGCAGGGCGATGGTCGACCGGGTCGCCTCCTGCAGATCGTCGACGACGACGAGGCGCAATCGCTCGACCGCGGCGCCGGCCTGATCGCGGGCGATCGCGGCGACGGCGAACTGCACCAGCTCTGTCGAATCGAACTGGTGCGGACGCGAGCTGCTGATCACGGCGAGATACTCGGCGATGAAGTCGGCGGCCGCCGTCCACTCCGGGCGGTCGTGCTGCGCACCGAGCTCGCGCAGACGCGTCGGGGTGATGCCGTACTCGGTCGCGCGACCCATCAGCTCGCGCAGTTCGGTGCGGAAGCCGCGCAGCCGGCGCACCTGCGGTCCGAGCAGCTGCGGCCAGTCCGGCCCCACCCCGTCGTCGAGTTGCCCCTGCAGCAGCTGGGCGATGTCGAAGTCCTGCTCGCTGCCGGTGACGAGCGTGGGCATGGGCACGTTCGCGTCGCGCGCGGCGTTGCCCACGATCTCGAACGCCAGCGAGTTGACGGTGCGGGCCAGCGGGCCGTTGGCGGGCACGGCCAGACGCAGCGCGATGGCGTCGCGCAACCGGGTCGCGGTGGCCCGGCTCGAGGTGAGGGCGAGCACGCTCTCGGGTGCGTAGCCGCGGCCGAGCACCCGGTCGGCGAGCAACTCCATCAGCGTCGTGGTCTTGCCCGTTCCCGGAGCGCCGATGACGACGGCAGAGGCGCCGTCCGGCAGCGCGATCACCCGCTGCTGCGATTCGTCGAGCGGGTGGGTGACGGATGTCGCGGCCTCCCCCGAGCGCACGAAACCCTTGATCGCCATGACCTCAACGCTAGTAGTTACCGCTGACAGCGAAACTCGTGCGGGCTGCTCGCCGGACTGTCGTAATCTTTCCCCGTGGACATTCGTATCGGCATCACCAACAGCCCCCGTGAGATCAGCTTCGAGTCGTCGCAGTCTGCGGCCGAGGTGCAGCAGGTCATCCAGACCGCCCTCGAGAGCGGTGCGAAGCTCTTCACCCTGGTCGACAACCGCGGCACCGCCTACCTCGTTCCGACCGAGTCGTTCGGCTATGCCGAGATCGGGTCTGAAGAGGCCCGCCGCGTCGGTTTCGTCTCCTGAGCCTCAGATCCCCTCGGATCTGAGACAGTAGAGCCATGGAACTGCTCTTCGTGACCCTCGGTGGCGCCATCCTCGGCGTCGCGGCGCGCTACATCCTCCCCCGCCGTCACACGCAGGGGGCGCTGCTCACCGGTGCCATCGGAGCATCCGTCGCTGCCGCAGTCTGGGCCGCGCTCACCTGGGCGGGCTGGGCGTTCGACGGAGGCTGGATCTGGGTCGCGAGCCTGGTCGCCGCCCTCGTCGTCGCTGCAGCGGTCGACATCGTGCTTGGCCGCACGCGCACCGCCTCCGACGAGGCCATGCTGCAGCGTCTGCAGCGCGCGTAGTCGCTTAGGCGGTGAGTCCGAGCGCATCCATGCGACGGGTGTGCGCCGCGATCAGCTCGGTGAACACCGGCTCGAGGCGTTCTTCCTCGGAGTGACCGTCCGTGGGCAGCGCCAGGGCGGACCGCGCGATCAGCAGGGTGTCGCCCACCAGTCGGCGGCCCCAGAGCGCGAGGGGAGACGCGAGCTTCGGGTTCTCCTCGATGGCAGCGCGCAGCTGGTCGACCAGGATCGACTCGCCGTCCTCGGCGTCGTAGATCTCCAGCACCCGGCGGCTGGCGTCGGCGGGAAGCCCCACCGCGACGCGACGGTAGAAGTCATCGAGTAGCCCCGCGGTGACATACGCAGAGGTGAGGGATTCTGCCCAGGTTGCTCCGCGCGTGCCCGCACGGTAGGCATCGATGCGGGCCGCATAGGGCTGCATAGCGTCGCCGGCATCCGTTCCCTTGATGCGCTGCAGCTCGGCGACGAGCCGGTGCTGCTTGTCGAGCGAGTACCCGGCGACGCGGCTGATGGCCTCTTTCGTGCTGGCGGTCGGTGCATCTGTGACCACGGCGGAGAGCAGTTCGAACACGGTCAGCTGAAGATACGCGGCCTGAGCGAGGTACGGCAGGAGGTCGGGGGTGAGCTCGGCGAGTTCCACTCTGCTGACGCCGGCGAAGGCCTCGTCGCGGGAATGCAGCCGCGGTACGACGACGCGCTGCGTCTGGCGACGGAACCAATTGACCACCCGCCAAGCCTAGTGGCGGCACGCCCGGAGGGCCGCTGCAAGCGAAATGAAGGGCTACCCTCAGGCGTCGATGACTAAACTGACCTTAATTACCTCCCATTTCTGGTGGAGGTTGAGCACGCCCCAGGACAAAGCGGGCGTCGCCGCTTGAGAACAGGGCATCATCATCACTACTTTCTCCGATCTGAATATCGATCAGGACATGGTGGACGCACTCGCCACCAAGGGGATCCTCTCCCCCTTCCCGATCCAGGAACAGACCATCCCGCTCGGCCTCGAGGGCCAGGACATCATCGGCCAGGCCAAGACGGGTACCGGTAAGACACTCGGCTTCGGTCTGCCGTTGCTGCAGGAGCTCGGGCTGAACCCCGAGCCCGGCGTCAAGGCGCTCGTCGTCGTGCCGACCCGCGAGCTGTGCGTCCAGGTCGCCGAAGACCTCACCCTCGCCGCCTCGAACCGCGGCACTCAGGTCGCCGCGATTTACGGCGGCAAGGCCTACGAGGGCCAGGTCGAACAGCTCAAGGCCGGCGCGCAGGTCGTCGTCGGCACCCCGGGCCGCCTCCTCGACCTCGCCAACCAGCGCATGCTGTCGCTGAAAGACGTCAAGGTCATGGTGCTCGACGAGGCCGACAAGATGCTCGATCTCGGCTTCCTCTCCGACATCGAGAAGCTGTTCGCCCAGACCAGCCCGACCCGCCACACCATGCTGTTCTCGGCCACGATGCCGGGCCCGATCGTCGCGCTTGCGCGTCGCTTCATGAATCGTCCGATCCACATCCGTGCGACGGATCCGGACGAGGGACTCACCCAGGCGAACATCAAGCACGTCGTCTACCGGGCGCACTCGCTCGATAAGGACGAGGTGATCTCGCGCATCCTGCAGGCCGAGGGCCGCGGCAAGACCGTGATCTTCACCCGCACCAAGCGCGCTGCGGCGAAGCTGGTCGAGGAGCTCAACGACCGCGGCTTCAACGCCGCCGCCGTGCACGGCGACCTTAACCAAGACCAGCGAGAGCGCGCCATGGCCGCGTTCAAGGCCGGCAAGAAGGACATCCTCATTGCAACGGATGTCGCGGCTCGCGGCATCGACGTCAACGACGTCACCCACGTCATCAACCACACCGTGCCCGACGACCACGACACCTACCTGCACCGCGCCGGCCGCACCGGTCGTGCGGGCAAGACCGGTATCGCGGTCACCTTCGTCGACTGGGATGACCTGCACAAGTGGGCACTGATCGACCGGGCGCTCGAGATGAAGCAGCCGGAGCCGGTCGAGACCTACTCCTCGTCGCCGCACCTCTACTCCGACCTCGACATCCCGGAGGGCACCAAGGGCCGTCTGCCCGGCGCCGGCCCGGTGCGCCCGCGCGAGCCGCGTGCCACCGAGGGTGACCGCGGCGCTCGCTCCGGCGGTCGCGACGGTAACCGCTCCGGTGGTGGCCGTGACGGCAACCGGTCGAGCGGAGAGCGCTCGGGCAACTCCGGCTCGCGCCCGTCGCGCGAGCGCAACCATGGCTCGACCGACGCCGTGCGTGAAAGCGCCGAAGGCGGCGGAACGCACGACGGCACCTCGCCCACGCGTCGCCGTCGCACCCGCTCGCGTCGCGGCGGAGCCGGCACCCCCGGCAACACCACGCCTCCTACCGCGTAGCTCGCGCTCCCGGTAATTGTGCCTGCTCGAGCCGATAGTGCTTGTTCGAGCAGGCACAATCGGCTCAAACCGGCACAATCAGCCCTGTGACGGCAGCTGCCGTCGACCCGCGGACGGCGGGCGCGTCAGCCGTAGTACGGCGTCGTGCCGGTGCCGAGCGCGACGATGCGCTCCAGCGACTCCGGCGAAGTTCGGTGCTCACCGAGCCGGTTGGGCTTGCCCGCGCCGTGGTAGTCGCTCGATCCGGTCACGACGAGGTCGAACTTCTCCGCCAGCTCGAACAGCCACCGCTTGCCGTCGGAGGTGTTGTCGCGGTGGTAGATCTCGAGGCCGGCGAGGCCCGCATCCACCAGTTCGCCGATGGCGCTCTCCTCGATCACCCGGTATCGCCCGTGGGTGGCGGGATGCGCGAGCACCGGCACTCCGCCCGCCTTGACGATCATCTGCACGCCGTCGAGCGGCGACGGGGCGTAGTACTTCTCGTAATACGGGCCGCGCCAGTTGAGGATGCTCTCGAAGGCCTCCTCGCGACTGGCGACGAAGCCGCGAGCGACCAGCGCATCCGCGATGTGCGGTCGCCCCAGGGTGCCGCCGTCGCTGGACTGCTCGAGCACATCGGCCCAGCTGAGGTCGTAGTCTTCGCCGATCCGCTCGACGATGCGCTCGGCCCGGTGCAGCCGGCCGTCACGGATGCGCGCGGTCTCGGCGATGATCCCGCCATCGAGCGGGTTGAAGAGGTAGGCCAGCATGTGCACGCTGGCGGGCCCGTAATTGGTGCTCAGCTCCATGCCCGGGATGACGGTGAGACCGGTGCCGGTCGCCGCGGCGAAAGCCTGGGCCCAGCCGCTCGTCGAGTCGTGATCGGTGAGGGCGACGGTACCGAGCCCCGCTTCCACCGCCGCGGCGATGAGCTCGGCCGGCGCCTCCGTGCCGTCGGAGACGGAGCTGTGGGTGTGCAGGTCGATGGCACCGTGCTCGTCGACTGAAGACATCCCCCCACTCTATTGCGGCGCTCCCTCGTGCGGAGCCGGCGAGCGCGTGCGCCGCCCGGGTTAGGGTTGATGACGATGTTCCGTCGCCTTCTCGCCGCACTCCTTCTGCTCGCGGTGGCTGCGGTGCTCCTCGTCGGAACCTGGCCGCAGCTGTTCGGTCTCGAGCGCAGCCTGTACATCGTGCAGTTCGTCTCGTTCCGTGGACTCACCGCGGCGATCGCCCTCGGCGGTGCGATCGTGCTGATGGTTCTGGCCGCCGCGAGCCGTCACGCGCGTCGCTTCACCGCCACCCTGGCCCTCCTCCTCGTCGTGTTCGCGCTGGCCGGGATCGCCATCCAGGGCAGCCGTGGCTTCGGCGACACCGCGTTCGGGCAGAAGAGCGCCGGCTCGGTCACGATCGTGGAGTGGAATACCCTCGGCGTCGCTCCGGGGGTGGGCTCGATCGCGACCCTTGCGAACGATGCCGCCGCCGACGTGGTGGTGTTGCCCGAGACGGATCGGGCGGCCGCGGACACGGTGGCGGCGCTGATGCGGGAGGCCGGGCATCCGATGTCCGTGCACACGATCGCGTTCAATCAGATCGCGAAGGCGAAGTCGACCTCGGTGCTCACGAGCACCGC
>Ga0247732_10000447_pt1 | contig 19976 bp, 16 predicted proteins | sample UWRJL163409C2_FD_180940 | JGI IMG/M metagenome (GOLD analysis project Ga0247732, IMG submission 180940) | Plant litter microbial communities from Arlington Agricultural Research Station in Wisconsin, United States - UWRJ-L163-409C-2 | ecosystem: Environmental > Terrestrial > Plant litter >...
CGCTCAGCGCGGAACATCATCGGGTGAAGCACCACACCAGGTGGCAGTTCATCCAGAACGGAGACGACACCCTCACGGCGACCTCTCCCGCCGGTCACGTATACACGGTCCGGCCCGAAGGCCAGATGCGGCCCGCACCACAAACACTGATCAGGGCAGCAGTCGCGGCCGCAGCGCCGACGATCACCGTCGAGGAGGAGCTCGCCGACTGCCCCTTCTAACCACCCCCGGCCTCGCGATACGGCCGCAGGCGGCCTACCCGACCAGCGCATAAGTGCGCCGATCGAGTAGCGGCGCGAGGAACGAGCACCGCGTATCGAGATCACCCCGTTTCAAGATCACGCGTATCGAAAGCACCCCTGTCCTGGCAGAAGCACGCAGCGTTCCGTCATGCTGGACGCATGGAGAGCCGTCACGTCAGCCGGGTCATTTCGGCGAGCCCGCAGACTGTCTACGAGGTCGCCGCGAACATCGACAACCTCCCGAGGTGGGCATCCGGTCTCGCGCACTCCGAGGTGACCCGCGAGGGCGACACCTTATGGGTCGACTCGCCCATGGGTCGGGTCTCGGTGCGCTTCGTCGCGCCCAACGAGTTCGGCATCCTCGATCACGATGTGACCCTGCCGTCAGGAGTGACCGTCACCAACCCGCTGAGGGTGATCATCCACCCGAACGGGTCCGAGATCATCTTCACCGTGCGTCAGCTCGACCTGTCCGACGACGAGTTCGACAGCGACGCGAAGACCGTCGGAGAAGACCTCGACCGTCTGCGCGAGCTCGTCGAAGCAGCTACGAGCTCTCGACCCGGTACTTGAACCCGACGTGAGACGCCTCGAAGCCGAGCCGCTCGTAGAAGCGGTGCGCATCCACGCGGGCGGCATCTGACGTCAGCTGCACGAGTGGCACGCCGGAGACGCGGGCATCCTCGATCGCCCAGCGCATCATGGCCGCACCGATGCCGCGGCTGCGCTGACTCGACGAGACCCGCACGGCCTCGATCTGCAGACGAGACGCTCCGCGCCGCGCCAAGCCCGGAATCACCGTGAGCTGCATGGTCGCAACGACCGCGCGATCAGAGTCGACCAGGCCGTCAGAGTCGACGGCGACCAGCAGTCGCTGCGCCGGGTCGCGGTCGATCGCGGCGAAAGCGACCTCGTAGGCCTCGCGATCGCTGGCATCGGCCGAGTCGCCGCGCGCTGCACTGATCGGGTCGTCGGCCAGCAGATCGATGATCACCGAGAGGTCGTCGATCGTCGCCCTCCGAAGAAGCACGGAACCATCGGGCAGATCGAGAGTCACAGCATCCATTCCGGCCACGATACCGGCCGAGGCACCGGCCATGAGGGCGCGACCGGCGGCGGAGAATCTAGAATGGAATGCCCATGGATTCCCTCCCCCGTATCGTCTTCCCCCCTGAACTCCCGGTCAGCCAACGTCGCGATGACATCGCCCGCGCGATCGCCGAGAACCAGGTGGTCATCGTCGCGGGCGCGACGGGATCGGGCAAGACGACGCAGCTTCCCAAGATCTGCCTCGAACTGGGACGCGAAGCGATCGGCCACACGCAGCCTCGTCGACTCGCGGCCCGCACGATCGCCGAGCGCATCGCCGAGGAACTCGGCCAGGAGGTCGGCGGACTCGTCGGCTACCAGGTGCGTTTCACCGACAAGGCGTCGAAAGACACCCGCATCAAGCTGATGACAGACGGAATCCTGCTCAACGAGATGCACCACGACCGGATGCTCTCGAAGTACGACACCATCATCATCGACGAGGCCCACGAGCGCAGCCTCAACATCGACTTCCTGCTCGGCTACCTCAAGCAGCTGCTGCCGAAGCGACCCGACCTCAAGCTCATCATCACCTCGGCCACGATCGACCCGCAGAGCTTCTCCAAGCACTTCGACGATGCGCCGATCGTCGAGGTCTCGGGGCGCACGTTCCCGGTGGAGATCAGGTACCGGCCGCTGGTCGCGGACGCGCTCCCGGAGGAGGACGTTGACGACCCGCCTGCAACCCCCGACCGCGACGTCTTCGAAGCCATCGGAGACGCGGTCGACGAGCTCGGACGCGAGAGCGACGGCGACATCCTGGTCTTCCTGTCGGGAGAGAACGAGATCCGCGACGCCGAGGAGTCGCTCAAGGGCAAGTTCGCCAACCGCAGCTCGGCGGGCGGCGTCACAGAGATCCTCCCTCTCTACGGCCGGCTCTCGAGCGCCGACCAGCACCGCGTCTTCCAGCGCAGCAGCACTCCGGGCGTGCGCCGGCGCATCGTGCTGGCGACGAACGTGGCCGAGACCAGCCTCACCGTGCCCGGCATCAAGTACGTGATCGACGCCGGAACGGCACGCATCAGCCGCTACAGCGTGCGCTCCAAGGTGCAGCGACTGCCGATCGAGGCGATCTCGCAGGCATCCGCGAATCAGCGTTCGGGCCGTTCGGGCCGCACCAGCGATGGAATCGCCATCCGGCTGTATTCGCAGCAGGACTTCGAGAAGCGCCCCGAATTCACCGAGCCCGAGATCCTGCGCACGAACCTCGCCGCCGTCATCCTGCAGATGATCTCGCTCGGCCTCGGCGACATCGCATCGTTCCCCTTCCTTCAGCCGCCGGAGTCGCGCGGCATCAAGGACGGCCTCGACCTTCTCGGCGAGCTGGGCGCGCTGCGCACGGCGTCGTCGGCAGACGCGAACACACGAACCAAGACACCGGATGCCCAGCCGCGGCTCACGAGGATCGGTCGCGATCTCGCGCGCCTGCCCATAGAGCCGCGCTTCGCGCGCATGGTGATCGAGTCCAAAGAGACGGGCACGAGCCGCGAGGTGATGGTCATCGTGGCGGGGCTCACGATCCAGGACCCGCGAGAGCGCCCGCTCGAACGGCGTCAGCGAGCCGACGAGCTGCACGGCCGGTTCACCGACCCGACGAGCGACTTCCTCACCCTGCTCAACCTCTGGAACTACCTCGAAGAGAAGCAGTCCGAGCTGTCGTCGAGCGCGTTCCGCAGACTCTGCAAGAACGAGTTCCTCAACTACCTCCGCATCCGCGAGTGGCAAGACGTGTATCGCCAGCTGAAGCAGCTGTCGAGACCGCTGGGGCTCACGATCGGCGAGCCCGCGGTGAACCCCGACGGAATCCACCGGTCGATCCTGTCGGGGCTTCTCTCGCACATCGGCCTGAAGGACGCGGTCAAGAAGGACTACGTGGGCGCCCGCCAGTCGCGCTTCAGCATCTTCCCGGGGTCGGTGCTGAACAAGAAGCAGCCCGCTGCCGTGATGAGCGCCGAACTGGTCGAGACGAGTCGCCTGTTCGCGCGTATGAACGCGGCCATCGACCCGGCCTGGGCCGAGAAGCTGGCAGGCGACCTCGTCAAGCGCAGCTACTCCGAACCCCGCTGGGAGAAGAAGCAGGGCTCGGTCGTCGCCTACGAGCGCGTCACGCTCTTCGGGTTGCCGATCATCGAGAAACGGCGCATCCAGTTCTCTCGTGTCGACCCGTCGTACGCGCGCGAGCTGTTCATCCGCCACGCGCTCGTCGAGGGCGACTGGGAGTCGCAGCAGGCGTTCGACCGGGCCAACCGCGCCTTCCGCAAAGAGCTCGAGCAGATCGAGGAGCGGAGCCGCCGCCGCGACCTGCTGACCGACGACGAGGCGGTGTTCGACTTCTACAACGAGCGCATCCCGCGCGACGTGTTCTCGCAGCGCACCTTCGAGGGATGGTGGAAGACGGCGAAGCACGACACCCCCGATCTGCTCACCATGACCATTGACGCGCTCGTGCCCGAGGGCGCGCCCGAGATCGACGAGAACGAGTACCCGACCACCTGGCAGCAGGAGGACCAGCGCCTGGGCCTGAGCTACCGCTTCGAACCGGGCACCGAAGACGACGGGGTCACGGCGACGGTGCCGCTCGCGCTGCTGCCGAGGCTCAAGCCGGAGTCGTTCGAGTACCAGGTGCCGGGCCTGCGGGTCGAGCTGGTGACGGCCCTCATCAAGTCGCTGCCCAAGAACATCCGCCGCAATTTCGTTCCCTCCACAGACTGGGCGGTGCGCCTGGTCGCCGAGACGCCAGAGGGCGGAGGCGACGAAGGGTATCTCGCAGCCCTCGCCACGACGATGTCGCGTCTCGGGCACGTCTCGGTGTCGGCATCCGATTTCGACCGCGAGCGCCTGCCGTCGCACCTGCGCATGTCGTTCCGCGTGGTCGACGAGAAGGGCAAGACGCTCTCGGTCGGCAAGGACCTGCCCGCCCTGCAGCAGAAGCACCGCGGCGCCGCCCGCGACTCGGTGGCGAAAGCCACCACCCGCATCTCGAGCGATCTCGAACGCTCCGGCCTCACCACCTGGAGCTTCGGAGAACTGCCGCGACTCGTCGACACGAAGCAGCACGGCGGAGTGATCCGCGCCTACCCGGCCCTCGTCGACGACGGGTCGTCGGTGTCGCTGCGGCTCATGACATCGCCCCACGAGCAGGCCCTCCAGACGCCCGACGGCATCGTGCGCCTGCTGCTGCTCGCCGTGCCCTCGCCCCTGTCGTATGTGCGCGAGCACCTCACGCAGAACGAGAAGCTCATGCTGGCCACGAGCCCGTACCAGAACGTTCAGGCCCTCTTCGACGACTGCCTGCGCGCGGTCGCGCAGCGCGTGCTCTTCGAGGTGGCACCGGATGGCATGGTCTGGAACGAGGCCGGGTTCCGCTCGGCCCGAGACCGCCTCTCGGCGACGGTCATGGACGAGCTCTACGCGACCGTCGGCGTGGTCACGACGATCCTCTCGGCGGCGCGCGACGCGGAGAAGGCGCTCAAAGGCGTCACGAGCATGGCCCTGCTCGCCGCGCTCGGCGATGCCCGGGAGCAGCTGAAGGGGCTCATCTACCCGGGCTTCGTGTCGGCCACGGGCACCACGCAGCTGCGGCAGCTGCCCCGCTATCTCAAGGCGCTCACGCAGCGGCTCGACAAACTCGCCGAGAACGCGGCCCGCGACCGGGCCTGGATGACCGAGGTGCAGGCGGCGACGAGCCGGTACACGGATGCGGGCGGCCGCATCCCTCTCGCCCCGCATTCGCCGCCGAACATCGTGCGCGCGCGCTGGCTCCTCGAGGAGTTCCGGGTGAGTCTGTTTGCGCAATCGCTCGGAACGGCGGAGCCTGTTTCCATGCAACGTATTCAGAAGGCACTTGTACCGGCTGGACGGTAGAGTAGAGAAGTTGTGAGCAGCTACTCGAATCTCCTGAAAACCCGCGGGGTCGCGCGCATCATCGCCGCGCAACTCACCGCCCGGTTCCCCTTCGGCATGCTCTCGCTCGCCTTTCTCCTGCACATCGAGAGGGTCCACGACTCCTACGGAGCGGCCGGCCTGGTTCTCGCCGCCCTGAGCATCGGCCAGGCGGTCGCCGGGCCCCTCACTTCGCGGCTGATGGGCGTCTGGGGCATGCGCCAGGTCATCACCATCACGATGATCATCTGCGCCTTCGCCATCTCGGCCATCGCGCTCCTCCCCCTCACGATTCCGGCCGCCATGGGCGTCGCTCTCGTCGCCGGCCTCACCATGCCGCCCATCCAGCCTGCCGTGCGCACCATCTACCCCAAGATGGTCAACTCGAAGCAGCTCACCCCGCTCTTCTCGCTCGACGCCTCGGCCCAGGAGATCATCTGGGTCGTCGGCCCGGTCATCACCACGTTCGTGTCGACCCAGATCGGCACGGTGTGGGGCATCCTCCTCGCGGTCGTCTTCCTTGTGGGAGGCGGAACCTGGTTCATCGCCAGCCCCGAACTCGGCCGGGTGCGCATCCCCCGCTCGCGCCGCAAGCTGGGCGCCGTGCTCGCCAAGCCTCCCGTGCTGCTCGCGACGATCGTCGGATTCCTGCTCGTCGCCGCCTGCGCGGCCATCGAGGCCGGCGTCGTGGCCACCTTCGGTCACGACGGTCTCGAGGCCGGCATCGTTCTCGCGATCTTCGCCGTGGGCTCGCTGGTCGGCGGCCTGTCGCTCGGCCACGTTCCGATCGGGCCGTGGGCGCTGGCCCGCCGCATGCTCATCGTGTTCGTCGGAACGGCACTCGCGGCGGTATCCCTCAACATCTGGTGGCTCGCCGTCACGCTGTTCATCGCGGGCATCGGCATCGCCCCGGCCCTCGCCGTGATGTTCTCCATCGTGTCGTCGAGCGTGCGCTTCAGCGACACGGCCGAAGCCTACGGCTGGGTCGGCACGGGTCAGCTCATCGGAGCCGCCGTCGGAAGCGCGTTCGCCGGCTTCCTCATCGACAGCCAAGGAGCCTCGGGCGCCTTCTACGTCGCCGGCGTGCTGGGCCTTCTCGGGTTCCTCGTTCCGCTCGTCGGAAAGCGCTGGCACCCCGATCTGCGCGGAAAAGACGCCAGCCCGATTCCCGACACCGAGCCCATCCAGACAGTGAGCGGGCTCTGACTCCTGGAGCGTAGTGTCGATACCGTGCACCCTCTGAGAGACAGCCTTCGTCCGCTAGCGAGCCTCGCGGCCACTCCTCCGCCGTTCGATCCGACCGTCGCGCCCGAGAACCCGCTCGAGCTCTTCGTGGCGTGGTTCGGCCAGGCCGTCGAGGCGGGCCAGCTCGAACCGCACGCGATGACGCTCTCGACGGTCGACGCCGACGGCGTTCCGGATGCCCGGGTGCTGATCCTGAAGGACCTCACTGACGACGGCTGGTGGTTCGCGAGCAGCTCCGCGAGCGTCAAGGGCGTCGAGCTCACGGCCAACCCCGTGGCCGCCCTCACGTTCTACTGGCCCACGGTCGGCCGCTCCGTTCGCATCCGCGGCACGGTGACACGCGGCTCAGACGACGAGAACGCCCGCGACTTCTCCCGCCGGGGCCTCGGTGCCCGCGCCGTCGCGCTCGGCAGCCCACAGAGCGCGCCGCTCGGCAGCCGTGACGAGAGCGAGGCCGCCATCGAGAAGGCCGCACGAGAACTCGACGCGCATCCAGACCTGGTGTCGCCCACCTGGACCCTCTGGTGCGTCAGGCCGAAAACGATCGAATTCTGGCAGTCGGATGCCGAGCGTCGGCACCAGAGGCTGCGGTACAGCAGTCAGGGCCAGAGCTGGTCGACGACGCTGCTCTGGCCCTGACACGTCCCTTCGACAAGCTCAGGGAACGGAGTTGTTTAGACGGCGAGGGCGTTGGCCTTCGCGACCTCGCCGTACCAGCTCGCGCTGGGCTTGGGCGTGCGCTCGAACGTCTGCTTGTCCCAGCCGATGAGGCCGAACGTCGGGGCGAAGCCCGAGGCCCACTCGTAGTTGTCGAGTGCCGACCAGTGCTGGTATCCGAGCAGCGTGATGCCGTCTTCGATGCACGCGTGCAGCCCTTCGAGGGCGCCCCGCGTGTAGTCGATACGACGGGGATCGTCCTGCGTGGCGATGCCGTTCTCGGTCACCATGACCGGGGTGTGGTCGCTCAGCTCCCAGGCCGCGCGTACGCCGATGCCGGCGGCCGGGGGGAAGTACTCCCACTGCGTCAGCGTCTTCTCCACGTCGGCTGCGGGCGGGCGGATGCCCTCCGGTCCCACGATGTTGCGGGTGTACGCCTGCACGCCGATGAAGTCGTCGCCGGCGGCGTTCTCGAGATACCAGTCCTCGGCCGGGTAGGCGATCTCGCGCTTCTTCTCTTCGGATCCGGGCTCATCGGCAGCCTCGAAGGCCTGGGTGGCGATGGTCCAGCCCGTTTTGAGACCGGAGACCTGCGACAACACCTCACGCGAGCGCCTGTGCGACTCGAGCAGCGCGTCGGCCACGCCGAGGTCGGGCTTGGGCAGGCCGTAGGCCACAAGGTTCGAGGCATCCTCTCCCCCGGCCAGCATCGCGGCGATGTTGGGCTCGTTGATGGTGCAGACGTAGTTCACGCCCTCGGCCACGACGGGCAGCGCGAGTTCGGTGTAGCGGGCGAACAGGTCCGCAGCATCCGGAGCCCGCCAGAAGCCGTCGTTCTCGAACCACCGGGGCACGGTGAAGTGCATCAGGGTCACGATCGGCTCGATGCCGAACTCGTGGCAGGTGTCGACCATGCGCCGGTAGTGGTCGACGGATGCGCGCGAGTAGAGACCGCGCTCGGGCTCGATGCGCGACCACTCGATGCTGAACCGGTAGGAGTTCAGGCCGAGCTCAGCGAGCAGCCGAATGTCCTCGCGGTAGCGGTGGTAGCTGTCGGCCGCGTCGCCCGAGGGCTCCACGATCGTCGTGCCCGGCTCGTTCTCGTGAACCCACCAGTTGCTGTTGACATTGTTTCCCTCGATCTGGTGGGCGGCGGTGGCCGCACCCCACAGAAAGCCGTCGGGGAAGGTGAGCATCAGGATTCTCCTTTGTGTTCTCCACCCGACCAGAAGCTGTCGAGCAGCTCGGTCGTGTAGTTCGGGTTGTCGATATTCGGCAGGTGCCCCGCGTTCGGGATGACCTCGTAGCGGGCTCCGACGCGCAGTGCCATGGCGTGCTGGGTTGCGATGGGCCAGGCGTCGTCGGCATCGCCGTGCGCGACGAGCACGGGCAGGCCGGTCTCGCGCAGCTCGTCGCTCGAATCGGGCGTGTCCCGCAGGATCGCGGCCATGCCGAGAAAGTTGTCGTCGCTCGACGCGGCCGCACGCTCGCGCACGAACACCTCGTCGGCGTTCGTCGCGCCGAGAGGATTGTTGTGCTCCCACCAGGCCAGCGTGCCGTGGCGGGTCACGAATGCGGCGTCGTCGACGTGATGCCCGGGTCCTTGACCGCCGGGCCCCGAGCAGAGCATCGTCAGGTCGGCGAAGACCTCGGGGCGAAGGATGGCCGCCGCACGGGCGACGAGTCCGCCGAGGCTGTGGCCCACCAGGTGCACCCGGCGACCCCGTGCGATCCGCTGTGCGACGGTGACCGTGTCGTCGGCGAGCTTCTGCAGCGAATACTCGTCGATCCCTCGTGGCGCGACCGAGTCGGCCTGTCCGCGCTGGCTGTACGAGAACGACTCCCATCCCCGTTCCGCGGCGAGCGCGACGAGAAAGCGGTGGTCCTCCTTCGAGCCTGTGAAGCCTGGCACGAAGAGGGCGACGCCGCGCTCCTGGCCCCGAGCCGGCGCGCGGAAGGCCGTCAGGCCGTCCGTGGTGAAGAGCTCGAGCGAGTCGGGCAGCGCCAGGCCGCCGAACGTCATGCCACGTCCTGTCGGCCGGGATTCGGGATCGCATCGAGCAGTCTGATCGTGTACTCGTCGGTCGGATTGCGCAGCACCTCGGCGGTGTTGCCGCGCTCGACGACCCGCCCTCCGTTCAGCACCATGATGTTGTCGGTCACCACGCGCGCCGACAGCAGGTCGTGCGTGATGTAGAGAAGCGAGACGCCCCACTGCTCACGCAGGTCCTCGAGCAGGGCGAGCACACCGGCGCGCAGCGACACGTCGAGCATCGACACCGGCTCGTCGGCGATGATCACCTGCGGGTCGCTGGCGAGCGCCCGGGCGATCACCACGCGCTGGCGCTGGCCGCCCGACAGCTGGTGCGGCAGTTTCGCGGCGAACTCCTCGACCGGCGACAGACCGACCGTATCGAGCAGCTCGAGAACCCGGCGACGCGCATCCAGGCCCCTCAGCCCGGTGAAGTTCACGACCGGTCGCGTCAAGGTGTATTCCACGGTGTGCAGCGGGTTGAGTGCGGCGTAGGGGTCTTGGAACACCATCTGCACGTCGCGGTGCAGGCTCCGGAACCGGCCGCGGCGAAGCGATCCCACGTCGAGGTCGCCGAAGCGCACGCTGCCCGACGACGGCTTCTCGACGGCCGTGATCAGCTTGGCGAGGGTCGACTTGCCGCTTCCGGATGCGCCGACGAGCGCGAGCGACTGGCCCGGCTCCAGTGTGAACGACACATCGTCGACAGCGGTCACCTGCGACTCGCCGCGACGCGGCGCGGGGTACACCTTCGAGACGTGGTCGACGACGATGGCCTTCTGGTCCTTGCGTCGGGTGCGCGACGACACGGTCGGTGGATGGGCGTCGGCGGGCGCGCGGTGACGGTCCTCGAAGCCGGGCAGCTCCACGACCTCCGCGCGCGGGTCGGCGTAGTGCGACAGCAGCATCTTCGTGTAGTCGTCGCCGGGCCTCTCGAGGATCTGCCGCGACGGCGCATCCTCGACGATCTCGCCCTCGTGCATCACGAGCACGCGCTGCGCCGACTCGAGAACGATGCCGAGGTCGTGGCTGATCAGCAGGGCGGTGAAGTTCTCCTTCTTCTGCAGCTCGATGATGGTGTCCATCACGGCGTGCTGCACGAGCACGTCGAGCGCGGTGGTCGGCTCGTCGAAGACCATGAGCTTCGGCTCGAGCGAGAGCGCAAGGGCGATCGACACGCGCTGGCGCATGCCGCCGGAGAGCTCTCCCGGATACCGGTCGAGAACGGAGGCGGGCAGCTCCACCTTGCCCACGAGTTCGGCGGCACGCGAGCCCCAGTCGCCGCGCGCGACGTGGCCGTGCGCCCGGAAGATGTCGACGAAGTGGTTGCGGATGGTGCGCACGGGGTTGAGCGCGTTCATGCCCGACTGCAGCACCATGGCCACACCGCCGTGGCGCTGCTCGCGAAGCTCGCCGGTCGACAGGCTCGCGATGTCGACGCCATCGAGCAGGATGCTGCCGCCCGCGATGCGGGCCGGCGGCTTCGACAGGCCGGTGACCGCGAATCCGAGCGTGGACTTTCCGGAACCGGATTCGCCCACCAGCCCGACGAACTCGCCGTGCTCCAGGGTGAACGACACGTGATTCACCGCGTGCGTGCTGCCGGCCCCCTCGCCGTAGTCGACAGAGAGGTCGGTGATCTCGAGCAGGGCGGTCATCGCTGCTTTCCTTCCCGGAGGCGCGGATTGGAGATTCCGTCGACGCCGAAGTTGATGAGGGTGAGGCTGGTCGCCAGCAGGGCGATGCAGAGGCCGGGTGCGAACAACAGCGCCCACTGGCCGGTGAGGAGGGCGTTGGAGTTCTGCGCCCAGAAGAGCATCGTTCCCCAGCTCACGACGGTGGTGTCGCCGAGACCCAGGTATTCGAGGCCGGCTTCGGCGAGGATCGCCGCGGTCGCCGCTCCGAAGAAGTTGCCCACGATCAGCGAGGTCATGTTCGGCAGGATCTCGCGGAACACGATGCGGAAGGGGCGCTCGCCGCTGAACACGGCCGCGGTCACGAAGTCGCGCGATCGCAGCGACTGGGTCTGGCTGCGCAGCACGCGCGCTCCCCAGGCCCATCCGGTGATCACCACGACCACGATGATCATGCCGATGCCGCCGCCCGACAGATAGGCCGCGATCACGATCATGAGCGGCAGGCCCGGGATGACGAGGAACAGGTTGACGATGAAGTTGATCACGTCGGCGCCGAATCCTCGCACGTACCCCCAGCTGAGGCCCACGAGAACCGCGATCACGGTCGACAGCAGGCCCGCGACGAGGCCGACGAAGATGCTGATCTGCGATCCCCAGATGAGCTGCGACAGCACGTCCTCGCCGGCTGCCGTCGTGCCGAGCCAATGGGCGGCCGACGCATCCGCAGACCGATCGAAGCCGTTCTGGCGGGCACCGTACGGGGCGATCAGGGGGGCGAACACGGCGATCAGGATGAACAGCCCGAGGATGACGATGCCGATGCGGGCCTTGCCGTTCGACCACACGGTCGACGCCACGCGCAGCACGACCTTGAGCGGGCTCGGGGCGGGAGCGATGGACGCCTCCTCGATGGCGCGCACTGCGCGGGTCGAGGGGGGAATGCTCTGGGTGGTCATCGGCGGGTCCTCGGGTCAAGCACGCCGTACAAGATGTCGACGAGGAAGTTGGCGATGAGCACGCTCACGGTGATCATCAGGAACAGGGCCTGCATCAACGGGTAGTCCTGGTTGGTGACCGCGTTGAACAGCAGGTAGCCGATGCCCGGGTATCCGAACACCCGCTCGACGAGAATCGATCCACCGACCACTCCGCCGAGCGCGAGCCCGAAGGAGGTGAGGTTGGGCAGGATCGCGTTGCGGGCGGCGTAGCGCAGGGCGACGGTGCGCGGCTTCAGCCCGTTCGCCTCGGCGAAGGTCACGTAGTCGTCGCCGATGGTCGAGATCATCGTGTTGCGCATGCCCAGTATCCAGCCGCCCAACGAGGTGATGAGAATCGTCAGCGCCGGCAGGGCCGCGTGGTAGATCGCGTCGCCGAGGAAGCCGAGCGTGAACTCGGGCGTGGCCGTGGGGCCGTAGGCGCCCGAGGTCGGGAACAGCCTCCCCACGTATCCGGCGAAGAAGAGCAGCAGCAGCGCCGTCCAGAAGTACGGGAACGCGCTGGCGAACGATCCGGCCAGGGTCGGCAGCGTGTCGAGCCAGGTTCCGCGCTTCCATGCGGCCAGAACGCCGAGCAGGGTGCCGAGAACGAAGGCGATGATGGTGACGACGCCGACGAGCACGAGCGTGTAGGGCAGCGCCGTGCTGACCAGCTCGGACACGCTCTGGGGATAGAAGGTGTACGAGACGCCGAAGTCGAGCGTCACCACCTGGTGCAGGTACGCCACGTACTGCTCCAGGATGTTGCCGGTCGGCACTCCGAGCTGGGCCTCGATGGCCGCCTTGGTACCCTCGCTCACCGGTCCGTTCTGCGCGAGCTTCGCCAGCGCGGCGTCGGCCGGAGATCCGGGCATGAGCCTCGGCAGAATGAAGTTGAGCGTGATGGCCGCCCACAGCGTGAGCAGCAGGAGCCCCGCTTTGCGGGCGATGTAGCCCAGGGCCCTCCCCCGCCCGGATGCGGCGGGGGCGCCCGCGGGCACGGCAGTTGATTCCGCGCTGCCAGGTGCGATCGTGACGCTAGTCATCGTTGACCTTCTTCAGATGGGTGAGTACGAGCAAGGGAGTGGATTCGTAGGTCTTGGGCGACGCGTACGGGTCGGCCTCGCTGGGCCAGCCGGTGAACTTCGCGTCGCTCATCAGACCCCACGACCCGCCGTAATAGAGGCTGAGCACGGGCAGGTCGTTGTAGACGATGTTCTGCAGCTGGTAGCCCAGCTGCTTCTGGGTCTCTGGATCGATAGCCAGCTTGTAGTCCTTCAGCACGGCGTCGGCCTCGGGGTTGCTGTACCGCTCGTAGTTGAACACCGCCTCCTCGCCGACCGGCTTGAGGTAGTCGCTCGAGAGCAGCTGGTTGAAGTCACGGAATATCGATCCCGTTCCGCCTGTTCCTCCCATGGCGAGGTCGTACTCGCCATTCCGGAGGGCCAGCTGGTAGGCGGCCGGCTGCGGACTCTCGACCTTCACGTCGATGCCGATGGCCCCCCACTGCTTCTGCACCTCCTGAACGCCCTTGAGCCAGTCGTTGTAACCGTTCGCCGTGGTGATGGTGAAGCTCAGCTGCGACCCTTGAGCATCCACCAGCTTGCCGCCCTGCTGGGTGTAGCCGGCCTGGGCGAAGTACTCGAGCGCCTTCTGCTGGTTCTGAGCGATCAGGCCCGAGTCGGGAATCGACGGATCGAGCAGGCTCTGCTGGTACGGCAGCAGGATGTTGGTCTGGCCGGCCACATCCATGTAGCCCTCGGCCGCGGAGTCTCCCACGGCCTTACGGTCGAGCGCGAGCGAGAGGCCCTGGCGAACATTGAGGTCGTTGAACGGCGCCTTCGTGAGGTTCGGGAACAGGGCGACGGTTCCTCCCGGCGGGAACCAGTAGGTGTTCTTGTTGCCGGCTCCGACCCAGGCTCCGTCGACGTCGGAGATGAACGAGTAGGCCCAGTCGTAGCCCTTGGTGGCTACGTCGAGCTGCGTGTTGGTGGCCGGCAGGATGATGTGCTCGGCGGCCACCTTGTCGGCCTGCCAGTACGTGGGATTCTTGTCGATCGTGTACTGCTGGGCGGCGAAGTTGCCGAGCGTGTACGGGCCCGTGCCGACGGGATCCGGGTTGCGGAACGTCGACGGATCGGCCACGTCCTTCCAGATGTGCTCGGGAACGATGAGGGTCGTCGCGATGAGCTGTGCCGCCGGAACGTCGGGCGCCTTCAGGTGCACGGTCACCGTCGCGTCGCTCGTCTCGACCGTGTCGATGTAGGTCCAGATGCCCTGTAGATCGAAGGTCGGGTACTTCTTGAGCAGCTCGAAGCTGAAGGCCACGTCTTGCGGTGTGAACGGCGTGCCGTCGCTCCAGGTGACGCCGTCGCGAATCGTGAACACCACCGTCGAGGGGTCGGGCAGGGTGTAGCCCGTGGCGAGCCACGGGTGCTCTTCGCCGGTCACGTTGTCGAGAACCACGAGCGGCTCGTACATGTACCAGGCGGCGGTGCGCTTGTTCGTCATGTAGGGGTTGAAGTTGCGCTCGAACAGGGGCGAGCCGTTGTCGGCCGCGATCAGCATGGTGTCGTCGGGAATCGACGGATCGGGCGCGCTCTCGATCTGGATACTGCAGGCCGCGAGCCCCGAAGTCAGCACGATGGCTGCGACGATGGCGCCCAATCGGCGTCGGGATGGGTGCTTCATGGAAACCGCTTCTCTCAGGTCGACGATGAACTGACGGGGATATCGAACTAACCGCTCGGCCCAACTGTATGCGCTTACAGTTGCTATCCGCAACCCCACGGCGACATCCCCGAGCGCGCCTCTACGGGCAGCTGTCGCGCAGAACCACCTGAACCGGAAGCACGAGCGACTGCGCTTCCAGGGCAGGATCGTCGAGTCGGGCGGTCAGCGCCTGGATGGCTGCCCGGCCGAGTTCCACCATCGGCTGGTGCACGGTCGTCAGGCGCGGGGTCGAATGCCGGCCCGCCGCGATGCCGTCGAATCCGGTGACCATCACGTCGTCGGGCACGCTGACCGACCGGCGACCCATCGCATCCAGAACCCCGAGCGCCGTCTGGTCGTTCGCGCAGACGATCGCTTCGGGCATCGCCTCGATGCCCAGCGCGATCTCGCGCCCGCGCACCCTGCTGAAGTCGCCACGCACGAGCTCGACGGTCACACCGTGCACGCCGTCGACCGCCGCACGGAACCCCTCGAGGCGCTCCCTGTCGTCGGGCGAATCCTCGGGGCCGGCGATGTACATCAGCCGCCGCGCGCCCGTGCCGAGCACGTGTTCGGTGATGGCCCGCATGCCGGGGGCGTTGTTGACGCTGACGTGGTCGAACTCGTCCGTTCCCCGGGTCGCCGCGAGAACGACGACCGGGATGCGCCGGGCCACATGGGCGAGCAGCTCGTCGGGCACGGTGCGCGCCAGCACGGCCAGGCCGTCGACTCGGCCCGCGATGTCGTTCACGATCGCCTCTCGAGATGCGCCGCGACCGGCCGCCACCATCAGGGCGAAGCCGCGCCTCCAGGCCTCGATCTCGGCCCCGCGCAGCACCTCGTCGAAGTAGTAGTTGTGGGTCTCTGGATCGCCCGTCGCATCGTCGCGCACGACCGTCACTCCCCCGGATGCCGCCACGAGCCGTCCGTCGGATCCTGCGACGTCGTCGTGGCCCGGAAAGAAGAGTCCGATCACGTTCGTTCGCCGAGCCGCGAGGCCGCGGGCGTTCGCGCTCGGAACGTATCCCAGGTGACGCACGGCCTCGAGCACGCGCTCCCTGGTCTGCTCCTTCACGGAGTCGGGGTTGCGCAGCACGCGCGAGACGCTGGCGATCGAGACGCGGGCGCGCTCGGCCACGTCGTACACCGTCGGTGCCTTTGCCATGATCGCGTCGTCCTCCCTCGTGCCTCTAGTCTGCACGACACCCCCGCACCGACCGCACGCCGTACCTCGTCGATAATGGAACGGTGCCGACCTCTCCCCTTGTGACCCTGTCCGACGGACGCGCCATCCCCCAGCTCGGTCTGGGGGTGTACAAGGTGTCAGACAGCGAGGCGACGGATGCGGTCGGTCACGCTCTCGAGGCCGGGTACCGGCACATCGACACGGCCGCCTTCTACGAGAACGAGCGCGGAGTGGGAGAGGCGATCCGCTCGAGCGGCATCGCGCGGCACGAGGTCTATGTCGCATCCAAGGTCTGGCAGAGCGACCACGGCTACGACGAGACCCGACGCGCGTTCGACGCGAGCCTCTCCAAGCTCGGCTTCGACTACCTCGATCTCTACCTCATCCACTGGCCGGCGCCGAAGCAGAACCGGTACGTCGAGACCTGGCGGGCACTCGAGAGCCTCAAAGCAGACGGCGTCGTTCGATCGATCGGCGTCTCGAATTTCCACCCTCACCACCTCGAGCGACTGGCCCAGGAGGGCGGCGAGACGCCCGTGATCAACCAGGTCGAGCTGCACCCGTGGCTGCAGCAGCGCACGACCCGGCAGTACGACGCCGCGCACGGCATCGCGACCGAGGCATGGTCGCCTCTGGCCCGGGGGCGGATCCTCGACGATCCCACGCTCGCCGCGCTGGCCTCGAAGCACGGCCGGTCGCCCGCTCAGATCGTTCTGCGCTGGCAGCTCGACCTCGGCAATGTCGTGATCCCCAAGTCGATCACCCCCGCGCGCATCCTCGAGAACATCGACGTCTTCGACTTCGCGCTCGACGATGACGACCGCGCCCGCATCGCCGCACTCGACAGCGGTCACCGCACCGGAAAGGACCCCGACGACCTCGACTAGAGATCGTCGATGTGCAGGTGCGTGCAGGTGTCGGGGAAGTCGGAGAAGTTCGACAACTCGGGCTCGTCGCCGGCGGCGATACGGCACTGACGCTGCCCGAGGCCGGAGCCCGGGGGCATCACGGTGTCGAGAACCTGGATGAGCCGCAGGGAGTTCTCGTCCGCGCCCGTGAGGCCCTGTCCGTCGAGACGATTGAAGTCCACGGCGTGCCCTCCCCCGTCGACGTAGTGCGCCGAATAGATTCCGGCGCCCTCGATCTGGCCGGTGCACTTGCGATTGATGTCGCTGACTCCCGCGCTGCCGAAGGTACGCACGGCGACCACGATGGCCGCGAGGATCTGGGTGTCGATTCCGCAGTTGCCCACCGACTGGCCGGCCGCGATCCACTCGATCTCGGGCAGGTGATCGGGGTCGGCGCCCGTCAGGCGTCCGGCCTGGATGTCTCCGACCAGCTCCAGGGCGAGCGCCTGGGCGTCGTCGGAGATCGGGGCCCCCGGAGCAGAACCCGCCGATGCGGCGGCGGCTGCGGCCGCCGCAGCTGCCGCCGCGGCCGCGGCGACTCCCGCCTGGTAGTCCGCCTCGGTCGTGGCGACGTTCTGGGTGAGCGATGCGAGCTGGGCCTGCAGCTCCGACTCATGGGACGTCTGGGCGGTCACCGCCCCGACAGCCGCTTTCTGGGCGGCCTGCGCGTCGGCGAGCGCCGAGGCGGCCGTGTCCGCGAGAGCGGCGAGCGCATCCCTCGCCACCTGCGCCTGGTCGTTCATGGCCGCGGCGTCATTGCTCTCGGTCTCGGCCGTCGCGTAGACGCCCGAGACGGTCTCGCTCAGCTTGCTCAACGAGCCGAGACGCCCGAGAAGGTCATCGCTCTCGGCCGAGGAGTCGGTGATCAGCATCGTCGTGACGTCTTCGCCCCCGCCGAGCCGGGCGAATTGGGCCGCGAGCTGCGCGGCCTGCTTTTTCGACGCATCCGCCGATGCCTGCAGGGCCGCCGCTCGATCTGCCAGCGAGTCGGCCTTCGCCTGGCCGTCTTCGAGCGCCTTCTGGGCCTTCTCGTTGAGGGTCCACTTCGCATCGGCCTGCGCCTGGGCCTGGGTCGCCTCGTCTTTCAGCTGGGCGATGAGCTGCGTGATCTCGTCGACCTCGGACTGCTTGGCCGATTCACTGGCCTTCGCGGCCTGCACGTCGTCCCACGACGGATACTCGTCGGCCTGGGCCGCCCCACCCGACAGAACGCTCGCGCCGAGGAGGGCGGTGACGACCAATGCCGTGACCGTGCGATTCGTGCGACGTGCTCTGTTCACCGGTGTCCTCGTTCTCTCGGGCCGCCTACGAAAGTAGACCCGAGATCGGAGACGCGCCCGCAGCAACACGCCGCCGGGCGCTCACGCCCAGCAGCTTGTCACCAGCGGCCGTGCACGGCCTCACGGAAGTATCGGTCGTAGATGTCCGTCACGCCGTCTTCGAACGCCTCGCCGAGGTACCCCACCGAGCCGGCTGCGGCGTTGGCCCGAGCCTGCGCCACGTTGCGCGCTCCCGGAATGACGGTGCTGACACCGGGACGCGATGCGACCCAGGCCAGGGCGGCCGCCGCGGGAGTCGTGCCGTCGGGCACGAGAGCGGAGAACTCCCGTGCCGCCGCCACGCCGGAGGCGAAGTCGACACCGGAGAAGGTCTCGCCGACATCGAAGGCGCTGCCGTCGCGGTTGTAGGTGCGGTGGTCGTCGGCGGCGAAGACCGTGTCGGCCGTGTAGCGGCCGCTGAGCAGACCGGATGCGAGGGGCACGCGCGCGATGATCCCCACGCCTGCCTCGAGCGCCGCCGGAAGAACGGCATCGAGCGGCTTGAGGCGGAACGCGTTCAGAATGATCTGCACCGTCGCGGTGCCGGGCCGCGCGATCGCCGCGAGCGCCTCGTCGCACGTCTCGACGCTCACCCCGTAGTTGGCGATGACGCCGTCGTCGATGAGGGTGTCGAGAGCGTCGTAGACGGCATCGGAGGAGAAGACAGAGGTGGGCGGGCAGTGAAGCTGCACCAGGTCGAGCGTCTGCACGTTGAGGTTGCGCCTCGACCGATCGGTCCACTCGCGGAACTTCTCGAGCGTGAAATTCTCGGCATCCTGCGCTTCGCGACGACCCATCTTGGTCGCGACGGTCACCTCGCTGTCGGGATGCGCCTCGAGGTACTCCCCGATCAACTGTTCGCTGCGTCCGTCTCCGTACACGTCGGCGGTGTCGAAGAATGTGACGCCCGACTCCACGGCCGCATCGAGAACGGCGTGGGCCTCCGCCGCGCTGACGTCACCCCAGTCCGCTCCGAGCTGCCAGGTGCCGAGGCCGATGCTCGATACGGTTCGTCCGGTTCGTCCGAGGGTGCGATAGTCCATGCGCCGAGCCTAGGCGGTACGACCACTCGCCCATAACGGGGCAATAACGAGAGCGTAACCATCGGGTCTCGCTCACTCCGTTCCCAGACAACCGTCCCTAGCGTGAGCGTCATGAAGAGATTCGCGCTCACCGCCGTCGCCTCGGTCGCCGCCCTCCTGCTTCTCGCCGGGTGCTCCAGCTCCTCCGGATCGTCCTCGCCATCCGAGGGAGGACGGCCCGTCGTGCCCCAGCAGGACAAGTCGGCCTCGGGCATCGCCGAAGACGGCTCCGTGCAGGCGGATGCGCAGGTGATCACGACCGGCTGGGTCTCGATCAGCGTCAGCGACCCGGTCGCCGCGAGCGCCGAGGCCGCCGAGGTGGTGGAGACGCACGGCGGACATATCGACAACCGATCCGAGCAGGCCGGCACCGGATCCGAGTCCGCGAGCGCACAGCTCACCATCCGGGTTCCCGAAGACCAGGTCACACAGACGCTCGACGAGCTGAAGAAGCTCGGCACGGTCGAATCGGTGTCGATCTCGTCGACAGACGTCACCGCGCAGACCACCGATCTGGATGCCCGCATCACGGCCATGCAGGGATCGGTCGACCGTCTGCTCGACCTGATGGCCGCGGCCACCGACATCGATGACCTGATCACGCTGGAGACGGCGATCTCGACCCGGCAGGCCGACCTGGATTCTCTGAAGGCGCAGCGCGACCTGCTGGCCGACCAGGTCGCCTACTCGACGATCGACCTGCAGCTCTACGAATCCGGCACCGTGCCCGCCGGCGGGCCGAAAGACTTCTGGGGTGGCCTCGTCGTCGGCTGGAACTCGCTCGTCGCCGCCCTCGGCGGTGGGCTCGTGGCCGTCGGAGTCGCCCTGCCCTGGATTCTCGTGCTCGCTATGCTCGCCGCGATCACCGTCGTCATCGTCCGAGTGGCATCCCGACGCACGGCGCCCGCGCCGTCGACTCCGGCTCCCACTGCGGCTCCCACTCCCCCGCCGTCGGCCGACTGATCTGACACCCGGGTTCGATAGCATGGCGGCGGCGCCCTCCGATCTGGA
>Ga0247732_10000448_pt1 | contig 19968 bp, 19 predicted proteins | sample UWRJL163409C2_FD_180940 | JGI IMG/M metagenome (GOLD analysis project Ga0247732, IMG submission 180940) | Plant litter microbial communities from Arlington Agricultural Research Station in Wisconsin, United States - UWRJ-L163-409C-2 | ecosystem: Environmental > Terrestrial > Plant litter >...
CCGCGTCACTGCTTCTGCCGGTGTCGAACCTCACGAATCTGCTCGCCGAAGGGCGAATGGATGTCGGTGGTCCGGCCGGATTCGCGGCCCTCGTCGCCGCCCCTGCCGCGGTCGGCATCGTCGTGCCCGTGATCGTGCTCAGCCTGATGTTCCGTAGGGAGCTGCGCGGACGATACTCCGCGCCCTCCGTGGAGAAGGCGCCCGATCGCACCCTCCTCCTCGTGAGCGCGATCGTGGTCGCGGCCCTGCTGCCGCTGCTCGTCTCGGGCCTGCCCGTCTGGATTCCGGCCACCGTCGCGGCCGTCGTGATCGTGGTGCTCTTCGGCATCCGGCGCCCTGGCGCCCTGAGTCTGAAGCTCGTGCCCTGGCAGCCGCTCGGCATTGCGGTGGGGCTCTTCGTGCTCGTCGAGACGGCCCACGCACGGGGGCTCACGGCCTTCATCTCGAACATCGGAGGATCGGGCACCGACCTGCTGAGCCTGCTGCAGCTCTCGGCCCTCGGCACGGTCTCGTCGAACGCCATCAACAATCTGCCCGCCTACCTGGTGCTCGAGCCGATCGGCCACTCGCCCGTGCGGCTCGCCGCCCTGCTCATCGGAGTGAACCTCGGGCCGCTGATCACGCCGTGGGCCTCGCTCGCCACCCTGCTCTGGCACCAGAAGATCACCGGCCTCGGGGTGACGCTGTCATGGCCGAAGTTCATGCTGGCCGGCCTCGGAGTGGTGCTGCTGACGGTGCCGCTCGCGACCGTGGCGCTGTGGCTGGTTGCCGGGCAACAGTAGTTCCCGACGCGGACAGTAGTTCCCGGCGCACCGGTACATCTTGTCCGCGCCGGGAACTACTGCCGGGCTCGCCTAGCTCTGGGCGCGCGCCTCGGCCTCGCTTGTCGTCTTCTTCAGCGACGGGAGGAGGAAAGCGAGCACGAGGGGAACCGCGCTGAACAGGATGACCCACCAGAAGGTGGCGGCGAACGCCCCGGCGACAGCGGCACCGCCTTCGACGCTTCCGCCGGTCGTGGTCGCGGAGAGAAGCGTCTGCAAGATCACGGCGACGACGGTGACACCGAACGGCGATCCCACGCGTTGCACGATGCTGAACGCCGAGCTCGCCCGTGGAATCTCCGCGCGGCTGAGGCTGGCGAAGGCGATGGTCATGATCGGCAGCGAACTCGCCCCGACACCGAGACCGCGAATGAACTGGCCGAGAAGCAGCATCGGTTCACTGCCGTCGGAGCCGATCATGGTGAACGGGAGGAGCCCGATCACACTGAGAACGATTCCGCCGGCCACCACGAACCGCACGTCGATGGCGGAGGTGATGCGGCGCTGCAGAAGGATGAACGCGATCGTGCCGAGGCCCTGGGGGATGAGCAGCAGGCCGGTGCTGAAAGCCGACTCCCCGCGCACCACCTGGTAGAACTGCGGCAGCAGGTACACGGCCGCGAAGTTCGAGAAGCCGCCCACGAGGATGATGATGCTGGCGAGCCCGAAGCTGCGTCGACGGAAGACCCGCACGTCGACCAGCGGAGAGCGGCGTGTGCGCAGCGAGTAGACCGTGAAGGCGATCAGCAGAGCGACACCGATCGCCAGCGGAAGCCACGACGACAGCCGGGCGAAGGCCTCGCTCGTGCCGGATTCGCTGATGCCGTAGGCGAGGGCGATCATGGCGGGAGTGAGCATCAGGAAGCCCGCGATGTCGAGGCGGTGCGCGCTGTTGCGTTCATCGGCGGGCAGGTAGCGCGGCGCGAAGACGAGAGCGGCGATGCAGAGCGGAACGTTCACGAAGAAGAGCCAGTTCCACCCCACGGAGTCGATCAGGGCGCCGCCGATCACGGGACCGAGAATGGGGGCGAGCTGCGCCGGCAGCGCGATCGTGGCCACCGCTTTGCCGAGGCGTGAGGGGCCGGCGGCCTGGGTGAGGATCGTCATCGTGACGGGGAGGATCATGCCGCCGCCGAGGCCCTGAAGGACTCGGAACCCGATCAGGCTGGGCAGGTCCCACGCGAAGCCGCAGAGGGTCGAGCCGAGAAGGAAGAGCGCGACGGCGGACATCCAGATCGTTCGCGCGCCGAAGCGCTCGACGGCCCAGCCGGTCAAGGGAATCACGCCCGCGAGGGCGAGCAGATACCCGCTCGACACCCACTGGGTGTCGGCCACCGACGCGTGGAAGATCGTGTGCAACTGGTCGAGCGCCACGTTCACGATGGTGGTGTCGAGAATGCTCGTCATGGCCCCGAGGAGCAGGACGATGCTGAGGACGGTCAGCCGTCGGTCGCTGACCGGCGCAAGAGGTGTGGTCGTTGTCATGCGAGCGACACTACACCGTGCAGTGTAGTTAAGTACACTCACCGGTAAGATCGACGTGAACCCGGGAGGCACGCATGGAGAATGTCGAGACCAAGGTGCTGCGGGAAGGCTCGGCGACGAAGCGGGCGGCGATCCTCGATGCCGCACGAGAGCTGTTCATGACGGACGGCTTCGACCGCACGAGCGTCGATGCGATCGCCGCCCGGGCGGCCGTCTCGAAGCGGACCGTCTACGACTACTTCGGCGACAAGCGCGCACTGCTGCTGGCCGTGGTGACGGAGTCGAGCGCAGCGCTGATGGCATCCATTCGCGCCGCCCTCGACACGACACTGATCGACGGCGCCGAGCTCGAGCCGGCCCTCATCGACTTCTCCCTGCGCGTCATGGCGTCGACGCTCGGAACGGCCGATTATGCGGCGATCGTGCGACTCGTCTCGGCGGAGGCTCCCCACCTGCCCCCCGAGGAGATGAGCAGGCTCGACAACGCGCCCGAAGAGATCGTGGCCGCACGGTTCGATGAACTCGGTCGCCGGGGGCTGCTCGAGGTGCCGGATCCGCGGACCGCGGCCGACCACTTCATCGCGCTGACCTTCATGATGGCGTATCGCGCGCCGCGCGTCGCCGGCGAGCTCGATGAGGCGACGGTTCGGCGCATCGTCGGGAACGGTGTGCGGGCCTTTCTCCGGGCCTACGCGCCGATGGGGCCGCCCGCCCGTTAGGAATCCGTTAGGACTGCAGTGCTGCGGCGCCATCCGGTCACCGGCCGAGTCGCGCGGGGGCCAAGCTGTACTCATGACGACTTCCACAGTGCGGCGGCGCGGCCTGGGCGCGTGGCTTCTGGATGGCCTGACCGACGATTCCGGCTCGCATCAGGGCCCGCACGCCGCGAAGGTCGAGAAGACGAACTCGTGGTGGCGGGTGATGTGCCTCACGGGCGTCGACTACTTCTCGACCCTGGGCTACCAGCCCGCCATCGCCGCCGTCGCCGCGGGGCTGCTGTCTCCCTTCGCCACGGTCGTGCTCGTGCTGCTGACCCTCTTCGGGGCGCTGCCCGTGTACCGCCGCGTCGCCCGCGAGAGCTTTCGCGGCGAGGGATCGATCGCCATGCTCGAGCGCCTTCTTCCGTGGTGGGGCGGCAAGCTGTTCGTGCTCGTGCTGCTGGGTTTCGCGGTCACCGACTTCATGATCACCATCACTCTGTCGGCGGCGGATGCGACGGCGCACGCCGTCGAGAATCCGTTCGCCCCGAGCTGGTTCCACGGCAACGAGGTCGTCATCACGCTCGTGCTCGTGGCCCTGCTCGCCGCGGTGTTCCTGCGCGGATTCAAGGAGGCCATCAACATCGCCGTGGTGCTCGTGGCCGTGTTCCTCGTGCTGAACGCCATCGTCATCGTCGTGTCGATCGGGCATGTCGCCCAGAACGCGGTGGTCGTCACCGACTGGTGGGCCGCGCTCACCGCGCAGCACGGCAACCCGGTGGTGATGGTCGGCATCGCCCTCATCGTCTTCCCCAAGCTCGCACTGGGACTCTCCGGCTTCGAGACCGGCGTCGCCGTGATGCCGCAGATCTCGGGAAAGCCCGGCGACACCGAGGCCAACCCGGCCGGACGCATCCGGGGTGCGCAGCGACTGCTCACGACCGCCGCGATCATCATGTCGACGTTCCTGATCACGTCGAGCATCGTGACGACGTTCCTCATTCCGCAAGAGGAGTTCAAGAGTGGCGGCGAGGCCAACGGACGCGCCCTCGCGTACCTCGCGCACGAATACCTGGGGCCCGCGTTCGGAACCATCTACGACATCAGTACCATCTGCATCCTGTGGTTCGCCGGCGCCTCGGCGATGGCAGGCCTGCTGAACCTGGTGCCCCGCTACCTGCCGCGCTACGGAATGGCGCCGCAGTGGGCGCGGGCCGTGCGGCCGCTGGTGATCGTATTCTCGCTGATCGCATTCGTGATCACGATCGTGTTCCAGGCCGACGTGGATGCCCAGGGCGGCGCGTACGCGACCGGCGTGCTGGTGCTGATCACCTCGGCTTCCGTGGCCGTGACGCTCTCGGCCCTGCACAAGAAGCAGCGCAAGCGCACGGTCGGATTCGGGCTGATCGCGATCGTCTTCGTGTACACGACCATCACGAACGTGTTCGAAAGGCCCGACGGCGTGCGCATCGCGGCGCTCTTCATTCTCGGCATTCTCGTGGTGTCGATCGTGTCGCGGGTGCAGCGCTCGTTCCAGTTGCGCGCGACCTCGGTCACGTTGGATGCGGCGGCGCAGGACTTCGTGCTGGCCGACGCGGATGCCTACGACCAGGTTCTCATCGTCGCCAACGAGCCCGACGACGGCAGCGCGAGCGAATACAAGCAGAAGATCTCGGAAGAGCGACGGGACAGCGGAATCCCGTCGCGGCGGCCGGTGATCTTTCTCGAGGTCTACCCCACCGACTCGTCGAACTTCGAGGAGGATCTCGAGGTGCGGGGCGTCGTGCGGCACGGCAATCGCGTGCTGCAGGTGACGAGCGGCAACATCCCGAACACGATCGCCACGGTACTGCTCGCTATTCGCGACCTCACGGGCACGGTGCCCGACATCTACTTCGAGTGGACCGAGGGCAACCCCATCTCGAACATGTTCAAGTATCTGATCACGGGAGGCGGCGAGGTCGCGCCGGTGACGCGCGAGGTGCTGCGCAGGGCCGAGTCGCAGCGCTCGAGGCGCCCCGACGTGCATGTGAGCTGAGTTCTGCCGAGACTTGTTCAGTGTGGGCGCAACCTCGTCGCCATACGACGAGGTCGGCCTGAGGCTGAACGAAATCTCAGGCGAGGCCGAGCAGAGTCAGCGGGAGGCCGCCGAACAGGAAGAGCGGGATCGGGAGCACGAGTGCGGCGATTCCTCCGACGAGGCTTCGGCGCGCGGCACGAGCGCCCAGTCCGGTGGCTCCCGCCGCATCCGGTGTCTCGGCCCACCGCAGGCCGCGGCGCGCGAAGACGATCGCGCGGATTGCGAAGTACCAGATCACGGGGATGCAGACGAACACGAACGGCGCGAGCACCAGCTGTCCGTCGGCGCGCAGCAGATAGAGCGGCACCCACAGAACGACGAAGCCGATCACGGTGAGCACTCCCGCCAGCGTGGCGTTCACCGTCGCGGTGCGGGCGGCGCTGTTGACGAGGGGTTTCGGAAGCAGCTTGAGCACGCTCTTGTCCGGTTCCATGAGTGGGAGCCTAGTTTGCCAGCGCCTCGTCGACGAAGCTGCGCTTCACGATGACCTGGCGGCTGCCCGGGTCGAACTGCACGGCCACGATGTCGGCGCTCTGCACGATCGCGAGGGCGTCGCGGCCCGCGAGGATCGTTCCCTGCACGTCGGCGCGCTCCGCCTCGGGCACCGCGAGTCCCAGCTCGGAGAGCGAGGTGAACAGCGGCAGCACCAGCTGGCCGTCCGTGGAGGTGAGCGTGCGCACACGCGGGCCTGATTCGGGGGTCGACCCCGTGACATCCACGACCAGCCCGCCCGTGGTGGCGAGCGACAGAACCTTCTGGATGCCGGCGACGCTCGGCTCGGCCTCGAACGAGGAAAGTGCATCGCGCACGGCGGTGTTGACGTACGAGCGGGGAAAGGGAACGGGGCGCTTGGCCATGGTGCTCCTAGAAGAGTCGGGAGTCGCTGTCGTCGAGGCCGCGCATGGCGTCGTAGTCGAGCACCACGCACCGGATGCCGCGGTCTTGCGCAAGCGTGCGCGCCTGCGGCTTGATCTCCTGAGCGGCGAAGATGCCCTGAACGGGCGAGAGGTGCGGGTCGCGGTTCATGAGCTCGAGGTAGCGGGTGAGCTGCTCGACGCCGTCGATGTCGCCGCGTCGCTTGATCTCGACGGCCACGGCCGCGCCGCCCGAATCGCGGGCCAGGATGTCGACGGGCCCGATGGCTGTCATGTATTCGCGGCGAACGAGCGTGTGCCCGTCGCCCAGCAGGGTGATCTGCTCGGCCAGAAGCTTCTGCAGGTGCGCCTCGACCCCGTCTTTCTGAAGGCCCGGGTCGATGCCCAGCTCGTGCGACGAGTCGTGCAGCACGTCGTAGATGCTGACGACGAGAACGTCGTCGGTCTTCTTCTGCGTGACCTTCCAGACCTGGGTGATGCCGGCATCTTTCTGCACGTCGTCGGGCTCGTCGAAGGTGATGTAGCAGGGCGGGCTCATCCAGTTGAGCGGCTTGTACGAGCCGCCGTCGGAGTGCACCAGGATCGACCCGTCGCTCTTGAGCATCAGGAGTCGGGTGGCCAGCGGCAGGTGCGCCGAGAGGCGGCCTGCGTAGTCGACGGAACAGTTCGCAATGACGAGACGCACCGTGCGAGTTTACTCGGCTCTGCCCTCACCCCGCGCAGCGAGCAGGTCGCCGAGCAACGCCGACAGCGCCCTGTCGTGCCGCTCCGTCGCGGCGAACACGCCGTCGGCCATGTGCTCCGACACCCAGGCGATCTCGACATTCGTGCTCAGGCACCTCATGCCGAGGTTCACCATGACGGGCTGCAGCGCCACGACCGCTCGGGTGCCGCCCGACAGGCCCCCGTAGCTCACGATGCCCACGGGCTTGCCCGCCCACTCGGCATGCAGATAGTCGATCGCGTTCTTCAGGGGAGCCGAGAAGCTGTGGTTGTACTCCGGGCTAACGAAGATCACGGCATCGGCCGAGGCCACCCGCGCACTCCACTGTTTCGCAGGCTCGCCGACGTAGCGCCCCAGCTTCGGATGATGCGGCTCGTCGTGCAGGGGCAGCTGCAACTCCCGCAGATCGACGAGATCGACGTCGAACGACCCGGCATCCGGATGCGGCGCATGCGCGCCGGCCGCCGCGACCACCCAGTCGCCGACGGCGCGGCCCACCCGCGTCTGTCGGACGCTCGCGACGAGAACGAGAAGCCTCACAGCGTCACGTCTGCCCGCTCCGACTCCTTCTGATGAGTCGAGGAGTCCTTGTACTCGGTGTACGTGTAGGGGTTGTCGAGCATCTTGGCCTCGGGGGCGTCGGGGTTCATGCCCTGCGTCCAGGCAGGCTCGCCGAGTTCGCTCTGCAGGTAGTCGACGGTCGACTCGACCTCCTTCTTCACCGAGGCGAGGTCGTCGCTCAGCAGCCTGCCGTCGTACTTGGCGATCACGCCGTCGACCATCACCGTGTGCACGTCGCCGCGGCCGGCCTGCAGCGCTATGTGCCCGTTCGGATTGAGGATCGGGTACATGGTCGGCGAGTGATCGTTCTTGATGAGAACGATGTCGGCACGCTTGCCGATCTCGAGCGAGCCCACGAGGTTCTGCATGCCGAGGCTCGCGGCCCCGCCTCTCGTGGCCCAGTCGACCACGTGCTCTGCACGCAGGTGCGAGTGGGTGACGGTGTCGCCGTGCTCGTGGGCCTTGATGTGCTCCCACCCGCGATCCGCGCCGAGAGTCGACCGCATGGCCGAGAACAGGTCGCTCGAGAACCAGACGCTGGTGTCGACCGAGAGAGACACCGGGATGCCGTGCTGACGCAGGATCCACGACGGCGGGTAGCCCTGGCCGCAGCTCAACTCGCTCTCCGTCGACAGCGAGACGGATCCGCCCGTGGCGGCGATGCGCTGGTAGGAGTCGTCGCTGAGGGTGGCGGCGTGCACGTAGACCGTCTCGGGCGCCATGAACCCGTTCTCGTGCATGAGTCGGATGCCGTCGTCATTGGTCGCGCCCCAGACTCCGGCGTGCGTGGTGACCGGCAGGCCGAGCTCGCGGGCCGCCTCGAACGCGGCGCGCTCGGGGAACGCGGGGTCGCCGGTGACGTCGAATGCCAACTGGAACCTCAGGTCGTCGGCGCCCGTGTTGTTCTTCTTCAGGAACGCGAGAACGTCGGGGTCGGCAGACCACTCCCACGGGCCGGCGAAGATGTTGCCGTAGGCCAGAACGAACCGCCCGGCGGATGCGCGGAGGGCGTCGAGGGCCGCCTCGCCGTGGTCGATGGTGCGGAGTCCGTGCGACCAGTCGACGGTCGTCGTGACTCCCGCGTCGATCGCATCGAGCGCCGACAGGCGGTTGCCCGCGTGCACGTCTTCGGGGCGGAAGCTCTTGCCGTGCTCGAGGTAGTACCAGACGAAGTACTGCGTGAGGGTCCAGTCGGCTCCGTATCCGCGCATGGCGGTCTGCCACATGTGACGGTGGGTATCGATCATTCCGGGCATGACGATGCCGTCGCTCGCGTCGATCTCGAAGGTGCCGTCGGGCACGGCCAGCCGCTCGCCGATGGCCGCGATGCTGGTGCCGATCACCAGCACATCGGAGTTCGTCAGAACCCGCCGCTGGTCATCGACGGTCACGACGGTTCCGTTGCGGAACACGATCGGACGGTCGTCGGTGGGAGGTTCGGGGGTGTTGAGGTTCTGCGACATAGTTCGACTCCTTCGGCGATGTCTGCTGTCGTGCGGGGTGATGCGGGGTGGATGGTGCGGGTCGTGCGGATGGCTCAGAGCGCGACGGTCGGGTAGTCCTTGCCGAGCCAGTGAGACAGCTTGACGGCATACTCCCGCTGGAACGCCAGCGGGCCGGACTTCGTCTCGTAGTCGTCGTTGTAGAGGGCGATGAAGATCGTGAGGGTGAGAAAGAAGTGGGCGCCGAGCTCGAAGAGCCGTGTGTAGTCGTGCTCGACGAGCGCGCGGCGCTCCTCGTCGGTGAACGAGAGCCAACTGGTCTTCTCGACCCGGTTCCCCGTGCCCAGCCACCGGCCGTACTCGGTCTCCCATCGCTCGACCAGGCCATCCGGATCGGCCTTGTACGCGGCCAGCAGCTCGGGGTCGCGATCGACCTGATAGAGGAACTTGTTCACGTAGTACCTGCTCATCGCGGGTCGCCTCCCGGGTACCAGGTCATGTACATCTCGCGGGTGTGGAAGAGGTCGAGCTCATCGACGTAGGAGGCGGGGATGGCGCCCGCGATTCCCATCATGAGGATGAGATCCATGAAGCCGTGCGTGGCATTGCCCGCGCCGGCCATCGACTCGTGCGTGACGTTCTCGAGGATCGCATCGATGTCGCCGGCGGCGAGCCAGTCGATCGCCTTGCGGTCGAAGACGGGGTCAGGGCCCGTCTCGCCGAACTGCCTCGGGCCTCCGAGTTCGAGCGACAGATGCCCGCTGCCGACCGCGGCGATGCGCAGGTCCGAGGGGTACTCGTCGATGATGCTGCGGATGGCCCGGCCCAGCTGCCAGAAGCGCTTCGGGCTGGGCAGCGGTGGGGCGAAGATGTTCGTGTAGATGGGCACGACGGGCAGATCGGCGTCGGGCCTGGTCGTGATGATCGGGCAGATGATGGAGTGATCGAGCTTCAGTTCGTGGCTGACGGAGAAGTCGAATCCGCGGTCGAGCAGACCCTGCAGCATAAAACCCGAGAGCTCTTCGTGGCCGTCGAGCACATAGGGCGGGATGCCGAACTCGCGCTCCTCGTTGTAGAAGATCGCGTCGTAGGTGGGCTGCTTGCCGATGAGGAACGCGGGGTAGTTGTCGGAGAAGAACTGATGGAAGTGGTCTGCCCCGACCATCACGAGAATGTCGGGCTTCGCGGCGGTCAGTGTCTCGCGGTAGGACTCGACCTTGCGCTTCCACTCGTCGGCCTGAGGCATGCGGCTTTCGGGTGGCGCCGTGGTGGCCTTCAGGTAGAAGGGGTGGTGTGTGGTCGCCAGAACAGCGCTCAGTTCTGCCATCGTCAGGCTCCTTCGCCGGATGTGTCTGTTTCTGCAGAGGGGTCGGGGGTGGGCGGCACGTAGACCGCGTTGCGGTCGACCGAGTAGTAGACATCGGGGCCGATCGGGCTCACCTGCTCCTCCCTGATGTGGCCGAGCAGCCCGGCCGTGCGGGCAAGCAGGGCGAAACCTCGCAGCATCGTGACCGGCAGCCCGAGGTCTGCGAGGGCCGCGCCCGCGACTCCGGCACCGTTCAGCGGAAGGTTCTTTCCGAGCACCTCGTGCTGCACCCGGCCGATGGCCGCGAACAGTCGCAGGTGGGGCCCGAGCGTGCCTTCCTCCTCGGCGATGCGCATGATCACGGGGGTGCGCGGGTCGCCGTCTTTGTGCACCGGATGCCCGAGGCCGGGAATGCGACGCTTCTCGGTTTTCGCAGAACGCAGGGCCGTGCGCGCCACGTCGTCCCAGTCGGAATCGTCGAAGGCGGTCGTGTCGGCATCGAGGGACTGCACGATCGCGTCGAGATAGAGGCCCGTGTCTTCGGTCACGCCGAGAAAACGCGAGCCGCCGCCGAGAAGGCCGGCCGCGACGGCTCCCTGAAGCGAGTCCGGGGCGCTGTAGTAGGTGAGCCTCGCGGCGATCGCGGTCGGGGTGAAGCCGTGGTCGGCGAGCGACACGAGCACCGCTTCGAACACCCGGCCCTCGGCTGCCGTCGGCCGCCTCTTGGCAACGAGCCAGAACGCCAGCTCGCCGAAGGTGACCTTGCCGAGAAGGTCGGCGCTCAGGTCCTGCCCCAGCAACGAGATGCTCGAGAGGTCGCTTGTGCCGATTCCGGTGGGGTAGTCGGTCATGATCTGAGCCAGTCCTTGATCTCGGTGTCGTCGGCGCCCAGGGCGGGCGGGGCGCTGCGGTAGGCGGGCGGGGTGAGAGAGAAGTCGATGGGGTTCCTGATCATGGGCACGGCGCTCTCGCCCTCGCCCACGAGCACCACGGGGTCGAGGCCGAGGCTCTCGGCGAGGGCCACGCCCCCGTCGATGGTGTTGATCGGCCCGCAGGCGACGCCCGCCCGGGTCAGCCTCTCGAACCACTCGGCCACGGTTGCGGTCGCGAGTGCCTCGAGCAGCAGGGGGCGCAGCTCTTCGCGGTTGCGGTTGCGCAGTTCGGTCTTCGCGAAGCGGGGATCGTCGGCCAGGTGTGCGAGCCCCAGGGCGGTGGCGAGCTTCACGAACTGGGCGTCGTTGGCGGCGACGATCACGATCTCGCCGTCGCCGGCCGCCAGCGGTTCGTAGGGAAACAGGCTCGGATGCGCGTTGCCCATGCGGAACGGCACCTGGCCTCCGGCGACGAACGTCGAGCTGTGGTTGGCCATCGCCGAGAGAGCCGTCGACAGCAGATTCACCTCGACGTGCTGGCCCTCGCCAGTTCTGTTGCGGTGGTTCAGGGCGGCGAGGATGCCGATCGTCGCCTGCATTCCGGTCATGATGTCGAAGACGGAGACGCCGCTGCGGTATGCGGGTCCGTCGGGTTCGCCGGTGAGGCTCATCAACCCGGATGCGGCCTGCACGATCAGGTCGTAGCCGGGCAGCGCCGCCCCGCCCTTCGAACCGAATCCACTGATCGACGCGTAGATCACGGCGGGGTTGAGTGCCGCGACGGAGTCGTAGTCGAGCCCGAACTTGGTGAGGCCCCCGGGCCGGAAGTTCTCGATCACGATGTCGGCCCGTGCGGCGAGCTCGTGAGCGAGTGCGCGGTCGGCCTCGTCGCCGAAGTCGAGCACGACGTCGCGCTTGTTGCGGTTGATGCCGAGGAAGTAGGTCGACACGCCGTCGCGCTCGGGTGGCGCCCAGTCGCGGGTCTCATCGCCCCTGGGGCTCTCCACCTTGATCACATCTGCGCCGAGGTCGGCCATCAGCTGCGTGGAGTACGGGCCGGCGAGCACGCGTGAGAAGTCGGCGACCACGAGCCCGGCCAGCGGGCCGGAGCGTGGGGTCGTGCGGGGGGATGGAGTCGTCATCGTCACCATATCTGCATTGCGGACAAGTGTCCGTCAGGCGGACACGAGCCAAGTATGCGCCTCCACCGGGCGGGCGTCAATGCTCAGATCCGGGCTTTGTCCGGATGGCCGATCACGGCTCGATAATCTCGCTGAACGGGCGGGCCTCGAGCCGAGCCCAGTCGGCCGAGATGTGGGCCGCCGTCTCGAGAAGGTGGCTGAGGTGGCGGTCCACGAGTTCGGAGGTCGCCGTCTCGGCGGCGTGCACGGTGACGTTGACCGCAGCCCGTACTGTTCCCGATCCGTCGCGCACGGGGGCGGCGATGGAGCGCACCCCTGGAGCGAGCTCCTCGTCGGCGAGTGCCCAGCCGCACTCGCGCACTCGGGCGAGTTCGCGGTCGAGGTCGGCGCGGTCTCGGTGGGCGATCACCACCCGCGACAGGCTGGGTTGGTTAAGCGCGAGTTCCAGCGCATCCGGGGCCAGCCAGGCCAGCAGCACCTTGCCCTGGGAGGTGACCACGGCGGGAAACCGGGTGCCGATCTCGACGCGCAGCGCGATGATCTTCGGCACCGCGACCCGGGCCGTGTAGACGATGTCGCTGCCGCTCAGCTGGGCCATCGACGACGACTCGCCGGTGAGGTGAACGAGGGCCTCGAGATGGGGCTTCGCCACCTGCCACAGCCCCTGCGAGCTGACGAACGCATAGCCGAGATCGAGTACCCGGGGAGTGAGTTCGAAGACCGAGCCGTCTTGCCGCACATAGCCGAGCTCGATCAGGGTGGCGAGCAGCCGGTGCGCCGTGGGTCGGGCCAGGTTCGTGGCCGCGGCGATCTCGGCCAGCGACATGCCCGTGTGGTTGTCGCTGAACGCGCCGATGATGTCGAAACCACGTGCGAGCGCCTCGACGAAGTTCGCGGATTCGCTGCGACCTGCCATGGGGAGAGACTACTTCGCGGCCGACCTTACTTCGAATACGTGCGCTCGCGGGTCGCCGGCGACGCGAAGAACGACAGCACGAGCAACGCGAGGATCACGTAGAGGGCGTTCAGGATGCCGAAGTGCTCGCCCAGGAATCCGAGCAGCGGCGGGCCCGCGAGGAACGCGGTGTAGCCCACGATCGCTACGGCGCTCACGCGCGCGGCCGAGTTCTTCTCGTCGTCGGCCGCCGCGCTCATGCCCACGGGGAAGCCGAGCGATGCGCCGATGCCCCAGAGGATCGCGCCGATGATGGTGACCCAGAGGTCGGTCGAGAGGATGAAGAGCAGCAGCCCCGCGACGCCGATGATGGCGGTGGCGCGCAGCGTGGGAACTCGGCCGAAGCGGTCGAGCAGCGGCCCGCCCGCGACGCGGCCGACGGTCATGGCGGCGACGAAGATGCCGAACACGATGGCGCCCGTGGTGTTCGACTGCTCGTGGCCGTCGACGGTCGCGATCGCGATCCAGTCGTTGGCGCTGCCCTCGGCGAACGCCATGCCGAGCATGACGGCTCCGATGAGAAGCAGGCGGGCGTCGGCCCACACGGCAAGGCTCGCCTTGAGGCGCTGGCCGAGCGGGATGCGCGGGGCCGAGCCTGCGGATTCGGCCTGGTCGGCGGCATCCAGATCGTGGGGGATGAACCTGACGGCGACGATCACGGCTGCCACGAGGATGACGGCGATGGCGACCAGGTGGGCGAACACCGGGATGGCGAGGGCCGAGGCGAGGGCGCCGATGCCGGCGCCGAGAACGGTTCCGCCCGAGAACATGGCGTGCATAAGCGGCATGAGGGTCTTGCCGATGGCGCGCTCGGCGGCAGCGCCCTCGACGTTCATCATCACGTCGCACGCGCCGTTGCCGAAGCCGAAGAGCACGAGGCCGATGAACGCGACGGTGACGGCGGGAACGAGGCCTCCGCCGATTCCGATGAGCACGAGGCCCGTGGCGACCAGCGAGATGCAGAATGTGATGCCGGCGCGCGGCCCGAAGCGGCGAAGGATGGCGGGGGAGACGATCAGGCCGACGACCGATCCGGCGGACATTCCGAAGATGAGCACGCCGACGTTGGCCGTGTTCAGTTCGAGTCCGTCGCGGATGGCCGGGAGGCGCGCCACCCACGTGGCGATGCTCACGCCGCTCAGGATGAAGACGATGAAGACCGCGTTGCGCCAGGCGATGAGGGTACGCGGGGGATGCACGGCGACGTCGCTCGTGGGTGTGGTCATGGGGTGTCCTGAATGCGTTGAAGAGCGGTATCGCGCGAAATCGAATCGATTCGACTACGCTACCAACATGACCGCGAGCGATCAACACACCCGCCGTCCCACTCTTGCAGACGTGGCCAAGGCCGCCGGAGTCTCCGTCTCGACCGCGTCGATCGCGTTCAGCGGGTCGGGCCCGGTGTCGGATGCGACGCGCGAGCGCGTGCTCGCCGCCGCGGCTTCGCTGGGCTACGACGGTCCAGACCCTCGGGCACGCTCGCTGCGTCAGGGGCGAAGCGGCGTGATCGGCGTCGTTCTCGAGGGCAGCCTGCTGTATGCGTTCCGCGACCCCGTGACATCCATCACCCTCGACGGAGTCGCCACCGCGCTCGGCCCGCAGGGCGCCGGACTGCTGCTGCTCACCGACTCGGGCGAGGGGGCCGCGACCATCGATACGGCGGCGGTCGACGCCGTGATCCTGCTCGGATGCTCGACCCGCGTCGACCACTCGATCGAGGTCTTCGGTCGCCGGGACATCCCCGTCGTGTCTGTCGAGGGGCCGTCACGCCCCGAACTCGTGGAGGTGACCCTCGACAACCGCGCCGCGTCGGTCGTCGCCGCGCGGCACCTGCAGTCGCTGGGCCACACCCGCGTGGGCATCGCCGCGCTCGCGACGGCCGACGGCCAGCCCGCCGGCCCGATCACCGACGACACCCCGATCGCGGTGTCGGTGACCCGCGAGCGGCTGCTCGGCACCCGTGAGGTGTACCCGGATGCGCCGGCCTGGTCGTCGGTGCACAACACGCCCGAAGACGGTCGGCGTGCGGCGCTCGAACTGCTCTCCGTCGCCGCGTCGGAGCGCCCGACCGCCATCGTCGCGCAGGCCGATCTGCTCGCGATCGGGGTGATCCAGGCGGTCGAGGAGCTCGGCCTCGTGGTCGGAGTCGACGTGAGCGTGATCGGTTTCGACGGAATCCGCATCGACGGCTTCGCGCACGACCTCACGACGATGGTGCAGCCCGCCAGCGAGAAGGGCCACGCGGCGGGGGCCGCGGTCACCGCGCTGCTTGCAGGAGAGCGCCCCGACACTCCGATCGCGTTCACGTGCGAACTGCACATGGGGTCGACGACGGGGCCGGTTCCGACCGTCTGACCTCCACCGTCTTGCTCCTGACGGCGGGCCGGGATTCGTTCAACAGGACGAACTGACGACACTCCGTTGGTCTACCGACGACACACCGACGGCTTCTCTATTCGTCCTGTAATACCAAGAACGTCCGGACACGTCCGACCCCGACTTCTCCTCCCGAATCCCCGAACTCGACGGATTCTCCTCACGACGACGATCTCTGGTCACCCCACGAGTCGACCGAGAGGACGATCCTCGAATGACTGCTTCGTCGAGAGATCTCCGGCTCATTCAGGATCGTGTCCGTCGCAACGGCAACGTCGCCTCGAGACGAACACTCCTCGGGGCACGAATAGAACCGGCCGGCATCGATGCGGCACTCCGGTCGGGGGCCCTAGAGAGGCTCCGCCGAGGAATGTACGCGCTCGCGGAAGCCGACATCGACCAGCGACGGGCCGTGATGGCCGGGGGACGTGTCGGTTGCGTGAGTGCCCTTCGTCGTGTCGGCGTGTGGGGCGGGCTCGATACGGCGCTTCATATCCACGTTCCTCCATCGGCATCTCGCCTTCACCTCGACGAGATCGCCGCGCTCGGCCGGAGTCCCGAGACACGACGAACCGACAAGACCTTCTGGGCGGAGCCGGGCCGACCGCGTGTGCATTGGCAGCGCGCGAATGCCGTGACCGCTCGAACGGCGCGGTCGTGGGCGGATGACTGGCTTGCCGATCCGATGAGCGCGCTCCGTCAGGCGGTGCTCTGCCTCGATGACGAGCATGCGATCGCCGCCATCGACTCCGCATTGCGGAAGAAGGTCGTGCACGCCCACAATCTCGAGTCTCTCTTCAGGTCTGTCCCGCGTCGATTGCAGAGGCTGAGAGTCGAACTCGATCCCGCCGCCGACTCGGGTCCCGAGTCGATCGTTCGGGTGCGGATGCGACGGGCCGGCTTCGTGGTCGAGCCGCAGGTCGGCATTCCGGGCTCGAGCGACCTGGATCTGCTGATCAACGGGGTGGTCGGCCTCGATATCGACAGCCGCGCCTGGCATACCGGAGAGGATCAGATCAGCTGGGACTACGGAAAGACTCTCCAGTCGTTCGCGTTCGGCCGGCCGACTCTTCGGATTCTTCCCCACCACATCTTCGACATGTGGCCGTCGACTCTGGCCGCAATCAGTCGGGCGGTCGCGGACATGGAGGACCTTCACCGGCTTCGACGGATGAACCGGAATCGTTCAACAGGATGAATCGACGACACTCCGTAGGAGGAGGGACGACACACCGATGATCCCTCCGTTCCTCCTGTAATACCGACGAGGTGGGGGAGCGGGCCGGGTCAGCGCTCGTAGACCTTCACCCAGAGGTTCGTGTAGTGCCAGCGATCGGACTCGGCGAAGCCCGCCCCCTCGATCGCAGCCTCGTTCGCCTCGCGGTCGCGGCCGCTCGAGACGAGGATCACCGTGTCGTGGCCCTCGAGCATCGCGGCGTCGACGGGCCTGGCCGTCTCCCACAGCCGATCGGTGACCCCGATCGGCTCGACGAGAGCCACGTCGTCGAGCGAGGTGAAGGCCCACGGATACGCGTACTCGACCACGCGTGCCGTGGCCGCCGGGTGATACGCGATGCTGCCGAACACGACCGCGGGCGAGGCGTCGGCCGGCAACGACGTCGCGACCTCCGACACCCGCCACGCCGCCTTCGACCACGAGGCGTCCTGCTTGGACTCCGCTCCGCGCTGCGCGACATACGAGGGCTGCGTCAGCAATGCGAGAACCAGCACGCCCGCGACCGCGGCCAGCGCTGTGTACGGAACCGATCGCATCCGGGGCCAGCGCGCAGCGAAGGGCAGTCGCGTGGCGCGGCGGGTCAGGCGGCCGAGGCCCACGATGCCGCCGGCGATGGCGATCGCCAGCGCGGGAACGAGGAAGGTGAGGTAGCGCGGCGAATAGAGCGGGGTGATCAGCACCGAGGTGAGCACCAGCACCACGGTCGGAACGACGAGCCACGGCAGCACCCACGCCATAAGGTCGCGCGCGGCCCGTGCCCTGGTCGTCGCGGCGCGGCGGGCGACGATGAAGGTGGCGATTCCGATGAGCACCACGAGCCAGGTGAAGATGGCGAACGGCGGGTTCATCGGCGCGAACTGGGTGATCAGAATGCCGGTGAGGGTGCGCTGGCTGATGGGATCGATCCACGCCACCTGGCCCGACTGCGACGCAACGATGAGCACGAAGGGAATGCAGACCACACCGAGCGGCACCACCGTGCGGCCGAAGGCGAACAGCTGGCGTTTGCTCAGCGTTCCCGAGCTCGTGAGCACGATCACGGTCACCGCGTGGGCCACGACCACGAGCGACAGGTAGACGAAGACGCCCACCGAGAAGAGCGCCACGCCCGCGTAGACGAGCCACGGCCAGACGGACGACCAGCGCGAGCTCGAGCCCGCGGGCGTTCGCAGCGCGCGCATCAGCAGCAGGGTCAGCGCTGCGGCGAGCAGCGCGGTCAGCGCATACGAGCGCCCCTCGATGCCGGCCCAGGTGAACCGCGGAATCGTGATGAGCACGACGCCCGCGAGCAGGGCGAATCCGCGGGTTCCGAAGCGCGAGGCCAGCAGCATCGTGAGCGCCACCGTGCCGCCCGAGATGATCGCGCTCGGCAGCCGCAGGGTGAACGGCGAGTAGCCCACGAGGTCGAACCACACGTGCATGAACGCGTAGTAGACCCCGTGCACGGCGTCGACGGTGTGCAGCATCGCCCACAGCTCGGGCCAGGTGCGCGTGGCCGACACGATCGTGGCCGCCTCGTCGTACCAGATCGAGGGGGTGTCGATGCCGATGAGCACGATCACGGCGCCGACCACGGCCAGGATCGGAATCTCGAGTCGCCGCCTCACGAGCGCGCCGGGCTTCACGAGCGCAGTGGGCGTCACGCGGGCACCGCCGGTGGGGTCGCCTGCGGCGTTCCGGATGCGACGGCTCGCCCTCGTCGGCGCCGGTACAGCCAGGCGCCGATCACGATCAGAGCGGCCACCGCGAGGCCCGTGCGCGTCACGGCGAGGGTGGGCATGGTCATGCGCCACGACAGGGCGAGCGGAACCGCGAACCACTCCCAGCGCCGGCTCAGCACGATGAACGGGATCATCAGCAGCGCGTACCACGGGTAGCGCGGGCTCACGATGATGAGGATGCTGCCGACGAGCGCGAGCTGGGCGAGCCACGGCGCCGAGGCGTCCGACTTCCACCACGCCAGACCCGTCGCCACCGCGATGAGCGCGGCGGCGACCACGATGGCGGCCGATCCGGGAAGCACGATCGACAGCAGGGCGAAGCGGCTTCCGTCGTCGTAGCCCTCCTCCGACAGGTAGCCGGGCAGGTAGCCGAGCACGCCGAATCCCGACATCACCACGTAGGGAACGTAGAGCAGCGCGAAGGTCGCGACCGAGACCGTGATCAGAGTGAGCGGGCGTTTCTTCAGTAGCGGCGGCGCGAGGATGACGGGGATGAGCTTGGTGGCGATGGCGGCGCCGAGGGCGATTCCGCCCCAGACGCGGCGACCGGATGCGACGAGCAGGCTGGCCGCGAGAGCGAGCGCCACGCCGAGCGCGTCGACGTGGGAGTTGGTGACCGCCTCGGTCGCGACGAGGGGGCACCACGCCCAGAGGGCCGCCCACCTCGGGTCCATGCCGCGACGACGCAGCGCGACCAGCAGCATCCACGTGACACCGAGCGAGATGACGAGCCCGCCCAGCTGGAACGGCCAGTACTCGACGCTCGGGTCGACGAGGGCGCGCACACCCGTGAAGTACAGCTCGGCGAGCGGCGGATAGATCGTGGGAACGTGCGGCCGGTTGATGGCGGTGCACAGCGGCTCGCCGCTCGGAACGGTCGTGGTCTCGCCGAGGCGGGTCGCGTCGCAGTCGGCGGGGAACAGCCAGTCGGGCCGCAGCTCTTCGAGGGCGTCGGATGCCGGGACGTGGTCGTAGGGCGAGATTCCTGCGGTCGCGACGATGCCGTCCCAGGCGTAGCGCGCCGAGTCGGTACTGGTGTTCGGCGGGGCGAGCATCGCGGCTGCGCCGATGAGCACGGCGCCGGCGACGACGACTTTCGTCACGTGTCGGGCGGGCACTTTTCTCAGGGCCAGGAAGGCCAGGGCGAAGAGCAGCCAGGCCGCGGCGAGAACCGCCAGCATCGCCGGTCGATCGGTGCGGGAGAAGAGATTCAGCTGCGTCGTCTCGAAGCCGATGGCGACGGCGACGGCCGCGGAGGCGACGAGCGCCAGAACTGTTCTCACTGATCGATCCTTGCATCATCGAGCTGGGAAGGTTCGGGGCTGGCGGAACGCGGAATGGCCCGCCAGGAAAGTGGCGGGCCATTCTGGTGGAGCAGTACTTACTTGGTGTTGACGGTGATCTTGGCGATTCCGACGAGGAGGCCGGCCTTGACGGCGTCGGTCTTGAACGTGTCGTTGAGCAGGCCTGCGGCGTCGGCGGAGATGTGCACCGTGGTGCCCTCGAGGATGGCGGTGTCGTTCGGGCCGGTCTGCAGCGGCTTCAGGGTTCCACCGTGCAGGTCGAAGAGCAGGGCCTGCTCGACGGCGGTCGTTCCGTTCACGGCGACGTCACCGTAGAGCTTGGAGGTTCCGGGGTCGATGGTGAAGTTGGTCAGTTCGACGACGGTGTCG
>Ga0247732_10000449_pt1 | contig 19959 bp, 21 predicted proteins | sample UWRJL163409C2_FD_180940 | JGI IMG/M metagenome (GOLD analysis project Ga0247732, IMG submission 180940) | Plant litter microbial communities from Arlington Agricultural Research Station in Wisconsin, United States - UWRJ-L163-409C-2 | ecosystem: Environmental > Terrestrial > Plant litter >...
CTGCTGAGCGAGCCTGCCGCCGTCAAGGTCCGCAGCCTGTACGAGCAGGAGGGGCGCGACGATCTGCGCCTGCGCGTTGCCGTCCAGCCCGGCGGATGCTCGGGGCTCATCTACCAGCTCTACTTCGACGAGCGCCTGCTCGAGGGCGACGCGACCGTCGACTTCGACGGTGTCGAGGTCGTCGTCGACAAGATGAGCGTGCCGTATCTCGACGGCGCGACCATCGACTTCGAAGACACCATCCAGAAGCAGGGCTTCACGATCGATAACCCGAACGCCACCGGCAGTTGCGCCTGTGGGGATTCGTTCCACTAGCCGAGACCGCACAGAAGAGGGCGGCAGTTCGTTCAGCAGCCTCCCAATTCGTGTTCAGAGAAGGGAACCGCCGATGGCGGTTCCCTTTTTTGCGCCCGAAACTCCGCGATTTCCTCTCGCCAGGCGGCCATTCCGGTCTGAGATCGGGCCGCTGTCGCAGTAGGCTGATCACACCAAAGAGACTGTGAACTGCAGCAGTCCGTGTCATCCGAGAGGTTTCAGGTGCGTTCTAACCGCCGTCTTCGATGGGCTACCGTTCCGGTCGCCGTCGCGCTCGTCCTGGTTCTTGCGGGGTGTAGCCAGGACCAGCTGAGAGGCTTCCTCCCGGCTGGCTCCGAGGGCGCCACCAACCACACCGAAGGTGTCACGAGTCTCTGGGTGAATTCCTGGATCGTGCTGCTCGTGGTGGGTCTCATCACCTGGGGCGTCATCATCTGGGCCGCCGTGGTCTACCGCCGTCGCAAGGGCCAGACCGGCCTCCCGGTGCAGTTGCGCTACAACCTCCCGATCGAGATCTTCTACACGATCGTGCCCCTCATCCTCGTGCTCGGCTTCTTCGCGTTCACCGCTCGAGAGCAGAACATCATCGAGAGCCCCACGAAGAACCCGGACGTTCAGATCGAGGTCTACGGCAAGCGCTGGGCCTGGGACTTCAACTACCTGAAGACCGGCCCTGACGACAAGGGCGTCTATTCTCCCGGCATCCAGGCCGAGGAGATGGAGAAGGCCGACGGCACCATCGACGAGAGCAAGCTCCCGGTGCTGCATCTCCCGGTCGACAAGAGCGTCCAGATCAAGATCGAGAGTCGCGACGTCGACCACTCCTTCTGGGTCATCGACTTCTTGTACAAGAAGGACAACATCCCCGGTCGGGACAACTACATGTACTTCACGCCGACCAAGATCGGCACGTTCAACGGAAAGTGCGCCGAACTGTGTGGTGACTACCACTCGCTGATGCTCTTCAAGGTGAAGGTCGAGTCTCAGGCCGACTACGAGGCCTACCTGCAGACTCTGGTCGACAAGGGCCAGACCGGCACCCTCGGTTCCGAGTACAACACCAATTCGAACCTGCCCGGCAACACGGCGCCGGCGACGGACAACGAGTAGGACGGCCAGCATGAGCACCGTTACAGCACCCCGGCCGACCACGGGCGGTAGCGCCCCCTACCAGGCGCCTCCGGCCATTCCGAACGGCAACATCGTCGTCAAGTGGATCACCACCACCGACCACAAGACCATCGGGTACCTGTACCTGATCACGTCGTTCATCTACTTCCTGCTCGGCGGCGTGATGGCGCTCGTCATCCGCGCCCAGCTGTTCGAGCCCGGAATGCAGCTGCTGCAGACCAAGGAGCAGTACAACCAGCTGTTCACGATGCACGGCACCGTCATGCTGCTGATGTTCGCGACGCCGCTGTTCGCCGGCTTCGCCAACGTGATCATGCCCCTGCAGATCGGTGCACCCGACGTCGCGTTCCCGCGCCTCAACGCTTTCGCCTACTGGCTGTACAGCTTCGGATCGCTCATCGCGGTCGCGGGCTTCCTCACCCCACAGGGTGCGGCATCCTTCGGATGGACGGCCTACGTACCGCTCTCGACGACGACCTTCTCGCCATCCCTGGGTGGAAACCTCTGGGTCTTCGGCCTCGCTCTGAGCGGTTTCGGAACCATTCTCGGTGCGGTGAACTTCATCACCACGATCATCACGATGCGTGCGCCGGGCATGACGATGTTCCGCATGCCGATCTTCACCTGGAACACCCTGGTCACCTCGATCCTCGTGATCATGGCGTTCCCGGTGCTCGCCGCGGCGCTGTTCGCTCTCGGTTCCGATCGAGTGTTCGAGTCGCACCTGTACAACGTGCAGTCCGGCGGCGCCATCCTGTGGCAGCACCTGTTCTGGTTCTTCGGTCACCCCGAGGTCTACATCATCGCTCTGCCGTTCTTCGGCATCGTGTCGGAGATCTTCCCGGTGTTCAGCCGCAAGCCGATCTTCGGGTACAAGACGCTGGTGTACGCGACCATTGCGATCGCGGCGCTGTCGATCACCGTCTGGGCGCACCACATGTATGTCACGGGCACGGTTCTGTTGCCCTTCTTCTCGCTGATGACCATGCTCATCGCTGTGCCGACCGGTGTGAAGATCTTCAACTGGGTGGGAACGATGTGGCGGGGCTCCGTCACCTTCGAGACACCGATGCTGTGGGCGATCGGGTTCTTGATCACCTTCACATTCGGTGGTCTCACTGGCGTGATCCTCGCCTCGCCGCCGCTCGACTTCCATGTCTCTGACACCTATTTCGTCGTGGCGCACTTCCACTACGTGGTGTTCGGAACCGTCGTCTTCGCGATGTTCGCGGGCTTCTACTTCTGGTGGCCGAAGTGGACGGGCAAGATGCTCAACGAGCGTCTGGGCAAGATCCACTTCTGGCTGCTGTTCATCGGGTTCCACACCACCTTCCTGATCCAGCACTGGCTCGGTGTGGTCGGCATGCCCCGTCGGTACGCGACCTACCAGCCCAACGACGGCTTCACCTGGATGAACCAGCTCTCGACCATCGGGGCGTTCCTGCTCGGTGTCTCGATGTTGCCCTTCATCTTCAACGTCTACATCACGGCACGAAAGGGCAAGCGGGTCACGGTGAACGACCCGTGGGGCTACGGCCGTTCGCTCGAGTGGGCGACCTCCTGCCCGCCGCCGCGTCACAACTTCACCTCGATCCCGCGCATCCGCTCGGAGTCGCCGGCGTTCGACCTCAACCACCCCGAGGTCGGTATCCCGGTCGGCATCGGCCCGTTGAAGGATGCGCCGGACGCCGCCACCTATGACATCGCTGACGGAGAGGTCAAGTAACAATGGGCGTCAACGCCAAGCTCTTCTGGATCCTGGCCGGCTTCTTCGTGGTCGCCGACGCGGCCTACACGATCTGGAGCCTGCTCGACAGCAACTACCGACTGTCGGTGGAGCCCTCCGGTGGCGTCGCCGGTCCGCCCATCGAGTGGGTGGGTACGGTGGGCATCGCCCTCACCGGTGTGCTTTCCGCCTTCATCGCCTTCTACCTCGGCCGCACCAACAAGGCCATCGGCGGAACCCTGGCCGAAGACCGCCTCGACGCGGACATCGATGACGGGGATGCCGAGCAGGGCTTCTTCAGCCCGTGGAGCTGGTGGCCGCTGATGCTCGCTGCCGGTGCGGCGACCGTGTTCCTGGGAATCGCCGTCGGGTTCTGGATCTCGTACATCGGTGCTTGCATCGCGGTCATCAGTCTGGTCGGCTGGGTCTATGAGTATTACCGCGGTTACTTCGCCCGCTAGCATCCGGTCGGCGTCGGTCGACGATGCCGACGCCATCTTCGCGCTGGTCGCACAGCTCGGCATCGGGGGAGTCCCGGAGCGGGACTCCTTCGATGATGCGTTCGCGCACTCGGTGAAGGATGCCTACGACCACATCCTGTTGGTAGCTGTAGTCGACGATGTGCTCGTCGGCTACGCTCTCGCGACGGTCGCTCGGCTGTTGTACACGAACGGAGACGCTGCGCAGCTGCAGGAGCTCGTGGTCGATGCGGCGGCGAGTAACAACGGATACGGCAGCCAGCTGGTGGGAGCGATCGAGCGCGAGTGCGAGAGCCGCGGCATCCGTCAGCTGACAGTGGCCAGCATCCTGCGGGGTGCGTCGTTCTACGAGCGTCTCAATTACCGCTCGACGGCCAACTACCTCAAGAAGAGCTTCCTGGTCGACTGACGCTCCACTGGAGCGCACCGCGAGGTATCGTGAATCGATGACTCCCGAGGCGTTGCTGGCTCTTGCGTCGTTGCGGCGTGCCCGCGATCTCATCGACCGGGAGTACGCACAGCCGCTCGACGTGCCGACGATGGCGCGTCACGCGCTCATGTCGCCCGCGCATTTTTCCCGGCAGTTTCGCGCTACATACGGCGAGACCCCGTACGTGTACCTGATGACCCGCCGGATCGAGCGGGCGATGGCGTTGCTGCGCGATGGGATGTCGGTGACCGACGCCTGCTTCGCGGTGGGTTGTACCTCGCTCGGATCGTTCAGCTCCCGGTTCACCGAAGTGGTGGGGGAGTCGCCCAGCTCCTACGCACGCCATGAGCACGCCGCGGTGCAGCGGATGCCCGGCTGCATCTCCCGCGCTCACACACGACCGGCCCGACTTCCGTCATCGCGTATGCCGCCGACAGCACGGGTCGCCGCCGAAGCCGAGAGCTAGCCCACGTTCGCAGCGCACCACGTCGGCGGTGGAGGATGAATGCATGCCCATCCTCGTCCTGCTCAACGGCGGTCCCGCATCGGGCAAGAGCACCCTGGCCCGACTCTGGGCCGCGCGCCGCCCCCTGGCCCTCGCGCTCGACATCGACGTCGTGCGGGCGTTGATCCCCGGCTGGGAGGATGATCCGGTGCAGGCGGGGCGGGCCGCGCGCGACCTCGCGGTGGCCATGGCGCGGTCGCAGCTGGAGGCCGGGCGGGATGTCATCGTTCCCCAGTTTCTCGCTCGCGCGGAGTTTGTCGACCGCCTGAGCGAGCTGGCCCGAGACCACCGAGTACCGTTCGTGCACATCGTTCTTCGGGAGCGGGCGGACGTCGCGGAGGCCCGATTCGCGGCGAGGGCGTCAGCAGCATACGAGCGAGGGCGAGATTGTGGCCACGGCGCTCTGCAGGGCCCCCTGGGCGCTCCGTCGATGGCCGAGCCGCTCGCCGCCCACGACCGATTTATCGCTGAGCGACCGGAGGCGACGGTCATGCACGGAATCGACGGCGACATTCCCGCATCGCTCGAGCATCTCACGGCTGCCATCACACGAGCGTCGATGGGGCCCAGCCTGAAGCAGGGCGGCTAACGCGACGAATGCCCCGGCTCACCGTGAAGAATCACGGGAGCCGAGGCATCCGGAGCTGATCGCTAGTGGTGGCCGTGGCCGCCGCTCTCGATCTCGTTGCGCGTGGGCGGCTCGATGCGGTCTTCGAAGAACCAGCGGGACAGACCCGCGCGCACCTTCTGCGCCGTCGAGATGCGACCGTGGGCATCGGGGCGGATCATCAGCGGGGCGTAGTCCTCGAAGCTCACCAGGCGCCAGCGCTCGTAATCGTCGAGCTGCTCGTGCACCTCGATGTATTCACCACCGGGCAGACGCACGATACGGCCGGACTCGAAGCCGTGAAGAGCGATCTCGCGATCCTTCTTCTGCAGCGCCAGGCAGATTCGCTTGGTCACCTGGTAGGCGATCACCGGGCCGACGAAGAGCAGCACCTGCAGCGTGTGAATGACGCCCTCGAGGCTGATCTTGAAGTGCGTGGCCATGAGGTCGGAGCTCGCCGCGGCCCAGAGCACCGCGTAGAAGGTGACACCGGCGGCACCGATCGCCGTGCGGGTCGGCGCGTTGCGGGGGCGGTCCGCGATGTGGTGCTCACGCTTGTCGCCGGTGATCCAGCCCTCGATGAAGGGATAGAACGCGACGGCGGCCAGGAACAGCGGCAGAACCAGGATGACCACGATCATGTTGAACGACCAGGTGTGGTTCAGCCAGACGAACTCCCAGCCCGGCGGGATCAGACGCAGAGCGCCATCGGCGAAACCGATGTACCAGTCGGGCTGGGTACCAGCCGACACGGGGGAGGGGTCGTACGGACCGTAGGTCCAGATCGGGTTGATCGTGAACAGCGAAGCGATCAGCACGATCACGCCGAAGACCACGAAGAAGAATCCACCCGCCTTGGCGGCGAAGGTCGGGAGGATCGGCACGCCGACCACGTTCTGCTCGGTGCGTCCGGGACCGGCGAACTGGGTGTGCTTGTTGACGATCAGCAGCAGCAAGTGGATTCCGAGCGCGGCGACCAGGATCGCCGGGAGCAGCAAGATGTGCACGGAGTAGAACAGCGCCACCAGTTTGGTGCCCGGGAACTCGCCACCGAACAGCAGATAGGAGATCCAGGTGCCGACCACGGGGATGCCCTTGATCAGACCGTCGATGATACGCAGACCGTTGCCGGAGAGCAGGTCGTCGGGGAGGGAGTAGCCGGTGAAGCCCTCGGCCATCGCCAGGATGAAGAGGGTGAAGCCGATCACCCAGTTGATCTCACGCGGCTTGCGGAACGCACCCGTGAAGTACACCCGCAGCATGTGCAGACCGATGGATGCGATGAACAGCAGCGCCGCCCAGTGGTGCACCTGGCGGAACAGCAGCCCACCGCGCACGTCGAACGAGATGTTGAGCGACGACGCGTAAGCCGCCGACATCTCGATGCCCTTCAGCGGCACGTAGGAGCCGTGGTACACGACCTCGGCCATCGACGGCTGGAAGAAGAACGTCAGGAAGGTTCCCGAGAGCAGGATGACGATGAAGCTGTACAGCGCCACCTCGCCGAGCATGAACGACCAGTGATCGGGGAAGATCTTGCGACCGAGCTCTTTGACCGCGCCGGAGATGCTGGTGCGCTCATCGATGTAGTTCGCCGCAGCGGCGGTGAAACGTGCGCCGCGGTTGTTCGCCGCGGCGACAGGCACCTCGGGCTGTGTTGCGGTTGAGACGGTCATGAACGCTCCCAGAAACTCGGGCCGACGGGCTCGTGGAAATCACTGCGCGCAACGAGGTAGCCCTCGCTGTCGACGGTGATCGGCAGCTGCGGCAGTGCGCGCGCGGCCGGTCCGAAGATGACCTCGCACTCGTTGGTCACGTCGAACGTGGAGGAGTGGCACGGGCACAGCAGGTGGTGGGTCTGCTGCTCGTACAGTGCCACCGGGCATCCGACGTGCGTGCAGATCTTCGAATAGGCGACGATTCCGTCGTAGTTCCAGTTCTCGCGGCCCTTGGAGACGTTGAGGTCTTCGGGCTTCAGACGCATGAGGAGCACTGCGGCCTTCGCCTTCTGCTCCAGCATGTCCTCCTTCTCGAGCAATCCCTCGGGGATGACGTGGAACGCCGAACCCAGCGTCACATCGGAGGCCTTGATCGGGGCGCCGCTGGGGTCGCGCGTCAGGCGCGTGCCCTTCGCCCACAGGGTGTGCTCGAGCGCCGGGACCGGGTCGTGATCCGGGGCCAGGCCGCGGAACAGGACGATGCCCGGCAGCGGGAAGGCGAGCAGAGCGCCGATGAGGCTGTTGCGGATGAGCGACCGACGCCCGAAACCGGACTCCTGGTTGCCCTCTTTGAAGATCTCGACGGCACGCTCGCGCGTCGCCGTACGCTCGCTGATGAAGTGGCGAGGCTCGCTGATCTCGTCGCCCCGCATGAGGTTCTTGGCCCAGTAGATGGCACCGATTCCGAGTGCGAGCAGGCCGAGGGCGATGCCCAGGCCGAGGAAGAGATTGTTGAGGCGCGTGGAGCTCGGGTCGCCCGGCACGATCGGGAACGCGGCGTAGGCCGCGACCGCGAACACGCTGCCGATGATCGACACGTAGAACAGCGTGTAGACACGGCGCTCCGCGGTCTTCTCCGCTTTCGGGTCGATATCGGTGACGCGAAGCCGGTGCGGCGGGAGGCCCGGGTTCTGCACGGCGTCTGGCAAGATCACGGCCGTACCGGCCGAGACCGTGGACGTACCGATCTTCTCGACGTCCGAGCCGGCAGCGGCGGTTGTGCCGCCGTCGTCGTGTGCCATTGGCTTCCCTTCGGTTGGTGCTGGTGCTTCTGAAGCAGTAAGTGCTGAAGTTGTGGGGTGGTGCGGTGGAGCGGGGGCTAGCTCGCCTTGGCGGCGATCCAGATCGTGACGCCGACAACCGCGCCGAGCCCGAAGATCCAGATGAACAGACCCTCGGCGACGGGGCCGAGGTTGCCGAGCTCGAAGCCACCGGGCGACGGGTTCTTGTCCAGGTACTTCAGGTAGCTGATGATGTCGGCCTTCTGAGCGGGCGTGATGTTCTTGTCGTTGAACACCGGCATGTTCTGCGGGCCGGTCACCATCGCCTCGTAGATGTGCTCTCCGGTGACACCGGTGAGAGCGGGGGCGAACTTGCCCTGGGTGAGCGCGCCGCCCGCGCCGGCCACGTTGTGGCACATGGCGCAGTTGATGCGGAACAGCTCGGCACCGGTGGAGGCATCGCCCTTGCCGGAGGTGTACTTCGACGACGGGATGCCGGGGCCGGGAGCGAGGCTGGCGATGTAGTCCGCGAGAGCGGTGGTCTGCTCGGCGGTGAACTGCACCGGCTTCTGCTCGGCCTGGGGGCCCTGGTTGGCGAGCGGCATGCGCCCGGTGCCGACCTGGAAGCTGACGGCGGCCGCTCCGACGCCGTACAGGCTCGGACCGACGCTGGTGACGCCCTGGGCGTTCAGGCCGTGGCAGGTGGCGCAGTTGGAGGCGAAGAGCTTCTTGCCCTCCTCGATGCTGGCCTGCTTCGAGACCGCCGTCGTCTGCTGCGTCTCGGCGTTGGCGGTTCCGGTGAACAGCGCGTAGGCACCGCCGGTCGAGACCAGCCCGATCACGATGAGAGCAACCGTAGCGAGCGGGTGACGGCGGCCTTTCGACCGGGTGCGAGAAGTCGCTGTGCTGGAATTCGCCATGCTGTGGTGCGTCCTTGGAGTTAGAAGACCGGGGTATTCAGGATGTAGGTGCCGACTATTTCAAGATGTAGATGACGAGGAACAGACCGATCCACACGACATCGACGAAGTGCCAGTAGTACGACACGACGATGGTGGAGGTCGCTTCCTTGTGACCGAAGTTCTTGACGGCGTACGCGCGGCCGATGATCAGCAGCATGGCGATCAGACCACCGGTCACGTGCAGGGCGTGGAAACCCGTGGTGAGGTAGAAGGCCGAACCGTAGGCGTTGGACTGCAGCGTGATGCCCTCGCTGACGAGGTTGGCGTACTCGAACACCTGGCCGGTGACGAAGATCGCGCCGAGCACGTAGGTGGCGAAGAACCACTCGACCATGCCCCAGTGCGCCGGATTCCAGCTGGTGCGCTTCTTCTGCAGGCGCTCCGCGGCGAACACACCGAACTGCGCGGTGAACGACGAAGACACCAGGATCAGGGTGTTCACGAGCGCGTATGGCACGTTGAGTCCGGCGGCCTCGGCGTTCCACAATCCGGGCGACGTCGAACGCAGCGTGAAGTAGATCGCGAAGAGGCCGGCGAAGAACATGACTTCGCTTCCGAGCCAGACGATGGTTCCGACCGCGACAACGCTCGGTCGGTTAACGACGGGGGCCCCTAGGGAGGCGGAGACAGAGGTGCTGGTCACTCGTCCATTATGGCCGATTTCGTTCGCTCTGTTTCGCATCGGCCCGCCCGGATCGGCCAAATCAGTAGGATCGCAAGCATGGTTTCCGACCCCACCTGGCCTTCACTGCTCAGCGCGCTCCTAGCGGGCGAGGACCTTTCGATCAGCGAAGCGTCATGGGCCATGCAGCAAGTGATGGCGGGGGAGGCGACGCCGGCGCAGCTCTCCGGTTTTCTCATCGCGCTGCGGGCGAAGGGTGAGACCGTCGATGAGATCGTCGGCTTCCGCGACGCCATCCTCGAATACTCGCTCCCGCTGAGTGTGGATCCGATGGCTCTGGACATCGTCGGTACGGGCGGGGACAGGTTCGGCACGGTGAACGTGTCAACCATGGCGAGTGTCGTGGCGGCAGCATCCGGAGTCCCCATCATCAAGCACGGCAACAAGGCGGCGAGTTCCGCCTCGGGGTCGTCCGACGTGCTCGGCGCTCTCGGCGTCGATCTCGATCTGCCGCCCGAGCGTGTCGCCGAGGTGCTGACCGAGACCGGCATCACGTTCGCCTACGCCGCCATGTTCCACCCGGGGTTCCGTCATGCCGGCGCTGTGCGCTCAGAACTCGGCATTCCCACGGTCTTCAACTTTCTCGGTCCGCTCTGCAATCCTGCCCGGTGCGAGGCGAACGCCGTCGGCGTGGCGCACCTCGACAAGGTGCCGCTCATCGTCGGCGTGTTCCGCACCCGCGGGGCCACGGCCTTGGTGTTCCGCGGCGACGACGGCCTGGATGAGCTCACGACGACCGGGCACAGTCACATCTGGGAGGTCTCGAGAGGCTCGGTGACCGAGCATGACATCGACCCTCTGGAGCTCGGCATCCCGCGGGCGAAGATCGACGATCTGCTCGGCGGCGACGCGGCGCACAACGCGGCCGTCGCCCGGGCGGTGCTGGGGGGCGAGCGCGGCGCGGTGCGCGACATCGTGCTGCTGAACGCGGCGGCCGGGCTTGTCGCCTTCGACCTGGCGAAGGACCCCGCGCAGCTGCAGATCCCGATCCTCACCCGCTTCCGCGACAAGGTGGCGATCGCCGCCGAGGTCATCGACTCCGGCGCTGCGGCTGCCAAGCTCGACCAGTGGGTCGCCGCGACGAACGCCTAGCTGCCGTCAGAAAGTGTCATCGTCGACCCAGTCGAGGGTCTTGCTGACCGCCTTCTTCCACAGGCGCAGCCTGCGATCACGCTCGGCCTGGCCCATGGCCGGCACCCAGCGCTCGTCCTCGCGCCAGTTGGCTCGGAGCTCGTCGAGACCCTGCCAGAAGTCGACCGCGAGTCCGGCCGCGTAGGCCGCGCCGAGCGCCGTCGTCTCGGCGACGACCGGGCGGATGACCGGCAACCCCAGAATGTCGGCCTGGAACTGCATGAGAGTGCCGTTCGCCGTCATGCCCCCGTCGACCTTGAGCTCGCTGAGTTCGAGTCCGGTATCCGCGGTGACGGCGTCTAACACCTCGCGCGTCTGGAACGCGGTGGCCTCCAGCGCGGCGCGAGCGAGATGGGCCCGGTTCGCGAACCGGGTCAGTCCGAGGATGGCGCCCCGGGCATCCGCTCGCCAGTACGGCGCGAACAGGCCGGAGAAGGCGGGGACGAAATACACGCCGCCGTTGTCGTCGACGCTGCTCGCCAGCGTCTCGATCTCGGCAGCCGAGCTGACGATACCGAGGTTGTCGCGCAGCCACTGCACCAGAGAGCCGGTGACGGCGATCGAGCCTTCGAGCGCATAGCGCGCCGGCGCATCGCCCAGACGGTAGGCGACGGTGGTGATGAGTCCGTGGGTCGATTGGATGATCTCCTCGCCCGTGTTGACGATCACGAAGTTGCCGGTGCCGTAGGTGTTCTTCGTTTCGCCGGAGTCGAACGCGGCCTGCCCGAAGGTCGCCGCCTGCTGGTCGCCGAGGATGCCGGCCACCGGGACCTCGCGCAGCAGACTGGAGGGGGAGATCGTGCCGAAGACCTCGGAGGAGCTGCGGATCTCGGGCAGCATCGATCGCGGCACCCCGAAGTCGGCCAGGATCGCGTCGTCCCAGTCGAGGCTCTCGAGGTCCATGAACAGCGTGCGCGACGCGTTGGTGACGTCGGTGGCGTGCACCCCGCCCGTGGTGCCGCCCGTGAGGTTCCAGAGCAACCAGCTGTCGGTGGTGCCGAAGAGCAGGTCGCCGGCCTCTGCGGCCTCGCGCGCGCCATCGACGTTCTCGAGGATCCAGACGATCTTGCTGCCCGCGAAGTAGGTGGCGAGCGGCAGACCGGTGCGCGCCTTGTAGCGGTCGGTATCTCCGTCGGCCAGCCGGTCGACGATGGGCTGGGTGCGGGTGTCCTGCCAGACGATGGCGTTGTAGACGGGTATACCGGTGTGACGGTTCCACACCACCGTCGTCTCGCGCTGGTTGGTGATTCCCACGGCGCGGATGTCGTGACGGGTGAAGTTCGCCTTCGAGAGCGCCTGCCCGATGACCTCACGGGTGTTGTTCCAGATCTCCGTGGGGTCGTGTTCGACCCACCCGGCCTGGGGAAAGATCTGCTCGTGCTCGAGCTGGCCGACCGCGACGACCGAGCCGCCGTGATCGAAGATCATCGCGCGGGTGCTGGTGGTGCCCTGATCGATGGACAGGATGTGCTCGGTCATGGGTTACCTCCGCGTAACGACGTCGCCTTCGACGGTAGCGGATGCGCAGGCCTGGACGGATGTGCACGGAGTACAACTGGATGCATGACATCGGAAGAGCAGGCCGAACTCGCTGCGCTGCTCGACGAGCGGATGCTCGCGGCGGAACAGCGAGCCATGGCGGCGGGCGTCGAACTCGCCCTGGTGCGCGGCGCCCGAGCGGAGTCGGTCGACGATGAGCACGATCCGGAAGGCTCGACGCTCTCTTCGGACTGGTCACGGCTGGATGGACTCGCACGGGCGGCGGCGCTGCAGCGCGTGGCGATCGAGGAGGCGCTGGACCGGATGGAGACGGGAGCGTACGGCACATGCATCCGGTGCGGTAAGGAGATCGGAATCGATCGGCTGCGCGCGCGGCCAGAGGCCGTGCACTGCATCGACTGCGCGCGGGAGCTCGAGCGCTAGCGGAGCGCCACTCAGTCGATGGCGCCGTCGACGTAGAACCAGCGTCTGCCCTCCCGGGCGAAGGTGCTGGTCTCGTGAAGTTCGCCGCGGAGGCCGCCGTCACGGTAGGTCGCCCGGAACTCGACGGTTCCGCTCGTGTCGAAGGGGCCACCCCTGTACGAACCGAGGATGTCGAGCAACTGCCAGCGCAGGTCGGTGTCGAGCTCGAGAGTATCGGGCCTCGTCGACGGGTGCCAGGACTCGAGCAGGTAGGCGGGCAGCCCGAGCGCGAAGGCCGAGAACCGTGAGCGCATGAGGCGTTCCGCGGTCGGGGCGAGCAGTTCGCCGCGGTGGATGGGGCCACAACAGTCGCCGTAGTTGTTGCCGCTGAGGCAGGGGCACCGGGCAGCATCATCGGGGATGGAGGAGTCGTGCGGCACCGTCCCATTCTCTCGTGCGGCTCGCAATGCGATTCACTCCACACTTTTGCAACAGGTCGCCTTCGTACACTGAACAGCCGGGCTCAGGCCCTCGGAAAGGTGGAATGACGTGCGCGTGCTGATCGTCGAAGACGAAGAGATGATGGCCGACGCCCTGCAGGAGGGGCTCGGCTATCAGGGCATCGCCGCCGACACCGCCTACGACGGCGATCAGGCGCTGCGGCAGGTCGAGGTGAACGACTACGACGTCGTCGTGCTCGACCGTGACCTCCCCGGCACCCACGGCGACGACGTCTGTCGAACGATCGTGCGCGATCATCCGGGCGTCCGCGTGATCATGCTGACCGCTGCCACGCGCCTCGCCGACAAGGTGGGGGGCTTCGGGCTGGGGGCGGATGACTACCTCACCAAGCCCTTCGCATTGCAGGAGCTCGTCGCACGACTGCGCGCCCTCGGTCGTCGACCGGAGGTGCAGACTCCGCCCGTGCTGCAGTTCGGGGAGCTGCGACTCGATGTGTTCCGTCGCGAGGTGCACCGGGGCGAGACCTTTATCCGGCTCAACCGCAAGCAGTTCGGCGTGCTCGAGCTGTTGATGCGTGCCGACGGCGGTGTGGTCAGCGCCGAGACGATGCTCGAGAAGGTCTGGGACGAGAACATCGACCCGTTCACCACCGCGCCCCGGGTCACGGTGTCCACCCTGCGCAAGGCGCTCGGATCTCCCGACCTGATCGGCACGATCGCCGGCACCGGTTATCACCTCAAACGGGCGGATGACCCACGTGGCTGATCGGTCACGGGCCCCACGTCGCGCGAGTGCTCGCCTGCGGCTGGCGCTCAGCTATGCGGTGTTCCTCGTCGCCGCAGGGGGAGTCGTGCTGTTCGGCGTCTACGTCGTGCTGCGATACGTGCCCAACTATCCGCTCACCGCGGCGAACCCCTCCGACGTCGATGTTCCCCTGCCGACCCGCGAGGAGATCCTCACCACCGTCGTGCAGGCGTCGTCGGTGATCCTGCTCGTGCTGGCGATCATCGGCTTCAGCGGCGGGTGGGTGCTGGCGGGATGGGTGCTGCGGCCGCTGCGCCGCATCAACGAGGCGACGCGGCGTGCTGCAGAGGGCGAACTCGACTACCGCATCCGTCTGACCGGACGCAACGACGAATTCCGGCAGTTGGCGGATGCCTTCGACCATATGCTCGACCGGGTGAGCGAGTCATACTCCACCCAGGAGAGATTCGCCGCGAACGCATCCCACGAGCTGCGCACCCCGCTCGCCATCACGGAGACGCTGTTGGACGTGGCACGCAGCCACCCCGGGGGCCAGGATTATCCGGCGCTGCTCGACAAGCTCTCGGGCACCAATGCGCGGGCGATCGCGTTGACCGAGGCACTGCTGCGATTGGCCGACGCGAACGCGGTGTCGGCGGTGGCCGTGCCGGTGGAGCTCAGCCAGGTCGTCGAGCTGGTGATCGATGAGAATCGCGCAGCGCTGGCGGGCAGCGGGCTCGACCTGAGCACATCACTCGAGCCGACGACGGTCGACGGGGACCCCACGCTGCTCTGGCAGCTGATCACCAACCTGCTGCAGAACGCCATTCGGCACAACCGGCCCGGCGGGTTCATCCGCGTGACTACCGGTCGGAGTGCCATCAACGGCGGTGGCGAACTGCTGGTCGAGAACGACGGCGACCTGTACACCGACGAGCAGGCGGCTCAGCTGGCCGAGCCTTTTCTGCGCGGTACCGGCCGCGTGGCGGTGCGGAAGCAGCAGCGCGGGCACGGCTTGGGGCTCGCGCTGGTCGCGCAGATCGTCTCGGTGCACGGGGGAGAGCTACGGGTGCGCCCCCGGGCGGAAGGCGGCCTGAGCATTTCGGTGACGATGCCCGCAGCCTCCGCCTGACCGGGCTGCCTGCCCTAGTCGTCGCCGTGGCGCGCTCGGCGAAACGGCGAGGCGGCGAGAAAGCCGGCGACGAGCAGAAAGCCGACGATCGCGATCCACAGCGTGGGACGGTAGCCGATCGAGACGGCGAGCAGGCCCCCGATAGGGGCTCCGATCACGATCATGGCCCGGTTGGCCGACCTGATCGTCGTGTTCATCCTCCCCTGCAGTCGGTCGGGGGTGATCGACTGGCGGTAACCCATCTCGTTGGCATTGCTCAGGCCGAGGCCGAGGCCGTACAGTGCCTGCCCGAGAGCCAGCACGCCGATGGTCACGGCGGTGGATGCGGCGGGCACGAGTGCGATGACGGCCCAACCGACCGTCATCACCAGGTTGCTGGCGATGACCGCGCGACCGGCTCCCCACCGCAGCCCGGTCCGCGTGGAGATGGAGCTGCCGAGCAGAGCGGCGAGCCCCGCAGCAGCGAGAGTGATTCCCAACTCGACCGCGGACAGGTGCAGGGCAAGCAGTGCGAACGGTACATACACCGTGCCGAGCACACTGTTGAAGAGGAACCAGCCGTGAGACCCGATCGCCATCGGAGTGAGCAGTGGATGCCGGTAGACCCAGCGGAGACCCTCGCCGATCTCGCGGCGCAGGCCGCGGGCTTCCCGCGGTGCCGGGTCGGGTTCGACCGTGCGGATGCGCCAGATCGCGATGGCGGAGAACAGATACGACACCGCATCCACGACGACCGCGAACGGTGCGCCGACGAGGCCGACGAGACCCCCGGCGACCACGGGGCCGGTGGTCTGCGCGACGGCGTCGCTCTGGTCGGTACGCGCATGCGCGGCAAGAAGGTCGGTCGTGGGCACCACTCGCGGGAGGAAGGATTGCGCAGCCGCGTCGCCGAACAGCGAGAACAGGCCGAAGAAGACGACGAAGACGATCAGAATCGGTACCGTCAGCCGGTCGAGCAGGTACAGCACGGGGATCACGGCGAGAACTGCGGCGCGTGCCAGATCCGTGCCGATCATGACGGGCTTGCGACGCCGACGATCCACGAGGGCGCCGACGACCAGCCCGAGCGCGAGGTAGGGGAGCCAGCGCGCGCCGTTCAGTAGACCGACATCCGCCGCCGTTCCGTTCAGCGTAAGCAGAACGATCACCTGGAGCGCGAGTGTGGTCACATAGCTGCCGAAGCCCGAGACCGTGTAGGCAGTCCAGAAGGCGAGGAAGCCCGGGATTCGGAAGACGTCGCGGCGCGCTGCGTCGGTCATCGGCCTTGCCCCCCCCCAACTACATCGCGCCTCACGATACGCGAGGGACCATCGGGCGGCGATCTGTGGGCAGCGCCCACAGATCGCCGACGACTCCGTCGTGCAGGTGGTCGGATTCCACCTCGCGACGGGGCTGTCACGCCGAACCGGCCGCTACGCCGGCTCGTAGGCGACCGCGACGTCGAGCACCCACACGACCCCGAAGGCATCCTTCAGCATGCCGTAGGCCGGGGAGAAGGCTGACGGCGCGAGCTCGCTGATGATCGTCGAGCCGGCACTCAATCGGTTCCAGAGCTCGGCGATCTCGTCGGCCGAGTCCCCGCGCACCGACACAAAGAGCGACTTCTCGCCCTGGTCGTAGGGCACACTGGCCGGAACGTCGTAGGCCATGATCTGGAATCCGTTCGAGCCGATGACCTGGCCGAACTTGATCTGCTGGGCCTCGTCGGCATGGTCGACACTGAACGCCTGCTCATTGGTGACGAGAACCAACTGACCGCCGAAGACGGACTGGTAGAACTCGAGGGCTGCCCTCGCTTCGCCGCGGAAGTTCAGGTGGGGGGTGGTGATGACGGACATGTCTACTCCTTCTCGTGCCGGGCGTGTGCCGGATGTTCCTGATGCTGGCAGGAGTAGAGGACGGATTCGGTCCTCTACTCGAACTAGCATCGGGAGATGACCTCGACGACATCGCGCCTCCTGCAGCTGCTGTCGCTGCTGCAGGCGCGCAGGGACTGGCCGGGTGGCCTCTTGGCGGAGCGACTGGACATCAGCCATCGCACCGTGCGGCGCGACGTCGATCGGCTGCGGGAGCTGGGCTACCGCATCCGCGCCACGAAGGGTCCTGATGGCGGCTACCGTCTCGAGGCCGGCAACGATCTGCCACCGCTGCTGTTCGATGACGACCAGATCATCGCGCTCTCCGTGGCGTTGCAGAGCGTCACCGCCGCGGGCGCGGGCGTCGAGGAGGCGGCCCTGCGTGCACTGACGATGGTGCGCCAGGTGATGCCCGCTCGCTTACAGCATCGCCTGGATGTGCTGCGGTTCACGATGCTGCCCGCTCGGGGGAGCGCTGACCAGGTCGGCACGGAGATCCTGATCGCCCTGTCTGCGGCGGTCCGCGCGCGAGAGGTGGTCCGATTCAGCTACGGCGACGAGGGGGATAGCCGCGAGCTCACGGCCGCACGCCGGGTCGAGCCGCACCATCTTGTCGCCCGCGCCGGCCGCTGGTACCTCGTCGGCTGGGACCTCGACCGAGATGATTGGCGGTTGTTCCGTGCCGACCGGATTGCCCTGCGCATGCCGGGTGGCGCGAGGTTCTCGCGTCGAGAGGTTCCGGGCGGCAGCGTTGCCGACTTCGTTGCGGCCCGGTTTCGTGGGTCGGAATCGGACGGGAGCTGGCCCTGCCGTGGTTCGGTCGTCATGAATCTTCCGGCGCCGGAGGTGCTGGCGTTCGCCGGCGAGGGCAGCGTGGAAGACCTCTCCGATGGTCGAAGCCGACTGACCACCGGTTCGTGGTCGTGGGAGGCCTTGGCCGCATCGTTCGGTCCGTTCGACGTCGCCTTGCACGAGGTCGAGCCTGCGCAGCTGCGCGCGGCATTCGCCGTGCTGGCAGAACGGTTCGCCGCCGCCGCCGCCGCGACGCAGTCGCAATAGCGATCGCTGCACCCCACCGATCGCTGAACGACGAAGGAACTCAGCGCAGGAACTGTCGCGCCAGGTTCTCGCCCGCGAGACGGGCCCAGGGGAGTGGGTCGGCATACGCGGCGTCGGGGGAGCCGGCGAGCTCGGACAGAGAGGTGCTGGCGGCGAAGGCATCCGTCTGCGCCTGAATCAGACCGGCCACGAGCATGACGGGCACGCCCTGTTCATCGGCGATGCGACGCACCCGATCGACCACCTTGCCCTCGCCGGTCTGCTCGTCGAACCGGCCCTCGCCGGTGATCACCAGGTCAGCCGCACCGACGGCCTCGGGCAGTCCGATGAGCTGTGCCACCGTCGCGGCGCCGGAATCGCCGATCGCCCCCCAGAGCGACAGACCGAAACCGGTGCCGCCGGCGGCCCCCGCGCCAGGCAACTCGCTCAGCATCAGCGCATCCGGTCGTACCCCCTGCACGAGGTGAAGCAGGTGAGCCACGTTCGCTTCGAGCAGGGGAAGCTCCGACGGCGACGCGCCCTTCTGCGCACCGAAAACGTGGGCGGCGCCGCCCGAACCGAGGAGCGGGCTGCGCACGTCGGTCAGGATATGTGCACCGCCCGGCGGCAGTTGCCGAAGCGTGCTGAGGTCGATCGAGGCCAGCTCGGCGAGCGCCGCGTTGCCATCGACGGTGGAAGTGCCCGCGGCGTCGCTGAAGCGCGCGCCCAGCGCGCGCAAGGCTGCCACCCCACCGTCCGTCGATGCGCTGCCGCCGATCGCAAGGACCAGTTGCGACACTCCGGCGTCGAGAGCGGCTGAAATGGCCTGGCCGAAGCCGCGAGTGTGGGCATGGAACGGGCGGAGGGGATTGAGCAGCCCTAGCCCGCTGGTGTTCGCCAGTTCGACAACCCCGATGCCCGTCGGCTGTGGTGCTGTCGGGGGGAGCCACCCCCAGTATGTGTCGACGGGCCGGTCATCCGGTCCGTCCACCGTGATCGGCACGAGTCGCGACCCCGGCACGGCAGCGGCGATCGCCTCGAGGGTGCCCTCGCCGCCGTCGGCCATCGGGCGTAGGACGAGCTCATCGCCGGGGAAGACCCGAAACCAGCCTTCGGCGAGCGCTCCGGCGATTTCCGCTGCGGTCGCGCTGCCCTTGAACGAGTCCGGCGCGACCACGACGCGCCGGGGCGTACTCGACATCGTGGGACTCCCGGCACCGGTGGACGATTCGCTGCCACTCTAGCCCGCAGCCCGACCGGTGCTGCCTACGGGTCAGCTGACCGCCTTCTTCACGAGATCCGAGATGACCTTCTCGTCCGCGGCGGTGATCACGGTCAGGGCATAGGAGGTCGGCCACATGGTGCCGTCGTCGAGATTGGCCTCCTCGCTGAAGCCGAGCGTGGCGTACCGCGTCTTGAACTTGTCGGCACCCTGGAAGAAGCAGATCACCTTGCCGGCGCGCGCGTAAGCGGGGCTGCCGTACCAGGTCTTCGGTTCGAGTTCCGGCGCTGTGGTCGTCACGATCCGATGCACGGCCTCGGCGAGTTCGCGGTCCGCGGCGGGCATTTCTGCGATCTTCTCCAGGAGGTCGGTCAGGCCATCCGTCTTGCCCTTGCGTTTTCCTCTGAGCTCCTTCGCCCGCTCCTTCATCGCCTCGCGTTCCTCGGAGCTGAACCCCTCGGACTTCGTGGTCTCGGCCATGATGTGATCCTTTCGACGCAGCGGTGTGCTGAATCCCATGCTAGGGAGCGCGGTTCGGCGCCGCTTCTTCGGATCTGCTTGATACGACAGTGCTCGGTCTTCGGCGGAACAAAAAACAGGATGCCGGGCCACCGGCATGGTGAGGCCCGACATCCTGGTTTATCAGCGTCGATCGGCGCTGAGTCTGGGGCGTTACCCGTCGATCGAGTAGGCGAAGGCATCGTGGCGCAACACGTCGCCCGACTTCTTCGTCACCGTGATCGTGTGCGCGCCGTTCGTCAGACCGGAGCTGGTGAACACCTTCTGACCGGTGAGGCGGCTGGCGCTAGCGAGGTCGACGGTCTTCACGAGCTTGCCGTCGATGCGGATCTCTGCGCTGCCCTGGTCGGGTGCCGTCGCGGTGATCCACGACACCGCCGTCCCAGTGAAGCTGAAG